>JGI25382J43887_10001061_pt1 | contig 10654 bp, 7 predicted proteins | sample GraSoi013_1_40cm_3_FD_43887 | JGI IMG/M metagenome (IMG submission 43887) | reverse complement strand
CCTTTGGGGCGAATCACACAGCGCCCGCCATAATTTGACACTGGAGCTCTGTTTTTCGATTTTTTGGAATCGGCGGATGCNCTGAGTGTCACGTCAACAAAGACCATGCCAAACCGTTACAAATGGAGAATACCCTCGAAGAATTCCTTGGAAGAATTCCTCGTCGAAGGGATTGGGTCCTCCTTACCACCAAAAACCTCTGGGACAACGATTCAGAACATTCCGTCGTCAGCTATATGAGCAATGGCGCATAAGGTCCAGCAAAGGAGGATGCTACCTCTGAAGCAAAGGCCCGGTGTTTGGCCAGTTGGCGGTGGTCGTGCTCTTGGCTCCCTTGGCGACACCCGCATCAGGAAGCAACCAAGCGCGGAAATCTGGCATTACGGGTTACCAGTTTTGTTACCGGAGGAAGCCTGAATCATGGTGCGTGCGCGCGTCTTTGCGCGTGAAGTAATTCCCTGCCTCGTCACTGGGAACTGCGCCACATCCCTGCTTCCAAAATCATGGTGTGTAGGGCGAGAATTCTGAAAAAGTCGACCCGCACTTCGCCGTTATCGGCTCTGCTGCTGGCGCTCCTCGCGGGGGCGATGATGCCAACAGCACATACAGCCAGCGCCGCGACGGTCTCATTCACCAAGGAGCAGTCGGGTCTTGTCGCGTCCGATTCCTTGACCTCCGGAACCAGTGCCTACTGGACCTTCGGAGGGAGCGCAGCGCAACACAACTACTACGAGGACGCTCAAGGACTTCACCTTGGTGTCCAGTCGCCAAGCCAGGGCACGTGGGTCAACTACTACGCAGGTACCCCATTCGTCAACGCCCAGGTTTTCCATGCCGTCCTGACGATTCCTTACACCTCCATGGGTGGGAATGACGTGTTCAATCCGGGCCTCTACGTCGAGGGCTCAGACTACAACGGGATCATCGGCTGCGTAGCGTGGGCGGATTCGACTGGATACTATTGGGCTGTTCAAACGACGACTGATGCCGGTTCGACGTGGAAGACGCTCTACCAAGCGGGTCCGAGCAACCTGCCCCAAACCCAGGACTGCACCGTCGTCACGAACGGGAGCAACTTTCTGAAGGTCTACCTCGGGGGCAACCTTGTCTTCTCTGGCACAACGATGACCCTGAAGATGCCAACTCCTCTCCTCGCGTTCTTCCAGGACGATACATCGTCTCCCAGCTCAATGCACTACGCGACTTTCTTCAACTACTACGCGACGACGAACGAGAAGGTGACAGTGACGAACGCACCCGCGGGTGGGAGTGTGCAGATAGTCGACTCCACCAACAAGATTCTCGCGAGCTCTCCGGTCGCCTCCAACGGCACGGCCACCATGCTGGTGGGGATGTACGCCCTGCCGCTGATCGCCTACATGAAGTCGTTCGGCTCTTCAGCGGTCCTCGTCGCTTCGACATCTAGCCCGGTCCAAATCTATGGCGGCGACACCTTCACCGTCAGCGGTCCCCCTCCGATACGCCCTGTCNCTGGGATCCGGTCTGGGCCGGCCGCATCCGATTCGCTGACGACCGGAAACACAGCCTACTGGGTCTTCGGTGGTAGCGCCGCGGGCCAACCCGGAGCGAAGTACACCTACTCGGAGGACTCTCAAGGGATACACATCGGGGTGCAGTCGGCGGCAGACGGCAAGTGGGCTGGCTACTACGCCGTAAACGGTAACACGCCCGCCTATCTGTTCCACGCGCGGTTGACCCTGCCGTACAGCACAATACCGGGTCAGTCTTTCAACACCGGCCTATACGTCCAGACGGGTGGTCCTGAGATCAACTATGTGACTTGCGCTGCTCAAACGAGCAGCAGCGGATACTATTGGGCGGTAGTCCTGGCAACCGGCAATGCTAGCTACGCCACTTCCTACAAGAACCTCTGGTTCCAGTGGATGAACAACCAGCCGCTCACGAGGGACTGCACCATCGTCACCAACGGAGCCAACATGCTCAAGGTCTACCTGGATGGTCAGGTGGTCTACTCGAACAGCACAATGAAGCTCGGCTACGCGTATCCGTTCCAGGTGTTTATTGAGGTGCAGAGTTCATACGCAGGTCAGCTGCTCTTCGGAGTATACAACAACTACTACGCGGCGACGAACGAGAAGGTGACAGTGACGAACGCACCCGCGGGTGGGAGTGTGCAGATAGTCGACTCCACCAACAAGATTCTCGCGAGCTCTCCGGTCGCCTCCAACGGCACGGCCACCATGCTGGTGGGGATGTACGTCCTGCCGCTGAACGCCTATGTGAAGGTCTACGACCCCAGCAATTCACTCGTTGCTTCAACTGCGAGCCAGATCGCAATATGGGGAGGCGATGTGTACACCGTCTCTTGACCTAACTCTTGGAGCTCCGGTACGGAGGCGAGGGAAGCTACTCAGCCTTATATATCGGAGCGACGCCACTGTAGCTATCTTTAATTCATCGTCATATCGATTCAGCAGGGAAAAACTGCCTGATTCTGTGACTGCGATATTGTTGAGTGAGGAATAGAGAAATTGAACAGCTTCCGTAAGATGGAACCGAGCTCCCGTCTACTGAAAGTGGTAGATTCTGCTGGGTATCGAGCCCCTTCTCAGCCAAGAGCGAGCGTTCAGTGGATATGGGTCCAGACTCGGAATCAACACAAGGTGGAAAAGCTATCTTCCGGCTGTACACTCTCCCATTGGAGAGCGTCTTGGTGACCCCTGTTGGGTAAAAGAAAGGTGCTAAGCGAAGCAAATCTGAAGGAACTCGTCAAGCCTGAGCAGGGCGAATTTCTCGGCAGAGTGCTCAAGCTGACGGGAGGCGACCTAGTCATCGTGAAGTGTGCCGACGGTCAAACCCGCGTCTGCAGAATCAGAGGGAAGCTCAAGCGAAGGATGTGGATACGGGAGAACGACATCGTTCTGGTNTCTCCCTGGGATTTCGATAACAGAAAGGCAGACATACTCTGGCGTTACATCAGGGCCCATGCGGACTGGCTCGAGGCCAACAACTATCTCAAGAATATCTGACGCCCAAATCAGTATCTAGACTACCCGATCGCAAGTGTACTCACTCTGCCCAGAGGTCAAATCTGGAGCTCGTGTTGAATCACTAGTGCTAGTGAAAGTCTAATGGCAGGAGACCGCTTCTTACCTTGTTATTCAGATATGTCTCGTTGGCAACATCTCTCAACCAGCTAGTCTGTCAAAGATTAGGCTCAGCACGGAAGAGAGCACTTTGGAATTGGGAGGAACCACACTTCGATGTTTAGTGGCAGGAAGAACGCTCCCCCCCGACTTGACCTGAGAACCCTTTTAGCGAGAAACCTGATTTTCGCGACTCATGGCGTCTGCGCCCCTTGCGGACGTGAACTTCAGATGCTTCACCCGCCTTACATCAACCCGGTCGGCCCCGAAGAGAAACTCCCTGTCGGAGGCCTCGAGGCGTTTCTTCACGTGCTCCTTGATAGTACCGACCGGTTGTTCGTCTTGCTTCAACGAATTCGCGCACCCACGATGTCATTTATCCGTTGAAGCGGGCCTGCGTTCTCGCCATTCCCCGACTGCCGCCACGATCAACCCAGCCAGCGCCACCACGACGCCCTGAAGGTTCAGCCCAAAGGCGAAGAAGATAGCCGAGAACCCGACTAAGAAGATTCCGAGGTGGAAGACCTTCTCTGCGGAGCTGATTGAGAAGACGTCCCTGACTACCCGGTCTCCATACCTTAGAAGAAGCATCGCTAAGAGGATGAAAGAGACTGCCGCGACCAGGGAGATGTAGGTCAATTCGGAGTAGTAATCCCCGAAGGTAAGGAGTAGTCCGACCTCGTCGCCAATGAAACCCGCTCCCAAGCCGTACACGGTGGCGTAGACCCTGGAGAGCCTCTCGCTGGGCCGTGCGATTCCGAACCAGCCCGCGATCGCTATCAGGGCGAGGCCGTACCAAAAGTGATGGAAGTGTATCCCCTGTTGTATCACCACAATCTGAGGGTTCAGCGTCGCGAAGGTCCTTGAGCCGATCAGGCTTGAGACAAAAGCTATGGTCGCGAGGAAAGAGAGACCGTGGCGGAAGCCCTCCCGCAAAGTCTGTGTCAAGAAAGGAGTCGCCCGTTAGATGGTCATACCGATGGCGATCCTGATGAAGGAACCCAAGAGGTATAGGACGAGCGTCGTCCCGAACATTATTCCCAGTATCTCGAGGAAGTCCCTCGAGAAGCCCTTCCCCGATATCACGGAGCTGTAGTATGTGATCGAAGCCACTATGATTACGGCCAAGACCAGGGAGGCGCTCAAGGCTACGACCTGGCTAGGAGTCAGGAAGTAGGGAGTCGCCAGGATGACCGCCGTGATGAAGTACGATNCCCCGGTGTAGACGGCCGAGAGGCGAGCCGAGCCGGTAAAGCCTTGCTTCGCTTGAGCGAATGCCGCCGAGGACATGGCTAGGGAGGCGGCAGCCCCCGCGACCACCCCCGCGAGACCCGATATTTCGGTCGAGTTGTATATGCCGAGGGAACCCGCGTGTATCCCCGTTATCTCCACTAGGGCGTCGGCCAGCCCCAGCACGACGAATGAGATGTAGTGAACAGACGAAGTCTCGATCTTCTGCCCGAACTCCTTCTCGTGCTCTTCCTCGTCTCTCAGCATCTCGTCGAAGGCCTTCCTGTCCTGGGGTGGAATCAGTTCTGCGACGGCCCTGTACCGCTTGATCACGCTGGCTTCGTGCCTGTCCAGGTAGCGCACGGCGAAGGTTAGCCCAAAGAGGACCCTCAGGAGGACGATCAAGTCGACACGAAACGAGTTCGCCTTTACCTGGAATTCCGGGACATACCTCCTCCAGAATTCGTAGTGCCTGTACTCCGTGGCGGAGAGGCCGGCGAGTATCTCCGAGAAACGCTCGTTCTTCGCGATTCGGGTGTTGGAGAGTCGCTTGTAGGTCAGGTGGTCGAGGTACTCGTCGGTGCACCCGACCCGCGCAACCTCCAGTAGCTGCGACCCAGATTCGCTCATCTCATCTTCCGACCCGCGGATACCCACCCCTTATTTGGGTTCTCCAAAAAGTGTANAACGGTGATACGGTTGGACAGGAGATTTAGGCTCGGGTCGTTCATACCGCGGAAGACGAGGTTTCCTTCGAGGTGCGAACACACTGACGATAGCATACTGCGTGAAGTGCAGGGCGCGACGCGAGATGACGAATGCGCGGAACACCACCTTCAAAAACGGAAAGAAGGCTCTGACGGGTGTCTGTGGCGTCTGTAGCACCAGGCTATTCAGGATCGGGGGCTAGTGAGGCCCCGCGCGCGCGAGAGGGCCTCGGCTACCCGCTCTCCTCCTTTATCCCAGCCAGTTCTCGATGCTGGCTTGCTTGGTGGACATCATCCTCAACCCTGAGATTCTCACTCCCACCAGCCTTACCTTCTTCTTCCCCGAGCTGAACCGTGATAGGAGGAGGAGCGCTTCCCTGCGAATGACGCCCTTGTCCTGTGTGCTGGCCACCAGTCTCGTCTCGCGGGTGTGGGTCTCGAAACCCCGGAACCTGATCTTGATGCCCACGCTCTTGAAGCTCAGCCTCGCGTGTATCGCTCGGCTTGCGAGTTCCTCTGCCATCGCCCCAACCATCCGCTCAATAACGTCCCAGTCGGTGGTATCCTCCTCGAGGGTGCGCTCGGTGCTCAGCGACCTTGAAGGCTGCTCGCGTATCTCCTCCCGCTCGACGCCGTTCGCGACCTGCACCAACCAACGGGCCGCCTTTCCCAGCGTTCGTCCGAGCTGAACCTCGTCACCCTTCTGGAGGTCCCCGATCGTCGTGATACCGAGGCTCTGAAGGAGGAGCTCGGTCTTCCTCCCGACTCCCGTGATCCTCCCGATAGGCAGCGGAGCGAGGAATTCCTTGGATCTGCCACGCGGGATGAGGGTGACACGATCCGGCTTGTTGATATCTGTCGCTATCTTCGCCGCTGACTTGTTCTCGGCGATTCCGACGGAGCAGGTGAGACCCGTCTTCTCCTTCAATTCATGTCTCAGCCTCTCGACAAGGGAGAGGGCGGCCGCTGGAGTCTTGACCTGGTCGGAAACGTCAAGGAACGCTTCGTCGATGCTTACCTGCTCGAACTTGTCGGCAAAGCGACGGACTACCCCCATTACCTTCGCTGAGAGACTGTCGTAGTAGTCGAAGTCTGGCCTCACATAGACGGCTCCCGGGCATAGGTCCCAGGCCCGTGATATCGGCATTCCCGACCTGACCCCGTAGCCTCTCGCCACGTAGTTGCAGGCGACCACGACGCCGCGCCCCTTCCCATCTCTGGGGTCGGCGCCGACGATTACCGGTTTGTCCGCCAAGGCGGGATTTCGCTGGACCTCCGCCGAGGCGTAGAAAGAATCCATGTCGACGTGTAGGATGAACCGGTTGCCCGGAGTTTCCTCCAGGAGGGTAGGGTTGGACAACCCTTTCAGCGGAGGGGTCAGCGTACTTTAAGAGTTGCCGACCGGTGGGGCCTACTCCAGGTAAAAGGCAGGCTTTAGCGGTAGCGCGTCTTTCGCTCTCTTTCCCGGGTCGTGAATCCCCTGCGGTCCGGCCTTNGTTACTTCTACGCGGACACCGAGCTCCCTCGCCAGGAAGTCCGAGGCTTCACTAAGAAGCCCGTACTCGTCGAAGTCGGGCTGCGAGACGAACATTGAGACAAGCTCCTCCCCGGCCTCATACTGCAGCTTGACTACACGTTCCGGAGTGATCCCCAAGCTCGCGAATCTCTTTACCACCACCCCCAGACTCTCTTTCCTCGCCCTCGCCTTCGCCACCTCGACGAAGTAGCTCCTCGCGTCGTCTGACGCCACGTAGACATTCAGCTTCTGCCTCGGCTGCTTCACGATCTTGAGCAGGTTGCGTGCGTCATCCATCACCTTCCTGAGGACCAGCTCCGACAACTCGGCCGCGTCGTCTCTGGGGAAGTCCTTCGGCGACGGCCAGTCCGCTGTGCAGACCAACCCCTTCCCTCCGAGCGCCCGGTTGAGCTCCTCGGAGACGAAGGGAACGAATGGGGAGAGCATCCTGACCCAGGCAGAGAAGACCTCCGTCAGGGTCTGACGCCTGGGCTTCTCGGTGCGGTGGAGGTACCACCTCAGGTCGTTCCAGACATCTAAGAGGGCGGCTGAGATCGCCCGGCGTGTCCTCATCTCCTCCATCGAAGTCGTGACCATAACTATCCTCCTGTTCATCGTCGAGGTCAGCCACCTGTCGAGGTGGTCGGGGGCTCTCCTGACGGCACCATTCAGGTTCTTCTCGACGAAAGAGATGAGGGAATCGACCTTCGCCTTCGTGTCCTCGGCGTTCTTCGCCCGCCAGTCTGTATCCTCCATTCCGTCTCCGGCCAGGACGACAGTTGCTCGAACGGCGTCGGCCCCAAACTTCTCCAGCGCGTCCTTCCAGGTGACGAAGACTCCGTGCGACTTGCTCATCCGCTGCCCCTCTATCTGGATCATCCCGTTGACGCTGAACCCCCTGGGCCAGAGCTTCTCCCCGAACATCGCCTCGTGATGAAAGGCGAAGAAGGTGAGGTGGTTCGGTATCAGCTCCTTTCCAGAGTTCCTGAGGTCGACGGGGTACCAGTAGAGGAACTCCGCCCTCATCTCCCTCAACAGCGTCTCGGACATCTTGGCTGCCTTCGCCAGGTTGGCCGCGGCGCCCCTCCCCAGGAGGACGAAGTCCAGAACCTCGGGAGACAGGTGCTCAGGCTTCNCNCTCTCCGCGTTGACAAACTTGTTGATNGTGTAGAACGCCATGTAGATCGTCGAGTCGCTGAGAGTCTCCACAATCCACTCCTTGTCCCANGGCAGCTTNGTNCCCATACCCGACCTTCTCGCGCAGGGCCAGTCCCTCAGCCAGTCGATGGTGGCGTTGTACCACTCCCTGGATTCCGGGGGGAAGACGCTCGCCCTCCTGAGAAGCTCCTTCGTCTTCGCCTTCCACTCTTCGTTTGAGTAGTTCAGGAACCACTGATTCTCGAGTATCTTCACGTAGCACCTCGTCCCGCAGCGGCAGACCACGCGCTGTGGCAGCTCATGCATCTTGGTCAGGAGCCCCTCCTTTGCGAGCGCCTCGCTTACCCTCTCCTTCGCCTCGCTGACCTTCAGTCCCGCGAAGCCCGTGTTCGCCTTCATGACCCCCCTGTGGAACTCTTCCTTGTAGACTTCGGCCGTCGCGTCAGCCAGCCTCGCGTCCGTCGAATCCTTGATCCCGAACTTCTTCACCGCATCTTCCGCGGGATACTGAGAGTGTCCGGGGACTTCGATCATGGAGATCAGTTCGATTCGGTCGGCTATCTCCTTCACCCGCCTGGACACCGCTGCTCTGCCGGACTGAATGTCCCTCAACCCCGTGTAGTCGTAGGGTGCGTGGGCGGGGACGCTGTAGACCACACCCGTGGCCAGGCCGGCGTCGACGAACCCGGAGGGGAGTATCGGGAGGGANGCACCNGTCAGAGGTGCCGTTGCGTACCTCCCCANCAGGTCCGCCCCCGNGAAGGAGCGCGTAGGGGTGACCTCGTGCTTCTGCTCGGCAAGTCTCCGTAACGCGGAGGANCTCACTATCCACAGCTCCTCATCCACTCTCGCTTCGGAGTATTCGGCGTCNGGGTCGACCCAGAGGTTGGTGGCGCCNAAGATGGTTTCCGGTCTCAGAGTGCCGGCGACGAGGGCGAAGTCTCCCAGTTTGAACTTCANNAGNTTGAACTCCTCTGGAGANACGCCCTCACCCTCCAGCCTGTCATGGTCTCCCGTTGGGCTCTGGTCGAGGGAGCACCAGACAACCGGGTGTGTCCCCTGCACCACGTAGCCCAGCTCTCTCAATCGAAGATACTGCCACTCGATGAATCTCTTGTACGCGGGGTCGACGGTGGTGAACTCCCTCCTCCAGTCGATGGAGAANCCCGTTGCCTGGACCACCCTTCGACTNACCTTCGTGTAGTACGATGCCAGGTATTCCGGGTTGGTGAATTTCTTGACTTCTTCGGCTGGTACGCCGTCGATCTCGATGAACGCCCGACGAACTTGAGCGTCGCCCTGCTCGAGCCTGTAGCTCATTCCGGCAATCGTTTCCCCAGTCCAGTGCCAAGACCAGGGGAAGAGCACGTTNTACCCCTGCATCCGCTTGAAGCGCGCATAGACGTCGACGCGCGTCGCGCTGAAGCAGTGGCCTATGTGGACTGGGCCGTTCATGTACGGATAGGGGAAGGTGACAAAGACCTTCTTCTTGCCCTTCAGAGGGTCCGACTCGAAGAGGTGCCTCTCGTTCCATGCCTTCAGCCATCGCTTCTCGTACTCTGCCAAGGTGCTCAGCCTCTGACGAGAGAAGCCACGGTCCCTTCTACGGACCGGACCGCCTCTTCGATGCGGTCTAGCGAGGGACCGCCTCCCTGCGCGAAGGCCGCCGACCCGCCACCCGAGCCGCCGAGCTGGCCCGCGACCTGTCTGGCGATCTCGCCAGCAGAGAGACCGCTCTCCCTGGCCTTGGCGCCCACAAAGCAGACGACTCTGGCGGAATTTCCGATGACAAAGACGTTGATGTAGACTAGGGACGGGTCGGACTCGGTGCACTTCTGTCCTTGAGCAATAATTAGCTCCTCACTGAGCGCCGACTGGCTCCCGACATAAAGCTTTACACCCTTCACCTCTTTTGCCGAGGAGAGAACCTCGGCGGTCGACAACTCGACCAATTTCTGTCCCAGCGCCTTCTCTCTTGCTCTGGCGGCTTCCAGCTCCGCCTTGAGAGACTGGGCTACCTTCGCGATGTTCTCCCTCTGCGTCTCGAGGGTGGCCGAAACCTGGTTCAGAGCCGAGTCCATCCGGTGCACGTACTCGATCGCCGACTCCCCGGCGACGAACTCGAGCCTTTCAACCCCATCCTGAACTCGTTCTACCTTCGTTATCTTCACCAAGCCGACGTCCCCGGTTCTCTTCACGTGGGTGCCGCCGCAGGCCTCGATGTCCCAGTTTCCGATGTTGACTATCCTTATCGATCTTGTGGGGACTATACCGCCCTGGTAGATCCGAAAGCCGTACTTCTCCTCCGCCTCCTGCCGGGGCATGAATGAGGTGTTCACGGAGAGATTCTTCCTGACGACCTCGTTCGCAAGGTCCTCGATCTTCTCGACCTCCTGCTGAGTCAGGTGCGCAAAGTGCGTGATGTCCAGCCTGCCGTAATCCTCCTCCTTGAAGGCGGAATGTTGCCAGACCCACGGGCCGAGCACCTGCCTCGAAGAGCCGTTCAGGATGTGGGTGGCCGTGTGTATCTGGGTTATCTTCCTCCGGCGGGTCCCGTCTACCTGGCAGTCGACCGTCGTGCCGCTCCTCGGCGTCTTGCCGACGACGGTGTGGATCACGACGTCCCCGAACTTCACCACATCTGTGACCTGGGCATCCCCGATTCTCCCATGGTCTGGCTCCTGACCCCCACCCCTGGGGTAGAAGGCTGTCCTGTCGAGGACGACGTACTTGCCTTCGAAGACCCTTAGCACCCTTGCTGTGAACTCGAACTTCGCACCTTCGTCGTAGAACAGGAGCTTCGTGGGTGGAATCTTCGCGACCTCGAAGCTCGGGCGTTCCTCCTCCACCTCCCTCTGTTTCGTGGCGTGCCTGGCGAGCACCTGGTCGTAGAAGTTCTCAGGGAGAGACACGTT
>JGI25382J43887_10001060_pt1 | contig 10657 bp, 7 predicted proteins | sample GraSoi013_1_40cm_3_FD_43887 | JGI IMG/M metagenome (IMG submission 43887) | reverse complement strand
CGGGCAATGTTGCGGCTGGACCCCGTCGACAGGTCGTCGATCACGGTGACGGTGTCGCCACGGTCGAGCAGCGCTTCGGCGAGATGGGAGCCGATGAACCCCGCTCCGCCCGTGATCAGATAGTGCAGAAGCGACTCCTGTGCGTGAAGGGCACCGGTGCAGGACCTGCGGCCAGCGAACGCGCAAATATATGCGGGAACCACAACGACTTGCTAGAGCCGGCTGCTACCTGGAGCCGTAGGGGGGCAGATCCACCTCGAAGTAGAACCGGGTTCCCCATCCGGGACGCGTCTCCACGTGGAGCTCGGAATCCATCGCCTGCACGAGCTTGTGGCACATCGCGAGTCCGAGTCCAGTGTCGGAGAAGCACAGCCGTCCCTCTCCAGCGGACCGCCGGAACGGCTGGTAGAGGCTGTTCACGACCGCAGGGTCGATGCCCTTCCCGCTGTCACGCACCGCGAATTCGACGCGCGTCGGCGCTGTCTCGCGCGTCACGATCTCCACGTATCCCTCGTCGGTGAACTTCAAGGCGTTCGTCGTGAGGTTCAGGAGCACGCGGCTCAGGGCGATGGGATGCCCNAGTCGCTGATCCGTCGGCGGCGGCAGCAGCCGCACGGTGAGACGTTTCTCCTCGGCGATCGGCCAAACGATGTCGCGCACGGAGTCGAGGACACCGGTCACCGAAAACGGCTCGGACTCCTTCTCCACCAGCTGATCGCCGCCCCGTGCCAGCTCGATCACGTCGCTGGCCACCGAGCTCAGTCCGAGCGCGGCTCCGTAGATGAGCCCGAGCTGCCGGCGCTGCAGCTCGGTCACGGACCCGCTCTGCCCACGCTGCAGCGTCTCCGCGAGAAACAGGATCGACGTCAGTGGCGAGCGCAGGTCATGCGCGATCTGCACCAGCAGCTCGAGGCCGTCCGGGCCGGAGAGCTGAGCAGTGACGTCCTGCGCCCACCCCGGCTCGATCCCTTCGCGCATGCGCTCGATCGCCTCGAGGATCGCGGGGCCCTGGGTCGCATCGCCGTGCTCGGCCCAGCTCCGCACCACCTCGGCCCGCAACAGGTCGAGCATGCGACGCGCCAGCGCGGAGTGCACACGTCGGTCGACGAAAGCCCCAGCATCCACGACGAGGCGTTCCACGCCGGCCGCGAGCCNGCTCAGCCGCTCCACCGCGTCGGCCAGGTCCACGGCCTCGCGCGTTTCGCACCGCCACCGGCTGGCCACGCGCCGCGCTGCCGTCCGCAGGATCGGGGACTCGATCCCANCGAAGTCATCCGCTCCTGGAGCATGTTGACCTGGGGGGGTGTGACGAAGGTCACTCGGCGTGCGGTTGGACGGAGCCGTGAGGGACAGCTTACGTCGAGTTGTGGAACCTGCGGACATGCGCGACCACCGGCCTAGGGCGTCGAGCAATATGCTGCCGGTCCAGGGGGTACGCTAGAAGGGAGAGAACCCAGTCGACGCGCGGCATTCCGCGCAGGGGCGTTCCGGAGTCAACCTCCCCCGTGCGTCGAATAGGCGCGGATGCGCGCCCCACCCGGTTCGGCCACCGCCTGGCGCAGCGCCGACGTGGCGCGCGCCAGCAGCGTCTCGGGCTCGACCGGGGTCGCGTGGACATCGTGGATCGCCTCATATCCGGCATGCACGTCCAACGACAGCGGGGGAGCGCCCTTCGGTTGCGGTTGCGGGCTCGTCTCGATAGCCTGCGACAACCGCTGCGCCAGCTGGGCGGCCCCTTCGGCGCCGGTCGCGGGGGCGAGCACGGCGAACTGNACCCCATCCCACCACCCGATCGCATCGGAGGTGCGCCCCCGGTCGCGCAGCAGGCTCGCGACGTGGTNCCGCACACCGGTGTCGCGCGTCCGGACGTCCGGGGCTGTCTCGGGTTGCGCATCCACCGCCAGCATCACGCAGGCAAGGGCGGCGTGCCGGCGCCACGCGTCGGCGACGAGTTCGCGCGCGCGCCGCTCCACGCCCCGCGCGCTGTAGAGCCCGCTCACCTCATCGACGAAAGCACGCTGCCGCACCTGGTCGGCGTCTTCCTTCGCCTGCATGTAGGCGTCGAGCTTCAGCAGCAGCTCATCCGCGTCGAGCGGAACGGCGAGATGGTCCCAGCCTCCCGCCCGGAGCCCCGCGAGGCGCCGCTCTCGAGTCGCGGGAGTCGCCGTCACCAGGACGATCGGCGTGCTCGGCGTGATCAGCCCTTGCTTGCGCAGCGCGCGGCAAGCCTCTACGTCGTCCAGATCAGGCAGGGGGCCGGCAATGACGATGCAGTCAGGCCGCGCGCTCCGCGCCTGCTCCTGCAGGGCGACGCCGGTCGCGACCCGTAGCACACGATACCCCGCCGGCTGGAGCACGCTCTCCAGCGCGCGAGCCGACCATTCATCACCGCTGGCGACGAGCGCCAGTGCNGGCTGCGATCGGGGGGCGTTCGTAGTCAGGCGCGCTCCTCGTGAGTGCGGCGGTACCGCATGACCGCCAGGCTGGGCGCGCCCTGGTTATGGCAAGTGCTCTTGACCGTGTTGCGTGAATGCAACAAGAATGGTGCCTGAGCGGGCGGTGCCGATACTAGGGATACCCCCGGTGTGCGCCCCTGGGGAAAACCCCAGCTCAGGGAGCGATCAGGCCTTCGCGGATGGCGTACCGCACCAACCCGGCGGTGTCGTGGATGTTCAGCTTCTCCATCACCCGCCCGCGGTGAAACTCGACGGTCTTGACGCTGATCTTGAGGAGGCTGGCGATCTCTTTCGTGGCCTTTCCCTCGGCCACGAGTTGCACCACCTGGCGTTCCCGCTCGCTCAATCGGTCGGGGATCGGCGTGCCCGCGGCACTGCACGCGTCGACGACGGCCTGGGAGACTCCAGGGCTCACGTACAGCCCTCCCCGACAGACTTCCTGAATGGCGTGCAACAGATCGTCGGCGCCCTGAGCTTTGAGGACGAATCCCCGCACGCCTGCGCGGAGGGCGTCCGGGACGAACCGGGCGTCTTCTAGGGCGGTGAGCAGGATCACCCGTGTCCCCGCGGATGCCCGGCGGATCTCGTGCGCCGCCGACACGCCGTTCAACCGGGGCATGGCGACGTCGAGGACGGCGACATCGGGCGCCAGCTTGCGTGCGAGCTCGACTGCAGTGTGGCCGTCCGGCGCCTCGGCCACGACCTCAATGCCCTGCCGCTGCAGCAACGCTTTGAGGCCTTGTCGCAGAACCAAGTGATCATCGGCGAGGAGCACCCGCACCGGCATCGCAATCATCTCCGGCGTTNCCTCTACACCCCCTGCGTCTCGTTCCCTCGAGGCACACAACGGCCCGCCCGACGCCCGGATCCAGCCGCCTCATGATATCGCAAGGGCCTGTGATCGCGCAACAACGCTGTCAAGCCATCGCGGCCGAACTCCCCGACGTGGCGCCTGTCGCTAGAAGATCTTTGTGAGCGTGAAAATCGCGATCGGGACGCTCAGGATCGCGCCGGCCAAACGCAACGCGGGATAGGGATCGCCGCCGCCGCCCCGGGGCACCACGAACTCATCGCCCTGGCGCAGATTCATCTGGTCGAGCGTCCGCCCCTCGGCGAGGGCCCGCTGCAGGCGCGCCTTCTCCCAGACGGCCTGTCCGCCGCGCTCGATCCGCAGCGCCGTGATCTTCGCGTCCTTCATGGTGCCACCGGCGGCTACAAGCGCTTCGGACACGACGGCGTCGGCGGGCACCGTGTAGAACCCGGGCTTCGCGACCTCGCCCTGCACGGACACACGGACCAGCGTCCGGGCGCGCACCACCGGGTCCCGAACGGACGTGGCGATGCGCCGCGCCAGATGGTCCTCCAGCTCCGAGCGGAGCACTCCCTGGAGGGAGACGGTGCCGGTGTTGGGAAGCAGGATGTCGCGCTGGGGGCCGACCGTGAAAGTGTCGGACAGCTCCTTCTCGCCCTCGACCAATAGCAGGATCCGGTCGCCCGGCTGGAAGTCGCCCTCCGTGAGGCGCGCGCGGACCAGCGTCGCTTCGCCGGGCGGCCCCTTCTGCTGGAGACGCTGCAGCATCGCTGCCAGCGCGGGGCGGGTCGCCAGCAGGCGGTGCCCGTCGTCGGGGGTGACCTGTTGCGCGCTCCCGCGCCCCCCGATCCCGAGGCAGCAACTACCCACCGCCAGCGCGGCGCGCAGGACGATCCTCATGCGCTCACGCTACTCCACGGTCACGCTCTTCGCCAGGTTGCGGGGGCGGTCGACGTCGCACCCCCGCAGCACGGCGATGTGGTATGCGAGGAGCTGGAGCGGAATCGTCGTCACCACAGGGGACAGGAGCGGGGCGGTCGCGGGGATGCGGATCTCGTGGTCGACCAGGGCGCTGAGATCGCCGTTCCCTTCGCTCNCTACGGCGATGATGCGCCCGCCCCGCGCTTTCACCTCCTGCATGTTGCACAACACCTTCTGGAATACCTCGTCTTTCGGCGCCACGAACACCACCGGCATGTTCGCGTCGATCAGCGCGATCGGCCCGTGCTTCATTTCGGCGGCCGGGTACCCCTCGGCATGGATGTAGCTGATCTCCTTCAGCTTGAGGGCGCCCTCCAGGGCGACCGGGAAGTTCAGTGCGCGGCCCAGGTAGAGAAAGTTCCGCTCGGCGGCGTAGCGCTGCGCCAGGGCCTTCACCTGCGGCTCGAGCGCCAGCGCGCGCTCGACAACCCGCGGTAGCCGCGCCAGCTCGCACACCAAGTCCCGCCCCGCCTCAAGCGGCAGCCCGCGCTGACGGCCCAGGTGCATGGCGCAGAGCAGCAGCGCGACGATCTGCGACGTGAACGCCTTGGTCGACGCGACCCCGATCTCCGGACCCGCGTGGAGGTAGATCCCACCGTCTGCTTCGCGCGCGATCGTACTGCCCACCACGTTGACGATGCCCAGCACGCGGGACCCGGAGGCCCGGGCTGCCCGCATCGCTTCGAGCGTGTCGGCCGTCTCGCCGGACTGGGAGATCGCGATCGTCAACGTGCCGGGGAGGTGGAGCTGCGGCCGGTAGCGATACTCCGAGGCATACTCTACATCCACGGGGATCCGGGCGAGCTCCTCGATGGCATAGCGGCCGACCAGTCCCGCGTGCCACGAGGTTCCGCAGGCGACGATCACAATGCGGCGGATCTGCGCGCAGTCCTCCGCGGTGAGGTTGAGCCCGTCCAGCCGCGCGGTGCCGGCGTCGAACACCAGCCGCCCGCGCAGGGTGCTCCGCACAGTCTCGGGCTGCTCGCAGATCTCCTTGAGCATGAAATGCGGGTAGCCGCCCAGCTCGATCGCTCCCAGATCCCACTCGATGTCGTCCACCGCGCGCAGTTGGACGTGGGACTGGCTATCGACGACGTGGTACGCTGTCGGCGTGAGCACGGCGATGTCGCCGTCGTCCAGATAGACCACGGAGCGAGTGTGCTCGAGAATCGCAGATGCGTCGGAGGCGACGAACAGCTCGTTCTCGCCGATGCCGAGCAGCACCGGCGACCCCCGACGGGCGACAACCAGCTTCCCCGGATCGTCCACCGACAGGACGGCCAACCCGTAGGTCCCGTCCACGTGCTCCAGCGCGGCGGCGACGCGCGCCTCCAGTGTCGTGCCCTTGGCCTCCTCGATGAGATGCGCCAGGGCCTCCGTGTCGGTGTCGGTCACGAAGCGGTGACCGCTACGCTCGAGCGCGGCCCGCAAGGCGTCCGCATTCTCGACGATACCGTTGTGCACCAGGGCGATGGCGCCGGTGCAGTCGGTGTGCGGGTGTGCGTTCCGCTCGGTAGGCGCGCCGTGCGTCGCCCAGCGCGTGTGCGCGATGCCGCTCGTTCCCTGCACGGGCTGCTGCGCGAGCGCGTCCCGCAGCCGCTCCACGCGTCCCGCGACCTTGCGCACTACCACACCGCGGCCGTTTTGGACCGCCAGGCCCGCCGAGTCGTACCCGCGGTACTCGAGCCGCCGGAGGCCCTCGAGCAGAATCGAGGGCGCATCACGCGCGCCGATGTAGCCCACGATGCCGCACATCCTCAGTCGTCCTTCGTCCTCGGTGGGGACACGCTCGGCCGAACCAACCCGCACAGCATGCCCCGAAACATTCTCAAGTTTGAGGCCAGCGCGTTGCAGCGTCGGGCCGGGCCGGTAGCCGCTTGCCGGCGAACCGCTTACGCGATCCCCGCCGGGCGCCTAGCTACCCCGGATAAGACCGGGCGCGCGGCCAATCGCGGTACAACAGCTACAGCTTGTGTGGTTGCGAGGCTGCGTTTCGAGCGTCCGTCGCCCTCCGGCCAGCGCAGCAACCGACTGGCGGGGAATGGGTTGCCGAATCGCGCGGGGGGCGCACGACTCCTGCACGCAGTTCGGGAGGCCCGAGCCCCCTGCGACGACGTGCACACCCCTCCCGTGGCCGGCGGCCACGAGGTGCCGACAGCATGACCGACCGCGTCGTCGTCGAGCGCTACCCAACCTCCCAACGATCGTCTCGCGTGGGCGCGTGTCTCCCACCCGCACGCCACTAGTTCTCCTCGCCAACGCCCACGAGTGGTCTGCGCGATCACTGGAGAGCATCCTGGGACCCGCAGGGTACGCCGTCATCCGGGCGCACACCGGGGAGCACGCGCTGGAGCGGGCGCGGGCCATGCAGCCCGACGTGATCGTGCTCGACGTGGCCCTGCCGGAGGGAGGAGGACTAGCGGTGTGCCGCGCCCTGCGCGCCAGCCGGCACGTCAGCGTCAGTACCCCGATCTTCCTGACCACCACGGAACCGATCCCGCGCCGCCAGTTGTTCGACGCGCTCCGCGCTGGCGCGTGCGACCTGTGGGCACCGCCCGTGGACGCCGAGGAGGTCCTGTTGCGTCTCGAGACACACCTGCGCGCGAAGTTGGACGCCGACCGCGCGCGCGAGGACAGTCTGGTGGATGCGGAGACGGGGCTCTACAACGCGCGTGGCCTGACGCGCCGCGCCCGGGAGCTGGCCGGGCAAGCCGCCCGCCATAATGCCGCCCTGGCCTGTGTCGTGCTCGCGCCTGCCCTCTCATCCGCGGACAGGATCGCCGGTCACGCCGCGCGGGAGCCCGCATTCGAGGCCGTGATCAGCCAGCTCACCGTGGCACTCCGCAGCGCCGGCCGCGGATCGGATGCGATCGGCCGGCTCGGACGGATCGAGTTTGCCGTGCTCGCCCCGGACACGGATGCGAGCGGAGCCCGTCGGCTCGGTGAACGGCTGGCGCGAGCAGTCGAGGCCGATGTGGCGCGAAGAGCCGGCGGCGCCCCGCCGCTCAAGCTGCGGGCGGGGGACTACACTACGCAGTGGGCGATGTGCGTGACGCGCCGCTCGATCCCGATGAGTTGCTGGCCCGCGCGACCAGCGCGCTACGCGCGCCGCCGGGCGATCTGCCGTGAAGGTGGGTGCTGCGGCCCAGGGTCACTCGACGCTGCGGAGGATGCGCTTGGGAGGCTCCTCTTCGTCGTGCAGGTCGTAGCCCGAGAGAGAATAGGCGTAGGAGCGGTAGGCGCCGCCGGGGCGCACGTCGTTCAGCACCGCGCCCAGGATGCGGATCGGCAGCCGCTCCAGCACATCGAGCTTCGCCTCCACCAGTTCGCGGTCGGACACGCCGGTGCGCAGCACGAGCACGAGGCTCCCGGTCATCGTCCCCAGCGCACAGGCGTCGACCCCGGCCGCCAGCGGCGGGCTGTCGATGAGAATCACGGCGTAGCGCGAACGCAGGCTCGTGACGAACCCTGCCATCGCCGTCGAGCTCAACAGCTCCGGTCCGGAGCGGGTGCGCGAGCCGCATGCGATGAAGGCCAGCGAGGGATAGCTCTTTGCCTGCTGGATCACCTGCTGGACGGCGGCCGTGCCGGCGAGCAGGTCGGTGAGCCCCGGCGTGCGGGCCGCGTCCAGCACCCGGTGCAGTCCCCCGCGTCGAATATCGCCGTCGATCAACAGGGTGCTGTAGCCGGCATCCACGAACGCGACCGCGAGGTTGGAGGTGAGGAACGACTTCCCATCGCTCCTCCCGGGGCTCGTCACCGTCACGAGGAGCGGACCGGCCGTGCCGTAGGCGTGCAGCACGTTGAGGCGGATGCCACGCAGCGCTTCGATGACCCGGGAGACCCCGTCGCCGTTCGCCCCGTCGTGCCAACTGACGTGCGGTACGGCGCCCAAGATCGGGAGCCCCATGGTCCGCGTCACCTGGTCCGGATACCGGACCTTGCGGTCCGCGCGCTCGAGCACCACGGCCCCCAGCGCGGCGAGCCCCAGGCTCCCCAGGAATGAGACCAGCACTAGGAACGGCGTCGGGTCGAGCAGGGGCTCCTCGGGCTCGACTGCGGCATCGAGCACACTGACCTCGGGAATGGTGCTCACCTCCGCCAGCCGCGCTTCGTCATAGCGTTGCTGGATGCTCGTGAACAGCCGCTCGGCGTTCGCCACCTCCCGCCGCAGCCGCGCATCCTCGATCGCGAGCGACGGAATCTGGCGCAGCTCGGCCGACGCCGCACGCACTCGCTGCGTCAGCTCGGCGTCTCGCGCGGCGAGCTCGCTCACGAGCACCCGCGCGAGCGCCGGGATCGTGCGCCCCTCAAGCGCCTGCACCTCGCCCGCCAGGCGCCGGACCGTGCCGTGCTCCTCGGTGTAGCGTTGCTGCAGCGCGCGCAATTCCGCGCGCTTGGCCGTGAGCTCCCTCAGTGCGGCGACCAGCTCGGTGGAACGGTCAACGGCCCCGATCGCCGCCAGCGCGTCCACCGGGAGGCCCGAGTCGCGCACCTGCGCGAGCAGGCGCTCGATAGCCGCTCGGTCGCGACGCACCTGCTCGAGGTTGACCTTGGTCTCGAAGTAGCTCGCGAACCCGGGGTCGTGCGTGAACTGCAGGCCGGGCGCCACTGGCGTCGCCCCGTCGGCCACAAAGCTCACCGTCTTACTCAGCAAATCCCGCAACGCGGATTCCGCCGCGCTCAGGTTGACCTGCGAATGGTTGAGTTGCTCGCCCAGGATTCGTACCAGCTCGGTAAGCTGCTGGCGCTTGAGATCCGCGGCGACCGCGACGAACCGCTGGGCCACGGCATTCACGATAACCGTGATCTTGCGCGGATCCTGCCCGCGCAGCTCGACCCGGAGGAAATTGCCCTCAAGATCGGTCTTGACGCGGAGTCGCTCCGCCAGGCGCGATGCCGCTTCGTGGGGTGACTCGACGACGAACTCGAGGCGCCGCAGCGGCGACAGCTCCGCCGCCGGTGGCAGCCACACAAAGCCGAGAGCCCCGCCCACCGAATCCCCCGCGGCGCCACGCTGCAGCACGACCGCGTCGTGGGTCGCGAGCGTGAAGCCGCGACCCGCTTGGTCTACCTCGAGCCGGTAGCTCCCGGGACGGAAGCGCGGTGCGACGCTGAACCCGGCGAAGACGGCGGAGTCACTCGGCGAAGCCGGGGTCAGATACAGCTGTCGGTCGTTGACGACTGCGGCGACCACGACGTACGACCTCACCAGATCGACCCACCCGGTGGCGCCGAGCAGGTCGCCGGACCCCGCGGGGCCCGGCCCCGGCTGCTTCTCGTTCGCGCCTTCGATCCAGATCGTCGCGCGGGCCACGTACACGGGCCTGACGATCCGCGAGGCGCCAACGCCCGCCGCAGTTCCGAGCAGCGTGATCAGCAGGACCCACCACCGAAAGCGCCAGATCGCCGTCCGGTAGCGTCCCCAGTCAACGTCCGGCGCCGCTTCGACCATCGGCGGCGAGCGCCGCCGCGCGGGCGCCGGCACCGTGGCGCGGCCCGGCGTCTCAGGCGAGCTCGGTGGCAGCTCGGGAAGGTCGTTGAACATCGTAGCGGGAATCCCTCTGCGTGGCGGGCGCCGGCAGGCGCGCGCGTGCTGTCCCCAAATCTGTGCTGCATTGCTCCTACGCGCTGCCCGTGAGCTTCCCGAAACTGTACCATGTACTGCAGAGCAAAACTGCGCTGCAAGGCCGGTACCATGGATCCGTCGTCGCGCGCGCGTAGCGATCACCCCTGCGCACATAGACATACGTCGCCATGTTGCGCGGCCCTCGGCGCCGCGTCCGGCGTTTGTAGCAGATCAGCTACACACCAACTCGGCCAAGATTCACCACGTGGATGCGTTGCCTGGTGATGACTCGCGCCTTGGTCGGTCTTGACAACGTTCACAGCGCGGGCGGTATTTACGCGTCTTCCTTCTCCACCGGGCCCTGCAGCGCAACGGAGACGATGAGATGTGGCTGGCTAGCTCGTCTGACCGATCCCTTCTGGAGCCGCACCCCACCGCTCCAGCCCCGGCACGCGATGTCGCAGATCTCCTGCCGATCGAGTCCGCGGCGAAACCGAGCATCACGATCCTCGTCGTGGACGACGAGCGCACCCTGCGCGACAGTTGCGTTAGCGTGCTGGGGGTCGAGGGCTACAGGGTGACGGCGGTCGGCCACGGCGACGAGGCTCGCGAGCTGGTCAAGCGGCGTGCGTTCGACATCGTGCTCGTGGACTGGTACATGCGGGAGGTGTCGGGGATGGAGCTGCTGGGCGCTACTCTCGCCGCCCGGCCGCAGACCATCGTCATCGCGATGACCGGCAGGCCGAGCATCGAATCGAGCCTCGAGGCGCTCCACGCCGGCGCCTGGGACTACCTCCCGAAGCCCTTTTCGGGAACGCACCTGCAGATCCTGGTCGGCCG
>JGI25382J43887_10001059_pt1 | contig 10659 bp, 9 predicted proteins | sample GraSoi013_1_40cm_3_FD_43887 | JGI IMG/M metagenome (IMG submission 43887) | reverse complement strand
GGGAAATCGTCGCCGTGGCTGGTCAGGATCCCGGCCGTCAGGCCGAGCCGATGCGCGGTGACGGCGGCGAAGAGCGCGGCGCCGCCTGGTCGGACGTCATCACCGAAGTGGTCGAGGGTGACGTGGCCGACGGCGACGAAGTCGGGCGCGGCCATGCCTACCTCAAGAGCGTGGCGAGCTGGGCCAGAACGTTCTTTCGCGCCGCAGCGGTGGCGGCCGGGCTCCACCCCAGTGTCGCGCCCTTGCGGACGCACTCGGGAAGCCGGGAGACAGGCGGTGCGTCGAAGCTGGTGGCGTTGATGCGGCAGGCCGCTCCGCTGTCGACGTTGGGAAGATGAGTGATGGAAAGTCCAATGTTGTCGAAGCTGTGGTGAGCGCCGCGGTAGATCGTGATGTCGGCGTCGTTGCCGGCGGCTTTCATGTCCTTCACCAGCTCGGCGCAGGGCGCGGCCGGCGTCCAGTCGTCGAGCTCGCCGGAGTGGATGCGAACGGGCCCGGCCAGGCGCAGCAGCTCCGGATACCGGACGCTGCACAATGGGTAGAACGGCAGGAAGACCCGGAAACCCGGACCGCCGGCGCCGTAACGATCGCGGGCCCACGTCGTTGCGCTACGCAGCGTGACGATGCCTCCGTGCGAAAAGCCCATCAGCACGATCCGATCGCGATCGACGCGTGGATGCGTGGCGAGAAGCTTCAGCGCGGCGTAGGCGTCGGGAATGCGATCGTTCGCGGACAGCTTCAGCGCGTTGGTACACACTTCCCGCAGGCCTCGCCCGCTGAAGCTATCGACCACGAGCGTCGCGAAGCCGGCGTCACGGAGCGGCGGCACCCACCCAGCGTCGGCGTTCCCGACGCCGCCGCAGCCGTGCATCAGGATGACGGCCGCCACGCGCCCGGCACCGTTGGGAAAGCGAAGGACGCCGGAGAGGACGACGACGCCGTCGGGGGAGAAGTGAACGGTGCCGGCCTCACCCGCCCTCAGCGTGCGGGGGACCTCACTGGCGGAGGGCGCACAGCCGCTCAGCGCGACGAGAACGATCAGCCATCTCCCGCCCATCAGGTCAGAGCGGCAGGTGCTTGGCGATGATCTCGCGCATGATCTCGCTGGTCCCGCCGCCGATGGGCAGCAGCCGCGCGTCGCGCGCGAAGCGCTCGATCGGATACTCGCGCATATATCCGTAGCCGCCGTGGAGCTGCACACAGTCGTAGGCAACGCGGTTCACCATCTCGGCCGTGAAGAGCTTGACCATGGAGATCTCGCGGACGGCCTCCTCGCCCGCCTCGTACTTGAGGCACACCGAGTACGTGAGCGCCCGGGCCGCTTCGAGCTGCGTGGCGCAGTCGGCGAGCTTGTGGCGCACCACCTGCTTGTCGGACAGCGGGGCACCGAAGGCCTGGCGCTCGCGGACGTAGGCCATCGTGTCGTCGAGCGCCCGGTCGGCCATTCCGATGGCGTGCAGGCCGGCCACCAGCCGCTCGCGCTGGAAGACGCGCATCACCTCGTAAAAGCCCACGCCTTCGCGGCCGAGCAGGTTTTCGGCGGGCACCCGCATGTCCTGAAAGGCGAGCTCGGCCGTGTCGGAGGCGCGCATGCCCATCTTGTCGAGCGTGCGGCTCACCGTAAATCCCGGCGTGTCGCGCTCGACGAGAAACATCGAGATGCCACGGTGGCGCTTGTCGGCGCTGCCCGCCTCGACGCGCGCGGCCACGAAGAAGACGTCGGCGGTGGCGCCGTTGGTGATGAACATCTTGGAGCCGTTGAGCACGTACCGATCGCCGTCGCGCACCGCCCGCGTGCGGATCGCAGCGACGTCGCTGCCTCCGCCGGGCTCGGTCACCGCGATGGCGGTGAGCAGCTCCCCCCGACACATGCCCGGCAGGTACTTCGTCTTGAGCGCCTCGCTCCCCGTCCAGTAGAGATGGGGCGAGGCCATGTCACAGTGGACGCCGACGGCCATGGCAAAGGAGCCCGAGCGCGAGCGTGCACACTCTTCATGCAGCACCATCGTCGTGCGGAGGTCGGCGCCGCTCCCTCCGTACTTCTCGTCGTATTCGAGGCCGAGGAACCCGAGCTCGCCCAGGCGCGGCCAGATCGACCGCGGCATCCGGCCGGCCCCTTCCCACTCTTCGACGTGCGGCATGATCTCGCGCTCGACGAACTGCCGTACCGTCGCGCGAAACATCTCGTGCTGCTCGTTGAAAATCTTCATTCAATCCACCCAGAACGCAACGCGATGCTGCTTGCCGAAGATCTTCACGCTCAGTCCCACTTTCGCTCGTCGCTGATCTTCTTGGCGCCGTCGGGAATGCTGCCGGCCGACACGACCTGCACGCTGCCGCGCAGCTTCATCACGTCGCGAATGGCCGCCTCCAGCCTGGGCGTGACGGCCTCGGCGCTGGCGCCGGGGGCCAGCTCCACGCAGAACTTCAGCGAGTCCTGATGGCCTTCGCGGCCGACGACCACCTGATACTTCGCGATGCCCGACGCCCGGGCGACGACCTCGTCGGCCTGACGAGGGTGGATGAACATCCCTCGGACCTTGGTGACCTCGTCGGCGCGCCCGCGCCAGCCGAGCATCCGCGCCGAGGTGCGGCCGCAGGGACAGCGCGCGTCGTCGATGATCGTCAGGTCGCCGGTCCCGAAGCGGATCATCGGGTACGTCGTGTTGTGGACCGTCGCCACCAGCTCGCCGATCTGGCCGTAGGGCAGCGGCTCGCCGCTCTGAGGATCACAGACCTGGACGACCGCGTCCTCGACCAGATGCATGCCGGCCTTCTCCGGACACTCGTAGGCGACCAGCCCGAGATCGGCCGTGCCGAAGCCCTGGCGCGTCATGATGCCGTGCTCGTCCTCGAACTGCTTGCGCAGCGACTCGGGCAGCGGCTCGGCGCCGACCTGGGCGACCTCGAGGCCGAGACGGCCGACGCCCATCTCCTTGGCGCGCTGCAGGATCGTCATCAGGAAGCTCGGCGTTCCCACGTAGCCGGTGGCGTGGACGGCGCGGGCCACGGTGACCTGCGTGTCGGTGTTGCCGACGCCCGTGGGCACCGCCGTGCAGCCGATGAGGTTGAGCGCCTCGTCGAGCTCGTGCGCGGCCGGCACCAGGTGATAGAGGAAGGTGTTGATGACGACGTCGCCGGGCCGGAAGCCGCCCGCGAAGAGACACGTCTCCGCGTGCCACTCGCTGATCTCGGGGCCCATCGGCTCGAGGATCGGCCCCGGCGACACGAAGATCCTCCGCACCCGACGCATCGGGACGGTGCAGAAGCCGCCGAACGGGGGATCGGCCTTCTGCAGATCGGGCATCTCGCTCTTCTTGATGACCGGCAGCCGGGCCAGATCATCCGGGCCGCGCAAGTCCTTGGGCCCGAGACCGGCACGCTCGAGCCGCCGGCGCACGCCGGGCGCCTTCTCCCAGGCGAGCTCCAGCAGGTCGGCCAGCCACCGGGCCTGATACCGCTCGCGCGCCGCCGGCGGCATGGTCTCCTTCTCACGGTTCCAGTACCCGCTTCGCCGGTCCATCTTCTCCTCCGACGGTCTCACTGCGCGACGATGTCCTTCTTCATGGGCGCGAGCAGCCCGATCAGCTCCTCCTGGTCCTTCTTCGCGACCTTGCGCTTGTCGAGCGCCTTGATCAGGTCTTCCACGGTCGCATTCCAGTCGGCCTCGGTGATGGCCATCCCCTGGTGGGCGGCCTTCATGTCCTTGCCCAGGTACGAGCACGGCCCGCCCGTCGCCTCGCACACCTGATCGGAGGCGTTGGTCTTCAGCTTCTCGACCTGCGCCGGCGTCAGCTTGGTGAACCGGGCGTTGACGCGCGGATCGGCCACGAGGAACGCCACGAAGTCGTCGACGACTCCTCGGATGCCGTCGCGCCCGCCCAGCCGCTTGTACAGTGTCGGCTCCGGCTCGCCCATCGTTGCGCACGCGCCCAGCGTGACCACCAACACGGCCAGCAACACGATCCCACCGAGGACTCTCTTCACGCCCCGCCCTCCTAGCTCAGCCAGCGCTTGCGGCGCTTGTAGTGCTTCACGTCCCGGTACGACTTCCGAGCCCCCACTTCGGTGAGGCCCAGGTAGAACTCCTTGATGTCGGCGTTCGCGCGCAGCGCCTCGGCCGTGCCCTCAAGGACGATTCGGCCATTTTCTATCACGTACCCGTGCTCCGCGATCGTCAGCGCCAGCGTCGCGTTCTGCTCGACCAGCAGCACGGTCAGCTGCTCCTGGCGATTGAGGCGCTGGACGATGGCGAAAATCTCCTCGACCAGCATCGGCGCCAGTCCGAGCGATGGCTCGTCGAGCAGCATCACGCGCGGAGTCGACATGAGTGCGCGGCCGATGACGAGCATCTGCTGCTCGCCGCCGGAAAGATACCCCGCCTGCACGGCGCGGCGCTCGCGCAGCCGCGGGAAATACTCGTACACGCGATCGATGCCCTGGCGCACGCGCTGGCGGTCGCCCTGCACGTGGGCGCCCGCGATCAGATTCTCCTCGGTCGTCAGGTGCTCGAAGACGCGGCGTCCCTCGAAGACCTGCACGACGCCCTGCTTGACCACCACGTGCGGCGGCAGCCGGTCGATGCGCGTGCCATGGAGCTCGATCGAGCCCTTGGTCACCTCGCCGCGCTCGGCGCGGAGCAGGCCGGAGATGGCCTTGAGGGTCGTCGTCTTGCCGGCGCCGTTGGCGCCGAGCAGCGTGGTGATGCCGCCCTCAGGGACGTTGAGCGACACCCCCTTGAGGACGAGGATGACGCCGTCGTAGATGACCTCGATGTTGTTGAGCGTGAGCATGGGTGCGGCGGGCGGGGGCGCCCCCGCCCGCCCTCCAACTACTTCTTGGCCGCGTCCTTCACGTGCTTGGCGACGACGTCGCCGTACGCGTGGAACCAGTCCGTCTGCTTCTCGAACTTCCCACCCTTGACCTGCCAGATCTGGACCAGGCCGCCGCCCTCGTGGTCAGTCGCCGTGATCTTCAGCGGCGGCACCAGTCCGCCGAGCGTGAAGTTGTTGATCTGCTCGAAGCCCTTCTTCACGTCCTCGCCCGTGATCTTGCCGTCGGGCTTGCCCTTCACCGCGTTGCGGATGGCCTCGACGTGGAGCGCCGCGATGAGGACGCCCCGGTTGTAGTACACCGTGGACGCCATCTCCTTCGGCGCCTCCTTGCCCTCCTTCTTGTACATCTCGCGGATCTCGTTCAGCACCGGGTAGTCGGTGCCGACGCCCGCGAACTGCATGACGTTGTAGCCCTCGGCGACCGACCAGCCGCCGGCCGCCTCGATGTCGGCCTCGGCCGAGCCCCATACGAACGAGACGACCTTGCGCAGCGGATAGCCCACGCGCTTCAGCTCCTTGATGGAGACCGACGGCGATCGGCCGAACAGGTGAGCGATCACGAAGTCGGCGTGGTAACGCTGGGCGATGTCCAGCACCTGGGCGCCCATCTCCACGCCGGGCGGTGGCACCGCGAACGTCTTGAGCTGGAAGCCTTCCTTGGCCGACAGGTCCTCGATCACAGGGATCGGCTCACGCCCGGCGGGGTTGTCGAAAAAGAGATATGCGATCTTCTTGCCCTTCAGCGAGCCGCCGAGCTGCTTCTTGGTGAAATCGACCGCGGCCGCGCCCTGCGACCAGTACGTCGCGGCGATGGGAAAGATGTACGGATAGCGCTGGCCGTCGGCGGCTGCGGCCGAGCCGAAGCCGGGCGACGTCCCGGGGATGCGGTCTTCAGTGAGCTTCTGAGTCATCGCGTAGATGTGCGGCGTGCCGTATACGCCAATCACCACCGCGCCTTCCTTCTTGTGCCGTTCGTAGGCTTCCATCCCCTGCGGCACCTTGTATTCGTGGTCGATCTCAACGGCCCGGATCTTGTGGCCGTCCACCCCGCCCTTGGCGTTCACCAGCCTGATGTAGTCGTGATAGCCGGGGCACAGGTTGACGCCCACAGTCTGCGTGGCGCCCGTGCGGTCGCACTGCAGGCCGATGACGATCTCGTGGTTCGCCGCGGCCGGCATCGCCGAGCCCGCGGCGAGCGCGACTCCGATCAGGATCGCGAGGATCTGTCTCATGATGACTCTCCTTTTGCGCATGACGGTCAGTACGCGAACGGCCAGACACGGAAGTAGCTGCGGATGTTCCGCCACAGCCGGTTCAGCCCCTCGGGTTCGACGACGAGGAAGACGATGATGAGGGCCCCGAAGAGGATGAGCCGGAGGTTGGGGATGATGTTGAGCACCGACGCCTCGGAAAAGAACAACCCGCCGAACGCTTCCATCGCGTAACGGATCACGATGGGCAGCAGCGTGACGAAGATCGCCCCGAAGACCGAGCCCTGGACGGACCCGAGCCCCCCGATGATGATCATCGCGAGGTAATCGATCGACACGTTGATCTGGAACTGCTCGTAGTTCGCCACCCCGAGATAGTACGTGTAGAGGACGCCGGCCACGCCGGCGTAGAACGACGACACGGCGAAGGCCAGGAGCTTGTAGCGGAAGATGTTGATGCCGATGAGCTCGGCGGCGATGTCGTGGTCGCGGATCGCGATGAAGGCGCGGCCGATGCGACTCCGCATGAGGTTCATCGTTCCCACCAGCGCGAGCACGACGAAGACGAGCAGGAAGAAGTACATCTGCACCTGGGAGGCGATGCGGTATCCGAAGATCTCCGGGCGCGGCACCTCGATCGACGCCTGCACGCCGCCGCTGATGAAGGTGACGTGGTTGATCGTCCACTCGATGATGAGCTGGCCGGCCAGGGTGGCGATGGCCAGGTACAGGCCCTTGATGCGCAGCGACGGCATGCCGACCACGGCGCCCACCGCCGCCGCCATCAGGCCGCCGGCCAGGAGGTTGACGGGCCACGGCGCGCCGAGCCGCACCGCGAAGTTCGCCGCCGTGTAGGCGCCCACCGACATGAAGGCGCCGTGGCCGACCGAGATCTGGCCGGTGTAGCCCACCAGGATGTTGAGGCCGAGCGCGCCGATGATGGCGATCGAGCAGAGATTGACGACCGAGAGGTAATACTCGTGGACGCTGAGCGGAAGCACGACGAAGAAGAACACGGCGAGCGCGGCCACCGTCCACTTTGCGATCGGCAGCGGATAGAGCGCCATGTCCGCCTCGTACGTCGTCTTGAGCACGCCGCACTCGCGATGAATCATGGTGTACTTCCACCGATCGTGGTGGAGGATCGGAGGGTCCCGGGCTGGGCGGCACCCCTGTGAGACCCGTATCTTCTGGGTACCGCGTCGGCCCCGGCTGCGAATCGTGGCCCGAATACGTCGCGCAACGCAGCGTCGATTTGCGTGGTCGAACAGGGGCGCCGTCCGGCCCGGGACCCTGCATTGCTCGAGCGCGTCAGGTTGATGTTCATATCCTTTCGATGATGCGCTTGCCGAAGATGCCATACGGTCGAATCATCAGCGCCAGGATCATTAGCACGTACGGCGCGAAGTCCTTGGTCCCGCCGCCCACGTAGGGGTCGACGTAGCCGGCGGCGACGTTCTCGACGATCCCCACGATGAGGCCGCCGACGATCGCGCCCGGGATCGAGTCGAGCCCGCCCAGGATCACGACCGGGAAGACCTTGAAGCCGACGAGCGCGAGATGCACGTCCACGCCGAGGAGGCTCCCCCACACCACACCGCCCAGGGCGGAGACGACGCCGGTCATCGCCCACGCCAGCGCGAAGTAGCGCTCGACGTTGATACCCATGGCCATGGCCACCTGCTGGCTGTCGGCGACGGCACGCATCGCGATGCCCTTGCGCGACTTGAGGAAGAACCAGCCGAACCCGGCGAGGAAGGCGAGGCTCACGACCGCGCCGACGATCTGGATGGGCGGGATGAAGAGCGGCCCCAGCACGAACGGCTCGTCGCTGATCGGTAGGGCCAGGTTCTTGGTGTCGGCGCCCCAGGTGAGCGGCCCGATGCCGCGCAGCACCGCGGCCAGCCCGATCGTCGCCATGACGACGGCGATGACCGGGCGGCCGATGAGCTTGCGCAAGACCGCGCGCTCGAGGCCGAAGCCGAACGCGATCATGGCGGCGAGTCCGCACACGACCGAGAGCCAGAGCGGCGCCTTGTAGGACAGCAGGAAGGCGACGACCACGAAGCCGGCGATCATCACGAACTCGCCCTGGGCGAAGTTGATGGCGTCGGTCGCCTTGTAGACGAGGACGAAGCCGAGCGCGATCAGCGCGTACATCAGGCCGATGAGCACGCCGTTCGAGAGCAGGAGGAGCGAGAACTGCCAGTCAAGCATGGGCGGGGCTCCCCTCGACGTCCTCGAGGTGCACGCGCGACTGGATCGTCCCCTGCCGGCCGTCCTCGTACGTGATGGTGGTCGTCATCGCCACCTCGGCCTTGCCCGAGTAGAAGGCGTCGACGACGGCGGCGTACTTCTCGGCCACGAAGCGCCGGCGGACCTTGCGCGTCCGGGTGATCTCGGCGTCGTCGGCATCGAGATCCTTGCTGAGTAGCAGGAAGCGCCGGATCTTCGTGGCGTCGGGCAGCGTGGCGTTGCACTTGGCGATCTCGTCGCGGAGGAGCCCGCGGATCTCCGGCTTCTGCGAGAGGTCGGCGTACGACGTGTAGGCGAGACCACGGCGCTCGGCCCAGTTGCCGACGGTCGAGAGATCGATAGCGATCATCGCCGTCACGAAGGCCCGATCGTGGCCGAAGGCGACGGCCTCCCGGATGTAGGGGCTGAACTTCAGCTTGTTCTCGATGAACTGGGGCGCGAACGGCGTGCCCTCACTGAGGGTGCCCACGTCCTTGGCGCGGTCGATGATGACCAGGTGGCCGCGGGGATCGATGAAGCCGGCGTCGCCGGTGCGATACCAGCCGTCGTGGTCGACGACCTCGCGCGTGGCCTCGTCGTTCCTGTAGTAGCCCTTGAAGATGCCGGCGCCGCGCACCAGGACCTCGCCCTTGTCGGCGATGCGGACCTCGATGCCGCGGCACGGCCGTCCCGCCGAGTCCGGATTGGCCTCACGATCGGGCTGCAGTGACACGAGGCCGGTCGTCTCCGTGGAGCCATACACTTGCTTGAGATTGATGCCGAACCCGCGGAAGAAGCGAAACGTGTCGGGGCCGAGCGGCGCGCCGCCCGTCAGCGCCCACCGCGTGCGACGGAGGCCGAGCTGGTCGCGTACCGGCCCGTAGACGAAGAAGTCGCCGAGCGCATAGCCGAGCCGCAGCCCGAGAGGGACCGGCTTGCCGTCGGCGCGCAGGATCTCGACGCGCTCGGCGACCGCCCGGCTGCGCTCGAAGATCCAGCGCTTGAGCGGCGAGGCGTCCGCCGCCCGCACGAGGACGCCGGTCAGCATGTTCTCCCAGATTCGCGGCGGCGCCAGCAGCGTCGTCGGTCCCAGCTCGCGGAGATCGCGCTGCACGGTCTCGGGGCTCTCCGGGCAGTTGACGGTGAACGCGGCGGCGAGGCTCGAGAAGAGCGTGTAGACGGCATCGCCGGCCCACGCCATCGGAAGATACGCGAGGTAGTCGTCGCTGAGCCGGACGTCCTCCTCTCTCATGAACGTCTCGGCGAAGGCGATGGCGTTGGCGTGGGTGAGCATCGCGCCCTTGGGATTGCCGGTCGTGCCCGACGTATAGCAGATGTTGGCGACGTCGTCGCGCCGCCCCCTGGCGATCTCTTCCGCGAAGAAGGCGGGATGCTGCCGGCCGTACTCGCGCCCGAGCTCCTGGACCTCGGTGTAGGACTTGAGCCACTCGTGGCGGTAGGTGAGCATGCCCCGCGGATCGTCGTAGACGACCAGACGGACCATCGGGAGCTCGGCCTTCAGCGCGACGACCTTGTCGACCTGCTCCTGGTCCTCGGCGATGATCACCGACACCTCGGCGTGGTTCCAGACGTAGGCCAGCTCCTTGGCGATGGAATCCTGGTACGCCGGGACCGAGACCCCGCCCAGGCACTGCGCCGCCACCTGGGCCCAGTACAGACGCGGGCGGTTGTCGCCGATCACGGACAGCCGGTCGCCGCGCCTGAAGCCGAGAGCGGCCAGCCCGAGCGCCAGATCGCGGACCTGATCTCGGTACTGAGTCCACGTGTGCGTCTGCCAGATCCCGCGATCCTTCTCGCGCATCGCCGGTCGGGCGCCGTATTGCTCGGCGTTGCGCAGCATGAGCTTGGGCAATGTGTCGACGGTCGTCGAAATCATTTCACCGCTCGCCATTTTTGGTCATTTCACCGCTCGGCTCGCCCGTCGGACGGTCTCACCTCGCACATTCCGGTCATTTCACCGCTCGTCGTTTCCGGTCATTTCACCGCTCGGCTCGCCCGTCGAACGGTCTCACCTCGCACTGCCATTCCGGTCATTTCACCGCTCGGCTCGCCCGTCGAACGGTCTCACCTCGCACTGCCATTCCGGTCATTTCACCGCTCGGCTCGTCCGTCGGACGGTCTCGCCTCGCACTGCCACGCTCGACGCGGCTCACCTCGCACTGCCATCACGTTTCTCGCCCAGATAGGCGCGGATGACGGCCGGGTTGCTGCGCACCTCGTCGGGCTTGCCCTCGGCGATCTTCTGCCCCATGTCGAGAACGGCCACCCGGTCGGAGATGTCCATCACCACGCCCATGTCGTGCTCGATGAGGACGATCGTCGTGCCCCACTCCTCGTTGACGTCGAGGATGAAGCGC
>JGI25382J43887_10001058_pt1 | contig 10659 bp, 3 predicted proteins | sample GraSoi013_1_40cm_3_FD_43887 | JGI IMG/M metagenome (IMG submission 43887) | reverse complement strand
TCGACTCGGAGGGACTTGGCCACTTGCTTATCGAGCGCCTGCGCCGTCGCATTGTCGATGAGTCCAAGGACGGCCAGCCCGACCGCCGACAGCATCAGCGCCAGGGCCGTAATGCTCCGCACCCACCACACCCCTTTGCAACACGCCACGGACACATCGTCAGACGCTCGCATGGCCAACCTCCCAGCGTTCATTACTCCTAACACAGCTCCTCCAACTCCGTCTCCGCCTTCTCCAGCCAGAGCTGCATGCCCATCTCGCGGAATGCGGTTGTCGCGGTGGCAAGGTGCTCCCGGGCCGGCTCTCGCTTGCCAGCGCGCCGGTAGAGCTTGCCCAGGCCGAAGCGGCAGTGTGCGACGAGTGGCCTCATACCAAGCTCCGTAGCGCGGGCTCCCGCTTCGAGGTAGTGCGCTTCGGCCTCGCCGACGTCCCCGGGTTCACGGTGAGATGCGATCTCGCCGAGTGCCCACATGACCCACCCCTCGTTTCCCCGCTCGTCGCGCTCACGGGCCAGGCGGAGAGCGTCGTCCGCCGCAGTCGCCGCATCCTCGAAACGTCCATTGTGAAGATACGCCTCGGCGAGCCACGTGAGGGAGAGGGGCCACGTGAGGGAGAGGGCGAGCTCCGGCAATCTCTTCCCGGACGTCTGGATCCTGACGCACTCCTCGAGCAGGGCTATCCCGTCGGCCGGCCGGCCNGCGAGGGTNTAGGCGTGGCCGAGTTGCGCGGCGCTGAGGGGAAGCCAGGCCTCAAAGGCGAGTGACCGGGCGAGCTGGAGGCCNCGTTCGAGGGTGGCGATCGCCTTCGGCACCACACCCTGCAAGAGGTAGACCCGTCCGAGCCCAAAGCAGGCGATGACCACGCTCAGCGGGTGATCCAGGTCCTCGGCGCGACGAAGGCCCTCCAGCGCCACACCCTCGCCCTCCGAGAACTGGCCCATCTCGCCGAGGCACCGGCCGAGCCAGCTCCGGGAGCCGACCGAGAGGAAGAACGGGGTGCCGAACCGCTCGGCCTTCGGGTTGGCCTCGAGCGAAGCCACGACGTCCCGGAGCAGCGTCAGCATCCGCCGAAAGTCACCCAGCACGTAGTAGCTCTGGGCGAGCCGGAAGTTGGCCACAGTCTGGAGGGTCGAATCGCCCAGCGCGCCAGCGATGGCGAGGGCGCGCTCGCCCGCGTCGATGGCTCGCTGGTGATGCCCAAGCGGCGCGAAGTAATTGGCGAGGTGAGCGAAGACCAATCCGAGCCGTCCCTGGTCGCCGAGAGCCTCGGCGACGGTCTTCGCTCCCTCGAGATGCTCAAGCGCCGCCGCGCGCTGGCCGAGCGGGGCCAGCGAGTCGCGAAGCTCGAGCCGCAGGTCGACCGCCTCCGCCATGAGCGCTGGGCCCTGCGGCAGACGCTCCAGCGCCCTCAGCGCCTGGGTCAAGCAGGCGACAGACTCCCGATACGCCGAGCGCGCGGCGGCTTTCGCGCCCGCCTGACGCAGATACGTCAGCGCCTTGCCCCAGACTTCGCCCTGGAAGGCGTGGTGGGCGAGCTGCTCGACGTGCTCCGACAGGCGAGCCGAATCGAGGTGCTCGATGGCCTCGACGATCCGGGCATGGAGGGCGCGCCGCCGCTCCTGAGGCAGGCTGCCGTACGCCACCTCGTGGGTCAGCGCGTGTTTGAACGTGTATTCGAGGTCAGGGAAGAGCCTCGACTCGTAGAGGAACTCCGCCGCCTGCAGGCTGGCGAGGCTGCGGCGAAGCGCATCCTCGGGCGCGTCCGCGATCGCCTGGAGCAGCGCGAACGGCACATCCTTGCCGATGACGGCAGCCGTCTGGAGTAGCCGCTTCTCCTCCGGAGTAAGTCGGTCAATGCGAGCGGCCAGCACCGCTTGGACCGTCGGGGCCACACGGATCGTGCCGACGTCTTTCGCGAGGCGATACGCCCCACGCTCGCCGACCAGGACGCCGGTCTCGACCAGCGTCCGAACGGTTTCCTCGAGAAAGAACGGGTTGCCCTCGGTCCGGCCGGTCAGGAGNCGCTTGAGAGCCCGGAGCTCAGGATCGTCACCCTGGAGGGCCCGAAGCAGTTCCTCNGCGGTCGCTGGCGGCAAGGGGTCGATGCGGAGCTGGCGGTAGTAGGTCTTGCCGCCCCAGCCGTGCTGGTACTCGGGCCGGTAGTTGACGAGGAGCAGCAGGCGCGCCGTGGGGAGGCCCTCCACGAGGCTGTCGAGGACGGCCTGGGTCTCCGAGTCGATCCAGTGGAGATCCTCGAAGACGATGACCAGAGGCTGCACCTGGCTCTCACGCAGCAGCAGTCGCTTGACGCCGTCGAGGGTGCGCTGCCGCCGCTGCGGGGGGTCGAGCCCCTCCCACTGTTCCTCGACGGAAACGTCGAGAAGCGACAGCAGGGCCGGCAGAGACGGCTCGAGGGCCCGATCCAGCGCGAGCAACTTGCCCGTCATCTTTTCCCGGATCTTGCGGGTATCGTCGCGGCCCTCGATCTGGTAGTAGGCCTTGAGCAGACCGATGACCGGCAGATACGCCGCGGCCGTTGCGTAGGACACGGCGCCGCTCTCGAGAACCAGNCAGCCCTGCGTGCGATGCGAGTGGGTGAACTCGTANAAGAGCCGCGACTTGCCCACACCCGGCTCCCCGACGAGCGCGACCACCTGGCCATACCCTTGGCCCGCTCGCTCCAACGACTGCTCGAGCTGGTCCAGCTCCGCGGTCCTGCCGACGAAGCGTGTCAGGCCGCGAGTCACCGTCGCCTGGAGGCGTGTCCGTACCGGACCCGCCCCTGTGATCTCGTAGACCTCAACGACCTCACTCAGCCCTTTCACCCGAACGGGACCGACCGGCGTCACCTGCACGTAGCCTTCGGCCAGGCGCAGCGTGTCGGCGGCCGCCAGGATCGATCCCGCCGCCGCCATCTGCTCCATTCGTGCGGCGAGATGGGTCGTCTGCCCGACAGCGGTGTAATCCATGCGGAGGTCGCTGCTGATCGACCGGACCAGCACGTCACCGGAGTTCAAGCCGACCCGAATCTGAGGGAGGATGCCCTCGCTGCGCCGCACATCCTCGGCATACCGCTTCACGGCGTCCTGCATCCGCAGCGCCGCATAGCACGCCCTGATCGCGTGATCCTCGTGGGCGACCGGCGCGCCGAAGAGCGCCATGATGCCGTCGCCCATCACCTGGTTGACGGTGCCCTCATAGCGATGGACGGCCTCCATCATCCGCTCGAGGACGGGATCCAGGATCTTCCGCGCTTGCTCGGGGTCTCGGTCGGCGAGCAGCTCCATCGAGCCCTTCAGGTCCGCGAACAGGACGGTGACCTGCTTGCGCTCGCCCTCGAGCGCAGCCTTCGACGTGAGGATTTTCTCGGCGAGGTGCCTGGGGGTGTAGGCCTGGGGTGAGGCGGACGCGTCCGACTCCGAGGTGAGCGACGCGCCGCAGGAGCGGCAGAACTTCTTACCGACCCCGACCGGCTGGCCGCAGCTCGGGCACGCGAGTTCGAGACGAATCCCGCACTCCTCGCAGAATCGAGCGCCCTCGTCGTTCTGAGCCTGGCACCGAGGACAGTTCATCCACCCTTCCCATGAGCCTGGGTCGGTGATCACCTCCCCTCGAAGGTCGGCGTCTTCTTGTTCGCGAACGCCCTCACGCCGTTCTTGAAGTCCTCGGTGCGGCCGCTCGCCGCGATCGCCTGGGCTTCGAGCTCCATCTGCGTTTCGAGGCTCTCCCACGTCGACTGGTGGAAGAGCCGCTTCGCGCCGCCGAACGCCTTCGACGGCCCCTGCGCGAGCTCGCGGGCGAGCGCGTCGACGGCACTCTTGAGCTCCGCGTCCGGCACCACGCGCGTCACGAGCCCCCACTCGAGCGCCTCGCGGGCGGAGAGCACACGGTTGGTGAAGTAGAGCTCCATCGCGCGGCGCAGGCCGACGAGGCGCGGCAGGAAGTACGACGACGAGCCGTCGGGCGTCGCCGCGATCTTCGAGTACGCCATCGTGAAGCGGGCCGACTCGGCCGCGAGCACGAGGTCACCGGAGAGCGCGAAGGAGAAACCCCCGCCCGCGGCCACGCCGTTGACGGCCATGATCACGGGCTTGTCGCTCCTGGCGAAGCGCGACACGGCCCCGTGCAGGTAGGTCGTGAGCTCCTTGACGAGCACCCCGATCCGCGGAAGGTTGTCGGCGAAGTCCTTCACGTCACCACCTGCGCAGAACGCCTTGCCCGCCCCGGTGACCACGACGCAGCGCACGCTCGGGTCCTCGTCGACCTCGAGCGCGGCGTGGAAGAGCTCCCGCCCCAGCCCCAGGGTGAGCGCGTTGAACGCGTCGGGTCGGTTGAGCGTGATCGTCGCGACGCCGTCGCGGCGGTCGAGGATCAGGGACTCGAAGTTCATCGTGGGCACCTCCGTTCAGGTCCGCCAGACGCGGCGGCGCGCCACCTGCGCGACCACGTCCAGGATCTCCTGGATCTTGAGCGGTTTCACCAGCACGAGGTCCACACCGTGCTCGCGGCGCTCCTCCGGCGAGAGCTCCACGCCGAAGCCCGTCACGAGGATGACGGGGACGGCGGGCGCCATCTCCTTGATCGCCCGCGCGACTTGCCATCCCGACGCTCGCGGCATTGCGAGGTCCGTGAAGACGACGTCGAACGGCTCGGCGCCGAAGCGGGCGATCGCCTCGCTGCCGTCGCTCACGACCACCGCGCGGTGGCCGCCCGTCTCGAGCACGTCGCAGCATCGCGCCGACCGTCGGCTCGTCGTCCACCACGAGGCAGCGGAGCGAGACGTCTCCGGCCGATGCCGGGGCGGCAGGCGCCGCCTGGGGCGCCTCCAGCTCCGCGGCCGGTCGGAAGGTCAGGTGGAAAATGGTGCCGCGCCCCTCCTCGCTCTCGACCGTGATCCGGGCGCCGTGCCGCTCGAGGATGGCATACGTCATGGACAGCCCGAGCCCGGTCCCCTGCGGCCCCTTGGTCGTGAAGAACGGGTCGAAGATCCTGTCGCGGATCGTCGTGGGGATGCCGACGCCGGTATCGCTCACCGTGACCGCGATCTCGCCGTGCCCGACGGCGGTCGTCAGCGTCAGCACACCGCCGTCGGGCATCGCGTCCACCGCGTTGAGGATCAGGTTCGTCAGCGCCTCGCGGAGCTCGACGGGGTCGCCGGCCACTTTCGGGAGGGCGGCAAGATCGTTGCGCACCTCGAGCGGCACGCCGCGGCTCACGGCCTCATCGCGCCACCGCGACTGCGTGATCTCGAGCGCCTCACGCACCACCTCGTTCAGGTCGACGGCGACGAACGGCTCGTCGCGCCGGATCCGTGTGAACTCCTGGAGGCGCCGGACCGTCTGGGCGCCGTCGAGGGCCGCGCGCTCGATCACCTGGAGCCACTGGCGGAGCTGCGGGTTCTGGACCCGCTGCAGGACGAGCTGGGCGCGCCCGAGGATCGAGGCGAGCAGGTTGTTGAAGTCNTGGGCGACGCCCGACGCCATCTCGCCGAGGGCGCGGAGCTTCTCGGTGCGCACGAGCTGGTCCTGGGCGGCGGCGAGCTCGCCGTACGCGCGAGTGCGCTCTTCGAAGAGCCGCGCGCTACGGAGCGCGAGCGCGGCGAGGTGCGCGATGTTGGTCAGAAGCCGCTCGTCGCGCTCGGTGAAGGGGCGCTCCCCGCCGCGGAGCGCCAGCACGCCCAGGACGCGGTCGCCCGCGACCATCGGCACGCCGAGCCAGCGCCCGAGCTCGGCGGAGGTCCGAATGGGCTCGACGCCGTGCCGCGCGCACTCGCCCGCGTAGTCGTCGGTCCGGATCGCGCGCCCCGTTTCGCGCACGACCGACATCAGCCCCGACGCGCGCTCCGGGTCGCGGAGCGGGGGCTGCGCGTCGGGCACGCCGCCCGCGAGCCGGAGCACGACCTCGAACTCGTGCCGCTCCTCGTCGTGGAGCGCGACGACCATGTTGCGGGCGTCGAGCACGCGCGCCACCTGCGTGGATCGCGTCGATCAGCGCCGCCCGCTCGAGCTGGCCCGTGACGGCCTGCGACAACTCGAGGAGGACCGAGAGCTCCTGGACCTGCCGGCGGTTCTCCTCGAAGAGCCGCGCGTTGTCGATCGCCACGCCCGCGTGGTTGGCGATCGCCTCCATCAGCGCCAGCTCGCTTTCGGAGAACTCGCACGCGCGCTCGTACCAGATCAGGCCGAACCCGCCGATCACTCGCTCCTTGGCGACGATCGGCACGAAGAGCTGGCTCCGGTGCGGCAGCACGTCCCGCACGACCGCCGAGGCGCGGGGATCCGCCGCCACGTCCGACGAGGAGAGGGGCCGCCTCGTGCGCGCCGCCTCCGCCAAGAACGGGTCCTGCACGAGCGAGAGCCGGATCGTGCGGAGCTGCTCCAGGTGCTCCGACGGGAGGTGGTAGCCGACGACGGGCTCCAGCCACTCCCCGTCGCCCTCACGCAGCCAGACGCCGCCGGCATCCGCGTCGACGGCCCGCGCGACGCGACGGAGGAAATGGCGCAGCAGGGCCTGGAGGTCGAGCGTCGAGGAGAACGTGCGGCTCACGGCGAGCAGCGTTTCCGTCTGCCGCAGCTTGACCTCGCTCTGGCGGGCCAGCTCCGCGTTTTCCATCACGAGGCCCACCTGCGCGGCGACGCCCTCGATGAGGCGGGCCTCGGAGGGCTGAAACTGCCGTCCCGGCCGCCACCAGACGACGAGCAGCGCGCCGATCGGCTCGCGGCGCGCGGTCGCCGACGCCAGGAGTATCGAGTGCGGCGGGAGCGCGCCCAACCAGTCGCGATCGAAGCGCGGATCGTTCAGGGGGTCGGAGCTCCACACGGCGCGGCCTTCGCGCCACGCCGACAGCAGCTCGGGTACCCGCGCGAGCACGATCGGCCGCGTCATGAACCACGCGAGGAGCTCCGGCGGCACCTGGTAGCCGCCCAGCGGCGCCAGCTTCTCCTTCCGCTCGTCGAGGAAATACGCGCCGACCATGTCGGCGCCGCACGCCAGCGCGACCTCCCTCGCCACCTGCCGCATCCGCTCGGCGGCGGGCCCCGGCCGCGAGAGAATCTGGCCGACGTTCATGAGCGTCGTCGCCTCGCGGAGGCGCTCCTGGACCTCCGTGTAGAGGCGGGTGTTCTCCAGCGAGAGCGCGAGCTGGCCCGCGATCGTCATCGCGAGGTCCACCTGCGACGGCTCGAAGGGCACCGGCCGCTCACAGTGGTCCAGCGTCATGACGCCGATGACCTGGTCCTGCCGGATCATCGGCACGACGAGGTAGGACTTCAGGCCAAAGGTCTCGAGCCACTCGCGCGGCACGAGGTCGCTCTCACGCGCGTCGTTCACGACCACCGGGCGGCGCGTCTCGCGGGCACGCGCGTTCGCCGGGATCTCGAGGAACGGCCGCGAGGCCACCGCCTGGAAGGCGACCCACTGCGCGGGAGCCTTCCGGCCGTCGGCGTATTGCGACACGAGCGGCGCGACCTGGCCGCTCTCCCACAGCACGAGCGAGCAGCGGTCGACGCGGCACACCTCGGCAATCTTGATCGCGACGCGCTTGAGCAGTCGCTTCGTGTCGAGCGTGGAGTTGAGGATCTCGACGACCTCGAGCAGCGCGCCCGTCTCTTCCAGGCGCCGCGCGGTCTCCGAGTAGAGCCGGGCGTTCTCGAGCGCGATCGCGGCCTGCGCCGCGAGCGAACCGAGCAGGGACGCCGTCTCCGGGGTGACCGGCGAGGGCGCGGCGCGGTGGACGGCGAACGCGCCCAGCACGCTCTCGCCCATGGCGATCGGGTACGCCGTGACGTAGCGGAGGCCGCGGCGCACGAGCCGGGCGCCGTCCGCCACCCGCGGGTCCTTCGCGGCGTCCGCCCAGAAGATCGGCTGCCGGTGGAGCGCGACCCAGCCGATGGAGCCCTCGCCAAGGGGCAGCTCGCGCTCGAGCTTGCCGGCGACTGCCGGGTCGCCGTGGACCAGCCAGCGCGAGAGGCGGCGGCTCGCCGGGTCGAGCACCCACACGCTCACGTAGGGCGCGTCGAAGAACCGCGCGACCGCCGCGGCGATGTTCGTCAAGACTTCGTCGATCTTGAGCGACGAGGAGACGAGGCGGTTCACCTCCTCGAGCGCCGCGAGCCGCTCGGCGCGCTCCCGCGCCTCGCGGTAGAGCCGCGCGGTCTCGAGCGCGATCGCCGCCCGGCCGGCGAAGGACTTCAAGACCTCGAGGTCCTCCTGGAGGAACGGCGCCGCGCCATTGCCCGTCCGGTGCAGGGCGATGACGCCGAGGAGCCGGTCCTGGACCGTGAGGGGGTGCGCCATCGCCCGCCGGACGCCGACGTCCTTTCCCCGCGGGCGCGCGAGCAGCGAGCTCGGGTAGTCGTTGACGATGAGCCCGTGCCCGAGCTGCGCGGAGGACCCGACCACGCCCTGGCCGAACGGGACCGTCACGCCCTGGAACGCGCTCCCCTCGGTCCACGCGCGCGGGACGAGGGCGCGTCCGTCCTCCATCAGGTAGATCACGCCGTTGGCGTCGAAGAGGCGCGTCGCCCGCTCGACGACCATCCTGAGCAGCGGCTCCGGGTCCAGCTCGGTCGCGAACTCGCGCTCGATCTCGGCGAGCGTCGCGATCTGCGCGCGCCGCGCGGTCTCGAGCGAGAACAGGCGGGCGTTCTCCAGCGCGAGCGCCGCCTGGTCGGCGAACGCCTGGAGCAGCTCGATCTCCGCCTCCGTGAAGACGCGGCCGACGCGGTCGGCGAGCGCCAGCGTGCCGATGAGGCGGGCCTTCACCCGGAGCGGGACCGCGACGAGGGAGCCGTCGCCCGCGGCGCGGATCGCGTCCCGCAGATCGTCCGTCAGGACGAGGACGGGGTCGCTGAGGATGTCGGCAGACGCCACCGTCCGCCCCTCGGCGACGGCACGCCCGGACACGCTGACGCCAGGGGGCAGCAGGTGGCCGACCCGCAGCGTCTCGCGGCTCGTGCCACCGACCGCGAGCAGGGTGAGCGAGCCGTCGGACTGCAGGATCCAGAGCCCGGACGACCGGGCGGCGAAGAGCGTGAGAACGCTCTCGACGATGCGGTTGCCGACCGCGCCGACCTCGAGGCTCTCGGTGAGCGTCTTCCCCAGGCGCGCCAGCTCCTCAGCCTCGAGCCGCCGGCGCGTCGCCTCGGCGGTCTGGCGCGTGGCCTCGCGGTAGAGCCGCGCGTGGTCGAGCGCGATCGCGGCCTGGTCGGCGAACGCCTCGGCGATCTCCCGGTCGCGCGCCGTGAACGCTCGTCGCGCGCGGAAGGTCAACACGCCGATCGTCCGGTCGCCCACCCTCAGCGGCACGCCGAGGAACATCGTGTAGCCGAGCCGCCGGTCCGCGTCGAGATGCTCGGGGACGACGTCCGGGACGCTCTGGATCTCGCAGACCAGCGTCCGGCCGGTCGCCACCACCTTCCCGCTCAGGCTCTCGCCCACCCGCATCCGCGGACGGACCATCGTCTGCGACGCCGTGCCGGCGAGCCCGGCGAGGACGAGGTCCTCGCCGTCGAGCAGCCGGAAGCCGGCGTTGTCCACGTCGAGGAGCCGCGCCGCCTCGTCGGCGATCGACGAGAGCAGCGTCTCCGTCGGCGCCATGCTCCCGATCTTCGTGTTGATCTCGAGGAGCGCGCTGAGGTACGCGCGTCGGGCGCTCTCCTCCGAGTACCGGCGGGCGTTGTTGATCGCGTTCGCGGCGTGGAGGGTGAGCGAGGCAAGCACGCTGAGCTCCTCGCCGGTGTACTCGTGTCGCTCGCGCACGCCGACCGACAGCGCCCCGAGCACCCGGTCGCCGATCAGGAGTGGAACGATCGCGGCCGACGCCGTGCCCTCCGCACGGAGCTCCTCGACGTTGCGCGTGCGCGGGTCGTTCAGGACGTCGGACACCGTCAGGGGCTCACGCGTGGCGACAACCGTTCCGACGAGCCCCTCGCCGACGCGGACCCGGCGTGGCCCCTCCACCGACGCCGGCGCGCCGACCGACGCCCGCAGCGAGACGTGCTCACCGTCGTCCTCGACGAGCCAGAGCCTCGCGACGCTCGAGTCGAACAGCTCGGTGGCCGCGTCCACCACGCGCTGGAGCACCTCCTCCAGCGACAGCGTCGCCGTGAGCGTCTGCGCGAGCCGCGTGAGCGTCTCCAGGCGCCGGGTCGTCGCGCGGGTCTCCCCGAAGAGGGCGGCGCGCGCGACGGCCTGGCCGACGTGGTGGGCGACCGCCTGCAGGAGTGTCAGCTCGTCGCCGTCGAACGTGCGCGGCTCCCTGGAGATCAGCGCCATGACGCCCCAGATCCGGTCGTCCACGGTGATCGGCAGCGCGAGCTGGGTGTGATAGCCGCCGGCGGCGACCCGCTCTCGCACCGCAGGCGTCAGCACGCGCGAGCGCGTCAGGTCGGTCACGACGAGATGGCCCGCGCGCACCGCCTCGCCGACGTGGCTCTCGGCCAGCGGCCGCACGCGCAGCTCGGCGGCGTCCTTCGGCGAGAAGCCCCGGTGAGCGACGAGCGTGAGCGCCCGCGCGGCGGGGTCGAAGCGGAAGAGCCCGCCGACCGCCATCCGTGCGACGCCGCAGACGACCTCGAGCGTGCGCTCGGCGGCGACCACGAGATCGTCGCCGCTGCCCGTCGCGACCGCGACGGCGTAGAGCGCCTCAAGCTCTGGGCGT
>JGI25382J43887_10001056_pt1 | contig 10664 bp, 6 predicted proteins | sample GraSoi013_1_40cm_3_FD_43887 | JGI IMG/M metagenome (IMG submission 43887) | reverse complement strand
GGCGCCGCCGGCTCTCGCTCGTAGCCGGTGCCCAGGTACGCCTCGATCACACGGGGGTGACGCTGGATCTCCGCCGGCGTGCCCTCGGCGATGCGCGTGCCGTAGTCGAGCACGGTGATGCGGTCGGAGATCCCCATGACGACCTCCATGTCGTGCTCGATCAGCAAGATCGACAGCGCCAGCTCGCGGCGCAGCAGCCCGATCAGATCGGTCAGCGTCTCGGTCTCTCGCGGATTCATTCCCGCCGTCGGCTCGTCGAGCAGGAGGAGCCGGGGCTCGGTCGCCAGCGCGCGCGCGATCTCCAGCCGTCGCTGATCGCCGTACGGCAGGTTGCGGGCGAGATCGTCGTCCTTGCCGCTCAGACCCACGAACGCGAGGAGGCCGCGCGCCCGCTCGCGCGCTCGGCGCTCCTCCGCGATCACCGCGGGCGGGCGCAGCACCGCTCCCGCCACCGTCGCCGCCAGCCGGCAGTGCTCGCCGACGAGCACGTTGTCGAGCACGCTCATGTACGGGAAGAGCCGGATCGACTGGAAGGTGCGGGCGATGCCGCGGGCGACGATCGCGTTGGGTCGCAGCCCGACCAGGCTGCCGCCCGCGAACGTGATGCGGCCGCCGTCGGTCCGGACGAGCCCGGTCACCACGTTGAAGAACGTGGTCTTCCCGGCGCCGTTCGGCCCGATGAGCCCGATGATGGCGCCGCGGGGCACGACGAGATCGACCGCGTTGAGGGCGACCACGCCGCCGAAGGCCTTGCTCACGCCCCGCACGTCGAGAATCGCCTCCTCTTGCGCGGCGGGCGCGCGCGTCATGCGCTCCCGCAGCCACATCGGAATGGCCTCGACGCGTGGAAGCGACGAGGGCTCCGGCGCGAGCGGCTGGTCACCCTCGGCGTCGGCGGCGACCGGCTGCACGCGGCGGCCGGCCAACCCCTGGGGCCGGAGCAGCATGACGAGGACGAGGCCGAGGCCGAAGAAGAACCAGCGCCAGAGGGTGAGATCGATCGCCGCCAGCGCCGGGACACCGACCGTCCGCCCGATCGAGCGCACGAGGAACGTGCTCTGCGACAGCACGATCCGGTCGAAGACCGTGATGAGCATGCCGCCCAGGATCACGCCCTTGAGGCTGCCGGCGCCGCCGAGGACGACCATGCAGAGCAACATGATCGACACCTGGAACTCGAAGGCGCCCGGCGTGATGGCCTGCAGCTTGGCGGCGTAGATCGAACCCGCGAAGCCCGAGAACGAGGCGCCGAGGGCGAACGCCAGCAGCTTCGTCGAGACGGGATTGACGCCGGTGCAGTCGGCGGCCGTCTCGTCCTCGCGGATGGCCATCCACGCGCGGCCCAGCCGCGAGTCGCGCAGCCGGCTCATGGCCCACAGCGAGAGGGCGCCGACCACGAGGATGAGGAAGTACCACGGCACGGGATCCGTCTCGAAGGGCACGCCCGGCAGAACCGGGCGGCCCACCGGGTTGACGCCGTTCTCGCCGCCGGTGAGGTTGAGCCGCTCGATCGGTCGCCACGTGCCGATCTCGATCGTGACGTCACCGAGGTTGCGGATCGCCACCGGGATGATCTCGCCGAACCCGAGGGTGATGATGGCCAGGTAGTCGCCGCGCACGCGGAGCGTCGGCGCGCCGATCACGAGGCCGAGCAGCGCCGACACCGCCGCCGCCAGCCAGATGCACAGCCAGAAGCTCCAGGCGTGCCCGTACAGCGGGGAGCCGAGCACGGGCGAGTTGAGCAGCCCCATCGCGTAGGCGCCGATGGCGAAGAAGGCCGCGTAGCCGAGGTCGAGCAGCCCCGCGTAGCCGACGACGATGTTGAGTCCCAGCGCGAGCAGCACGTAGATCATGCCGTCGGACACGGCGTGGACGGTCTGCAGTCCCAGCGCGCGATCGACGAACGGGTACGCGAGCAGGGCGACGACCAGCGCCGGGGGGCCGAGGCTCTCCCTCACGCGCTCACGCCTTGTCCGCCGTCCGTTCGCCGAGCAAGCCGTGCGGACGGAACACGAGGACGACGATGAGAATCGAGAAGACGATCGCGTTGGTCCAGCGGGCGGAGATGTACTGGTCGCTCCACGCGGACAGGAAGCCGATGACGAGCCCGCCGAGGGCGGCGCCGCTCATGCTGCCGATGCCGCCCAGCACGGCCGCGGTGAAGGCGCGCAACCCCGCCTGATAGCCCATCCACCACTGGCCGATGTTGTAGTACATGCCCTGGATCAGCCCCGCCGCCCCCGCCAGGGCGCCGCCGACGAAGAACGTGATCAGGATCGTGCGCTCCACGTTGATGCCCATCGCCTGGGCGGTCTCCCGGTCCTGCGCCGTCGCGCGCATGGCCTTGCCCCACCGCGTCCGCGTGACGAAGTAGTGCAGCGCCACCATGAGCGGGAGGGTGGCGGCCACGACGAGCAGGTCCTTGCTCGTGAGGAAGATGGCCGAGTCCACGCCGAACCACTCGCGCAGGATGTCGAAGGACGGGAACACGTCGGGATAGGCGATGGGCGCCGGTCCCTTCCAGAGCAGCGCCACGTTCTCCAGCATGAAGGAGACGCCGATCGCCGTGATCAGCGGCGCCAGCCGCGTCGAGCGTCGCAGCGGGCGGTAGGCCACGCGGTCGATGGCGACGTTGAGCGTGGCCGTCGTGAGCATGGTGAGGACGAACACGAGGGGGAGCACCGTCAGCAGCTGCCAGCCGGTGAGCGTCCCCGTGACGCCGAGCAGCGTGAACCAGGCGAGCGAGATGAACAGGCCCAGCATGAAGACGTCGCCGTGGGCGAAGTTGATGAGCTCGATGATGCCGTACACCATCGTGTAGCCCAGGGCGATCAGCGCGAAGACGGCGCCTCGGGTGAGGCCGTTGATGGATTGCTGAATGAGGACTTCCCAGCCAGTCATATATAGATGGGGGGCCTCGAACGGGCCCCCCATGCCCCCCTGGCAGGCTCGGAGCGCCCCGGCGGAGCCGTGGCGCTCCTCGATTGTCCGACGTCCCTCAGCGTGCTACTCGAGAATCGTCTCGAACTGGAACTTGCAGCCGATGGGGGTGTCGGCTTTCACGGCCTTGAAGCCCGACATGGTGTCGTAGTCGACGTCACCGTTCTCGTCGAAGCTCCACTTGCCGTTGATGCCCTCGAAGTTCTTCGTCGCCGCGATGGCCTTGCGCAGGGCCTCGCGCTTGTCGGTGACGTCCCTCGCCTTCTCGATGACCGGCGCCGAGCGCTTGATGGCGTCGATGATCACGCGGGTGCCCTCGGCCGCGTAGAGCGCGTACGAGGTCGGCTCCTTGCCGAACTTCGCCTTGTAGTTCTCGTACGTCTTGGCGCCGACGCCCCGCATCTTCTCGAAGGGCAGGCCGGCGAAGGTGACGCGCATGTCGGTCGCCAGCGCGGCGTCGCAGGTGGCGCCCTTGAGCAGCTCCTCCTCCAGCAGGCCGTCGGGTCCCATGAAGCGCGTGCGCGGCGCCGTCAGCCCGACTTCCTTCATCTGCCGGATGATCACCTGGGCGCCCGTCTCGATCACGCCGCCGAGGTAGACGAGGTCGGCGCCGGAGGCGCGGATCTTGGTGAGCACGGGCTTCTGGTCGGGCTGCTTCCAGTCGATGCCCTCGTTGGCGACGACGGGGAGACCGATCTTCTTCGCGGTGGCCTCGAAGACGTCGGCGATGCCCTTGCCGTACAGCTCCTGGTCGTTGAGGACGTAGACCTTCTTGGCGCCCATCCGCTTGGCCCACTTGGCGCCGACGGCGCCCTGGATGTCGTCGGCCGGGATCGGGCGGAAGTAATTCACGTAGCCGCCCGGGCGGTAGATCTCGGGCTCGCCGGGGGCGGCCCCGCGCTTCTTGGTGAGGCCGGGATAGGTGTTGGCCGGCGTCACCTGGGCCATGTGCGCGCGGTTGGTGATGGGGATCGAGACCTTGGCGGCCCCGGAGTTGTAGGTGCCGATGTACACGATGGCGAGGGGATCGCCGATGGCCTTGTTCGCGTTCTCCGCCTCGACGGCGCCGTCCCACTTGCCGGTCTGCGGCGAGGCGTCGTCCAGGTTCACCACCTCGAGGCAATACCCGGCGACGGTGCCGTTGACCTCCGAGACGGCGAGGTCCACGCCGTTCTTCATGCCGGTGCCTTCCGGCAGCATCGCGCCTTGCATCGGCCACGATGTGTAGAGGCGAAGCTTGCCCTTCGGACACTGCTGAGCGGCGGCGTTGCCGCCGGCGGCGGCGAAGGCGAAGAGCACGATGGCGACCGTGATGATCCGTGAGACTCTCATGGCTGTCCTCCGATCGGGCGCTCGACCGAGATGGCGGGTATGAGACTATTCCGCTCGCTCGTTGTCAACTCAGCTGGGGCCATGGCGAGGTGAGGCGATGGCGCAACCCCACGTGATCTACCAGGCGAAGCCGGGCTCGGCGCTCGAGGTGAACCGCGCCTTCTATACGCGCCTGGCGCCGGATGCCGGCAAGCGGACCCTGGTGGAGCGGTTCGTCATCCCGCGACGCTCGGGGCGGGCGTGGCCGGTGCGCGCCGGACAGATCGTTCGGATCGTGGCGGTCGAGGGGCCGCAGGTGGCCGACCTCAACGTCTGGAATCTCGCCAACCCGCGCGAGCGTTTCTGGGCCTCGCGCACGCGCCAGCTGCACCAGGCGCACGTGACGACGTTCGATCGGCTGTGGTCGTGCCTGCCCTACCTGCGCCCGATGCTGACGATCACGGCCGACACCATCCGGTACGGCCGCGACGCCGACGGCGCCGGCTGTCACGATCTGCTCGGCACCCGCTGCGATCCCTACGTCCACAAGCTGCTCAACGGCGAGGAGCTCGACCTCTGCTGCCATTCGAATCTGGTCAGGGCGGTGGCGCCGTATCGTCTGACCGAGCTCGACGTGCACGACGTGCTCAACGTCTTCCAGGTGACCGGCCTCACCGCCGAGGGCCGGTACTTCACGAAGCCGAGCCCCGCCAAGGTCGGCGACTACATCGAGTTCTTCGCCGAGCTCGACGTGCTGGCCGCGCTCTCGGTGTGCCCGCACGGCGATATGTCGGTGCCGGTGTGGGGATCGGGCGGAGGCGATCGGCTCGACATCTGCCGCCCGCTCGCCATCGAGATCTGGCAGCCGGCTGCCGAGCTGCTCGCGGGCTGGAAGTCGCCGACGCCGTCGGACTATCGCGGCGGCCACGGGCTGCAGGGCCCATGAACCTCGTGACGATTCCCGCGCGGCGTGGCAAGGCGGCGCGCGTGCGCACGGGTCAGCGTATCCGCGTCGTCAACACCCACGGGACCCAGGTCGTCGACGCGTGGGCCTTCAACGCGCAGGACCCGGCCGAGTGGATGGCCATGGAGGCCAGCCGCGCGTGGTTCATGAAGCTCGCGGCGGCCGTCGGCGATTCGTTCGTGACCAACCGCCGGCGCCCGATCCTCACGCTGGTCGAGGACACGTCGGCCTGCGCGCACGACACATTGATGGCGCCGTGCGACCCGGATCGCTATGGCCTGCTCGGCGTGAAGGGCTATCACGACAACTGCCGCGACAACCTGCACGCCGCGCTGGCCGAGCTGGGGATGAAGATCCCGGCCACGCCGCCGTCGCTCAACCTGTTCATGAACATCCCGTGGACGCCCGACGGGCGGCTGGCGTGGGGCGAGCCCGTGTCGACGCCCGGGAGCTACGCGCTGTTCGTGCCGAGATGGATCTGGTCGTCGCGTTCTCCGCGTGCCCCCAGGACATCCTGCCGATCAACGGGCTCACCGGGCGCACGACCGAAGCGCACTTCAGCGTCGAGTAATGGAGCGGCGCGTGTTCGTCGCTGGCGCCATAGAGAGTCCGCGAGCGGTCGCGAACCGCGCCCTCATCGCCGAGCTGGGCCTCAAGCATCGGCTGCCGATCATGAGCCAGTTCAGCCTGATCGTGGAAGCCGGGGGCTTGATGTCGTACGGTCCCGATCTCACGGACCTGTTCGGGCGTGCCGCCGTGTACGTCGACAAGATTCTCAAGGGCGCGAAACCCGGCGACTTGCCCGTCGAGCAACCCTCGAAGTTCGAGCTGGTGATCAACGCGAAGACGGCGAGGGCGCTCGGCCTCACGATCCCGCCGTCGCTGCTGCTGCGGGCGGAACGGGTCATCGAGTGATGTAGGCGAGCCGATCTCGACGCGGGAGAGCCGAGGAGGGCGGTCACATGGAACGGCAATTCGATCTGGTCGTCGTCGGGACGGGGGTGACGTCGGCGGTCGCGACACGCTGTCGCGAGGCCGGCTGGACGGTCGCCGTCATCGACTCCAAGCCCTTCGGAGGCACGTGCGCGCTCCGCGGATGCGTCCCGAAGAAAATCCTGGTCGGCGCCACCGAGGCCGTTCAGGCTGCGCGCGACCTGGCTGGCTACGGCGTGCGTGCCGACGGAGTGACCCTCGCCTGGACCGACCTGATGCGATTCAAGCGCTCGATGGTCGATCCAACACCGCAGCGTACCGAGGAGGCCTGGGCGAAGATCGGGATCGAGCAGTTCCACGGTCGAGCCCGCTTCGTCGGATCGACCACGCTGGTGCTCGGTGACGACCGGCTCGTCGGCCGCCGCATTCTCATCGCGGCCGGCGCGAAGCCGGCGCCGCTCCCGTTCGCCGGTGCTGCGCGACTGACGACGAGCGAGGAGTTCCTGAACCTCGATCGGCTGCCCTCACGCCTGATCTTCGTCGGCGGCGGGTACATCTCGTTCGAGTTCGCCCACGTCGCTGCCCGCGCCGGCGCGGAGGTCACCATTCTCGACCGCGGCGCCCGTCCGCTCGACGCCTTCGACCCCGACCTGGTGAACCTGCTCGTCAAGCGCACCCGCGAGCTCGGCATGCGTGTGGAGCTGAACACCGAGGTCCGCGGCCTCGACGCCGCCGGTGGCGGCGTGGTCGTGCACGGCCTCCAGAACGGCAGCGAGCGGCGCTTCGAGGCCGACATGGCCGTGCATGGCGCCGGCCGAGTCCCGGACATCGACGATCTCGATCTCGACGTCGCGGGCGTCAAGCGCGACAAGCGCGGTGTCATCGTGAATCAATTCTTGCAGTCCGTGTCCAATCCCGCCGTCTATGCCGGCGGCGATGCCGCCGCCAACGGCCCGCAACTCACCCCCAAGGCCGATCACGACGCGCTGGTGCTCACGGAGAACCTCTTGCAGGGCAACCATCGGACACCGAACTACGAGGGCTTCGCGTCGTCCGTCTTCACCGTCCCCCCGCTCGCGTCGACGGGCCTGAGCGAGGCGGCCGCGCGCGCCCGAGGCTCGAAGGTTCGCGTGAATTCGCAGGAGACGTCGGGCTGGTTCAACACCCGCCGCGTCGGGGAGACGGTCTCCGGCTTCAAGGTGCTGGTCGAGGAAGAGACGGGCCGGGTCCTCGGCGCCCACCTGCTCGGCCCTCACGCCGACGAGGTGATCAACCTGTTTGCCGTTGCGGTCCGGCTGGGCCTCCGGGCCGACAATCTGAAAGAGACGCTCTACGCGTACCCGACCTACGGCTCGGACATCCGCTTCATGCTCTGACGTCCGTCGGATTGACAATTCGAAACCGGCGGGCACAATTCGAGTGCACCCGGGAGCCAGAATGCGCTATCGACGCGTGACGTTTCGCTCGACGCGGCTGCGGACCGGCCAGCCCTGGCCCTTCGCTGGCGCCTGGGAGCACGAGAGCCTGCGCCTCCTGCTGCAGGCTCGCTGGCGCCCCGCGGCGGACATGTCCGAGACGGCGACCGCCATCGAGGTCACCGTCGACCTCGCGGGCGTCGACGAAGACGACTTCGAGGTCCAGCTCTTCGAGAACGGGCTGGTCGTCGAGGGGCGCCGGCAGCTGCCGTCGTGCGGCGAAGACGCGGTGTACCACGCGGCCGGCATCCCGCAGGGCCTCTTCCGTGTCGAGCTGCCGTTGCCGGCGCGTATCGACCCCGACCGCGTCGAGGCGCGCTACGAGCGCGGCCTCCTGCACGTCACGCTGCCGAAGCGGGCGTAGCGGGCGCGATGGCGGCCCAGTCCAGCGGCGGCCCGGGCGACTTCACGATTCCCGACGCGCTGCCCGTTCTGCCGCTCCGGGATGCCGTGGTGTTCCCGCTCACGGCCGTTCCGCTCCTCGTGCAGACTCCGAGCGCCATCCGGGTCATCGACGACGTCATGCGCGGCAACCGCCTGCTGGTGTTCGTGGCGCAGCGCAACGATACGGCGGAGCCCGTCACGCCCGAGACCATCCATCGCGTCGGAACCGTGGGGGCGATCCACCAGATGGCGCGCATGCCCGACGGCGGCGTGCGTGCGATGGTGCAGGGGATCGAGCGCGTCCGGCTGCTCGACTTCGTCGCCAAGGATCCGTACCTCGTCGCGCGGATCGAGCCCGCCCGCGAGCCGACCGTCGCGGGCCCGGAGGTGGACGGGCTGCGCCGCGCCGTCCTCGACCTGTTTCGGCGGCTCGTGGAGGTTTCGTCGGACCTGCCCGAGGAGCTGGCGGTCGCGGCGGAGAGCCTCGTCGAGCCGCGTCAAGTCGTGTACTTCGTCGCCTCGCTCGTTCGCATGGACACGGCCGCGCGGCAGGCGTTGCTGGAAGTGGACTCGATCGCCGAGAAGCTGCGCCGGCTCGTCGATGTGCTGCAGGGCGAGCTGACCGTGCGCGAGATCGGACGGAAGATCACGAGCGACACGGAGCAGCGGCTCTCCAAGAAGCAGCGCGACTACATTCTGCGCGAGCAGGTGAAGACCATCCAGAAGGAGCTGGGCGAGGAGGATAGCGACGACACCGAGGCGGCCGAGCTGCGCCGCCGCATCCAGGAGGCCGGCCTCCCCGACGAGGCGCGGCGCGAGGCCGAGCGCGAGCTGAAGCGGCTCGCGGGCATGCAGCCCGGCTCGCCCGAGCGCGGCATGATCGTCACCTATCTGGAGTGGATGGCGAGCCTGCCGTGGAGCAAGGTCGACGGCGGCACCATCGACATCCGCCGCGCGCGCGAGGTGCTCGACGAGGACCACTTCGACCTCGACAAGATCAAGGACCGCATCCTCGAGTACCTGGCCGTCCGGAAGCTCCGCCAGGAGCGCGGCGGCGGCGCTGAGCCGCCCCGGGTGACGGGCGACAGCCCGGCGCGCGAGCCGATCCTGTGCTTCGTGGGGCCGCCGGGCGTCGGCAAGACCAGCCTGGGCCAGAGCATCGCGCGCGCGCTCGGGCGAAAGTTCGTGCGCATGTCGCTCGGCGGCGTGCGCGACGAGGCGGAGATCCGGGGCCATCGCCGCACGTACATCGGCGCGCTCCCCGGGCGCATCATCCAGGGGCTGCGCCGCGCCGAGACGAAGGATCCCGTCTTCATGCTCGACGAGATCGACAAGATCGGCGCGGACTGGCGGGGCGATCCGTCCTCGGCGCTGCTGGAGGTGCTGGACCCGGCGCAGAACAACACCTTCGTCGACACCTATCTCGGCGTGCCGTTCGACCTCTCGCAGGTGCTCTTCATCGCCACCGGCAACGCGCTCGACACCATCCCGAGCCCGCTGCGCGACCGGATGGAGATCCTGACGCTCTCCGGCTACACGGACGAGGAGAAGGTCGGCATCGCGACGCAGTACCTGGTGCCCAAGCAGCTCGCCGCGCACGGCCTCAAGACGGACGAGCTGGTCTTCGAGCCGGACGCCATTCGATTGATCGTGCGCCGCTATACCCGCGAGGCGGGCGTGCGGAACCTCGAACGCGAGATCGCCGCCGTGGCCCGCAAGGTCGCCCGCCGCCTCGCGGAGGGCCAGTCCGGGCCGTTCCGCGTCACCGCCGACAACCTCGCCGACTATCTGGGCCGTCCCCGGTTCTTCGACGAGGTCGTCGAGCGCACGGCGCGCCCGGGCGTCGCCACGGGCCTGGCCTGGACGCCGACGGGCGGCGACGTCCTGTTCGTCGAGGTGACGATGATGCCGAGCAGCGAGGAGCGCCTGGTGCTCACCGGAATGCTCGGGGACGTCATGCGCGAGAGCGCCCAGGCCGCCGTCTCGTACGTGTGGTCCAACGCCGGGGCGTTCGACATCGATCCCAAGCTCTTCGAGGGCAAGACCATCCACGTGCACGTGCCGGCCGGCGCCATCCCCAAGGACGGGCCGTCGGCCGGCGTGACGATGGTCACGGCGCTCGCGTCCTACGCCACGCGGCGCCCCGTGCGCAGCGACGTCGCCATGACCGGCGAGATCACCCTGCGTGGCAAGGTGCTGCCGGTCGGCGGCATCAAGGAGAAGGTCCTCGCCGCCCACCGTGTCGGCATCCGCACTGTCATCCTGCCGCGCCACAACGAGCGCGACGTCGAGGACGTGCCGGCGGAGGTCCGCTCCGCGCTGCGCTTCGTGTTCGCGGACGACGCCGCGGAGGTGCTGCGCCAGGCGCTGACGCCCGTCGCCGCGGACGCGCGCGCGGCCGCCCGCTGAGGCGGTCACATCGGGACCAGAAATCCCTCGCGCTCTGCCGCCTGTGCAAGCCGGCTGTCGAGTGTGTGCAGCATTCGACCTTGAGGGTGCCCTTCGGTCCAGTGCAGCGCCGCACCGAGCTGGAGGGCATCGAAGGCGCGAAGTGAATGCAGTCGCAGCAACCGCGCCGCCAGGGACTTGACCACCTCGACATCGATCACGACGTGGCACCTCTCCATCATCTCGCCCAGTCGGATCTCGGCGACGCG
>JGI25382J43887_10001052_pt1 | contig 10680 bp, 10 predicted proteins | sample GraSoi013_1_40cm_3_FD_43887 | JGI IMG/M metagenome (IMG submission 43887) | reverse complement strand
ATCCGCCGGACCCAGTAGTGGCGGGAGACGTACCGCACGTTCGCGGGCGTCACCCCGTAGAGCTTCGCCGTGCTGTCCTGCACGCCGCGCATGGTGCCCACCTGTTGGAGGAGCCGGATGTGAAACTCCTCGGGCGGGAACTTCGCGGTGACGAGGACGTCGACGGTCGACGGTCCTTCCGCGAGGCGCGTGCGCAGGNGATCGGTCATCCGCGAGGGACCGGCGAGATACAGGTAGCCGTGGTAGACGGCGAGCACGGCGAGCGCCAGCGCGAGAAATCGGACTGTCGGATGATGGCGCCAGCGCTCGAGCGTCTTCGCCGCGGGCATCCTACGAGGGCCTCCAGACGAGCCCCCAGCGCTCGATGGTCCAGCGCTCGAGCGGAACCAGGCAGGCGCGGTCCGTGAGCATCCAGATGACGGCGATCACAAGGACGCCGAGGAAGACCTCCTCGGTCTTGTACTCCTGCGCCGAAACAAAGAGCATGAACCCGAGGCCGCGATCCCCGCCGATCATCTCGGCCGCGATGAGGGCTCGCCAGCCGAAGCCCATGCTCATGCGGATGCCGGTCACGATGTTCGGCAGAGCCCCGGGGACGTAGACCTGTGTGATCACCTTCCACCGCGTCGCGCCCAGGGCGAGCACGCCGTGCTCGTACACCCGAGGCACCCCGCGCACACCCAGCAGCGTGTTGAAGAAGACGAGCCAGAAGACGGTGTTCAGCAGGATGAAGAGGGTCGTGCGCCAGCCGACCCCGAACCAGACGATCGCGAGCGGGACCCAGGCGATGCCCGAGATCGCGTTGGCGAAGACGCCGACCGGCTCGAGCGCGTTCCCGAGACGGCGGTGGATTCCGGCGAGCACGCCGAACGCGATGCCGAGCGGGAGACCGACGACGAGACTCAGGGCCACCCGGCCCATGCTCGAGAGAATGTGGTTGGTGAGCAGGCAGCCGGAGCCCTGTCGGAGCGCGTCGAGCAGGCCGGGACAGCCCTCCTGCAAGGTGAAGATCGCGCTCCACACCGCGGCCGGCGGCGGCATGTGGATCGGCGCCAGCCAGCGGTAGACGGCGTTCATCTGCCAGAGCGTGCCCAGCACGAGGAACGGGATCGCGCCGAGCAGGATTCGTCTGAGACGCCCGCGCCCGAATCGCTTCATCGCTGGACGAGCCCCCAGCGCTGGATGGTGTCTGACTCGATCGGCCGCAGCACGTAGCGGTCGAGCAGGATCCAGAGGACGCCGATCAGCGCCATGCCGAGGACCACCTGCGCCGTGCGATCCACCTGTTGCGCCGAGAAGATCATCCAGCCGATCCCGCGCCGGCCGGCCAGCATCTCGCCGGCGATGACCGCGCGCCACGCGTATCCGATGCTGAGCCTCGCGCCGGTGGCGATCGACGGCATCGCGCCGGGCAGCAGGACGTCCCGCACGATCCGGAGGCGGGAAGCGCCCAGCGTGCGGAGCGCGTTCACGTAGATGCGCGGCGTGCTCCGCACCCCGGTCAGCACGTTGAACGCGATCGGGAAGAAGCACGTGTAGAGGACGACGGCGAAGACGGTCTTCTCGGTCGTCCCCCACCAGATCATCACGATCGGGAGGAGGGCGATGCCCGAGATCGACTGGAAGAAGTTGAGGATCGGATAGCACATCTCCGACACCGTCCGGTTCAGGCCGACGAGGATCCCGAAGGGGATGCCGAGCGCGATGCCGATGAAGCTTCCCGTGACGAGGCGCCAGAGTGTCTGTCCGAGGTAGTTCGGCAGGATGCCCTTCCAGAGCAGGTCGCCCGAAGAGTCCAGCACGGACACGGGAGAGGGCAGATAGCGATCGGGCCGAGCGATGCTGGCCGAGATCGCGGTCCAGAGCGCCAGCGCGAGGAGGGTCACGAGCGCGAGCTCGAGCCCCCCGTGCCTCCAGAAGCGCCGCGCGCGCGCGGAGCGGAGGAGGTCCGGCCGCGCGACCGAGATGCTACTCAACGCGCACCTCGGCGCGTACGAGTTCCAGGATCTCGTCCCGCCGCGCCGTGAACGCCGGGTCGGCCACGACCTCCTTCCAGATGCGGCGATCTCGGGGAATGTGGATCGTGACGGTGGCCTTGAGGCGACCGGGACGCCTCGTGAAGACGAAGCAACGGTCTCCGAGAAACGCGGCCTCGTCCACGTTGTGGGTGACCAGGAGGATGGTCTTCCGGGTGGCGATCGCGATGCGATTCAGCTCTTCCTGGAGCGTGATCCGCGTCTGCGCGTCCACTGCGGCGAACGGCTCGTCCATCAGCATGATGACCGGGTTCGCGCAGAGCGTGCGCGCGAGTGCGACGCGTTGTTTCATGCCGCCCGACAGCTCGTGGGGGTAGCGCTCCTCGAAGCCCGTGAGCCCGACCAGCTCGACGAATTCTCGAACCCTCCGGCGGCGCTCCTGCCGCGGCACGCCCTGGAGCTCGAGGCCGTGCCCGATGTTGCGCGCCACCGTGCGCCAGGGCAGGATCGCATGCTCCTGGAACACGACGCCGCGATCGGATCCGGGTCCCTTGACCGGCACCCCGTCCACCTGGACCGTGCCGTGCCGGTAGGGAAGCAGCCCCGCGAGGATGTTGAGGAGCGTGGTCTTGCCGCAGCCGCTCGGGCCGACGACAGCGGCGAACTCCCCGTCGTACACGTCGAGGCTCAGGCGCTCGAGCGCGTGAACGTCCTCGCCCGTGTACTCGTCGGGGTAGTGATGCGTCAGGTCTCGGACGACGAGTTTCGGCTGCAGTGGTTTAACGCTCGCCCGGGAGGTCGTTGAACCACTCGGGATGCTCTTTCATCGCCCGCTCGATGAAGGACGTGTCGTAGTACTTCAGCGGATCGAACGGCTGCTTCATCTTCTTCTGCGCGATGAGCACCTGGACCGCGTCGTTGAACGCCTTCGCGCTGTTCTTCCCGAGCCGCATGTCGTAGACCCAGTACTTGTGCGTGCGCTTGATGAGCTCCGCGTCCATGCCCGGGATGTAGCGGGCGCCGATCGCGCCACCTCATCCAGGTTCTTCGGGTCGCGGACGAAGCGCGCCGCCTCGGCCATCGCGTTCACGAGCCGCTGGGTCGCGTCGCGGTCCCGGTAGACCGTCTCCGGCTTGGCGTGCATGGCGGCGCAGAAGCAGACGAGGTCGCCGCCACGAACCAGGAGCCTGGCGCCCTTCACTTTCTCGAGCATCCGGGTCAGATACGGTTCCCAGACCGCCATCGCGTCGACGTTGCCGGTGTCGAAGAGGGCGGTCATGGCGGCGGGCGTGGAGTTGATCCGGTTGATGGCCGACTCCGACAGGCCGTTCTTTCTCGAGACCTCCACGAGGTACATGTCGTTCATCGAGCCGAACGTGGTCCCGACTTTCTTCCCCTTGAGGTCGGCGATCGACGTGATCCCCGAGTCCGGGTGGGCAATGATGCCCAGCATGTTGTCGTCGGTGGCCTTCGCGAAGGACCCACCCACGTAGCCGACGATGGCCCGCACGTTCAGGCCGCGCTCGAGCGCGACCGGGATGTTGCTCACGTTCGCGGCGCCGAAGTCGATCTCCCCCGCGTCGAGGGCCTTGCTCAGCTCGGGCCCCGTGTTGCGGACGACCACCTTGCCGTCGATGCCGTGCTTGGCGAAGATGCCCTTGTCCACGGCGACGAAGACGACCAGGCCTCCCGTGTTGTTGACGGCACCGACGTTGAACTGAGGCCCGGCGGTCGCGCACACGACGGTCGACCCCAGGGTGACCACGAGGGTGAGCAGCAGGACGCAGGGCATCGTCTTCATCGCTGTTCCTCCAGGATGGGCGGGTGTGCCGGCATCCTAGACGACCCGTTCGCGGCGTTTCAAGGACCGAGTTTTCGCGGTACCTTGAGCGGCGGCAACGGGGCTGAAGGAGGTGCGAGATGACGGGCTACAGGCTGATCTCCGCCGATTCTCACGTGAGCGAGCCGACCGACCTGTGGGTCGAGCGCGTCGACAAGAAGTATCGTGACCGCGCGCCCCGTCTCGTGGCGAACCCCGCCGACCCGAACGGCGCTTACTTCTACTATGAAGGCCATCCGCTCCATCCGATCGGGATCGGTCTGGGGGCGGGCAAGAGCCCGGAGGAGCTGGCCCAGTTCCTCACCCGGGGCACGTACGCCGACGCGCGGCCCGGCGGCTGGGATCCGGCCGAGCGACTGAAGGACAACGAGCTCGATGGGGTCGAGGCGGACGTGCTCTACACGACCCTCGGCTTTCGGATTTTCTGGCTGAAGGACGCCGGGCTGCAGCAGGACTGCTTCCGTGTCTACAACGATTGGCTGGCGGCGTATTGCAGTTACGCCCCCAGGCGGATGGCGGGGCTGGCGATGATCTGCCTGTACGACCCGAAGGCCGGCGCCCAGGAGCTCGAGCGTTGCGCGAAGCTGGGCCTCAAAGGCGCGATGATCTGGTGCTCGCCGCCCGCGGAGCAGCCGTACAGCTCGGCCGTCTACGATCCGTTCTGGGCGGCCGCCGAGGAAATGCGGATGCCCGTCAGCCTGCACTCCATCACCGGGATGGGGCGGGAGAGCCAGTGGGATTTCGGTGATCGCTACATGCGGGCCACGGTCCTCTCGCACGAGGTCGAGCGCTCGTTCAGCGTGCTCATCTTCTCCGGGGTGCTCGACCGCTTCCCGGAGCTCCAGGTCGTCTCGGCGGAAAACAACTGCGGCTGGCTGCCATACTACCTGCAGCGTATGGACCGCACCTTCGAGCGGGGGCGCTACGCCGCAGGGTTCAAGATCCAGTTGAAGCCCAGCGAGTACTTCCGGCGCCAGATGCACTGCACCTACATCGACGACTACGTCGGCGTCGCCAACCGCCACTTCGTCGGGGTGGATCGGATGATGTGGTCCTCCGACTATCCCCACCAGGCCTCCTCGTGGCCCCACTCGCAGGACGTGGTCGGGCGAGACTTCAAGGACGCGAGCCCGGACGACCGGTTCAAGATCACGCGCGGCAACGTCGCCAGGCTCTACGGCTTCGCGCTGTAAGCATTCAGGGAGGCGCCCATGGTCGTCGACGATATCCTCGCGATCCGCGAGCGCTGGCACACCAAGCGTCATCCCTTCTTCGGCGCCCTCGGCGAGGGCAAGCTGCCGTTGCGCGTGCTCGGCATCTACATGGCGATGCACTGGCAGTTCGTGCAGCGCGCGCTCGCGAGCTTCGGCATCCTCTTCACCCGCACGTTCTCGCAGGAGGACGTGCGCAAGATGATCGTCGAGAATCTGGCGGAAGAGGAAGGGCTGAAGGCGATCCCGCGCGAGGGCCACGTGCCCCACGATCACAGCGAGCTCATCTTCCGGTTCTGCAGGGCCGCGGGTCTCTCCGAGCCCGAGGTGCGCGCCATGAAGATGACGCCCGCGTGGTGGGGCCGCTCGCTCCACTACTACCAGACGGCGCTGCAGGAGCCGATCGGCGTCGTCCTCGCGATGCAGGCCACGCAAGAGGGCCAGCAGCCCGCACTCAACAGTGAGGTCGTGCTGCCCGCGCTCGCCCGGCACTACGGCTATCCGCCCCGCTCTGCCGAGATCGAGTTCTTCACCGAGCACGCCGAAGCGGACGTCGAGCACAGCCGCCGCCAGGCGGAGCTGTGCGCCCGGTATCTCGACACCGACGCGGTGCGCGCGCGCGCGCGCGAGGTGGCGGAACAGGCCTGCATGCTCCGCTGGGCCTCGATCACCGATCTCTACCGCCGTGACTATCTCGGGGAGAAGGACATCTGGCCCTGAGGATTGCGACGCAATGTCGCCTGCTTGCCGGCATCACAGCTTCCGCGACCGTGGATCCAGCAGGTCGCGAATCGCATCGCCCACCAGGTTGACCGACAGCACCACGATCAGAATGGCGAGACCGGGCAGGGTGGAGACCCACCAGGCCGAGGCGATCAGCGCGCGCCCGTCGGCCACCATGACGCCCCACGACGGCGCCGGCGGCGGAATGCCCGCGCCCAGAAACGACAGCGTCGCCTCGAGAACGATGACGAAGCCGACCTGCAGCGTCGACAGCACGATCAAGCTCGGCACGATGTTGGGCAGGAGATGGCGCGCCATGATCCAGAGGCCCGGGCAGCCGAGCGCGCGCGCGGCGGTGACGAAGTCGCGCTCGCGCAGCACGAGCACCTCGGCGCGTGCCTGTCGCGCATACCGGCTCCAGAGGAGAAACACGATGACGACGAGCACGTTGCGGAGGCCCGGACCCCACACCACGGCGAGGACGATCGCGAGGATGTAGATGTGGATCGCCAGCGTCATATCGGCGACCCGCATGATGAGCGAGTCCACCCAGCCACGGCAGTACCCTGCGATGACGCCGAGGGCGGTTCCGAGCGCGCCCGCGAGCACGATTCCGAGGAGCGACGTGATGAGCGAGATCCGCGTGCCATGGATGATCCGGCTCAGAATGTCGCGTCCGAGCTGGTCGGAGCCGAGCGGACGTTCGGCCACGCCATCGGCGAGCCACGCCGGCGGCGTGAGCTTGAGTCCGAGGTCGGTCGCCGTCGGCGACTGCGGCGCCAGGTAGGGCGCGAGCACCCCGACGCCCACGAACGCGGCGAGGATCGCGAGCGGAAGGACGAGGACCTTCCGCCGCCTCAGGAAGCGCAGCGCGTCGATGTCTCCGCTCGCGACCGACGAGGCCTCGGCGGAGCGCGACATCGCGTCGACGGCGATGACGGTGCTGGTGTCTCGGGAGCCGACGGGCGTCATCCGCGACGGACCGTCGTCTCCGCGAGGCCGATGCGCGGATCGATCCAGATGTACAGAAGATCGATGACGAGGTTCATGCCGACGTACATCACTCCGAAGAGCAGCAGGATGACCTGGATGACGGGAAAGTCGCGGAACGCGACCGACTCGATCACGAGCTGGCCAACGCCGGGCCAGGCGTACACCGTTTCGGTGACGACGGCCCCCGCCAGAAGCCCCACGAAGATGAGACCCGCGTATGTCAGCGGCGGGATGAGCGCGTTTCGCAGGGCGTGCTTCCAGACGACGCCAGACTCGCGGAGACCCTTCGCCCGCGCGGTGACGACGTACTCCTGGCCGAGGGTGTCGAGCATCGCCGAGCGCACGAGCCGCATGATCCCCGCCACGGTGAACCATCCGAGCGTGATCGAGGGCAGCACGAGGTGCGCGGGTCCGCCGGCGCCACTGGCGGGCAACCACTCGAGCGTCACCGCGAACAGAAGGATGAGCATGAGACCGAGCCAGAAGGTCGGAAAGGACTGCCCGAGCAGCGCGATGACCTTGCCGAGCACGTCGACCGAGGTATCCCGACGGACGGCGCTGATCACGCCGATCGGGACCGCGATCACGAGGCTCACCAGAAAGGCGGTCGTGCCGAGCTCGAGCGTCAGCGGCAGACGCTCCATCACCATCGTCAACGCCGGCCGGCGCGTCTTGAACGAATCCCCGAAGTTACCGAGCACGGCGTGGCCGAGATAGATCGCGTACTGCACAGGGAGCGGTCGATCGAGCCCGAGGACGCTCGCCATCGCCTTGCGGTCGTCCTCGGTGGCCCGTGCGTCGAGCAGGACGTCGAGCGGGTCCCCGGTGAGCCGCGTCATGACGAACGCGACCATCGTCAGCAGCCACAGCGTCACCAGCGCCTGGAGAATGCGCGAGAGAAGAAAGCGTCGCACGCGCGACCCGCCGCCTCAGCTCACCGCGCCGGCACGACCCACTCGAAACGATCCGGGTACTTTCCCCGGGTCGGCTGCCACGCCTTGACCGTCTTCGGATTCGTGCCGTAGAGATAGCTCGCGGAGACCANCGGCAGCGTCGCGAAGTCGGTCACCAGGAAGTCACCGAGCTTCTTGGCCAGCGCCTCCCGTTCCTTCGCGTTGACGGTCGCGGCGAGCGTGTCGAGCACCGAGTCGACGAACGGGTCCTCGCGCTCCCCGAAGTCGCCCTTCGAGTGGTAGGCGAGTCGCCACACGGTGACCGGCTCGACTTGGGGGAAGCCGCGGTAGATCGTCGCGCCCTTGAAGGCGCGCTTGACGAGGTCGGGACGATGAACAACCCACTCCGTCCGGATGAGATCGGCCCGCACTCCGATTTTCTCCCAGTACCCCGCGACCGCTTCGCCGAGGGCGGGCAGCTCGGTCGTGCCCGGCATCGTGAAGAGCCGGACCGGAATGGTGAAGCCGTTCGGATAGCCCGCATCCGCGAGCAGCTTCTTCGCGCGCGCCGGATCGTACGCGTCCGGCTTCCACGCCGGATTCCATCCGAGGGTACCCGGGTGAAACCAGTGCGGCCCGGCCGTCGGGGCCGCCGCGCCGAAGTAGAACTTGTCGCCGATCTCTTTCCGGTTCAGCGCGAGGCTCAGCGCCTGTCGGACGTCCTTCTTGAGCCATGGCAGGCTCGCGTCGTAGCCGGGCTTGGATGGAAGCCAGATGCCGTGAAACGTCACCAGCGGCACGTAGCTGTCGGNAGAGCGAACNATCTGGAACTTTGCCCGCTCGACCTCACGCATGACCTCGGGCGTGAGCTCCGCGATGTCCGCCCCTCCCGTACGCAGCACCGCGACGCGCGTCGCCACCTCGGGGATTTTTCTAAAGATGATCTCTTTGAACGCTCCGTGCCTGGCCCACTCCGCCCCGACGCGCCAGTGCTGTCTCCAGTCCGCGCGTGCCTCGAACGTCACCGCGTCTCCTGCGCGCTTCGCCTTGAGCTTGTAGGGCCCGCTCCCGATGGGCCGCTCGTCGTAGCCCTTGTCCCCGACCTTGTCGTAATGGGCCTTGGAGACGATCGGCAGGCCGAGGAAGTAGGCGAACGACTGGTCGAGATCCGCGAGACTTCCTTCGCGCGCGTCGAACGCGATGGTGTGTCGGTCCAGCACCTTTGGCTCGGTCCGGAGGAAGGTCGAGCGGAAGGGCCAGCGCGATTCCTTCCGGACGAGCAGCTCGAGCGAGAACTTCACGTCCTCCGCCGTCAGCTCCGTCCCGTCGGTGAACGTGACGCCTTTCCGGAGAAAGAACACCCAGCGTTTGCCGTCGTCGGACATCGACCATCGCTCGGCCAGCCCGGGCTCGGCCTTCAACGTCAGGGGATCGTTGTAGACGAGGTACTCGTACATCACGTCGTAGAAGACCTTGGACGGCGCCGGACCGAGGAGCGGATTCATGTTCTCGTCGAAGAGCGTGGCGTAGGCAACCGTCAGCGTGCCGCCGACGTCGGCCGCCTCCACAGCGGCGGGAGCGACGAGGAGCATAACCGCCAACACGCATGCGATGTGACGCGTGGTCTTCGCCATGGCGACCCTCCCGTGCGGCAGCGGTCTCAGTTGACGCCGTACAGCCTCGCGCAGTTGTCCCAGAGAATCTTGCGCTTNCTCTCTTGCGAGAGCGGCAGCTTCAGGAAGAGGTCCGTCGCCTCGGGGAAGTGCGAGTCCGAATGCGGGTAGTCCGTCGAGAAGACGAGGTTGTCGTTGCCGAGCTTCTCGATCACGTACTCGACCTGGTCCTCGTCGACGTCGACGCTGATGAAGCACTGGCGGCGGAAGTACTCGCTCGGCAGCGCCTGGAGTTGCGCCGCCTCCCCGCTCTTCGACATCTTCCAGTACTCGTCGAGCCGCCAGAGGAGCCAGGGCAGCCAGCTGCAGTTGCCCTCCAGGAATCCGACGCGAAGCCGTGGAAAGCGCTCCAGCACCCCGCCCACGGTCATGGACGCGATGGCCGACATGAGCTCGATCGGATTGTTGAGCCCGCCGGTGATGGTCGCCGAGGGCCGCGTGAGGAAGCGGTTGACGAAATGCGTGTCCGAGTAGTTGTTGGGCGCCGGATGGAAGCAGATGGGCACGCCGAGCCGCTCGGCTTCGGCCCAGAGCGGGTCCATTCTCGGATCGTGGAGGTTCACGCCGTTCACNGGGTTCGGCATCATCTGGGCGGCGATGAATCCGAGGTCGGTGACCGCGCGGCGCAGCTCGTTGGCGGCAAGGGTCGCGTCGTGCAGCGTGAGGAGCGCCGCCGCTTTCATGCGCTCCGGCGCCGGCCGGACGAAGTCGGCCGCCCAGTCGTTCCAGGCGTGGCAGAGCCCTACGGCGAATTCCGGGTCGAAGGCGTCGACGCACACGACCGGCAGGGTGCGAAAGAGCACGGCGAGGTCGAGACCCTCCACCTCCATCGCGCGGAGCTGCGAGGCGGAGTCGAAGTGGGCCGCGGCGTACTCCTTCAACACCACGTTGGCGCGCGACTCGGCGTCAGGCCTTCCGCNGCCGATCGGCCGGGGGAAAACCCAGCCATCCACGATCCAGTTGCTCACGTAGGCCTGCCGCGCCTCGAGCGGGCGGGGAGCGCGGCGCGCGTAGCGCCGATCCAGGTATCGCTCGTAGAGGTCCTGAGGCTCGATGACGTGGAGGTCGCTGTCGAGGACACGAAAGCCCTGCTTGCTCATTGGGGCCTCCCTCCGCGGCGCTACTCGGGTTAGAGCTGCAGCGGTTGCCGACTATGTAGTGGGGACTGCATCCCCTGTCAAGCCCGCGGTACCCTGAGCGGCGGCGACGGCGCTGAAGGAGGTGCGGGATGCGGATCGCGACGCCCGACCTGGTGACGAACTCCTATTTTCCGGCGCTTGCCGCGGAGGAGCTTGGCGTCTTCCGCGAGGAGGGCCTCGACGCGCACGTCCAGTTGCTGCCGTCGCTCGAGGCGGTGAACGCCCTGCGGGA
>JGI25382J43887_10001051_pt1 | contig 10682 bp, 8 predicted proteins | sample GraSoi013_1_40cm_3_FD_43887 | JGI IMG/M metagenome (IMG submission 43887) | reverse complement strand
CGACGGGGAGGATCGCGTTCCGCAGCGCGTGCCGCCAGACGACCACCCGCCCCTTCTGGCCCTTGGCCCACGCCGTTCGGATGTAATCCTCCCGCAGCACCTCCAGCACCGACGAGCGCGTGATGCGCATGATCAGCGCCGACGAGCGGTAGCCGACCGCCAGCGCCGGGAGNAGGAACTGGACGGCGTGGATCTTGAAATTCTCCGTCGGCGAGACCAGTATGACGGGTGGGATCCAGCCCAGCCACGCCACCAGGGCCAGAATGATCACCATCCCCAGCCAGAACGAGGGCATGGAGAGGCCGGCCAGCGAGACGATTCTCAGGAGGTAGTCGAGCGTGGTGTCCTGCCGGACCGCGCTGATCACGCCGGTGGGGACGCCCAGCAGCACCGCGATGATCGTGGAGAGAATGGCCAGCTCGACGGTGACGGGAATCAGCGGCTTGATCACCTGCCAGGCCGGCAGATCGTAGCGGTAGGACTTTCCCAGGTTGCCGGTCAGGATGTCGCGGAGCCAGTCGACGTATTGCACCCAGAGGGGCCGGTCGATGCCCAGCTCCTTCATGATGGCCGCCTTGTCGGACTCGCTCACATACCCGCCGGTCGAGAACAGGATGTCGACGATGTTGCCGGGAGCCAGGCGCAGGAGCAGGAAGATCACGACCGACATGCCGACGAGCGTCAGCACGGCGACCGCGAGGCGGTGGGTGATGTAGGTTCGCACGTGGGCTACGTCGGAGGGGGCGGACGTTACGGCCCCCTCCGAAACCTCCCCCAGGGGGATGGCGCTGGCAAAACCGGCGCCTGGCCTACTTATCCAACCAGACTTCCTGCATCCGCCCGTAATTGTACAGGTTGTGATGCGGCACCAGGTTCTTCACGTGCGGCCACTGGGCGAAGTAGTCGAGCCGCCAGCCCATCATCGGCCGGGCGGCGTCCTCCTCCAGCTGCTTCTGGATGCGCGCGACTATCTCCAGCCGCTTCTTGGAATCGAGCTCCTGCGACTGCTGGTCGATCATCTTCATGACCTGCTCGTCGCAGTAGCCGGTGTAGTTCCGCGGCGAGCCGCAGGCATAGTTCTCGTAGAAGTTGGCGTCCGGGTCGTCGGCTCCGATCCCCGTGAGGTTCGCACCCATCTGGTACTCCTTGCGGGTGGCCAGCGGGTGCCACTGGGCAGTCTCGACCTGCTTGAGGGTCGCCTCGACGCCGACCTGCTTCAGCTCGTTGATGACGAAGGAGGCGAAGTCGACGTAGATCGGGATGGCCCGCGTGGCCATCTCGACCCTCAACGGATTCGACGGCCCGAACCCCGCCTCGGCCAGAAGCTTCTTGGCCTTGGCCTTCTCGTCGGCCGGCTTGCCGTAGCCCGGCAGCGCGGTGAGGTCCTTGTCGAGGAGCCCCCACACCCCGAACGGCTTCGGCGCCATGGAGGCACCGATCACGGCGCCGCCCTGGTGCACCGCCCGCACGTAGGCGCGCCGATCGATCGCAATGCTGATCGCCCGCCGCAGCTTCGCGTCGTTGAATGGCGGCTTGGTCACGTTCAGCAGGAGGTTGTCGTTGACGTTCTGGCCGACGACGCTGACCACCATCTTCGGCTGGGCGGCCTTCACCTGCTCCACCACCGTCTTGGTGCTCTCGCCCGGGAAGGCGATGTCGAGCCGCCCGGCCTGGAGCGCCGCGTACTTGGTGCCGCGCTCGACGATGACGACGTAGCGGATGCCCTCGAGGTAGGGCCGCCCCTTGATGAAGTAGTCGGGGTTCTTCACGTACTCCACGTACTCGCCCCGCCGCCACTCCTTCAGCTTGAACGGTCCCGTACCGACGCACCGCGTGCGGAACTCCGCCGCCGGGACGTGGGCGGGATAGACCGGCGAATAGCCGGAGGCCAGCATCAGCAGCAGCGAGGGCTGCGGCCGCTTGAGGTGGAAGATCACGGTGTGCGGATCCGGCGCCTCGATGTTGTCGATGTTCACGAACCAGTCTTTGCGGGGGTTGATCCGCAGCTTGGCCGGCGCATCCTTGGCCTCGCGGACCATGTCGAACGTGTCCTTGACGTCCTTGGAGGTGAAAGGCTGGCCGTCGTGCCACTTCACGTTCTTGCGGAGGAAGAAGACCAGGTTCCGGTAGTTNTCCTGCCACGACCACTTCTCGGCCAGCTCGGGGACGATCGTGTCCATGCTCTCGAGCTTCTTGAGCGGATCGAACAGCACGAGGTTGTTGAAGCACGGCATGGACGGCCAGACGGTCGAGATCGTTCCCGTCTCGTGGATCGAGAACCCTTGCGGCAGGTCCTCGCGCTGCATCGAGTTGAGGACGCCTCCGTACTTCGGCGCCTGGCTGACCGCGGGAGCTCCGGTGGCGAGGATGACGAGCCCGACGACGATCAGGGATGCTGCAACGCGCAAACGTGACATGCCTTGACCCCCCGAAGGCTCCCGAACAGGAGAATGGATGGCTGAGTGTACGTGAAAACCCCCAGGCCGACAATTGGGTTCGAGCTCGGCTTCGGAGCCGGTGGGAGCGCTGAGGTTTAGCCTTTGACCGCGCCCGCCGTCAGGCCGGACACGTAGTAGTCGAGGAAGAGCACGTACACCACGACGATGGGCACGCTGGCCACGACCGCGCCCGCCATCAGCGAGCCCCAGTAGTAGATGTCGCCCCGGATGAGGTCGGCCGTCACTCCGACCACCGCGGTCTTGTTGGCGGTCTGGGAGACGAAGGTCAGCGCGTAGGTGAACTCGTTCCAGGTCAGCGTGAACCCGAAGAGGGTCACGCACACGATCCCGGGCACGGCCATGGGGAGCACGATCTTGCGGAGCGTCTGCATGCGGCTGGCTCCGTCCACCAGGGCGCACTCCTCCACCTCCCGGGGAATCGTCCGGAAGTAGCCCATCAGGAGCCACGTGGAGAACGGGACCAGGAACGTCGGGTAGGTCACGATCAGCGCCCAGATCGTGTCGGAGATCCCGAGCCAGACGACCACCTGGGAGAGCGGGAGGAAGAGCAGGGTCGGCGGCACCAGGTAGGTGATGAAGACGGCGGTGCCGAACGAGTTCACGCCCGCGAAGCGCAGCCGAGCCAGGCTGTAGCCGGCCAGAATGGCGATCACCAGCGAGATCGCGGTCGCCGTCACACTGATGATCAGGCTGTTCTTCATCCAGGTCCAGAAATCGGTCTTGAAAAAGAGGTAGTGGTAGTGGTCGGTGATGACCCCCGTCTGGATCAGGAAGGGAACGGCCTTGAGATTGTACAGCTCGGTGTCGTTTTTCAGCGAGGTGATCACCATGTAGTAGAAGGGGAACAGGGCGAAGAAGACGAAGGGGACGATGTTCGCGTAGCCGAAGATTGCCGACCGGATGCGGGCGCCGCGGGTGCGGGCGCCGACCTGCACGGTCAGTCCTTCCGGATATAGCGGAGCTGGATGAACACGACGGCGGCAAGCATCGGGAACAGGAACAGTGAGATCGCCGCCCCCTGGCCGAGGTTGCCGCCAACCAGCCCCTGCTGATAGGCCAGCGTGGCGAACAGATGCGTCGTGTTGACCGGCCCGCCGCGTGTGAGGACCTGCACGATGTTGAAGTCGGCGAAGGTGAAGATGGTCGAGAAGAGGATGACCACCGCGAGGACGGGCTTCAAGAGGGGCAGCGTGACGTGACGGAACCGGCCCCACGAGCTTGCCCCATCGACCTCCGCCGCCTCGTAGTACTCGCGGGGGATCGAGACGAGGCCGGCCAGAACGATGACGGCGAAGAACGGCAACCCCCGCCAGACGTTGACGGCGATGACCGCGCTCATCGCGTAGCCGGTGACGCCGAGCCAGTTGGGGCCGGGCGGGGCGACGATGCCCAGCCGGATGGCCGTCCAGTTCACGACGCTGTAGAGCGAGTCGAACATCCACCACCAGGCGAGCGTGCTGAGCGCGGTGGGGATGACCCAGGGCAGCAGCACGGCGCCCCGGATCAGGCGCTTGAATCTTAGCGTCCGGAACAGAAGCATCGCGAGCCACAGGCCCAGGACGGTCTTGAAGACGACCGCGATCGAGGTGAAGACGAACGAGTTGTAGACCGTCTGGTGGAAGATCTCGTTGCCCAGGATGTCGCGAAAGTTCTGCAGACCGATGAACGTGCCGGGAGAGCCGACCCAGTAGTCGGACAGGCTGAAGTAGATCGCCATCGAGAACGGGTACGCGACGAGGCACACGATCAGGAGCAGGGCGGGCAGGATCAGGCCGTAGCCGAAGACGTGCTCCTGCTCCCACCACTCGCGCACCCGCGCGAAGCGGCCAAGTCCCGGGAACCCGGCCGCCTCGATGGCCCGCGGGCCGACGGCCATGCTAGACCTTGCCCTTGGTCTCCAGCCTCCCCTGGACGGCGAGCTTGATCTGGTCCTCAGCCCATGCGATCGCGCGTTTGATGGGCATGCCGGCGATGGCCTTGGCCACCATGTCGGGCAGCACGTAGTTGACGTCGATGAGCCGCACGGCCGCGTTGGGCTTGGCCGGCCAGCCCCGCGGGTGGGCGAACTCAGCCTCCTTGGGCAGCATGACGAACTTCGGGTTGTTGGCCCAGACGGGGTGGTCCGCCAGATTCCTGAGCGGCGGGTGGTTGAAGGCGTTGGAGGCGACGATCCACTTGTCGAAGTTCTCCTTCCCGAAGTGGAAGCGCAGGAACTCCTTCGCCAGGTCGACGTTCTTGGAGAAGTTCCAGATGCCGACGGTCTGGATGGGGGGCGCCGAGTGGGTCCCGGCCGGCCCCGCGGGGCTGTTGTGATGGTTGATGTCGTCGGCGATCGGCATCTTCTTGGCCAGAGCGGTGTTGTAGGGGCTGATCGGGTTGTGGATCCAGGAGCCCTTGCCCGAGAGGATGAACCGGTTGTTGGACGCGTCGTCCCACGAGAGGACCTCGGGCTCCATGGCGTCCTTGAACAGCTCCTTGTACCACTCGACCACCTGGGCGGTCTTGTCGGAGTTGATCGCCGGCGTCTTGCCGTCGGCTTCCAGCACCTTCCCGCCGTAGCACCAGAGCACAGACCAGAACGTGGTGTTGGCATCGGCGCAATGACTGATCGGGATGCCGACGGGGTTGCCCTGCTTCTTGAGCACCGTGCCGTGCTTGAGCAGCTCGTCCCAGGTCTTGGGCGTCTCCAGCCTGGCCTTCCTGAAGTGCGTCATGTTGTACGTCGCCGGGAACGAGATCCAGAACCAGGGCACGGCCCGCCAGCCGGAGGGCGTGAGGGCCACCTCCTTGGAGAAGGGGTACCAGCCGCCGTACTTCTTGCCGAGCTCGTCGACGACGTCCCCGACGTCCACCAGAGCCTTCTCGTAGAGGAACGGGTCGTCGGCCGTCATGTGGACGAGGTCGTGACCCGAGCGGGCCTGGACCTCGGCTGCCCGCTTGGCTGGAAGCTGCAGGTGCGCGATCGTGTCGACGCGCACGGTGACGCCCGCCTGTTTGCCGAACTCCTCCGCCTGCTGGCGCAGCTCGTCGTCCGAGGCCGGGACGAAATGGTTCCAGCTGAGGAACGTGAGCTCCCGCTTCTGGGCGAACGCGGGGGCCCGGACCGCCGCCAACCCGGACAGGCCNGCGGCGGCTCCCGCAGTGGTCTTGAGGAATTGACGACGGTTGACCCGAGCACTCATGGTCACCCTCCCTTGGGTTGGAGGTCGCCGTTGCGACGGTAGGATTGGGTGCGCCCCCTTCTACTGCCGCTGTGCGCGGTTGTCAAGCCACGGCCACGTCCGAACCGTTCTCAATACCAGCCCTAGCCGGTCAGAGCAGACGCACCAGCAGGTGGATCGCATAGAGGAGACCGCCGGCGAGCCCCCCGACCACGGTGCCGTTGACGCGGATATATTGGAGATCGTCGCCGGCGTGCTCCTCGATGAGTCGCACGGCGCCTTCCGGCCCCAGCGCGTGCACGCCCTTTTCGATGAACGCGGCGATGCGGCCGTGGTGGCGCTCCACCAGCTCGGTCGCCCGCGTCTTGATCCAGCGCTCCACCTGGCCGCGCAGCGCCGCATCGGTGACGACGACGCGANGCCACCGCTCGAGGCGATCGGCCACCCAGGCCACCGCCTCCGACGCGGGGCGCTGGAGATCNACGAGCAGGGCCCGGCGCAGCGCGCGAGCCCCGTCGTCGACGAGCCGGGCCACGACCGGGCTGCCCAGCAGCTCCTCCTTCACCGCCTCCACCCGCCCCGCCAGCACGACGTCGCGGCGGAGGCGTCCCGCGAACTCGGCGACCGCGTCGCTCAGCCGCTCGCGAAGCGGATGCGCGGCGTCGTTCGCCACTTCCGTGAGCCCGGAGTGCAGCGCGGCAACGATCCGCTCCCGGTCGATCAGCCCGAGCAGACCAGCGAGCCCCAGCGCCAGCCGCGGATAGAAGCTCACCCGCTCGCGGTAACGGACCAGCACCTCGTCGACGAGCTCGCCCACGGTCCGCCTGAGCTCCGGACGCTCGAGCGCGTCGGCGAGCGCCCGCGCCAGCGCGCCGATCACGCGCCGGTCCCAGCCGTGCTGCCGGCCCAGCTCGAGCGCGGTCGCCAGCGTGCGGGCCACGGGCTGAGCGACGAGCAGCCGCTGCAGCCGGCCGACCAGCTCTCCGGCCGACGCGACCGGCGCCTCGCGGGCCGCCCAGCCGAGCAGCGTGCGCGTGGCGGCCTCGAGATCGGCCCGGGTCACGCGCTCGGCCCCCCGCGCGACCCACTCCGCGAGATCCATGCGGTCGATCTCGAGGACGAGGTACTCCCGCGTGAGCACGCGGTCGCCCACCATCGTGCCGACCCGCTGGGCCAGGAGCTGCCAGTTCGCCGGGATCAGCGCGGTGTGCGGGATCGGCAGCCCCAGCGGGCGCCGGAAGAGCGCGGTGACGGCGAACCAGTCGGCCAGACCGCCGACGATGCCGGCCTCGGCGATCGCCAGGATGAAGCCGCCCCACCACGTCGTGCGAAACGGGAACGCCCCGGCCGCCAGCACCACCGCGGCCAGGAGCACGCTCAGGGCCAGGCGTCGCTTCGTCCTCACGGGGGCGCCAGGAGGAAGTCGAGCATGCGCTCGGTCGCGGGCGGGCCGGGCGGGTACGTGTGCGAGCCGCGAGGATCGCCTCCACTCCAGGCGTGGCCCATGCCACCCACGAGCCACGTCTCGACGACGCGCCGTCCGCCCGCGTCGCGGTAGACGGTGTGGAGTGTGCCGTCCGCGCGCTCGGCCGGCCCGGCGACGCCGCGGTCGACCAGGACGAACATCCGCCCGAGCGCCTCGAGGTTGGCGGGGCTCACGACGGTGTCGTCGGCTCCGTGCCAGAGCGAGGCCCGGACGGGTCGCGCGCCTGGTCCCCTCGAGCCGAGGCAGGCCCGGGCCGCCGCCTCGCCGTCCAGGTGCTGGCCGCGCATGCACTGGACGCCGGCGACGAGGCCGACCCCGCACCGATAGGGCCCGCCGCCCATCACGCCGACGCCCCCGACCACGTCGGGCGCGGCACAGGCCAGGTTGACCGCCATGAACCCGCCCGCCGAGAAGCCGAGGACCACCACGCGGTCGCGGGCGACGCGCTGCTCTCGCTGGACGGACCGCACGAGAGCGAGGATCTCGGCAACCTCGCCGCGGTCGGCGGCGGCCGGCTCGAACCAGTTCCAGCACCGGCTCGGATTGTCGCGGTGGCTCTGCGCGGGATACACCACGAGCAGACCGCGCCGCTCGGCGGCCTCGTTCAGCCGCGTCCCTGCCGCGAAGTCCTCAGGCGTCTGCCAGCAGCCGTGCAGCGCCACCACGAGCGGCAAGGCGGGCGCCTCCGTGGGAGCCTCCACCACCACGCGCGGTAGATAGAGGCGATAGGCGCGTCCCTCGTGGCTGCCGCGCTGGAAGAGACCGGCGCTGGGTCGCGCGGCGGCGCCGAGGAGCGCGAGGACGGCGAGCACCAGCGCGCCGGCCACGCAGGCCGCTTCACTACGCACGTACGCGCCGGCGCGCCGGCAGGAGGACGCGGCTTCGCTTGACGTCCCACACGCCCCGCGGCGTGAGCCGGGCCGCGGGCAGGAAGTCGGCGGAGAGGAAGAAGAGGGTGAAGAGCGGCTCGTGATAGGGGTAGCCGCGGGCGACGAGCGCCGCCCGCAGCCCGTCCTCCCACCTCGCGGCGTCGGCCACCGAGCCCCGGGTCATCACGCCGCCCAGCGGGAGCGGCAGCTCGTACGCGATCTCGCCGCCGTCGACGAGAACCACCCCGCCCCGCCGATCGAGCAGCCGATTCACCGCGCGCGCCATCGCCTCGGGGCTCCGTCCGAGTACCAGGATGTTGAAGTCGGTGGAGATCGTGGCCGCCAGGCCATCCAGCCGATCGGCGAAGCCCGCGACGACGCCCGGCGCGACCCAGCGGCCGCCNCGATCGACGAGGGCGGCGTGGAGATCGCCCGGCTGGAGCGCCCGGTCCTCGAGACGCGTGATCACGGCGCTGACGAGCCTCACCACCGGGTACCGNGCCCGGGGCGGCAACCGGAAATCGGCCGGGCGCGATCGCCAGGGCACGGCCAGGCGCGCCTCGGCGGAGGTGAACACGCGGCGCCACGGCGGCTCGGGCACGCTGACGAGCAGTCGCCCGCCCTCGGCGACGACGCGGCCGCGGGCCACCACGGTTTCGGGCCGCGGCTCGCTGAGATCGCGGAGCACGCAGACGTCGGCGTACCGACCCGGGGCCAGGCCGCCCAGGTGGGCGTCGAGGCCGTAGTAGGTCGCCGGATTCAGCGTCGCCATCCGGTAAGCGTCGAGCGGCGGCACGCCGCGCTCCAGCGCCACACGAATCAGGTGGTCGACGAAGCCGTGATCACGGATGAACGCGGGCATGGAACCGTCACAGGTGAGCATGACGCGGGAGGCGAGCGCCGGCGCCTCCTTGAGCGCGTCCAGCAGCCCGGCCAGATCCGGCCGGAGCGACGACTCGCGCAGCATGACCGCGATGCCCTGCCGCGCGCGCTCCAGCACCTCCCGGGCGGTGATCGGCTCGTGATCGGAGGTGAATCCGGCCGCGGCGATGGCGCCCACTTTCTCACCCTTGGCGCCGGCCGTGTGGCCCTCCACGCGGCGCCCGCGCCGATGCGCGAGGTCGAGCCGCGCCAGCAGGTCGGGATCCCCGCTCCAGGCGTCGGGCCACCGCGTCACCTCGCCGATCGCCACCGCCCACGGGTGCTCGAGCGCCCGGGCCAGATCCGCGATCTGGAAGCGCCGCCGCTCGTCCGTCGAGCGCGACTGCGCGTGGGGGCGGATCATCCAGTAGAACTTGAGCGGCGAGCGGGCCAGCGCGTCGGCCGCCGTACGGAAGGCGCGCAGGCCACCGAGCTCCCAGAACTGGAGCGTGTCGGCGAACACCGTGGTGGTGCCGAGCGGCAGCAGATGCCGCGCGAGCGCCGAGGGAGTTATGAGATGCGCGGGGTGCACGTGGGGATCGATGTAGCCCGGAACCAGAATGCGGTCGGCGACGACGTCAAGGACCAGGGTGCGCGGGCCGACCATAGTATCGCGAAGGCCGACATAGGCGATCCGCTCGCCGACGATGGCGACGTTCGCCGGGTAGAGCTCGCCGGTGTAGACGTTCAACAGGGTGCCGCCGCGCAGATAGAGATCGGCAGGCGCCTGTCCCCGCGCCACCGCCGTGAGCCGCCGCCGCTGGGCCGGGGTCATACGCGGGAATTATAGACGCAACGTTAGAATGGTCGTGTGGGCCAGCCCATCATCGTCACCGATGACGTGAGAGTTCCCGCGGGCGCGATCACCGTGCGCGCGGTGCGCTCCTCCGGTCCCGGCGGCCAGAACGTCAACAAGGTCGCGACCAAGATCGACCTGCGCGTCGATCTCGAGGCCATCGAAGGGCTGACGGACGCCGCCCGAGAGCGGCTGCGGGGACTGGCCCGCCACCGGCTCGACGCGCGCGGGCGGCTCGTCGTCACCAGCCAGGCGACGCGCGAGCAGGNGGGCAACCTCGAGATCGCGCGCGCGAAGGTGCGGGAGCTCGTCCTGGCCGCGCTCCGGGAGCCCCGGCCGCGGCGCCCCTCTCGCCCGACCGCGGGAGCGAAGGAGCAACGCCTGACGGCCAAAAAGCGCCGCGCCGCCCTCAAGCGCTGGCGCGCCCGTCCCGACGACGCCGCCTAGCCCGCTCGGTTAGTCGGAGGGGGCCTCGACGGCCCCCTCCGAAACCTCCCCCAGGAAGGATTGCGCCGGCAAAGCCGGCGCTCGAAGTGGCGCGCAGTGGTCGCATGAGCTGGCGTCATTCGCCGCCGCTAGCGCAGCGGCGGCGCGGGGGGCCAGCCGGCCCGGGCCGGCTCGGCGCCGCTCGGCTGAACGATGCGCGCCTCGATTCGATCCGGGTCGCTCCGATAGACGCCGATCACCGTCATGCGCTCGCCCGGCGTCACTCCGCCCTGGACACTGGGATCGACGGTCGCCATGTCGACCGCCAGCGTCGCGCCATCCTCGGCCTTGAGGACGAGCGTCGGGCCTTCCACGCGTTCCACCGTTCCGTGGACGATCCGCCACGCCCCCTCGTCCGCGGCCGAGGGCGCGGTGGCCGGCGACGCCTGGGCCGCGGTCTCCGCGCTCTCCACCGGCAGGAACCAGGCGACGAACTGGTTGGGCCGCTCGCCGGGGTACCCGTAGAGCGTCGTGCGATCGCCGGGCGCCAGCTCGGCCCGCTCC
>JGI25382J43887_10001050_pt1 | contig 10685 bp, 10 predicted proteins | sample GraSoi013_1_40cm_3_FD_43887 | JGI IMG/M metagenome (IMG submission 43887) | reverse complement strand
CCGGTGGGGTCGTTCGTCTTGGGATCCTGGATGCCGTCGCGGCGCTTCATCAGGTTGCCGCTGTCAAGGTAGCTCCCGGTGTAGATCCAGTCGCCCGCGGTGGTCGTGCCGTCGTCCTTGAGATTGGCGAACGTCGTCATCTGTTTGCCCGTCGCCAGGTCCTTGCCGTTGATCTCCTTGGCGATCTCGTCCAGCTCAGGTTTCAGGGGGTCCTTGTAGTTGAACGTCAGGTGCATGATCGGGTCGGGGAACTTTCCACCCTGCTGGTTGTACAGAGCCTTCACGCGGCTGAAGATGTCGGCCAGGATCCAATGGTCGTGTCGAGCCTGGCCCTGCGGTGGAACCACCTGGTCCTTCCACTGCGACCAGCGACCGCTGTTGACGAACGAGCCGTCCTTTTCGATCCAGTGGGTGGCCGGCAGCATGAAGACCTCGGTCTTGACCTGGCTGGCGTCGACGCCAGGGGCGTGCCAGAACTCTGAGCTCGTCGTCGGCAGGGCATCCATCACCACCAGCCACTTGAGATTCGACAGCGCCTGCTGCACCTGGTTCGAATCGGGGCCGATGCTGGCGGCCGTCATGCCGGACAGCATCACGCCTTCCATCTTTCCCTTCAGCGCCTGGTCGTAGATCGACATCCACGAAGAGTTCTGGCCTGGCTTGGGGATGTAGTCGAAAGCGAATTCGTTGTCTTTTGTCGCGGTGTCGCCATACCAGCCCTTGAGGGTGCTGACCATGAACTTGCGGTAGTTGGTGCCGAAGAAGTTCCACGAGTTGGGGTCGGATTTCTTGGGAGCGCTCTGCGCCACATAGTCGTCGAGGTTCTTCTGGCCGGGCGCCGGAATCCTGAGGTAGCCGGGCAGGATCTCCCACGAGATCGCGTGGTCGGTGTTGCCCTGGATGTTGGCGTGACCGCGCTCCGCGTTCATGCCTCCACCAGGCCGGCCCATGTTGCCCAGCAACAGCTGGAGCACCGCACCGGAGCGGATCAGCTGGCCCCCTGTGGTGTGGTGCGTGAGACCGACCGCGTAGACGATGGTCATGACCTTGTCGGGCTTGCCCATCTGGCCGACCAGGTCTGCCACCTTCTTGAACTCGTCGACCGGAATGCCTGTGATGCTCGACACGACGTCTGGGGTGTAGCGCGCGTAATGCGTCTTCATGAGCTGGAAGACCGAACGAGGGTCCTGCAACGTCATGTCGCGCCTGGCGAACCCATCGCTGCCCGCCTCGTAGCTCCAGCTGCTGATGTCGTAAGCGCGTTTGGTCGAGCTGTATCCGGAGAAGAGCCCGTCCGTGAAACCGAATCCCTGCTTGACGATGAACGACGCGTTGGTGTAGTTGCGCACGTACACGTCCTGGAAGAGATTGTTCTGCAGGACGTGGTTGATGAGCCCGCCGAAGTAAGCCACATCGCTCCCCGTGCGGATCCGCAGGTACAAGTCGGCGACGGCCGAGGTGCGGGTGAAGCGGGGATCCGCGTGAATGATCTTGGCCCCGCGGTCGAGCTTTGCCCGCATGAACCACTGAAAGCCGACCGGGTGCGCCTCGGCAGGGTTGGCGCCGTTGATGAGGATCAGGTCAGCGTTCTTGATGTCGCGCCAGTGGTTTGTCATTGCTCCCCTTCCGAATGTGGCGGCCAAACTGACCACCGTGGGGCCGTGTCAAACCCTGGCCTGCTGTTCTAGGTGTACCAGTCCCAGGCCCCGCATCAGCTTGGTGGCGAAGTAGCCTTCCTCCGAGCTGAATGCGGCGCCTCCGGCGAAGGCGATGCCTTCGGTGCGATTGACGGTGTTGCCGTTTCCGTCCGTGGTGACGAAGCTGGCGTCGCGAGACGCCTTGATGTTCTGCGCGATCTTGCCCAGCGCGAATTCCCACGTCACGCTCTTCCAGCTGGTCGCCCCGGCAGCGCGGTACTGTGGCGACTCCACGCGGCGGGGCGAGGTCGCAAGCTGCATCGCCGTCGCGCCCTTCGGGCACAGCCGACCTTCGTTGACGGGGCTATCCGGGTCGCCCTCGATCTGAAGCAGCTGCACGCTGCCGTCGGCGTTCTGTCGGGTGTAGGCGACCAGCGAACACCCGACCGCGCANTAGGGGCAGATCGAGTGCGACTCCTTCGCGCCCGCGATCCGGAGGTTTTGCTTGACCTTGGTGGATTCCGCGACGGCAACGTCGAAGCCAAGCCCGGCGGCCGCCAGGGCACCCGCACCGGCCATTCCGGCTTTGAGAAGATCCCGACGCGTGATGGCGGGCAATGCAGCCTTTGCCTCCAAACCACAGATGGCGGAGCAGTGTGAAGCTAGCTCAGGCCTCGGTTGAAGTCAAGTTTCAGCCTGTTGAGATCAGGAGATCAGTGCGATCGTCGGGCTCGGTGTTGCGGAGAAGATCGATCAGCCGGGCGTCCCAGGGGACGATCACCCCCGTCGCGCCGGCCGACTCGCAGGAGCTGAGAGTGCTGGTCCAGGCATCCCGATCGGGCGGAATCGTGACGATGTCCCACACCTCGTTGCCCGCGTTCGGGTCGCCGTCCATCTCACGGGCCCGCTCAGCGTCGAGGACGAAAATCCTCGCTCCGGACGCTCGAAGCGCGGCCACGTGGTCCGTCGGCACACCTCGCTCTGGCAGACCGACCACCATCCGGCCACGACTCAGCGTTTGCACCGCCGCGGCGCAGGCGCGGAGCCCCGAATTGGATACCTCGCTCATCGTGGTCAGAAGACATCCCAGTCCAACGCGATGGGTCACCGCGGCCAACGCTCCGAGCACGACCCACGGATCGAGCCCTCTGTCGTCTACCCAGATCGTGTCCGCCGCCGCCGCTTCGAGCGCGGTAACGTCGGCGAGGTACTCCCCGACATCCGCGATCACAGACGGAAGCCTGACCGCAACCCGGACCACGGTCCCACTCTAGCTCGGCCGACTCGCAAATTCGCGCCGGAGTATGTTTCGCTGCGTACCAGTTCGGTAAGGGGGGCGCGACATGTCGGACGAGATCGAGGACTACCTCAACTGGAAGCTGGCCGGCAGGATCGACCGGCGCGATTTCCTGAAGCTGGGCGTCTCGGCCGCCGGCATCGCGCTGGTGGCGGCATGCGGAGGAAGCAACACCGTCGGCCCCACTGGCCCCACCGGTCCTGAATTCAAGCTCGGCGTGGTCCTGCCTTATTCGGGGGTTTATGCGGAGCTCGGCAACAGCATCACCAACGGGATGCGCATGTACTTCGACTCTGTCGGCAACCAGGCGGGCAACCGGAAGATCACCGTGGTCACTGCTGACGAGCAGGTCGCACTCGCCGACGCGGTGGCCGCGACCAAGAAGGTGGTCGAGCAGGACGGGGTCGACATGGTGGCGGGCTACGTTTCCAGCCCCAACGCGGCTGGCAACCGGAACTACCTCGACGGGTTGAAGATGCCGACCCTCATCGCGAATGCAGGCGTGAATTCGCTGTCGCGGGCAGCCAAGTCGCCTTTTATCTATCGCACCTCGTTCAGCAACTGGCAGCCGAGCCACCCGATGGGGACGTACGTCGCTGAAAAGCTCGGCAAGAAGAAGATCCAGCTCGTCTACGCGAAATACGGCGCCGGGCTGGAGGCCGTCGCCGCTTTCAAAGAGACTTTCACGGGCAGCGGCGGGACGATCGTGGGGCCGGACGTGGCGACCCCATTCCCCAACAACGGCGACCAGACACCCTTCGTCCAGGCGATCCAAACCGACAAGATCGACGGCATCTACTGCTTCATGTCAGGCACCGACGCGGTCACGTTCCTGAAGAAAGCGGCCGAGCTGGGAACGCTGAAGAAGCTCGGCCTTGTTTCGGGCGCTGGATTCTTTGTGGAGCAGGACGTGTTGGCGGCGATCACCGACGCGGCGCCGGACGGCGCCATCACCGGACTGCATTGGGCGCTGCCGCTGGCCAACAAGGAGAACCAGGACTTCGTGTCCAAGTACTCGAAGAAGTTCAGCGGCCGGCAGGCTGATGTTTTCGCAGTGCAAGGCTTCGACACCGCGCGCGTGATCGTCGAGGCGCTCAACGCCGTGAAGGGAAATACGACGAATAAGGACGCTTTCATGACGGCGATCGCCGGCGTTTCCTTCAAGAGCCCGCGCGGCGACTTCAAATTTGATGCCACGACCAACAATGTCGTCCAGACGATCTACGTGCGCAAGACGGTGAAAGACCCCAAGCTGGGCTGGACGAACCAGGTCATCGACCAATATCCCGGAGTCGCCGACCCGGGCAAGTAACCTTCACGTCGCCATCGGCAACGCCATTCAGCTGATCGTCAACGGCCTCTCATTTGGTGGCCTGGTCTTTCTGCTGGCCGCGGGGCTTTCGATCATCTTCGGGCTCATGGACGTGCTCAACCTCGCCCACGGGTCCTTCTACATGATCGGCGCTTACACCGCGTACACGGTCGTGATGGCCACGCAGAACTTCTGGCTCGCCCTCTTGGTGGCGCCTGTGTTGCTCGCGGTAATCGGCGCGGCCCTCGAGATGGTGTTTTTTCGGCGCCTCTACCGGCACGGCCACCTGCCCCAGGTACTGATGACATTCGGCTTCACCCTCGTCTTCGTCGACCTGATTCGCTCCCGCTTCGGGCCGACGACGCGAGCGATCCCGCCCCCGCCTGGCCTCGGCGGCGCGGTTCACCTGGCGACTGCGACCTTCAGCTCGTACAGCCTGTTCGTGCTTGGGATTGCGATCGTGATCGGCGCCCTGCTTGTGATCGGATGGCGCCTCACGCGTCTCGGCGTGGTGCTCCGCGCCGGAGTCTCGGATAAGGAGATGGCAGGATTGCTGGGCATCGATCTCCCTCGAACGTTCACCTTCACCTTTGCGTTCGGCGCCGCGCTCGCGGGCCTTGCCGGCGTCATCGCGGCTCCGGAGTTCGCCATCTATCCCGGCATGGACGCCAACGTGCTCATCCTGGCGCTGGTCGTCGTGGTGATCGGGGGACTTGGCTCGATCGAAGGCGCGCTGCTCGGCGCTGCCGTGATCGGGCTCGGGTATGTGATCGGCAGCACGCTGTTCCCGCAGTTCGCAATCGGCCTGATCTTCGCCTTGATGGCGGCCGTGCTGATCATTCGGCCCAGCGGCCTGCTCGGCCGGCGGTCGTGATTGCTGCGCGGCTCCGCGGCGTATCCAGGCCGGCCTTTCTCATGCTCCTCGCGCTGGCCCTGGCGTCGATCCCGCTCTGGGCGCCTCGCTTCTGGATCTACATCGCCACCCAGGCGCTGATCTTCGCCATCTTCGCCATGTCGCTCGATCTTCTGGTCGGATATGCAGGCCTCCCTTCCTTCGGGCACGCAGCCTTTTATGGCGTCGGCGCATATGCCTGCGCTTTGCTCGCGCTTGGGCACGTGGACGGCCTCGTGCCGCTGCTGCTGGCCGGCATGCTCGGCGCCGGCGCCGCGGCGCTGCCGATCGGCGCACTGTCGCTGCGCACGAGCGGGATCTACTTCCTGATGCTGACCCTTGCCTTCGCCCAGATGCTGTGGGGACTCGCCGTCAACTGGACCTCGCTGACGCGGGGCACAGATGGGCTCATCGGGATTCCGCGGCCGGCGCTCCCTGGTCTCGACACCTTGAACGTCTCCCTGTACGACCGGGGACCGTTCTTCTTTCTCTGCCTGCTCGTCGCCATCGCCGTCTTTGTCGTCCTCGAATCGCTGGTCCGCTCGCCATTCGGCAAGACTCTGGAGGGCATCCGGGAAAACGACCGGCGGATGCGGGCCCTNGGGTTCCCGACATTTCGCTACCGACTTGCGGCGTTCGTGCTGGCCGGCATGGTGGCCGGAATCGCGGGCTCACTNGCAGCGATGTCCAACGGCTTTGCCACTCCCGACCTCCTGTACTGGACGGTATCCGGGCTGGCGCTGATCGCGGTCGTGGTGGGCGGCACGCGCTCTTTCATCGGCCCCGCGCTCGGGGCGTTCCTTGTGCTGTTCGCGCAGCTTGGGCTCTCCACNTACATCGATCGCTGGGAGCTCGCGCTCGGCGCTCTATTCATCGCCTTCGTCCTGTTCCTACCCCGAGGCCTGGTCGGGCTGGTGCGGCGGGCCTGAAGTGGAGGTTACCGTCACCGACCTGACCGTTCGCTTCGGCGCAGTCGCCGTGCTGGACGACGTCGACCTCGAGATCGCGTCAGGCGAGCGGCGCGCGCTGATCGGCCCCAACGGAGCCGGCAAGACAACTCTCCTCAATGTGATTGCGGGCGAGCTCCGTCCGGCGCAGGGTTCGGTTCGACTCGGCACACGCGACGCGACCACGCTTCCCCCCTGGAAGAGGGCGCGCCTCGGGCTCGGGCGCACCTTCCAGCGCTCGACCCTCTTCGGCCAGCTCACCGTCGCCGAGAACGTGGCCCTGGCGGTGCGCGCGCGCATCCGGGGGAGCTGGCGCTTCTGGCCGGGTGGTCAACACCCCGTCCGAGAGGAGGTGGGAAAGAGACTCGAAGCCGCGGCTCTCGCCCACCTGGCCAACCGGAGGGCGGCAAACATCGGCCATGGAGAGCAGCGCATGCTCGAGCTCGAGCTCGCATTGGCGGCCTCACCGTCGGTGCTCCTCCTCGACGAGCCGATGGCCGGCCTTTCCGGCGCCGAACGGCAGAGTGTCTTGAATCGGTTGCTGACCTTGCCTCGCCAGGTGACGATCGTGATCGTCGAGCACGATCTCGACGCCGTGTTCGCCATCGCCGAACGGGTCTCGGTGCTCGACCATGGAGTCAAGATCGCCGACGGGGGTCCAGCCGCCGTCAGGGCAGACCCTCGCGTTCAGGAGGCATACATTGGCGCGTTCTGACGGCGCTGACGAGGGGCTCGCAGTGGCCCACCTGACCGCCGGCTACGGCGGCGGCGCCGTCGTCCGCGACGTTTCGATTGATGTCGGGCATGGTGAAGCGGTTGCGCTCCTGGGCCGCAACGGCGCCGGGAAAACCACGGCGCTGATGGCGATCGCGGGCGCGCTTCGCCCGATGGCCGGAACGGTCGCCATCGACGGCAGGCCGGTGGCCGGCCTCCCTGCTTACCGGATCGCCCGGCTCGGAGTCTCCCTCGTCCCGCAAGGCCGGCGGATCTTCTCGACCCTGACCGTCCGCGAGAACCTGACTCTGGGTTCCCGCGGCGGCAACCTTGACGAGGTGCACTCGTTGTTCCCAGTCCTCGCCAAGCGCGCCGCCGTGTCGGGGACGGCTCTATCCGGCGGCGAGCAGCAGATGCTTGCGATCGGTCGCGCGCTGATGACGCGCCCACGGCTGCTGCTCATGGATGAGCCGTCGGAAGGTCTGGCGCCGCAGGTCGTACGTGACATCGGCGCGCTTGTCGGCCGCCTACGGCGGGAGTTGGGCCTGGCGGTGCTGATTGCGGAGCAGAACCTCGCCCTTGCTCTCGCGATAGCCGACCACGTCTACGTCATCGAGAGGGGCGAGGTGGTCCACCAAAGCTCCGCCGCCGCGTTCCGAGGCGACCCGGCCGCACAGAAGCGGTACTTAGGGGTCTAGGCCTGCGTATATAACCTGCACATATAAGAGGACGCGCGCGAACCGCGCCTATCGGGCGATGTCGGGTGCGCTCAACCGAGTCCAATGCGCGCCGCCGTCCGTGGTTCGGTAAATCGCGAGCGTGGGATGAGTACCCGCGCCGATGACCTCTGCCCATCCGGTCTCGGCATCCTGAAAATCGATAGCGAAGACGTGCTCATCTGCGCGCGGCCAATCGCCGATTGTCGTCCAATGCTTGCCACCNTCGGTAGTGCGCGCGATTCCAGCGGAGTCGGACAGGATGAACCAGTGGCCCGCGTCGATGACCTTCAGGGTGCGGAGGAATNTGACACCACCGGGAAGGACGAGCGCCTGCGGGCTGGTCCAATGCGCCCCGCCATCGACGGTGGAGTAGAAATACAGCCCTTGTAAGACTGGTCCGCCGGAGCCCCCCGAGCCCCCCGAGCCCCCAAACTTCGTCACGACCAGGATCCCTTGCAGCGGGTTGTAGAACTGCGGCAACGCGATCGAAGCGTTGCTCGAATTCAAAGAGATCGCGGGTGTGGTCGGGAGTATCTGCACTGACCAAGACCTCCCTCCATCGCGGGTGGCGTACAGATGGGGCTCGACGATCGGAATGTCGGTGCCGCTGTAGGTAGCGCCGTCAAACCACCCGGTTGATGAGTCGCGGAACATCAACGAACCCTGCAGGCTGCCGCCCCGCTGCCCGTAGCTGAACACCTGATTGACGTCGAGCCGAGCCGTCTGGATCCAGGTCAGGCCGCCGTCCGTCGTGTGAAAGACGCCCGCGAATCCTGGCGTCGCCTCGTTCAGGTACGAGATGACCCAGCCCTCTCGCGCATCGACGAAGTAAAGCTGCGCGACCTGGCTCGCCTCCGGCGGGAGGCTCAACCTCTCCCAGTTCGCGCCGCCGTCGGCCGTTCGGAAGAGCGGAACACCTCCTCTACCGACGACGAGGCCATTCCTCCCGTCAGGACTGAAGCGGACCTGCTCCGGTCCCGGCCCATCCCACGTGAGCTGCCGCTGCCAGNTGCGGCCGCCGTCGGCGGTCTGATAAAGAACGGTCGGACCGGCCAAAGACACCGACGCTTTCGTTAACGCAATCCAACCTTCGTCAGCCGAAACGAACTGCAGCGCGGAGAAGTACACGTCCGACTTTCCAGGGACCCCGATGGTGGGAACGTTGTGCTGCTGCACCGCTCGGAGTTTCGACACTCCGACGACCAGCAGGCCCACCAAGAGGAGCACAACGCACGCGATCGCCAGCTCGCGAACCAAGGATGTCGCGAACGCCCACGTCCTTTGCTTCGTGGCATTGGGCTCGAGCGCTCGCGGGGTGATCGCGATCCGAGCGATGATCCGGCTTTCCACTCGAGTGGTCGATGGGAACTCGTGATCGTATTCATGCGCGTATCCGCGCAACCGCGCTTCGACTTCCGTCCTAGAAGCCATCAGATCGCCACCTGGTCCGATCCGCGGCTCGATGTCAGCTCGCGCCGCAATTTTCCGAGCGCCCGAAAGACCAGGACTCGCACAGTACCCTGACGTGCGCCCATGATCCGCGCCGCTTCCGCGAATGACAGATCCTCGAAGTAGCGCAGGTAAACGGCCTGCCGTTCGCGAAGGCCAAGGCCGCGGATCGCGCGCCTCATGGCCTCATCGCCCGCCCGTCGTTCCACGATTTCAACTGGATTGCTTGCGGCTTGGGCCGGGCCTTGCATCGCGACGCGACGCGATTGACTGCGGTAGTAGTCATGCGCCAGATTTGTGATGACTCGATAGAGGTAGCGGCGGAACTCGACCTCAGGCGATGGCGTGTTTGGCGACGCCCAGCACCTCGCAAAGGCCTCTTGCACGATCTCCTCCGCAAGCTCGGTGTCATGGACGAGCACATTGGCGAACTTCATGGCGGGACGCCCCAGGCTTCGCACCATCTGTTCGAACAGGGCTCGGTCGTCGTTCATCGCAACGTCGGTTTTCCATGCCGACCCCACAACGTCCGCATGCCTCGAAACGTTGCGCTGAACGTCTTTAGGCGGGCGGGCGCGCGGCGTCCGGCACCTGGAAGACGGTCACAAGGCTGAAATCGACTCCGTCGAGCTGGAACGCATAGCAGCCAGGGGACTCAATGTGTGTCCGAGCGAAGAACTGCCTCCAGAAGCCCTTCGCATCGGTCGGCGACATCGCCGGCAGATCCAGCTCCTCGTAGAAGGTAACCGGCACTCCGTCAATCGTCACCGTCCTGACCGGCGGGCCGGGCGGCGGACTGCCGGCACTCGAAAAGCCGTCGCCAGCGCGGAACGTGATCGGTTCTTGAAACTCAACCAGGCCATTTCCGTTTATCTGGTGGCCCCGGACGAGGACTGCCCCCTCGTACGCGGGTTCGATCAGCCAGACCTCGTTGTCGAAGCCACCTGGATAGATCTGGACGATGCCGCTGAGGTAAGCGGGCCCTGGACCAAAACCAAAACTGGGGCCCTTGCCCTTCCCACCGTTGACAACCGGAGCCAGGTCGTGAAAGGGGGTGATCGGGCAGGCGTGGTTCGCTCCCACCGCCGGAAGGTGAAGAGGGCGGCTGCGGATGTCGGCCAGGTTCGAGGCCGGCGCGACGGAAGGGTTCGCTGCTGGAGAAGACGCCGTCAATGGGCCGCCATGCGAGGTCGCGCCGCAGGCCGCTGTAAGCACTGCGAGCACGATGACCAACCCCGCCGACGCCGCCGGTCTAACCACCGTCATTGCTCACAACGACCGGTCCTCGCCGATTGTTACAGGCTCGACCGTGGCGCAAACTCATCCTGCGGTGCGGGCAATGATCCTCGAACGTCCAGGCACGCCCTTGCGCCTCGAAGAGGTGCCCGTGAAGGTACCAGGCCCGGGCCAGGTTCTCCTCAAAGTCCACGCTTGCGGGATCTGCCGCACCGACCTGCACATCGTCGATGGCGAGCTCACGGAGGCAAAGCTCCCGATCGTCCCAGGCCACCAGATCGTGGGTGTGGTGGTCGAGGCCGGCANCGGCGTGGACCATCCTCGCGTCGGCGATCGAGTTGGCGTGCCCTGGCTTGGGTGGACCGATGGCGACTGCAGGTACTGCCGGTCCGGGCGCGAGAACCTGTGCGACCACGCAAGGTTCACCGGCTATCAGATTGACGGCGGCTACGCGGATTACGTGGTCGCCGACAGCCGGTTCT
>JGI25382J43887_10001047_pt1 | contig 10694 bp, 13 predicted proteins | sample GraSoi013_1_40cm_3_FD_43887 | JGI IMG/M metagenome (IMG submission 43887) | reverse complement strand
ATGGTCACGTTCCCCTCCCCGCTTGGTCGGTGCTCGCCTAAGTAAAGCATCGTCGCCCGCTCGTGCGGTCATCACCTTCGCTCGTACACGCCGGCCAGTCGATCGCGGGGTTACGCCGAAGGCCCGACACAAGATGCGGCGACGAGAACCAAAGGAAAGACTCGAGAAGAAACGACGAGACCTACCCGACAGCAAACTCGTATCCGTCGCGGTTAGCAATGTCGCGCGCACCTCGTGCCTTCCGACAGCGGACGACTCACCCTTCCGACCTCCACTGGCTCGAACCGATCAGCGGTTTGTCGTCATCGCAGTTCCCATCGACCGCTAAACCACACAGAAGGGTTCTCACGAATGCCAGACCAGATGCGATGATGTCTCATCCTTGGTCTGGCGCGCGCCGCGGAAGCCCATTTTTTTAGAGTAGGAAAACCTAAGGACGGCTCAGAAGACCTCGTCCCGCTCTTGCCGCGCGTACTCACCCCTGCGGCGATCGAGCTCTTCGGCGGTCAGGACACCCTGATCCAACAAGACGCCCTCCAGAGCTGCGAGCCAGCTCCCGTAGTACTCGCATTCCGGATCGCGCGCGATCTCGGCGACCAGACGCCCCCGGAACTCGTTCCAGACGTAAGTGCCGCGCTCGTTGAGGACGACGGCCATGCCAAACGCGCGGCTCTGCCACGGTGTCTCGAAGACGAGCTCTCCATTCTTCCGCGGCAGGCCCTCGAGATCCGCGACCCGACGGTCGACGTCCATCAGCGGACCGCCGCGGGCACGGCCGGGTCAGCGACTCCGATCATGCAGTCGCGCGTCACGAGCGCCGCCAAGCGCTCCTCGCTCATGCCTTCGGTACCGCGCGGTCGTTCGGGCAAGACCATGTAGCGCAGATCGGCGCTCGAGTCCCAGACCCGCAGGTCAACATTGTCCGGGAGCTCAAGGCCCATCTCCGAAAGCACAGCGCGAGGCTCGAGCACGACGCGCGAGCGATAGGGTGCTGACTTGTACCAGGTCGGGGGCAGCCCGAGGACCGAATATGGGTAGCAGGAGCAGAGCGTGCAGACGATGACGTTGCGCACACTCGGCGTGTTCTCGACGACGACGAGCTGCTCCACCCCGTACCCCATGATGCCGATCTCGGCGAGCGCCTGCGCCGGGTTATTGACAAGACGCTTCTTGAACTCCGGATCGACCCAGGCACGAGCCACCGCTCGCGCCCCGCGCATCGGGCCGATGTCCTGCTCGAATGCCGCCACGACCTGGTCGACGGCCGCCGACGCGATGAGGCCCTTCTCGACGAGAAGGGATTCGAGGGCCAACGTTCTCGCTTCGAAACCGGAAGGCGCTTCAGGGTGGTGGCCGTGGTCGCCGCTCATGTTTCCGCCTCCAGGTAGCTCTGCCAGAGATCGATGCTCACAGATTGTCTCCGCTCCGCGTGCTCGCCCCATAGCTCACGCGCCGAGAAGATCACGGTGTAGACGGGCTCCCAGTCGCGGCTCCGCTCGTGCGCGTTGGTGTCGGGCAATAGGTACGGACCCCGCACGCTCTCGACNATGCCCCTCTTGGCGCGCGCGTATCGCGGCAGCCTCGTGTGGCCCGGAGGGTTGATGTTCCTAGTGAGGACGCGGTCGCCCGGCTTGAAACGCGCCTCCGCGCGGGTCTCCGGAAGCCCCTTCCTCTCGTGGGCTGGACCCTTTTCGCGCAGCAGCAGCTCGAGCGCCGCCAGCCAGCGGGCGTAGTAGCTGCTCCGTAAGTACTCGTCCGGAGGCAGTCGCTCCTGGGCGTGGCGGAACTCGTCGAGGTTGAAACGGCCGGCCCGGAGCAGACCAGAAACCATCCCGCGCACTCGGCCTTCCCACGGCTCGTGGAAAACCGGCTCGTTCTTCTCGACGACGACCCGACCGTGGCCATGTGTGCCGCCCATGTCGTGGACGCCGTTCACGGCCGGAGGATAGTCGCTCAGCGCGCGCCAGCCGGAGCCACCTATGCTCGTCGCGCACGGTGGATTCATTGGCCTCTGCGGCCTGAACGACGAGGCGGACGTAGGCTTTCCAACTCATGAGGGCAAATCTCCTCTCGACCTTCATATCTCGTTCACAATCGAGCGCGAGGCTGCGCGCGCATTCAATGGGAGGTGCGACATGACCACGAAGCTCGAAACGACAGACGCGCCATCCTCGGTCCCGGCGGCCCAGGGCGGGACGATGAAAGCGGTTGTGCAGGAGGGGACCGGGTCGGCGGACGTGCTGCACCTTCGCGAGGTGGAGAGACCGGCCCTGGCCGACGACCGCGTGTTNATCAGGGTCCGCGCGGCCTCCGTCAACGCGCTGGACTGGCACACGACCCACGGCGGCTTCCTGCTGAACGTGATTTCGATGTTGATGCGTCAGAAGAACTTCCCGATCCGGGGTGTCGATGTCGCCGGCGTCGTCGAGGCGGTCGGAAAGGACGTGACGGGGCTGCGGCCAGGCGACGAGGTGTTCGGCTTGGGTCGCGGCGCCTTCGCGGAGTACGCGTCCTGTCTCGAGCGTGGTCTCCTGCAGAAGCCCAGGGAGCTTTCCTTCACGCAGGCAGCCGCGGTGGGCGTTGCGGGCATAACGGCTTTGCAGGGCCTGCGCGACAAGGGCCATCTGGGAGCGGGGCAGCGCGTCCTGATCCACGGGGCCGGCGGCGGCGTGGGCACGTTCGCCGTGCAGATCGCGAAGGCGCTCGGCGCGCACGTCACCGCCGTGACCGGTCCGCAGAACGTCGATGTCGTCCGCACGCTCGGCCCGGACGAGCTCATCGACTACACGAAGGACGACGTCACCCGGCGTGCGGAGCGCTACGACGTGGTCTTCGACGTTGCGGCGACGCGTCCGATCGGGGCTATGCGCCGCTTGTTGACGCCGAACGGGATATTCGTGCAGTGCGGCGCGTCCAAGAGCGGGTGGCTCGCGGTGTTCGGGCGGATCCTGGCTCTTGTCGTTCGGTCGCGCGTGCTGGGCCAGCGCGTGGTGATGTACATCTCGACCACGAACCGCCCGGACCTCGCCGTGCTTACGGAGCTGATCGAGACCGGAAAGCTGCGCCCGGTGATCGATCGGACGTACCCGCTGGCCGAGACCGCAGAGGCGGTCCGCTACGTCGGGAGCGGGCAGGCGCGTGCCAAGGTCGTCATCACGATCGACTGAGTGGCCTGCGGCTCGTTCGTGATCGCGCCGCGCGGGATCCCGCCCGCTCCCAAGAGCGCCGGAGCGAATCCCGTACAGTTCACGGCCATCGTGTCGCCGCCTGGCTTTGAGTGCTTCTTCGGCGAGCAGACGAAGCTCCGGGCGGCCGGCGCCGCCTGCGCGGAGTTCGCCGCCCTCGCGAAGCCCTACGGCGTTAAGGAGTTCGGGCCAGTCGACTGGTCATGACGTGAGCGGCGGAAGAGATCTGCACCTGATGTCGACGCCACGGTTTCGGCGCGTGCACGCCAAGACTCTCTGTTGACCCGAACATGATCTCTGAGGCGCCCTTCTTCTTTTCGGTCGCGGCGCTCAGCGTCACGCTGGCGGGGTTCTCTGGCCTGGTGGCGGCGCTCCGTCGCGGGGATCAGTTGAGGACTATCGACGCGTTTCATCTGCGCGGGATCGCCGAGGTCGGCCTGGCGAACGCTCTCATCGCGCTGATAACGATCCCTGTCGCCACCATTGCGGGTGACCTTCAGACCGCAGCCCGCATTGGGGGCGCCGTAGTCCTCGCGTACGTCGTTTTCCAGATCCCCGTGTTCGCAGTGCGGCAGCGGCGAATGTCGGTTCGCGTCAAGGTGCCTCAAGCAATCGGCGCTGCAGCCATCGACATGGCGGTCATCGCCGTCGCTGTCGTCACCATCGTCAACCGAACAGTCGGCGCTTACGAACTACTCATGGTCCTACTGCTCGCGCGTCCGATGTGGGACTTCGTCCTGTTCCTGCGAGACATCGCTGGCCCCGATGCTCCCAGCGGGAACAAACGCCCCACATGAATCCAGACGACCCAGAGCTCGCTCACCGACAGCGTCGCGCTGCATGCTGGCTCGCGACCTTCCTCGGATATGCCCGCTTGGATGCGCCGCCGTTGGAGTGACACCGAGCACTCGCAGCGAGGACGCCGAGACTCTCGAGCTGCCTGTTGAGATCGCGCACCGAACTTGCGAAGACTTCTCGCGACGAAGCCGATTTCTTGGGCATACCGCTCGGTGGGCTCAACACGCGCTCAAGACCCAGTCAATTCGTCCTCCGCAGGCTGGCCGCGACGCAGCCGAAGGAGCATGAGATATGAAGCGCGCTATGGTCGTAGCGATCTTCCTCGCTGGACTGATGGGCGGCATGGCGATGCCCGCTTCCGGTCTTGGTGGGACGCAGATCACGTTGAGCTGCGACGACGGCACCAATCTCACGGCTGTCGTCGACGCCGACGCGGTCACCGCGCTCACGCAGTCCGTGCAGGCACTTATCGACTATCCCGCTGGGCTGAGCTGCACACTCGCCCAGACCTTGGTCGTCCGTTTCGGCAACGTCGCGGATGCCGGGGTCATTCAGGGTTTCGTCAACGGCGGCGGACGATTTCAGGTTTCGTGCGGATCGTCAGGCGGAACCTTCTGGGTGAACATCGCGGTGAACGCGCACATCCAAGATGGACGCGTCGTCGGCACAGTAAACGAGGCCATCCCGGATGGGCAGTGCGTCCAGACCGGTACCTTCAAGTCGACCCCGACGTGCCTTCAAATTTTCTCGGATCACCCGAACATCGCGTGGGTGACCTCGCAGGTCATTGAGACCTCGGGACCATTCTTCCCGAGCGTGGGCGTCACCGCGGGCAGCTACGCGCGCTTTTCCTTCCAGGACAACGGCAATCCGGGGGACAAGATCAACGCCATACAGGGCGGCACCGATACGTCCTGCGCGGACGAGAGCGGCAACACGCCGTCTCCGTTCTTTGGGCTCGTGAACGGGAATATCACGGTCCGCCTGACATAGCCCTCATCGCCCAAACGCTGCGCTGATGGCCTTGGGCAAGGTATCGTCAGCGTCCGCTGCGGGGTGGCGGGTTCGAGTCCCGTTGTTCCGCTCAGACCGAGTGGCTCTGACGCTCACCGCGCGCCTGCCAGGGCAAGGATGCGCTCGGCGCCTCCGTCCGCGAATGGACTCAAGCCGAACCATCGGCCGAATAGCCGGCGGGCGTCTTCGTTGCCGTCGATTCGGATAGAACCTGCGACGATCGCCTCGGCGAGACGCATGCGTCCAAGCCACACCGCGGTCAAAGCCGCAAGGTCGGCATCGACAGCGAGCTCCACGTCGAAGCCTTCGTCGGTAAAGCACAGATCCACAGCCTGCGGTTCGATCCGCAACCAGAAAGACCGTCGCGGTCGCCGGAAGTCGAAGCGCACAACGGTCCGAGCACGTCGGAGCGCCTGGACTCGCACCCGCCGTCGGATGAACCACATCAGCAGTACCGGGTCCAACTGCCCGGAAGGTAGGTCGGCGCCGCCCCAGCGATAGCCCCACGCGCCAAGTGCTTCCACGACCGGACGCAGCTCCTCGCCGGCCGAGGTCAGGTGATAGCTGAAGCCGCGGCCCCGCTTCGCAGGGCGCCGTTCGATGACACCGGCNTGCGCGAGCGAGGCGAGGCGCTGGGCCAGAAGGTTCCGCGAGATCCGCGGAAGTCCGACCTGGAGCTCGCTGAAACGATGGGCGCCGTTCAGCAGCTCGCGCAGGATGAGCGGCGTCCAGCGTTCGGCGAAGATCTCNGCGCCGCGAGAGACCGGGCAGAACTGACCGTACTCCGGCACCGGCACAGTCAACGCCTGGCCCACCCAGACCGCAAGTTCATTTTTTGGGCTTTCGNCCGGCGCGCGCGGCATCGATCGTACCGGAGGGCCGAAACGGCACCCGGGAGGNACCCAAATGCACATTCGATCCGTACTCGCGCTTCTNGTGGTGGTAGCGGGTGTGGCCGCGTACGGCGGGACCGTGCTGGCGACGTCCGTTCATGGCGTCACCAGCACGATCTTCGCCATCGGACAATTCGACGAGATCGATGCGAAGACGCTCTCGAGTAAGTGGCAGGCCCGGATCGACACCAAGGGTGAATCTGATATCTGGGTCTTGGAGAACAGAATCGCGCCGGGCGGAACCTTTGGCTGGCACTCGCACCCGGGCCCGAGCCTCGTGATCGTCAAGACGGGTGCCCTGACCCTCTACCGCGCTGACGACCCCACCTGCACGCCAGAGGTCATCCAGGCAGGCTCGGGGTTCGTCGATAACGGCGGCGATGTCCACCTCGTCCGGAACGAAGGGAGCACCGAGACGGTCGTGTACGTGACCTCGATCGTTCCGCGCGGCGCCAATCGGCGGATCGATGAGCCCCATCCTGGCAACTGCCCGCCCTCNACTCAGTAGCTGCAACCGGCCGCAGCCGGCAGGTGTATCACCGTGACGAGTCGTACGCGGCACCNTTAGCAGGTGGCGTCGAGGCTATGTCTTGGTGGGGACTTGGACCACACAGAAGAGGTTGCCATCCGGGTCTTCCAAAACGACAAAGTCAGCACCCGGCCGGTACCTCCATGGATATCGTGTTGCCCCGATCCCGACGAGCCTTCCCACTTCGCCCTCCTGGTCGTTTGTGTAGAGGTCGAGATGTAATCTGCTCCGTTTGCCCGAGCGCTTTTCCGGACTTTGGTCCAAAGACACATTGGGTCCNTTTCGCGCGGGGTCACGCAAAATCACCCAGCCGCCCTTCGCAGGCTCTTTGGGGNCGTAGTGGAGGGCTTCCTGCCAGAACGCCAGCATCTTGTCGAACTCATAACAACGGATAACGATCGAACCGATCTTCAATTTNCGATCCTCATTTCGAGCTCTTCCACCGTTCTTCCAAGAAACGCCAATGCGTTGAACCCGAGGAACCCGCACGCTGCTCCGGGCGTCACCGGCCGCCAGCGTCGGAGAGGCAGCGGAGTCAGTGTGACTAGAGAGCGACCACAACGAGCAGCGCAGACGCGATCGCGAATCGCACAGTCGAGAGCCCAAGTGGCGGGGCGGCACCTACGGCGATCTTCGCGGCGGTCCATTGCGCCGCAAGGGCCAGCGCTGCGATCGAATATGCGAGAACGACCACCGGCTGCGACACGGCGGGATACTACTGACGCGCAGAACGCGACCGGAGATTCGCCGTGGTTCTGTCGCGGCCGTCGTCCACGATCGAATCAGAGTGGTACTAGGCCGCAGGGCTCGGGGTCGATAACGTCTCGACCCTATGCGCGCACGGGTTGACCCCGAATCAGCCGCACGATCGCTACCAAGACGACCGCGCCGATCGTAGCGACGATGATCGAGCCGATCAGGCCACTTGGTTCGGCCGTCGGCAGGATCAGCCCAAAAAGCCACCCGCCGACCACCGCACCGATGAGACCGAGAATCAGATCTCCGATCAGGCCGTAGCCGCTCCCTTTCATGATCAGTCCCGCGAGCCACCCGGCGATGAGTCCCACGATGATCCAAGCGATGATTCCCATGAACAGCGCCTCCCACAACGTTTGGCAGGTCGCTCGCCGTGCAAACACTGTGCCGACTCCAGCGCCTCGACCCGCTCACGTGGGCAGCTCGATCGCCTCACCCGGCGCCAGGATCCTCGCTTCGGTTCCGGGCGCGAGTCGCGCAACCTCCCGGGCGAAAGCCAGCGGCGGGTCGCCCAGTGGCCGCGACCAGATTCGCGCCAGAGCGAACGGGTAGAACGTGCCCCAATGGATCGGGATGGCGACACGCGGACGGATGCGGACCACGGCCTCAGCGGCCCGGTGCGGATCCAGGTGACCCCCGCCTAAGCGTGGCCCCCAACCCCAGACGGGAAGCAACGCGACATCCACTCTTCCTGCCAGCTCTTCCATCTCGGGAAAAAGATCGGTGTCGCCGGCGAAGTACACGCGGGAAGATCCCTGCACCCGGTAGCCGAGCGCGATGCTCGAGGGTCCGAACGGGCGACGTCCGCCGTGATGCACCGCGCGGATCGCCTCCACTCGTACCGGCCCGATGGCCAGCTCCTGACCGACACTGACCTCGACGACATCGAAGCCCGCGGCCCCGAGGACCCGCCCGAGTCCCGAGGGCGCTACGATGCGCGGCCGTCCAAGCCGCCGCAGCGACGGAAGGTGCAGGTGGTCGTGATGCGCGTGAGAGACGAGGACGAGGTCGACCTTGAGCGCGCGCAGCACTTGCTCGATGTCCCCGGCATGACGATGAAGCGGCCCGAGCCGGTCGACGAGAAGCGGGTCGGTGAGGATACGCACGCCATCGAGGTCGAGGAAGACGGTCGAATGTCCCATGAAACGAAGAAACGGTGGTCTTGCCGCGCTCACCACGCGAGCCTAGCGTCGCGAAACGTCAGGTCCACACGACCGTAGCCCCATTTCGGGACGTCGTCGATTTCTACAGACTCCAGTTCCGCTTGTTGCGGCGCTGGAGCGGCGGAGGTGCGGCCCTCATCCGGCGCGCCTTCGAGACGTTCGTCGTCGCAGCGATCTCGCTCATTGCAACGGCGTGGCTCGTTCCCGGCATCTCGGTCCGCGACCTCCCGTCTGCGGTCATCTTTTCCCTCATTCTCGTTTCGCTCACGACGCTGGCCCGACCGCTCCTGATCGGCTTACTGTCGGGAATCTCTGTTCTGCTCGTCGGCATCTCGACGATGCTGTTGCAGGTGCTCGCGTTCTCGCTTCTCGCACTCCATCCGACCGCGATCGCGGTGCGCAGTCTGGGGGACGCGATCCTCGCGGCGGTCGTCTTTTCGCTTGCCGATGCGATCTTCACTGCTGGGCTTTCGATCGGGGATGACAGCGCGTTCTTCGGCACGCTCACGCGCCAGCTGGCCGCACGTCACCGCGGGACAGCCCGAGATGCGAGGCCCGGCTGCGTCCTCATCCAGATCGATGGGTTGGCCCACCCGATTCTCGAGAAACAGATTCGTGCCGGTCNCCTTCCGAATCTCGGACGCTGGCTCAGCTCGGAAGGGATGACCCTGGACGGCTGGGAGACGCTCCTCCCTTCGCAGACGTCCGCAAGTCAGGCGGGGATCCTGCATGGCAACAACGACGGGATCCCTGGGTTTCGCTGGTGGGACAAGCAGACCCAGCGGCTTCTGATCTCGAACCANCCGGCCGACGCGCGGACGATCATGGCNAGGATCTCGGATGGTCGCGGCCTGCTCGCGAACGGCGGAGCCTCAATCGGCAATCTTCTTCCGGGTGATGCGACCCGCAGCTTTCTGACAGCCGCGACGATCGAAGATCCGGCGCAAGAGCTGCGTCGAAGCCATGTCCTCGACTGGTTCTTCATCAGCCCGTATAGCTACCTCCGCTGGCTCGCCCTTTCGATCGGCGAGGTGATCAAGGAGATCGTGCAGGCCCAGCGCGAGCGTCTCAGCGGGGTCGCGCCGCAAGGGGTCCGGAGCTTTCCGTATCCGCTGGCGCGGGCCGCGGCGACCGTGTTGCTTCGCCACCTTACCGCTGCCTTGGTGATCGAAGAGATGTACCGCGCCGCACCAATCATCTACGTGGACCTCGTCGACTACGACGAGCTCGCGCACCACTCCGGTCCGGAGCGCGTTGAGGCTCGTGACGCTCTCACCGGCCTCGACCGTATCGTCGGTTTCTTCCAGAAGGCGGCGCTCGACGCACCGCGACCATACCGGTTCGTCGTTCTATCGGATCATGGCCAGAGCCCCGGCGCCACGTTTCGCCAGCGCTACGGNAAGACGCTCGCTGATGTGCTCCACGAGTTGGTCGGTGAGGGTGTGACGGTGCGGGCGGCGACCGCACACGTCGAGAATTGGGGCCGGCTTACACCCCTCTTCTCGGAGGCAGTAGGAAGGCCGCGGTTGATCCGCCGGCTCACGCACGACACCTTTCGTAGGCGGGCTGGGGGAGCGACGGATTCCGACCTCCACGACCTGATCGTGGCCGCGTCCGGGAACCTCGCGCTGATCTCCTTTCCGCGCGTGAGTGGACGCGTCAAGATGGAGACGATCGAGGTGAATCATCCTGGACTCATCGACGGGCTGGTCCGTCACCCGGGCATCGGGCTCGTCATGGTCCGGTCTCAGGTCGCAGGTGCTCTGGTGCGCAGCGCGGGCGGCGTTCACTACCTCGACGAGGGGCGTGTCGAAGGCGTAGACCCGATCGAGGTCTTCGGACCGCACGCCGCCGCAGCTCTGAAGCGACTCGACGAAATGGCGGACTGCGGCGACCTGGTCGTCATCAGTCAGTACGATCGCGCGTCGGGCGAGATCGCCGCGTTCGAAGAGCAGATCGGCGCACACGGCGGCCTCGGCGGATGGCAGACGCGGGCGTTCATCCTGCATCCGACGGAATGGGTGGTCGGCAAGTCGGTCGTTGGCGCGGTGGCTCTACATGGCCTGATCCGCGCATGGCTAGACGCCGACGCATCTCCCGCAAGCGAGGCCGTGGCGCGAAGTCCTAGCCGGTCTCGCGAATGACCTTCTCGTCGGGGGCGGTCTCGAGCGCGTCGCGCGAGATGGGCGACCGCGTTCTGCGACGAGGTGGCGCCGATCGCCGGCGAGATCGTGATTCCTAAGCGAACGATGAGCGCGTTCATCGCGACCGAGCTGGACCGGCTTTTGCGCGTGCGGCACATCGACACCATCGTTCTGACCGGTGTCGCCACGAACTTCGCCGTGGAAGCCGCCGC
>JGI25382J43887_10001045_pt1 | contig 10698 bp, 6 predicted proteins | sample GraSoi013_1_40cm_3_FD_43887 | JGI IMG/M metagenome (IMG submission 43887) | reverse complement strand
TACATCCTGGCGGTGATCGCGGTCGCCTCAGGGGCCCTCTGGATAAGTCCGGCCGCCATATCTTGGGACCGCTGGCCCGAGATGCTGATGTTCACCGCGCTCATCACTATGGCCGCTATGTACCCGATTCCCAATCCCCGTGGAGGTTACTTTACCTCGACCCCAATGCTTTTCTATGTGCTCCTTTGTGTTCACAATCCACAAACGGCACTTTTGGTGTCAAGTGTCGGATCGAGTCTAGGCGCGGTGATTTCGCGGGGTTGGGTTCCCTGGAGGATGATCTTCACTGGTGCTCAATGGGGTCTAAGCGTGGGTCTCGCCGCTGTCATGTTTCATCTGTCAGCTGGATCCTTGAAAGATCCAGGCGTCTTAAGCCTTCTTGTCCCACTTACGCTTGCTTCATTCGTGATGCAAGTGAGCAACAATTTGTTTGTCTCAGGGTTCCATAGCTGGTTTCGCAAAACCCCTTTCTGGGGGTCGTGGGTCGTCGGTGTCAAGGATTCCCTCTGGTCGAATTTCCTCTCCGTCCCGACAGCAGCGCTTCTCGCGATGTTTTTCGTGTCTGTGCACCCGCTAACGTTGTTGCTCTTTATAGCTTCGTTCCCTGCGCAGAGATGGGCGACCGAGCTATACGTTCAGCACCGGCGGATATTTGGTCAGGCTATAGAGTCTCTCGTTGTGGCTATCGACGCGAACTTCCCCCAGGGGAAAGGTCATTCAAGGCGTGTTGCGAACATGGCTGTGGCGACCGCAAGACAGTTGGGTCTTGCAGATTCTGTTGTAGATGGTGTTGAAATTGGAGCGCTCGTGCATGATGTGGGAATGATCGGTCTAGAGGAGCTAGTGGAATCAGACGACAGAGATGTTGCGGCGAGACTCCTTGAGCATGTCAGAATTGGTGCTGAAGTGGCAGGCGAGATTCCCCGGCGCGATGTCGTGGAGATTGTATTGTACCATCACGAAAACTTTGACGGGACAGGATACATGGGCCTGAGAGGAAGTCAAATCCCAGTTGGTGCTCGGATCGTGGCGCTTGCTGAAGCCGTCGAGTCAATGATCCGCGCAGGCTTGTCAAGTTCGGAAGGCAATCTCGATAACGCCGTAATCAAACAAATTCGCGACGGAGCGGGTAAGCTGTTTGATCCGCGCGTCGTCGACGCTCTTATCGAAGCGGCGAGGGATGATCCCGCACTGTTGCGGCTGAGTTCAGATTCGCCACCCCCCTCGGCTCGCCGCTGAGTCTGAATCGAGGAGCTAATGAACCTCCTTGGCCGGATTTTCCTGACAGTACTGCGGGCTACAGGTGTAATTGCGATTCTAGGCGCGGCGGCTCTAGTACTGTGGCGTGGAATGTCGCTTCTTGGTCTGCTGATCATAGGATTGACCATTCCGGCAGCTTGGTTGCGAATCAACCTGGAGCCGATGGGATATGTGACATTGGCCCCTATGATGATATTCACGGGTCTGTTGCTGACTGATGCTTCCGTACCGTTGTTTGTTGCTGGAGTCTCACCGCTAGTGGGCGGACTTGTTTCAGGACAGCCGGACTGGATCCGTTCACTTGAAGAAGCTGGTGGAGAGACCATTGCGGTCCTTGCTGGGCTTCTTCTAGTTTCCGAGGTCGGCTTTGACTTTCGCGCGCCCGGCAATCGTGGTTGGGTAGCAGGATTTGTCCTCGCCACGGTAGGCTACATCACTATGCGATACCTTCTCGCGGCGGTCAGTGCAAGAGTCTCGCAAGGAGTGGGATTCCTAACATATTCTAGTGCGGCCGGTAAAGCGATCGTTGCAAACCTTGCTCTTCTTGCTCTTCTTGCCGTCGGGATGAGCTATCTCGCAAGTGCATACGGGATGTCAGGCTACTTCATTCTCGCTCTGGCGACAATCGCTGTGGTGGAAGCATATCAACCGTATAAGCTACTCAGCGACCAGCGGAGTGTTCTCTTTGCCAGCTTGGCTATGGTTGCGCACGCAATCGATCTTAAAGATGCGTACACTGGTAGGCATGCGCGGGATGCTTCGGAGATTGCTGTGAGGATCGCGAGGGCGTTGCGACTCCCGGAACCTGAGGTGAGGAAGATCAAGCTCGCGGGCATGCTGCACGATATCGGCAAAATTGGCGTGAGCGGCAAGATCATACGCAAGCCATCTCGTTTGGATACTGAAGAGATGGCGCTAATGCGACGCCATCCGGTCATAGGTGCAGAAATTATGCGGCCGGTTGAGTTGCTCTCTGACGCCTCCGATATCGTGCGGCACCATCATGAACACTTTGACGGTAGTGGGTACCCTGACGGCCTTCGTGGAGAGCAGATCCCTATCGGATCGCGCGCTGTGCTCGTCGCCGATGCACTCAACGCTATGACAACAGATCGTCCCTACCGAAAGGCGAGGAGCAAGGCCGAGGCCTTGGAAATCTTGAAGAAGCACGCAGGGACTCAGTTTGATCCCCGGGTTGTCGAGGCGCTTGAGGGAGTTATCCAACTAGTGCCATAGTCGATCAGCGTCCTTACTTTACTGACTTCCTCCCTACTTACCGGAATTGGTGCGAGTCGTGTATCAGCACGTTTGTCCGGATTCTTGATGGCAGGTTCTTTCCAGGTGAGGTGAGAGTCAATGAAAGCCCGCTCTATCAGGCTCCTTGGGAGCTTTTCTCTTGATATCGAAAACGAGACAGCACACTTCCCGACGCAAAAAGCTATCGAGCTATTCGCTTATTTGCTGCTCGGAAGGAAAAGGGTCTCAAGGGAGATGGTTGCCACCGCTCTGTGGCCCGATGCCGATGGAGGGGTGGGAAAAAGACAGCTAAGAATGACTCTGTGGCGATTGCGCCAGGTTCTGCGCGATGTTCCAGATACACGGCTGGAAGCGAATGCCGCAACGATTTCTCTCGACTGCAAATTGCAAGTCGACGCGGTCCAATTTGAAACCCTGGTTACGTCGATCGATCATTTGCCTCCTCCCGACCAAGATCTTCTTATGCAAGAGGCCATGCACTTGTACCGCGGGGATCTGCTCGAGGGTCGCGCCTACGACTGGTGTGAGGAACAAAGAGAATACTTCAGAAGTCTCCATGCCCGCCTGCTCAGAAGACTAGCCAAAAATTGTAGGGCACTCGGCAACTTTCGTGCGGCCATATCTCATGCGGGGAAACTTCTGGAAATTGATCCGTCTGATGAAGACGCTCACAGGGAGATGATTCTTTCATACCATCTCTCTGGCGATAGAGACGCCGCCCTTTCGCAGTTTGGCAGGCTTAGGGCTGCGCTCAGGACCGAGTTAGGAATAGAGCCATCCCAAGCTAGCATTGAACTCTGGCAGTATGTCCAATCTCAGGGCCAGCGCCCCATTCCTGCAAGCGCGCTGAGACTGCGCAATGAAGAGCTGAACGATCTGGATCGAACTCCTATCGTCGGCAGGCAAGAAGTACTGAGCACGCTCACGAGTTTCATTAACCAAGTCGCCGCCGGGGCCGGCTGTGCAGCCATAGTGTCAGGTGAAGCAGGGATCGGTAAGAGCACATTGCTCGAAGAATTGGCTCTTGAGGCCGGACTCAGAGGCTTCGAGGTCCTCCGGGGGTCTTGTCCAAGCCTGCAGGATTCCTCCCCTTATCAGGTTTTCGTGCAGGCCCTATGGCCGCGCATTACTGCTGCCGAGTGCGATCTGGCAGATGCCCCGTCAGCACTCAAGGTCCTCCTGAGTACGTTGACGCCTCATGGCGTGACTCCGGTTTCTTCAGGTGAGTTCTCCACTTCAATCGCTCTAAATAGCGCAATCGTGAATGAAACGTTATTGGAACAAGTTGCAGGAAAATATGAAACAAAACCCACGTTGCTTATTCTCGAGGATCTGCATCAGATAGACAAAGCGAGCATCGGCCTTCTCGCCGCATTGTTGCCCAGACTGAGGCGACTTCGTCTCCTCGTTCTTGGAACGGTGCGGGAAGAGGAACCTGGGAGTGAGGAGTTGTTATCTCGGTTGGTCGCTTTGGGTGCAGCCCCTGTCCGCCTTGGGCCACTCTGTGAGGCTGAGGTCGCTGAACTGATCCAGGGGTTGCTTCGTTCCAAGCACGTTGCGGATGATCTCGTCAGGTACATATGGAGAGGAACTAGCGGCGTTCCGCTATTTATACTTGAGCTGTTGAAGTTCCTTAAATCCCGCAGGCTCCTCGCTCGGGATCGCAATGGCCACTGGATTCTGGTACAGACTGATAGCAAAATGCTATTGAGCATACCTTTACGCATCCATGATCTGATTCGACGAAGAATAGAGATGCTCGATGAAGTGGATCGCAACGTACTCTCCGCCTCGGCAGTACTTGGATTAGAAATACGATTAGACGACCTTCAGGAGCTTGTTGGTCTCTCTGAAAACGATCTTGTAATGTGCACAGGTCGCTTGGTGCGAACGCATCTGCTAGCAGAGAAAGCAGATGGGTTTCGGTTTCTTCACGAAAGTGTACGTCTTGTGGGAATTTCCTCAACGAACAAAGTCCGCCTGCGTGCCCTGCATTTGAAGGTGGCCAACCTTCTAGAGCTTAGAAGGCCTTGGCTGAAGGAAGACTTAGCTTGGCACTTTGAGGAAGCAGGGTATAAGGAGAAAGCTCTCTCCTATGCAGAGGCTTGCGGAGATAAGGCGCGATTTGTTCATGCGAACGCAAACGCGGATGAGTGGTACAGTAAGGCACTGGTCATAGCTGAAAGTTGCCAAAGTAGTAGTGAGAACGGTCTTCACCGGTGCGTTGAGTTGCTCAAGAAACGTCAGGAAGTGCGTGAACTCCTTGGGGATCGTGCCGGACAGGCAAGAGATGTAGATGCAATTGATGCTGCTGCGTGCGAATTGAAGGATAACCACCTACACGGAGAAGCTGCTGTTCTACGGAGCAACCTGCTTATAAGAGGGAATAGGGGGCGAGAGGCGCTCGGAGTGGCGCTGCATGCGATACAAACGTTTAGAGCAATTGGTGATGTCGCTGGCGAATGCCAAGCCCGCGAGATCTTGGGACTTGTATATTTGAACGTTCGCAGATACGATCTCGCACATGCCGCATTCCATCGAGCGTTGTCGATGTGTCGTTCAGTTAAGGAGCGGGCGGGGGAAGCAAGGGCACTATCACACTTAGCTACGGCCTCGGCTTATCGAGTCAGGAACCTCGATGCGATAAAGTGCCTTGACAGAGCTGAGGTTCTCCTTAAAGAGCTAGAGGACGACCGGTCGGGTGCTTTTGTGTTGATACAAAAGGGAATTCTGTACCGCTTCTTGGGCAAAGCAGCGATTTCGGAACAGCTCCTTCAGGGGGGTCTCGACGGATTGCGGAAAATTGGCGATAAGGTTGGTGAAGCACGCGGACTATCGCAACTTGCTCTCACGCACGCAATCATGGGGAGACTGCGAGAAGGAGTCCACGAGAGCGAGCAAGCTTTACGAATGGTTAGGCGCGCGGGAGATGTGAGGGCTGAGATCCTGATCCTGAACAACGCAGCATATGGAGTTCTCCGTCTCGTGGGTGAGTTCAAACGTGCTCAAAGGTATACGGAGCGGGCCATGAGATTGGTTGCGCAAGATCGAGGTAGTGAGGATGCCACGACATATGCAGATTCGATGGCTGCTGTTCTGCTTGAGGAGGGTAATCTGGACGCCGCGTATAACTGGGCGAAGCTTAGTCGGGCGCTCTCCGCCGCAGGAGGTATGCGCGGTACGTCGATTGATTTGAGCGCTCGCTTTACGCTCGGTTGCATCTCCCTTGAACGCGGCCGGTTTGCCCATGCAATCAAGCACCTATCGATCGTTCGCGCAAGATTGAAGTCCTGTGGAGAATCAGAGCTTGAATTGCGGGCGATAGCTGCGATGGCGAGAACCCTCCTTGCTCGCGGCGACACAACAAGGGCTTTGGGGTGCCTGCGCGAAATGCGGGGGCTTCTACGAAAGGTGGATAGCGCCGAAAAGATGCAGGAAATCCACTGGACCCGCTTTCGAGTATTACACTCGTGCCGGAATATTGTCGCAGCGAAGAGAGCTCTTCGTAAAGCTTATGAATGTATGATGTGCCAGATGATGACCCTAAAGGGGTCTATGCGGCGCCGATTCATGGCGATTCCTGTCAACGGGAAGATTGCAGAGGCTGCTGCGAAAGTACTAGGCGAACGCATCGATCCTGTATCAGTTGAGATCGTTCCAGCTCAGAATGGAGACCACCGCAAACAAGTCAGGAACCAGCAACAGCTACCCGCCGGGCGAATTCGCTCAGGGCGGGAGAGCGCCGTTTTGTTCGCTTCAAGGGCGGTGGGCACCTCGGAAGTAGGTCAGCAGGGGTCTGCAGGGTTAACGGGACAATAGAGCATCCATTCCAGCATTCTTGTGACGGTCGTGAGACGCCCCGGTGGTATCGTCTGTGTGCCAGAAGGGAAAGGCTCCGGATCCCTCCGGCACACAGGATCGTCGGTCCGGGGCTCTTAGGACATCGCCCTCCTGTCCAAGAGCACGTGCCGCGAGGGATCCGTTCCTTCCCTCCTATGATTCTCGGGCGAATGCGCACGGTTCGGCGAACCCGCGCTCTCTATGGACGGCTTTCCACTGCCATTATCTGCATGCCGAGCAGGCTTATCGTGAATTCAAAGCGGATGGGTAAACTTGAACGGCTGACTTCCACCGACATGGAACACAATGCGGGTGGCGAACACTATCCGTAAGAAGAGGCGTGTCTGGTTCTGTGCGGAAGGTATCAACCGAGCATGAAGGGGTTTTCTAGGCTTGTCGCGGTAGCGGTCGTCGCCACGTACGTTCTCATGGTATTGGGCGGGTTGGTGCGTGCCACTGGGGCGGGCTTGGCTTGCCCGGATTGGCCGCTATGCCGCGGTCGGCTTCTTCCCCCGCTGGACCCCTTGGTGATCATTGAGTGGTGTCACCGGTTTGTTGCTGCTATCGTCGGGCTGCTAACTGTGGCCCTTGCGATCTTGGCGTGGCGGCTCCGCAGGGCGGACAAGAGGGAGATTCCTAGGCTTGGGTTTTTAGCCTTGGGGCTTGTGGTTGTCCAGGTCGGGTTGGGGGCTCTCACGGTTCGGCATGAGTTGACGGTCTGGATTGTGGTGGCCCATTTGGGTGCGGCGATGGGGTTCTTCGCCACGTTGATTGTGCTCGCCGTTACATCGATGGTCGGGCAGCGTGCGGTAAGACGAAGGGACCCCTTCCGGACGTTGGCGATCGGCACGGTTGCGGCCACATACCTCCTTGTGCTCATCGGCGGCTACGTGAGTGCTAGTGGAGCCGGGCTAGCCTGTCCCGACTGGCCCCTATGCTACGGCCAACTCGTTCCATCGCTCACGGGCCATGTCAGCGCGCACCTCCTGCACCGCTTTGCGGCCCTCCTCACGGGGGTGTTCATCATTGTGACCGCCACCGCCGCATACCGCACTCAGACCCGTCGGCCCGAGTTGCAGGCAGCGTCCGCGATTGCCGTGGGCTTACTGATCGTGCAGATGATCCTTGGAGGATTGAGCGTCGAATACCGACTCGCCGAGGCCATGACCGTCGCCCACCTCGCGACGGCAGTCGCACTGTTTGCCACCCTCGTTGTGCTTGCTGTACTTGCGCATGCGCTGCCGGAGTCGGAACCCTATCGGCCTGAATACGCTGGGGAACCTGGCCGGCCGCGCATGCACCGAGTGATGGATTATTTAGCCCTGACCAAACCCCGGATCATTGTCCTGTTACTCGTTACCGCGTTCGCCTCTATGCTCGTCGCCGCCCCCGGGCGAGTCTCGCCGTGGCTGATCGTCTTCACGCTGGCCGGTGGCGCGATGTCCGCAGGTGCAGCCAATGCCATCAACCAGGTGCTTGAACGGGACATCGACGCCCTCATGACCCGCACGCGAAAGCGACCGATTCCTTCTGGGCGAGTGGCTGCGCCGTTTGCATTTGCGTTTGCGGTACTGCTTGGGACGGCCGCCTTCGTGGAGATGGCCTCGTTCGTCAACTTGCTGGCCGCTATCCTGTCCCTCGCGGCGCTCCTTTTCTACGTCTTTGTATACACCGTGTGGCTCAAGCGTTCCACCCCACAGAACATCGTGATCGGGGGTGCCGCCGGCGCCGTGCCCCCGCTGGTGGGGTGGGCCGCGGCGACGGGCCNTTTGGACCCGNCCGCTGCAGTCCTCTTTCTCATCGTCTTCTTGTGGACTCCGCCGCATTTTTGGGCGCTGGCGCTATTCCGTCGCGACGACTATGCGCGTGCTCACGTCCCGATGCTCCCGGTGGTCTCTGGCGAAAGTGAGACGAGGCGGCAAATCCTGATCTACACGGTCGTCTTGGTGTTCTCCACGCTCCTGCTCGTTCCTGTGGGAAGTATGGGCCGCGTGTATGGGCTGTCGGCTGCTGTGCTCGGGGGACTGTTTGTGGCGCTGGCCATGCGTTTGTGGCGCCAGCGCACGCCGACGGCTGCCATGCGCGTTTTCGGCTACTCGATCGTCTACTTGGCCTTGTTGTTCACTGTGATGGTGGTGGACCGTCTCCTTCGAGCGTAGCGAAAGATGGCCGTTCCCCCTGAGAGTGAGCGGGGTCTGCGACAAGCAAGATTAGCGCGAGTAGGGTGACTGCGGGAACCAGCGCAAACGCCCACTGCACCCCCCCTCCCGCCAGAACTCCACCCACCACCGGACCCACAAAAAAGCCCAAATCGGCGGCCGCATTGAGGCCCCCCATCGCCGCGACGAGATTGTCGCGCGGCGCGCGATCCGTGATGCGCTTGGAGAGAGCTGGCGGAATCGCAGCACCCAGGATGGAGGTGAAGAAGTTTACGGTAAACAGCTCCCAGAACGATCCCAGCCACGGTGTGATGCCCACGCCNACCCCGCGCGCGAGGAAAGAAAGAATCAGCAACCGCNCGGNNGACACTCGCANTGGAATCCTGTGCAGTATTACCTGCGTGATGATGAATGCGACACCCCCGCCCGTGAACACAAGGCCGACTTCTTCCGGGGTGCGCCCTCGGCCGACGGCGTATAGAGGAAGAAATGTCGTGTAAACGCCAAACACGACAGTATTGCAGACAATTAACAGCCACGCACGCCATACAGCAGGCGACTGCCGGAGCAACGCCGCATAGGAGGGAAGCGGGTTAGGACTTATGTCCCGCACTGGCCGGACGGCGCCTGCGGCCGCGGCGGTGGCGAGGGACGCAACGGCGGCGCCGAAGAACGGCGCCGTGAGGGAAACCTGTTGGCCCAACCACCCGCCGACTGCTGGGCCGAGCAGCTGCCCGACTCCGAAGTACAGCCAGAACAGGGCGAACAAGGCCTGGACTTGCGCCGATGCGCCGGCTTCGGCGACCTCGGCGAACAGAACCGGCCAGAGGAGCCCGCGCGCCGCTCCAAGGATCAGCCGCGTTACATAGAGGGCAGCCAGCGATCCCGCGAGTGGGAAGCAACTGAACATTATCGCGCTGCCCCCGAGGCTTGCGAGCACGGTGAGACGACGGCCCATCCAGGAGCTCGCACCCAGCGCGAGGACTTCCGATACGATCAGGGCTAACGATATCGCCCCAATGATGCCGCCGATGTGCACCGTCGAGAGGCCGAGGCGGTCCAGATAGAGCGAGGTGACCGGCGCCGTGAGCGTGATGGAGAAGACNGCACCCAAGCCGATGAGGCCAAGGCCGTGGATGCGNGGGGGGGTGGGGGGAGGAGCAGAGGACGGCTGGACAGGAGAAGGCATCAGTGGTGGAATCGAACGGACCGGGCGGCCGGGTGGGAACGCCCAGCCGCCATGTCTTTGTTCATGATATTCAGGGAAGGAGACTAGTGCAACCCCAGCTATTATCCCTAGATAGGAGTTAGAATGTCTAATATGCCGGACCTCAGTCAGGTCGACTGGGCCAAGTTGATTACGGTTTCCTTCACGATCGTCCCGGTAGTCTACAAGTACCGCGCGGCGCTCCGCAAGGTCACCGACGTGCTGGCTGAAGCGATCGGTTTCACCGCCCTCGTGGGCGGACTCTACATATACACTCGCGTGTTTCCCGAGGTGCACATGGCGACGGCACAGTTGAGGGCGGATCCGTCCTTCAGCCTCGCCGATTACGTCCGGACGTTAGACCTCCTCTACTTCGGCTCGATAGGCCTCATGGTGCTGGGCGGGTTGGTATCGGTTTTTGGACTGATCGGAAGGCTTGAAGCCGCTCTGCGCGACCGGTTCAAGCCCCCCCCGCCGTCCCCCAAGCGAAAGTAGCAATCTGCGAAAGCCTCCCTAGCTTCGTCGGCGTGGCGGGAAGACTTTCCCCCCTAGAGTTTTGGACCGCCCAGAATCGTGGAAGATCGCCGGGTTTCCCTTGAATCCCGTTGCGGCCACTGGTAAGATAAGTTGTTATCCTCAAGAAACCCACCGAAGTCCCATCTGGGGTGACGACAAGTGATTAAGCCGCCTCTCGAGGCGTTGCTGGGCCGGGTCGAGAACAAGTACGCGCTCGTGATTGTGGCGGCCAAGCGAGCCCGGCAGCTGAAAGAAGGGGCACTTCCGATGGTGGAAGTGGACTCCGGCAACCCGGTCACGGTCGCCCTCGAGGAGATTGCGGCAGGGAAGATACGCTTTGAGATGCCGAAACTCGGCATGAAGTGACGCACCGTTCCCCCCGACTCTCCCCCCGCGCGTTGCAACCGTTGCCCGGAACGCCCACGGCGCCCTCTGCGTATTCTCCGGTAGAAGCGAGTC
>JGI25382J43887_10001043_pt1 | contig 10701 bp, 10 predicted proteins | sample GraSoi013_1_40cm_3_FD_43887 | JGI IMG/M metagenome (IMG submission 43887) | reverse complement strand
GTCATATCGAAGCCGATCTCTGCCACGATGACCCGCGCCACGGTCTCGCTGACCCCGGGCATAGTGATCAGGCGATCGACGGCGGCGCGAAAGGGGGTGAGGGCGTCGCCCAGGCGCGCCTCCACCTCGCGCACGGCCGCTTCCAGCGCCTCGATCTGGGTCAGGTGCAGCTTGAGCATGAAGCGATGATGGGGCGTCACGCGGCCATGCAGGGCGGCGACGAGCTCGGCGCGCGACGCTTTGACCCGCTCGCTGGCCAAGTCCGCCAGTCGTTCCGGATCGCGCTCGCCCGCGACCAGGGCCTGAAGGATGGCGCGGCCGCTGACGCCGAGGATGTCCGCGAGGCAGGCGGTCAGCTTAATGTTCGCGTGCTCCAGGGTTTTCTGGACGCGCAGGGTGTGCTGGGCGATCTCGCGGACAAGTTGTTTGCGGGTACGGGTGAGGTCACGCAGCTCCTGGATAGGCTCCGGGGGGACGAAGCTGCCCCGGATGAGGCCGTGGGCCAGCAAGTCGGCGATCCAAGTGGCATCGCTGACGTCGCTCTTGCGGCCGGGGATGTTGCGGATGTGCATGGCGTTGGCGAGGACGAGCTCGAAGTGGCCACCGAGCACATGCCAGACCGGCTTCCAGTACACGCCGCTCGACTCCATGGCGACGTGGGTGCAGCCGTGGGCCGTGAGCCAGTCGCTGAGGGCCAGCAAGTCCTGCGTGGTGGTCCCGAATGTGCGGACCTCGTGGTGGACCGACGCGCCGNTGACGACACGCGCGCATGCGACCACGGTTTGTTGGTGCACGTCCAGACCGGCGCACTTGGGATGAACGACGTCCATAGCCACCTCCCTGGTGAGATGGCGGCGGCGTGGAGCCCGCGTCAGCGAAGTCTAGAAGGCGCGCTCTCCGGCTTCTCGCCGGTGGCCGCAGTCCGGGGTGCTCGCGGGGCTCCGGGTCCAACTCCAATACGGGCTCTGCGCACCAATGCGGGGCCGACCTCGGTGCCGACGCCTCGGCGCGACTCTACCTCATTTCATGCGACGCGGGTCCGCGCCACGGGTGGGCAACTCCAATGAACATCTCGTTGCGCAATGTCACGAAGGGCTTCGACCGGGTGACCGCGGTCGATCGGGTTACCCTCGAGATCGCCGACGGCGAGCTCTTCACACTGCTCGGGCCTTCCGGCTGCGGCAAGACGACGCTGCTCCGCCTCATCGCGGGCTTCGGGGCACCCGACGCCGGCGAGATCTGGTTCGGCGAGCGCCGCGTGGACCAGCTGAGACCCTACGAGCGCAACATCGGCATGGTCTTCCAGAACTACGCGCTCTGGCCCCACATGACCGCGCGCGCCAACATCACCTACGGCCTCAGGCTCCGGAAGCTCGACGGCGCCACGATCGCCCGGCGGCTCGCCGAGGGACTCCGGAAGGTGAACCTCGCCGGGCTCGAGGACCGCTATCCGGGCCAGCTCTCCGGCGGCCAGCAGCAGCGGGTCGCGCTCGCACGCGCGCTCGTGCTCAACCCCGACATCCTGCTCCTCGACGAGCCGCTGTCCAACCTCGACGCGAAGATCCGCGTCCAGGTGCGGGCGGAGATCCGCAAGCTCCAGCGGGAGCTCGGCATCACCACGGTCTACGTCACGCACGACCAGGAGGAGGCGCTGTCGCTCGCGGACCGGGTCGCCGTGATGCGCGATGGCCAGGTGCTGCAGCTCGCCCCGCCGAAGACGCTCTACGAGCGCCCGGCCAACCGATTCGTGGCCGACTTCGTCGGCACCAACAATCTCCTGTCGGGCGTGTGCCGTGGACCGACGGCGGGCGGGGTGGCGGTCGAGACGGGGATCGGCGTGGTCGGTGCGAGCCCGACGGCCCGCGTGGGGCCGGGCGACACATGCGTGCTCGCGGTGCGGCCCGAGAACATCGCGCTCGGCGCCGGGCACGAGAACACGTTCGACGGACGCGTCGTCCTCGCCGCGTACCTCGGCAACACCCTGCGCTACGACGTCGAGGTGGGCGAGGGTGTCGTGCTGAAGGTGGACATCGGCGATCCCTGGCACCACGAGGTCCTGCCATCGGGGAGCCGGGTACGCGTGACGTTCCCGGCCTCCGCGGCGTTGACCCTGCCGGAGGACTGAGCATGCCGGCGCGCGGTGGGGGAGCCGCGCTGCCGGCGCTCGGCGTCGTCCTGATCTGGCTCTTTCTCCTCGTCTTCCTCGTCTACCCACTCCTCCGGATCTTCTACGACGCCTTCAGCGACGACGCGGGACGGATCACGCTCGCGAACTTCGTCGCGTTCGCGCGCGACCCCTTCTACGTCCGCTCGCTGGTGAACTCGCTCCTCCTCGGGCTCGGGACGGTCGTGACGACGTCGGTGGTGGGCTTCGCCGTCGCCTTCCTGCTCGTGCGCTTCGACTTCGTCGGCCGGAACCTGTTCAGCTACCTGACGCTGATCCCGATCATCTCGCCGCCGCTCGTGGGCGTGCTCGGGTTCACGTTCATCATGGGGCGCGCGGGCACCGTGAACGTGCTGCTCGAGGACTGGCTCGGGCTGGCGAGGCCGATCAACTTCGTCTATGGCCTCCACGGCGTCCTGCTCGTCGAAACCCTGCACCTGTTCCCGATGATCACGCTGAACGTGGTGGACGCGCTCGCCAAGATCGACCCGGCGCTCGAGGAGGCCGCCGAGAGCGTCGGCGCCCGCGCGTGGACCACGTGGCGGACGATCACGCTGCCGCTCACGACGCCCGGCTACGTCGCCGGCGCGCTCCTGGTCTTCATCTGGACCTTCTCGGACTTCGCGACGCCGCTCGTGCTGGGAGTCCACGACCTGCTGGCGTCGCAGGCCTACCTGAACATCGTGCAATTCGTGGACCGCCGCATCTTCCGCATGGGCATCGTGATCTCGGCGCTCATGGTCGTGCTCGCCGTCGTCTTCCTGGTCGCGGCGCGGCAGTACGTCGCGATCAAGGACTATTCGTCGCTCGCCTACTCGCGGATCGCGCGACGGCGGCTCGCGCCGCTCGGCCAGGCCGGGGCGGTCGCCTTCCTGTCGCTGGTCATGCTGCTCTCGTTCATCCCGTACCTCGGCGTGGGCCTGGCATCGGTGGGCAAGGGCTGGTCGCTGACGCCGTTCCCCGTCCAGTACACGCTCCAGTACTTCGAGCGCGTGATCGTCGAGGCACCGAAGTACATCGTCAACAGCTTCCTCTACTCCGGCTCGCCGTCCTCGGGTGCGTCGTCGTCGGCGTGCCGATCGCGTGGATCCTCGCGCGGACGCGGCTGCCCGGGCGCGACGTCCTCGACGGCCTCAACACGCTGATCCTCGCAATCCCGGGCACCGCGATCGGCATCGCCTACGTCCGCGCGTTCCACGTCGCGCTGCCCGGGCTCGACCGCGGCCTCACGAGCTTCTGGGTCATCCTGCCGCTGTGCTCGCGATCCGGCGGCTCCCGTACACCGTGCGGGGCTCCTACGCGTCGCTGCTGCTGGTGCACCCCGCCATGGAGGAGGCCGCGGCGAGCGTCGGCGCGCGCGGGCTCCGCGCGTTCGGCGACGTCACGCTGCCGCTCATCTGGCGCGGCGTCCTCGTCGGCTCGCTGTTCTCGTTCACGACGTCGCTCCAGGAGGCGTCCGCCGTGCTCTTCCTCTCGCTCGGCGGGTGGGAGACGATCACCGTCGGGATCTTCTCCTTCTACATCGCCGGCAGCGCCAACGAGGCGGCGGCGCTCGGCGCGATCCTCATTCTCGTCGCGGCCGTGAGCGTCGTCGTCATCAACCGCATCGCCGGCACGCGCATGGGCGGGATGTTCGGGTAGGTTGTGCCGAGGGGGCTGGCCAGGATGCCCCGACGCTCCTGGAAAATCAGCCACTTGCGCCAGCTTGTGTGGGCGGTAGCGTTGTGCTAGTGTCCCTCTTCACATGGCGCCGCCCGGGGAGAAGGGCACCTGGAGAGCGCTCGGCGAGCTGTCCTCGATCGGACTCACGCTGGTGCTGGCGACTGTGATCGGCCTGGGCGCCGGGTACTATGCGGATGGCTGGCTCGGCACCAAACCCTGGCTCACGCTGCTCGGCCTCGGCATGGGAATCGCCGCCGGATTCGTGAATCTCTTTCGGTCGGTCAGCCGTGCGGAACGGGAGCTCGATGACTCCAAATAACATGACGGCGCGAGTGACGGCGGCGACGTGCGCGCTCGTCGCCCTCCTCGCGGCCCCGGCCGGGTGGCTCGGGGGCCCGACGGCCGCCCTCGGCGTCCTCGCCGGGGGCGCGCTCGCCGTCGTGAACTTCCGCTGGCTTGCCGCGCGCGCGGTGGTGGTCGCGTCAAGCGCCGGCGTCGCGGGCGGGGCGTGGCTGGTCGGCGCCGGGCTCCGCCTCGCCGCGTTCGCCGCGGCGTGCGCGGTGCTGCTCGCGCTCGAGTGGGCGCATCCGGTCGCGCTGCTGGCCGGGCTCAGCGTGCTTCCCTGCGCGGTGATCGTCGAGGGGCTGCGCGCGGCGAGCCGGGAGCGCTGACCGTGGAGATCATCGAGCATCCCCCGATCGTCCGGCTGCCCGGGATCTTCTGGCCGGGCTACGTCCCGGACCACGTGACGTACACGTGGCTCGTCATGATCGTCCTGACGGCGCTCGCGTTCGTCGCGTCACGTCGACTCGAGCTGGTGCCGCGGGGCGTGCAGAACGTGCTCGAGGTGGTGCTCGTGCAGTGCGAGCAGCTGATCGACGAGGTCATCGGGCCCCAGGGGCGCCCCTACCTGCCGCTCATCGCGACCCTGGGCCTGTTCATCCTCTGCGGCAACCTTCTCGGGCTCGTCCCGGGGTTGGCGGGACCCACGGCCAACCTCAACACGACCGCCGCCTGTGCGCTGGTCGTCTTCTGCACGTACCACTACATCGGCATCCGGAAGCAGGGCCTGATCGCGTACCTCAAGCACTTCACGGGGCCGGTGCCGCTTGCGTTGAAGCCCCTGATGTTCGTGATCGAGATGTTCACCCACCTGGCACGGCCGCTGTCGCTGACGGTGCGGCTCTTCGGCAACATGTTTGGCGGCCACATCCTGCTCGCCATGATGTTCTTCCTCATGGGGCTGGACGGCCTCTTGGGCTGGGCGCTGTCGGGCAGCGCCGCCGGGGCAGTCCTCGGCAGCGTCGGCGCCGTGATGATCGTCGCGTTCAACATCGTCCTCATCTATCCGCTGAAGATCCTGGTGGCGTTCCTCCAGGCGTTCATCTTCGTGCTGTTGACGATGGTGTACATCGCGGGGGCGGTCGAGGGGCACGAGGCTCACCACCACTAGCACACCACACGTACACAGGAGGCGTTCGTGCGACGTTCACTGATTCTGGCGGGGATGGCGGTACTCGGGGTTCCGGGATTGGCGTTCGCGGCCGAGGCGAGCGGCGGGTGGATCGGGCCGTTCGCGGTCATCGCCGCGGGGCTCGGGATGGCGATCGCGTCCGGCCTCTGCGGGCTCGGGCAGGGTCGAGCGATCGCGGCGGCGGTGGAGGCCATGGGCAGGCAGCCGGGCGCGGCCGCGCGCATCCAGACCGCGATGATCATCGGCCTGGCGCTGATCGAGTCGCTCGCGATCTACATGCTGGTCATCGGCATTATCCTGTTGTTCGTGCAGCCGATCAGGTAGCGGCGATCCGGGGCATCGGCGCATTGCGCGCGTCGGCGCACGATGCGCCGCCTGAAGAGATGGCGCCGCGCCCGAGCTCTCGGCTTCCCAGGATCCCCGAGATGACGATCCGTCGTCTCTCGGTCTACACGCGCTGCCTCCTCCAGCTCGAGGAGGACGGCGTCAAGACCGTCTCCTCGCAGGAGCTCGCCGATCGCTTCAACCTCAACTCGGCGCAGGTCCGCAAGGACCTCGCCTACTTCGGGGAGTTCGGCGTCCGCGGCATCGGCTACTACGTGTCTGGGCTGAAGGCCGAGCTCCAGAAGATCCTCGGGCTCGACCGTGAGTGGGCGGTGGTCCTCGTCGGCTTCGGCAACCTCGGCTCGGCGCTCTTTCGCTACAAGGGGTTCGCCCGCCAGGGCTTCCGCATCGTGGCGATCGTCGACGACGACCCGGCGAAGGCCAGGCGCGAGGTCGACCACGTGCCGATCGTCACGAGTCGTGACGTGGCCCGCGAGATCAAGGCGCGCGGCGCCCAGATCGCGATCATCGCTGTGCCCACCGAGTCGGCCCAGACCGTCACCGACCAGCTCGTGGCGGCGGGGATCAAGGCGATCCTCAACTTCGCGCCGACGCGCCTCAAGGTCCCCCGCGAGGTCCGGCTCAAGAACGTCGACCTCTCGATCGAGCTGGAGACCCTCAGCTTCTACTTGGCGAAGGGCTCGCGCTAGCCGGATCCGCGAGCGGTCGCCCCGAAGCGGCGCCGGTGGCGTGGTAGGGTAGGGTTGTTCGTTCGATGTTGAGAGAGTGGCCGGCCTTTCACGCCCTGGCGAAGACCTTCGCCGAGGGACCGGTCTGCCTGCGCATCGCCGGGCTGACGGGCGCCGCCCGCGCCCTGGCCGTCGCGGAGCTCGTCCAGGCGCACCCGCGGCCCGCGGTGGTTCTCGTGGAGTCCATGCCCGACGCCCACCGCTGGACCCAGGATCTGAAATTCTTCGGTGCGCCGGCGCTCGAGTTCCCCGAGCCCGAGCCCCGGCTCTGGCGCGGGGGGCGGCAGCGGGAGGCCGACGCCGAGCGCGCCGTCATCTGCTGGCGGCTCGCCGCCAACGAGCCGGTGGTGGTCGTCGTCACCCCCGCGGCGCTCGACGCCGAGCTCACGGCGCCGCCGGACTTCGCGGCGCGCACGCTGCGGGTTGCGGTAGGCGACTCCCTCGACCGCGAGCTCCTGCTCGAGGCGCTCGAGCGCGCCGGCTACGAGCGCGTGGACACCGTCGTCGAAGTCGGGCAATGGAGCCTTCGCGGCGGTATCGTCGACGTCTTCTCGCCGAGCCTCCCGAGCCCCGTGAGGGTCGAGTTCTTGGGCGACGAGATCGAGTCGATGCGCCTCTTCGACCCGAGCTCCCAGCGCTCCAGCGCGCCCCTCGACGACCTCCGCGTCCTGCCCCTCGTGACCCAGCATGACGGGGCGCCGCCGGCGCGGCTCACCGACTACGTGCCGGCCGCGGCGCCGATCGTCGTCGACGCCCCGCGGGTGCTCGACGCCACCCGCGAGGACGCGCCGGCGAGCCCGCCTCTCCGGGAGCGGCTCTTCGGGCGCCAGCTCGTCGAGCTCTCGCTCGTGGCCGGGACGTCGAGTGCCTTCGCGGGACCGCTGCCGGAGGCCGTCGAGGTGACGCTCGAAACGCACGCGGTTCCCCAGTTCGGCGGCAGGTTCGCCCAGCTCGCGGGCGAGCTCGGGCGGTGGCGGGGCGAGGGGTTCAGGATTCGCCTCGTCGCCTCCGACGCGCGCCAGGTCGAGCACCTGCGCCAGATCCTGCGCGAGCACGAGCTCGAGGCCCTCCCGGCGACGACGCTCGACGGGGACACGCCGCTCGCGCTCGTCGTCGGCGACGTCTCCGCCGGGTTCTCGATCCCGGCGCTCGGCGTGATCGTCCTCACCGAGGGCGAGATCTTCGGCGCTCGTCGGCGCCTGCTGCGGCGGCCGAAGTACCAGCGCGGCGCCGCGCTCACGGCATTCACCGATCTCGCGGTTGGCGACGTCGTGGTCCACGAGGACCACGGGCTCGGGCGCTATCTGGGCCTCAAGACGATGACGGTCGGCGACCGCGACGGCGATTTCCTCGTGCTCGAGTACGCGGAGGGCAACCAGCTCTACCTGCCTGTCGAGCGCCTCGACCTCGTCTCGAAGTACCTGGGCGCCGACGCGAGCGCCGTGCGCCTCGACCGCCTGGGCGGCGCCGCGTGGCCGCGCGTGAAGGAGTCGGTGCGCGCCTCCCTCCGGGAGATGGCCGAGGAGCTGCTCCGACTCTACGCCCAGCGCGCGGTCGCGGAGGGGCACGCGTGCTCCCCCGACACGCCCTGGCAGCGCGAGTTCGAGGCGGCCTTCCGCTTCGAGGAGACGCCCGACCAGTTGCGCGCGATCGAGGAGGTCAAGCGCGACATGGAGTCGCCCCGGCCGATGGACCGGCTGGTCGCCGGCGACGTCGGCTACGGCAAGACGGAGGTGGCGCTCCGCGCCGCGTTCAAGGTGGTCGCCGACGGCATGCAGGTGGCGGTGCTCGTGCCGACGACGGTCCTCGCCCAGCAGCACTGGACGACGTTCGCCGACCGGTTCGCGCCCTTCCCGGCGCGCGTCGAGCTGCTGTCGCGGTACCGGTCGCCCAAGGAGCAGAAGGCGGTCATCGCGGGACTCCGGCAAGGGACGACGGACGTCGTGATCGGCACCCACCGCCTGCTCTCGAAGGACGTCGCGTTCAAGCGCCTGGGGCTCCTGATCGTGGACGAGGAGCACCGGTTCGGCGTCGCCCACAAGGAGCGCATGAAGCAGCTCCGCGCGTCGGTGGATGTGCTCGCCCTGACCGCGACGCCCATTCCACGGACGCTCTACATGTCGCTCTCGGGCGTCCGAGACATGTCCGTGATCGAGACCCCGCCGCTCGACCGGCTGCCCGTCGAGACGATCATCCGGCGGTTCAGCACGGCGGTGATCAAGGAAGCGCTCGAGCGCGAGCTCGAGCGCGGCGGCCAGGTGTTCTTCGTCCACAACCGTGTGCAATCGCTTCCCTCGGTGGCGCGCTTCATCCAGGAGCTCGTGCCGGACGCGCGGGTGATCATGGCGCACGGCCAGATGAAGGAGCGCGAGCTCGAGGCCACCATGGTGAAATTCGTGAGCGGCCAGGCCGACGTGCTCGCCTCGACCGCGATCGTAGAGTCGGGGCTCGACATTCCAGCGACGAACACGATCGTCGTGAACCGCGCCGACCGGTTCGGCCTGGCGCAGCTCTACCAGCTCCGGGGCCGCGTGGGGCGGGAGCGGCAGCAGGCGTACGCGTGCTTGCTCGTGCCCGCCGACGGGCGGGTGGACGAGCAGGCGCAGCGCCGCCTCCGGGCGCTCCAGGAGTTCACCGAGCTTGGCTCGGGGTTCAAGCTTGCGCTGCGGGACCTCGAGATCCGCGGAGCGGGCAACCTCCTCGGGGCCGCGCAGCACGGGCACATCGCGGCCGTGGGCTTCGATCTTTATGCGAAGCTCCTGGCCGAGGCCGTGCGAGAATTGAAGGGCGAACCGACCGCCGCGGCCGTCGAGCCCGTGATCAGCGTCGCGGTGGAGGGTTTCTTACCTGACGACTATGTCCCCGAGGTCAACCAGCGCCTCGCCTTCTACAAGCGGCTCGCCAGCGCGGTCAGCGACGCCGAGGTCGATGACCTGCGCGCGGAGCTCCTGGACCGGTTCGGCCCGCCACCCACGGAGGCCGAGCAGCTCTTCGACATCGTCCACTTGCGGGTGGCCGCGCGCAGCCTGGGCGTGGAGAAGCTCGAAGCCGGCGAGGGCGTGGCGCTCGTCACGTTCGCGCCGGGGACACCCCTCGACCCCCGACGGCTGGTGCGGGCGATTGAGGGGAGCCGGGGGCGGCTCAAGATGAAGCGGGAGTTCACGATCGAGGCGGCCGTGGAGCGGGGTGAGTGGGCGCGGGTCCGCGCCTCGCTGCTGCGCCTCCTCGAGGGGCTCGGCCGCTCGTGATCCGTCGGCCCGCGGCGGCCGGGCTGCTCGCGCTTGCGCTGGGCGGCTGCGCGGCGCCGTCGTGGATGCCGTGGCTCGGCAGGACAAAGGACGAACCCAAGCCCCCGCCGACCGTCGCCGCGGTGGAGGCGCCGGAGGCACCGAAGGAGGCGCGACCGCCGGGGCCAGGCGCCCGGCGAAGCCCAAGGACGAGGACGTGACCGACCGCGTCGTCGCCGTGGTCAACAACGACGCGATCACCCTGGGCGAGCTCCAGGAGGCCATCACCGCGTACCGGTACCAGACTCGCCAGGAGGCACCGGCCTCGGACGAGTTCGTCCAGCAGTTCCTCACGAAGATGATCGAGAACCGGCTCCAGGTCCAGGAGGCCGAGCGCGAGAAGATTGCGGTGGATGAGGCCGAGGTCGAGGAGGAGCTGACGGAGCGGATCAAGAAGCTGGAAGTGCGGAGTCGCGAGGAGTTCGAGAAGCTCCTCAAGGCGCAGGGCCTCACCATGGAGGCGATCAAGAAGCGGGTCCGCGACGAGCTCCGCGTGGCGCGTGTGATCAACAGGAAGGTGCGGCTCCGGATTTCGGTGACCGAGGCCGAGATCACCAAGTACGTCGAGGCCAACCGGCAGAAGCTCGAAACCGGCCTCGCCTACCATGCGCGGCACATTCTGATCGTGCCGGAGGGCGGCCCCTCCGACGCGGCCTGGGAGGCCGCGCGCATCAGGGGCGAGCTGCTCCGCACCCAATTGGTTCAGGGGGCCGACTTCGCCGAGTTCGCTCGCCGGCACTCGCGCGACGCCAGCGCGAAAGACGGCGGCGACCTCGGAATACTCAAGCGGGGCGAGCTGGCTCAGGACATCGAGGCGCAGATCCTGAGCCTGGAGCCGGGCGGGGTCTCCAACCCGTACCGGTCGTCGCTCGGCTACCACCTCTTCCGGCTCGAGTCAAAGGAGAGCCTCGAGGGGGAGGGGCTGGTCCGGGCCAAGGCGCAGATCCGCGAGATCCTGTTCCGGGAGAAGTACGAAGCGCGCCTGGAGGCCTGGCTCAAAGAAATCAAGCAGCGGGCCGTCATCGAGGTCCGCCTGTGAAA
>JGI25382J43887_10001035_pt1 | contig 10716 bp, 9 predicted proteins | sample GraSoi013_1_40cm_3_FD_43887 | JGI IMG/M metagenome (IMG submission 43887) | reverse complement strand
TCTCCGACTCCAGCCGCGTCATGTCCACGAAGAGCGCGCGCTCGCCGGGCTCGCGCGCGAGCCACAGCCCGCCGCCGAGCGCCGCGGCGTGCACGGCGAGCGAGAGCGGCAGCCAGCGCGCCGGCCGAATCATTGACCTGGCCCTCCCTGGGGGTGGCCCCCCTGGGGGTATTCACGCCGCTCCGGGGGCGACGACGCGTGCTCCGCGAGCCAGCGGCCCACGGCGGTCTCCAGCGCCTGACGGGCCGCGCTCGCCGCCGCCCAGCCCACGTCGGTGACCGGCCCGCCGTAGCGGCAGCGCGTGCCGCGCCTCGTGGCGGCCACGACGACCGCGTCGCTCGAGGTGCCGGTGGCGGCCCGACCGTCTTCGCAGCGGACGCCGGCGGCGCGCAGAACGTCGGTCTTGACCTCGGTCAACGTGGCGACCAGGTTCACGAGCGCCGCCGCCTCCGGATCGGCGTCCACCACGGCGATCGTGTTGATCGTGGCGGGCAGCCACGCCGCGCGCGCGCTGAGGCCCGCCGCGCTGGGATTCGAGAGGCCGACCGTGACCACGACGAGCGCGCGCACGTCGTCGGCCGCGGCCGTGGCGATCTCCGCGCGCTCGGTCCGGGCACCCGTCAGCAGCGCGACCCACGGCGCCGGCACGCCGAGGCGGCGGGCGGCGGCGGCGACCGTGCCCTCCGCGTCGGCGCACGCGAAACTCTTCGGCACGTGCACGTTCAGCACGGCGCGCGCGCGGGCGAAGCCGCCTCCGACGACGGCCGAGGAGAGCACGCTCAGCTCGCGCTCGGCCGTCACCACGACCGCCTCCGGCCCCACCCGCGTCGCGACGCCGTCGATGGTCATTTCAGGTACGCGCGCAGGCCGACCAGCGCGTTGAAGCCCGCGGCCTTCACCCCGAAGATCTCCGTGTACGATTCGTCGGTGAGGTTCTCGATGCGCGCGGTCAGCTCCGTCCGATCGACGACGCCGTAGCGCCCGAACAGCCGGAACGTGCCACCGGCGTCGATCCTGTGATAGCCGTGGTTGCGGAACGCCTGGCTCGCCGACTCGAGCGAGCTCGAGACGACGGTCGCCTGGGCGAAGAGCGTGAGACGCGGGGTCGGGGTCACGGCGACGCCGGCGTTGTAATGGTGCGCCGGCGTCCGGGCGAGATCGGTGTGCGCGATCGCGTCGCGAGACCGGGTGATCGTGTAGTTCGCGTAGAGCAGGAGCCAGTCCAGCGGCTCGACCTCGACGTAGTTCTCCCAGCCGTACGTCCTCGCCCGGCCGACGTTCTTCGGCAAAACGCCGAACGGCGAGCCGGGCGCGGGAGCGGACTGGATCAGGTCCTTGAACGAATTGTGGAAGTACGTCGTCCCGAACCGGAGCCGATCCTTCCAGACCTTCTGGTCGACGCCCACCTCCCAGCTCTCGCTGTGCTCGGGCACCAGGCCCGTGTTGCCGAACCCCGGGAAGAGCAGGTCGTTGATGGTCGGCGCGCGAAAGCCCTTGGCCCACCCGCCGCGCAGCCTCGTGCCGATCTCCTTCACGAGCAGCGCGACCGACACGCGCGGTGTGAGCGAATCGCCGTAGGTGTCGTTGTCCTCCCAGCGAAGACCGCCCGTCACGAACAGCCGGTCGAAGAGGCGGATCTCGTCCTGACCGAACACCGACGAGGTGTTGATCGTCTTGTGGAAGACGGAGACGTCCTCAGGCGGGAACAGGAAGGCGAACACGCCGCGCGTGACGCCCTGCTCGCGGCGATGCTCGAGCCCGATGGTGATCGTGTTCCACGTCGCGACGTCGAAGCTGTTGATGAGCTCGGCCTCCTGGCGCTTCGTGTCGGTCTGCGAGACGGGGACGCCGAACGCGTCCCCGGGCGGCGGGGGTGGATTCTGGCTGCCGACGTTGTTGAACCACTGGCCGAAGCGGACGCGCCAGCGCCACCAGTCGAACATCGGCTGCGTGTACGCCACGTTGTAGAGCCAGGTGTCGGTCTGCTGCTGGAAGTTCGGATCGAGGACGGTCGGGCGGCCGGTGAAGGCGATCGGCAGGTCCACCTCGAGCTTCACGTAGCGGCCCGAGAGCGAGAGCTCACCCTTCCACGGGAAATCGTAGCCGATGCGGCCGCCGAACGCCGTCTGCTCCGCGTCGTCGTTCTTGAAGCGCCGCAGGTAGCCTTCGGTGTCGTAGCGGCTGCCGGAGAGGTTGAAGTTGAACCCGCCGTACGAGCCCTGCACGTTGGCCTGCTCGCGGAAGGTCGCGTAGCTGCCGGCCTGCAGGTGCACCGTGCTCTGCACCGGGCCGGCGCCCTTCTTGGTGATGACGTTCACCACGCCGCCNATGGCGTCCGCGCCGTAGAGCGTCGACTGCGGGCCGCGCACGACCTCGATGCGCTCGATCGCGTCGAGCGAGATCTCCGACAGCTCCGCCGAGCCGAGGGTCGGGCTCTTCACGCGCATGCCGTCCACGAGCACCTGGACCTGGTTGGGGTTGGCGCCGCGGATGCGGATGCTCGAGTTGCGGCCGAGCCCTCCGAAGCGCTGGATGTCCACGCCGGGGACCTGTCGCATGACCTCCTGGAACTCGGAGTAGTTGTACGTTTTCAGCTCGTCCTCGCCGATGACCGTCACCGAGGCACCGAGCTGTTCGCGCGGCGTCTCGACTTTCGTCGCCGTGACGACGACCGGCTCGGTATGTTTCACTTCCGGCGTTTGCTTCACCTCTTGCGCCGCTGCCGTGCTCACCGCGAGCGCGAGGGCGACCATGGTCACCACCGTCCGGATCATGCTCCACTCCTTTTCTGCGAAAGGGTTGGAAGACTCTCTCCGGGCAGGTTTCCTGACTCGTGGATCGACGCGACCGCCCCGCCTTCCCATCGCCCGCTGACGGCAACAGTGGCTCCCGCTCACGCGGGACCTGGACGGCGCTCCCCACTCACAGTGGCGCGACCGTGCCGGCTTCTCACCGGCTTCCCTCGCACCCGGAGCGCGTTCTCACGCGGACACGCTTCGGCCTCACCCCCTCTCGTACGCGAGCTGGACGACCGGGCGTCCGCTCGGGCTCTTGTCCACCGTGACGTGACAGCCGAACACGCTTTCCAGCAACCCCTGCTCGAGGACGTCGACGGCGGCGCCGACGCGCGCGACCTCGCCCGCGCTCAGCAGCAGCAGGCGGTCGCACAGCTCGGCGGCCAGGTTCAGGTCGTGCGAGACGAGCAGGATCGTCATGCCGCGCTCGCGGTTCAGGCCCCGCAGCAGCGCCGCCGTCTCCGCCTGGTAGCGCAGGTCGAGATGCGCGGTGGGCTCGTCGAGCACGAGGAGCCGCGGCTCCTGGGCCAGCGCCCGCGCGAGCAGGGCGCGCTGGCGCTCGCCGCCCGAGAGCTGCTCGAGCGGCAGCGGAGCCAGCGCGAGCGTCTCCGTCGCCGCCATGGCGGCGCGCGCGGCGGTGATGTCGGCGGGGTCCTCGAAGAAGCGGCCCGGCGCGTGCGGGTAACGGCCCATCAGCACGAGCTGCTCGACCGTGAACGGAAAGGGCCGCGGCGCCTCCTGAGGCACCACCGCCACCTCGCGCGCCAGCGCCCAGGGCGCGAGATCGCCCACGGGCCGTCCGTCGAGCCGGATCTCGCCGCGCTGCGGGCGCAGCACGCGCGTGAGCAGCCGCAGCAGCGACGTCTTGCCCGCGCTGTTGGGGCCGATGACGCCGAAGACCTCGCCGCGCTCGACGGTGAACGACAGCCCCGGAAACGCGAACGTCCGCTCGCGCCCACGCGCGGGCCGCGCGTAGGCGAAGGCGACGTCGCGGAACTGAACGAGCGGCGTCATAGCGGCCGGCTCCGCGTGCGCAGGATCCACACGAAGAAGGGCGCGCCGCAGAAGGCGGTGATCACGCCCACCGAGAGCTCGGCCGGCGCCACCACGTTGCGCGCCAGCGTGTCGGCGGCGAGCAGGAACGCGCCGCCCGCCAGCGCCGCCGTCGGCACGAGGAAGCGGTTGTCCTGGCCGACGAGCCCGCGCAACACGTGCGGCACGATCAGCCCGACGAAGCCGATGGGCCCGGTGAACGCGACCACGGTCCCCGTGAGCAGCGCGGCGGCCACGAACACGCGGCGCTTGAGCCGCTCGGCGTTCACGCCGAGCTGGCGCGAGGCCTCCTCGCCGAGCGCCAGCAGATTCAGCTCGCGCGCACTTCTTAGAATCAGCCAGACGCCGGCGCCGGCGAGGACGGCGAAGAGCGCCAGCGAAGCGGCGGGGATCGGCGCGAGGTTGCCGAGCAGCCAGTGGATCACGCCGGTCAGGCGGTTGAAGTCGACGACCGAGATGATCACCGTGATCGCGGCCGAAAAGAAGATGCCGACGATGACGCCGGCCAGGAGNAGGGTCTGCACCGCGAGGCCGCCGGGCGCGGNCGCGATCAGGTAGACGATCGTCGCCGCGAGCAGCGCCCCCGCGAAGGCGAAGGCGGCCACGCCGAGCGCGGCCACGATCCCGGACGACAANCCGAGGATCTGCGCGAGCACCACGCCGAAGGCCGCGCCGCTCGACACGCCGAGCACCGACGGCTCCGCGAGTGGGTTGCGCGTCAGGGCCTGGAAGCCGACTCCGGCGACGGCGAGGGCCCCTCCGGCCAGCACGGCCGCCGCCACCCGCGGCAGTCGCAGGCTCAGCGTGACGACGGCCTCCACCGACGAGGCCTCGGCGAGGCCGGCGAGCGCGCGCGCCACCGCCGACGGCGAGAGCCCCGCGCTGCCGACGAAGAGCGCCGTCACGCCGACGGCGAGCAGCACGAGGCTCAGCGCGGCGAGCGCCCGGGCGAGGCGGCGCGCCTCGGTCACTTGAACGCCTCGGGATGGATCATCCGCGCGAGCATCTCGAGCCCCTCCGGCACGCGCGGGCCGTAACGGTGCAGGATCGACAGGTCCACCGAGTACAGGCGGCCGGCGCGGATGGCGGGCACGCTCGTCAACGCCTGCCACTTCTCCGGGGCCGCGCGCCCCGCCGTCGAGGCGCCGGTGGAGTGATCGGCCAGCACGATGACCTCCGGCGCGCGCGCGACGGCCGCCTCGATGCTGAAGCGCACGTAGCTCACGGGCTCGCCGCCGGTGATCGAGCGGCCGCCCGCCAGCTCGATCATCTCCGTGAGGTGGGAGTCGCGGCCCGGCACGAGCAGCGGATCGGGCCAGAGCACATACAGCACGCGCGGCGCGGGCCGCGCCTTCACGGCGGCGCGCACGGCATCGATGCGCCGCTGGATGCCCGTCACGAGCGGGCCGACCGCGTCCCGCCGCCCGGTCAGCGCTCCGACCCGCGCGATGAGGTCGTACATCTCGGAGATGCGGTGGGCGTGCACGATGTACACGGGAATCCCGAGCCGCTGGAGCTGGACGAACGTCTCCTCGCGGTTGCCCTCGTCGGTGCCGACCACGAGGTCCGGCTTGAGCGCGACGAGCGTCTCGAGACTCGGGTTGACCATCCCGCCCACGCGTGGCTTGGCGCGCGCGGCCGGCGGCCAGTCGCAGAAGTCGCTCACGCCGACGATGCGCGCCTCGCCGCCGAGCGCGAAGGCGCTCTCGGTGACGCTGGGCACGAGCGAGACGATGCGCGTGGGCGGGCCGGCCAGCGTGACCTCGCGGCCGAGCATGTCGCGCAGGACGAGCGCGTGCGCCGGCGACGCCAGCGCGAGCAGCGCGACGGCCGCGAGGGCGCGGATCATTCCGCCAGCGCGCCGAGCGGGCAGTGCGCGAGCCGTCCCAGCGCCTCGAGGTCGAGCGCCGCGGCCACGCGATCCGCCAGGCGGTCGTAGCGATCCGCGAGAACGGCGGCGCCCCAGCGCGGATCGGGCCCGACGCCGCGGCGTGACGCCGCCGCCGTCAGCAGCGCCCGCCTGAGCGCGCCGCTCGCGAAGCAGCCGTGCAGATACGTGCCGACGACGGTGCCGGCGCGCGTGCCGTCGAGAGCGTCGGTCGGCGCGCCCGCGCGTTCGGTCAGCGCGAAGACGGCGTCACCGCCGTGGGCCGTCGTGCGCCCGCAGTGAATCTCGTAGGCCTCGACCGGCGCGCCCGCGGCCGCGCCGAACGGCCCGCCCGCGAGCACGCGACCACGCGCGCGGACGGTCGTTTTCTCGCGCGCGAACGTGGTGACGACGGGCAAGAGGCCGAGCCCGCTCACGCGCGGCGCGGCAGACTCGACGCGATCGGGATCGTCGAGCCGCTCGCCGAGCATCTGGTAGCCTCCGCAAAGGCCGATCACGGCGCGGCCGTCGGCGGCGGCGCGCGCGATCGCCGCCGCGAGCCCGCGCTCGCGCAGCCACGCCAGGTCGGCGACGGTGGTCTTGCTCCCGGGCAGCACGACGACGTCGGCGGCGTCGATCGCCTCCGGCCGCGTGACGAATCGCACGGCCACGCGCGGCTCGGCGGTCAACGGCTCGAGATCATCGAAGTTGGCGATGCGCGGCAGCCGCGCGACCGCGACGCTCACGAGCGCGTCGGCGACGTCCCCGCGGTCCTCGAGCCCGAGCGAGTCCTCCTCGGGCAGCGGCGCGTCGCCCAGGTGCGGGACGACGCCCAGCACGGGAACGCCGGCGCGCGCGGCGAGGAGCTCGAGCCCGGGCGCCAGCACGCTCGGATCGCCGCGGAAGCGGTTGACGACGAGCCCCGCCACACGCGCGCGGTCGTCGGGCGAGAGCAGCGCGAGCGTGCCGACGAGCGCGGCGAAGACGCCGCCGCGGTCGATGTCGCCGACGAGCAGGACGGGGGCGCCGGCCAACGCGGCCACGCGCATGTTGGCGAGGTCGCGCTCGAGATTGATCTCCGCCGGGCTGCCGGCGCCCTCGATCACCACGAGATCGTGGGCGCCCCGCAAGCGCTCGAGGCTCTCGACGACGACGGGCCAGAGCGTCGGCGCCAGCCGTCCGTAGCCGCGCCAGTCGAGGCTCGCGACGGCGCGGCCGCGGACGACCACCTGCGAGCGGTCGTCGGTCTCGGGCTTCAGGAGGATCGGGTTCATGTCCACCGTCGGCTCGATCCCGGCTGCGGCCGCCTGAACGGCCTGCGCGCGGCCGATCTCACCGCCGTCGGCGGTGACCGCCGCGTTGAGCGACATGTTCTGCGACTTGAACGGCGCCACGCGATAGCCGTCGCGCGCGAAGATCCGACAGAGCGCGGCGGCCAGCAGGCTCTTGCCGACGCCCGACGCCGTCCCCTGCACCATCACGCACGGCGCGAGCCTCATCGGCGGCGCGCCTCGGCGCACGCGTCCACGAACCCGCGCGCGAGCGCCGGGTTCGACGCGAAGTGCAGGTGCACGTAGCTCAGGAGCGCGCGGCCCACCAGGTAGCCCTCGGCGCGCGGCACGCCGCCGGGCGGCATGACGTTGTAGGCGCGGGGCACGCTCGTCGGCACCGGCGACAGCGTCGAGAAGTGGAACTCCTGGCCGCGCGCCACCGCCCCAGGGCGGCCGAGCGGCGTGGGCGCGGTCAGGGTCACGTCCACGTAGCCGAGCGACATGCGCGGCGGCCGCATCGTGACCCGCGCCGGCAGCACGTCGACCATCTCGTGCACGCCGCCCTCGGCGTCCTCGAGCGACTGCGCGAGGTACATCAGCCCGCCGCACTCCGCGTACACCGGCCGCCCGAGGTCGAGGACGAAGCGCCGCACCGCCTTGCGGCACCCCGCGTTGTCGGCGAGCCGCTTGCCGTGCAGCTCCGGATAGCCGCCGCCGAAGTAGAGGCCGTCGACGTCCGGCGGCTCGCCGTCGGCGAGCGGGCTCCACTCCACGAGCTCCGCGCCCGCCTCGCGCAAGAGGTCGAGGTTCTCCGCGTAGTAGAACTGGAACGCGAGGTCTCGCGCGAGGCCTATTCTAATGGGGGGCCCCGAAATGGCCCGACCTTCTGATTGGGGGCCCCGAAATGGCCCCCAAACCCCCGAGCGTTCGGAGCGCCCCGGGTTCCCCGGGGCGCTCCTCGATAACGGGGTCGCAAGGGCGAGCAAGGCGTCCAGGTCGACGCCCCGCTCGACGGCGTCCGCCATCCGGTCNAGTCGCTCGCCGTCGAGCACGCCTTCGGCCGCGGTGACGAGTCCCAGATGCCGCTCGGGCAAGCCCCACCACGTGTCGTCGCGCGGGATGGCGCCGACCGGCACCGCCCGGCACGCCGTGCGGATCGCGTCCCCGACCCAGCGTGCGTGCGTGTCGCCGCCCACGCGGTTGGTGATCACCGCGGCGACGTTCAGGGCCGGATCGAAGCGCTCGAAGCCCAGCACGGTCGCCGCCGCGCTGCGCGACTGCGCGCCCGCGTCCACGATCAGCACCACGGGGGCGCCGAGCCACTTCGCCACCTGTGCCGTCGAGCCCACGTCGCTCGTACCGTCGAGCCCGTCGAAGCAGCCCATGACGCCCTCGATGATCGCGATGTCGGCATCGGCCGCGTGCCGGGCGACCGTCGCGAGCACGGCGTCGCGGCCACACATCCACCCGTCGAGGTTGTACGACGAGCGCCCCGACGCCACCGCGTGCAGGCCGGGATCGATGAAATCGGGACCGACCTTGAATGGCTGCACGGAGAGTCCGCGGCGGCGCAGTGCGCGGAGCAGGCCGAGCGTGATCGACGTCTTTCCGACGCCGCTCGCGACACCCGCGACGACGAGGACGCGGCTCACGCCGGGCCGTCCACGCCCGCGGACTTGAAGGTCGCCATCTCGGTGTAGACGCGCGCGGCGGCGCGCGCGAGGTGGACGAAGAGCGCGGCGCCCGTCCCCTCGCCCAGCCGCAGGCCGAGGTCGAGGTAGGGCACGAGGCCCAGGTGCGCGAGCGCGCGCGTGTGGCCGGGCTCCGCCGAGCGGTGCGAGGCGAACATGGCGTGGACGGAGGCGGGCGCGAGCGTCGCGGCGACGAGGGCGGCGGCGCCCGCGATGAAGCCGTCGAGCGCCACCGGCACGCGGCGCGCCGCGCCGCCGAGGATGACCCCGACGAGCCCGCCGATCTCGAAGCCACCGACTTTCGCCAGCACGTCGACGCCGTCGCGGGCGTCGGGCTCGTTCACCGCCAGCGCGCGACGCACGGCGTCGACTTTGCGCCGCCAGCCGTCGTCGTCCACGCCGGTGCCGCGGCCGGTGACCGTGTCGACGGCGGCGCCGGTGACGGCGGCGGTGATCGCGCTCGCCGCCGTCGTGTTGCCGATGCCCATGTCGCCCGTCGCGACGAGGTCGGCGCCGGCGTCGATCGCGCCCATGACCAGCCGCGCGCCGGCCTCGATCGCCGCCTCGGCCCGCTCGCGCGTCATGGCGGGGCCGCGCGCGATGTTCGCGGTGCCCGCGCCGAGCGAGCAACGGACCAGCGCCGCGGAGTCGCCGATCGGATTCGCGACGCCGAAGTCGGCGACGACGACGCGCGCGCCGCAATCCCGCGCGAGCACGTTCACTGCCGCGCCGCCGCGCAGGAAGTTCTCGACCATCTGCGCCGTCACCGACGGCGGATAGGCGCTCACGCCCTCCGCGACCACGCCGTGATCGGCCGCGAACGTGAAGATCACGGGCTGCGCGACGCGCGGCGGCGCGCCGGTCAGCGCGACGAGGCGCGCGGCCAGCTCTTCGAGACGGCCGAGGCTGCCCGGCGGCTTGGTCAGCGTGTCGAGGTGGCGCTCGGCAGCGCGCGCGGCGCCGGGCGGTGGCGCGGCGATCGCGTCACGGAGCGCGGCGACGGTGATCACGCGCGCACGTCCTTCACGATGAGCGGCAGTCCGGCCACCATCAGCACGACGCGGTCGGCGGCGGCGGCGAGGCGCTGATTGACGAAGCCGAGCAGGTCGCGGAAGCGGCGGCCGTCCTCGGTGGCGGGATGGACGCCGAGCCCCACCTCGTTGGAGACGAGCGTCAACTCCGCGGGGTGGAGCGCGAGCAGCGTGGCCAGCTCGTCGGCCTGCTTGAGGATGTGGTCGTCCGGATCGCCGCGCAGGAGGAGATTGGCGACCCACACGGTGAGGCAGTCCACGATGACGGCGTCGGCGCCGGCGCAGGCGTCACGCAGCCGCGGCACGAGATCGTACGGCTCCTCGAGCGTGCGCCAGTGCCCCGGCCGCTCGGCCCGATGCTGCTCGATGCGCTGCGCCATGTCGCCGTCGCCGGCCTGGGCCGTCGCCACGAAGGTCACGCGCGCCCGCGGAGATTGGCAGTCGACGGCAAAGCGGCTCTTGCCGCTACGCGCGCCGCCGAGAACGAGAGTCGTCGAAGCCACGCCCGGGTCCTCCCGCGAAGACCGAGTCGAAAAGTGCGCGCGCGGGCAGGTCTCCTGGCTCTCGGATCGTCCTACTCCCCGCGCCTTCCCGGCCTCGCGGCCAGTGGCTCTCGCGGGTTTCGTCCCCGATTACAGTGACGGGGTCGCGGCGGATTCGCACCGCCTTCCCTGGGGCCCTCGTGGGCGCCCGGGCGCGAACAACGCCGGAACGGTACCAGAGTCGGCACGGTGTCGCAAGGCGGACACTCTTGACCCACGTTTGCTGGATGGGCATCCTCATGGCATGGCGACAAGAGCCAAACGGGGTTCGGCGAAGACGGTCACCGCAAAGCGCTTGCTCGCGGCAGTCACGAAGACACGGCTCTCGGAGCGGACCCTCGACGCGATGGAACTCGTCCTGCGCGCACGGCGAAGATCGCGAGCCCGCGCGCCTCGCTGGTGAAATATCTCGACACGTCTTTTCTGATCGACCTGCTACGTGAGAGCAGTCGTCGCCACCCAGGGC
>JGI25382J43887_10001032_pt1 | contig 10730 bp, 9 predicted proteins | sample GraSoi013_1_40cm_3_FD_43887 | JGI IMG/M metagenome (IMG submission 43887) | reverse complement strand
GCCTCGCCTTCTCGCCGGACGAGTCGCGCCTCTACGTCGTCGCCAGCGGGGACAGCCCGCGCACGATCCGTGTCTTCGACGTCGTGAGCAACGGTACCGCGCTGGCCAACGGGCGAGTCTTCGTGAATTGCGGCCAGGGCATTCCCGACGGCTTCCGGTGCGACACCGACGGCAACCTCTGGTGCGGATGGGGCGGCGGCGAGGGCCACGACGGCGTCGTGGTCTTCACCCCCGACGCCAAGATGGTGTTCAGGATCCTGCTGCCGGAGCGCTGCGCGAACCTCTGCTTCGGCGGTCCCAGCCGCAACCGCCTCTTCATGGCCGCGAGCCAGTCGCTCTATTCCGTCTACGTGGACGCCCAGGGCGTGACCCTGAGCTGAGGGCGGACGGCCACGGGCGGCGGGGCCGGCCGAGCGCCGGCCCCGCGCGCCGCGCCTCGCTACTTCTTCGGGCCCAGCTTCGTCTCGAGCAGCGTCCGCACTTCACCGGCCGCCGCGCGCCACAGCGCGTTGTCCGGCGCCGCGTACTCGGCGTTGACCTGCGCGCGGAAGTCGTTCATGGCCGCGTCCTGCTTGGCCTTGTCGTCCTTGGGCGCCATGTCGAGCGTCTTGCTCCGAATCATCGCCGCCTTCGCGGTGGCGGGGTGGCTGCGCTCGATCCAGCGGCCGATCTCGTTCCAGCTCGCGTCGAAGAAGACGACGACCGGGATCGAACGGAAGCCGTTGTTGAGGTAGCAGTCGGTGATGTCGAGGTTCTGGTCGCGCAGGAAGACCCGCAGCTCCGCCCCCGGGATCGACTCGACGATCCGCGCGATCAGCGGTGAGTTGCGGTGGACGTCGCCGCACCAGTTCTCGGCGAGCATGAGCACGTACTTCACGCCCTTGACGCCCGAGAAGAACTTCTTGTCGTCGGCGCTCAGCGATGCCTTGTTGTAGTTGTCCTCGGTGCGCTTCTGGGTCTCGCCCATCTGGGCCATGTAGTCCTTCCAGGTCATACCCTTCGAGAAGCGCGCCGAATCCACGGGAACGGTCAGCTGGGCCATGTCCTCTCTCCTCTCTCTAATTGGCGCGGCCGGCCGCCTGGTTCAGATCGGCGATGGGCACGATCCGTCCGTGCAGCGGCAGCAGCCGGTCGACGGTCAATCCGAGCCTCGCGATGTTGTCCACCAGGTTCACGGTGAGCGCCAGTGGCGGGCTCGGGGGTGGCGTGGTCGCGGGCGGCGGCGTGTAGGTGTCGGCCTGGCTCAGGAGACGCTCCTTCGGCAGGTACACCATGAGCAGCCCGTCGTCGTGCGTGTTGCCGGCGATGTGATGGATCTCGACGATGCGCGTGCCGTCGGTGAGCACGCGCTTGTCGCGCACGCCCTCGACGCCGACCGCCTTCTTGCCCGCTTTGGCGAGGTGGTCGGGGCTCACGGTCGCGGGCGCGGTGAAGGCGCGGTCGAAGAACGGGCGGTTGATCTCGTGCGTGATCACCGTGACGCCCTCGCCGGCGAACGCGCGAAGGCCGCCCGAGTGGTCGAAGTGATGATGGCTGTTGATCACGTAGCGGACGGGCTTGCCCGGCGCCAGCCCCCGCGCTTCCTTGAGCACGGCGAGCGCGCGCTCGTCGTTGAGCGGGGCCTCCACGACGATCAGGTGATCGGCCATCTCGATGGCCACGCTGTGATGCGTGCCGCCCGTCAGGTACCACACGCCCTCGGCGACCATCTGCGTGGTCACCACGGCGTACGGCGCGGTGGCGGCGCGGACGTTGTCGGGAACGGCCACGTCCACGGGGATGTTCGGCCGCACCTCGGCCACCGTGAGGTCGAGCGTCGGGAATCCCCCGGCCGTCTGGCGGATCTTCGTCGGGAACTTCACGCCGCCGAAGTCCTTGTAGTCCGCGTACTCCACGGTGACGGGAATGTCGCCCAGCACCGGGCTCGGGATGACCGCCTCGACGCGCTCGACGAGGTGGGCGCGGTCGAGCGTCGCGCGCGCCCTGAACTTGCCGGGCATGGCGAAGGCGATCACGCGGCCCTGCACGGTGGCGTTGTTGGCCCGCGCCGCCTTCACGACGCCGTGGGGCGTCACCCAGAGCTCGAGCTGCCGGGCGGCCAGCGCGATCGGCGCCGGGATCGCGGCGTCGTTGGCCACGTTCCACGAATGGTCGCCGCTCAGGACGAACACCTGGCGCACCTCGCCGCGGACGGGCAGCCCTCCGCCGCGTGGCGGATCCTCCGGCCGCGCGCGCACCCAGACCTCGCGCATCGAGGCGGTCTCGTAGTTGACGGAGCGGGTGAGGCTCTTGACGGTGAACTGCGGCCACGGGCTTCCCGGCGCCGGGCTCTGCCCGACGGCGTAGTTGACGCCGCCGGCGGTCATCTCGAACGACTTCAGATTCGCCGAGCCGAGCGCCCTGGCGGCGGCGTCCAGCGTGGCGCGCGCGTCTTGCGCGGCGGCGACCGCAGGCGAGAGCAGCCACAGAACCGTCAGCGTCACTGCCAGCAGGCTATGCATGGTCACGCTCCTCATCATCGGGTGCGGAACACCACGAGGCGGTCGTTGCCCGACTCCGGGGCCCAGACCTCGCCCGGCCGGCCGAGGATCTGCCGGACGTTCGCGCCCCGCCTGTCGCTCGGGAACACCTGGAACTTCTCGGTGGCCGGCTCGAAGCGGACGATCGCGTTGGCGCCGAAGTCGCTGAGCCACACGACGTCCTGCTCGTCCACGTACACGGCGTACGCGCGCGGGCTGTCGCCGGGCAGCCGCCACGCCTTCCACGTCTGCGCCCTCGGATCGTACACGCTCACGTTGCCGGAGTTCCACTCGCTGACCCAGATCCGGCCCTTGCTGTCGGACCACACGCGCCGCGCGCCCTGATCCTTCGTCGGCGGCTCGATGACGGTCGCGGCGCCCGTGTCGAGATCGACGCGCGCGATGTGGCTGCCGGCCAGCGAGGCGTAGTAGACGTCGCCCTCGGGCGTCGTCGCGATCCCGTAGGGGCCTCGGCCGCGCGGCGCGTCCCAGACCTTCATGTCGCCGGTCGTGGGGTCGAGGCGGCCGTACACGCCGCTCTGGCCCGTGAACCAGATGCGCCCGCGCTTGTCGAACGTCGCGGTGTTGAGGTTGGCCCACTTGCGCGTCTCCGGCAGCGGCCAGCGCCTGACCTCTCGCGTCTTCGGATCGACGCGCACGATCGAGTTCGTGCCGCCCTCGGTCACCCACGGCGCGCCGTCGGGGCCGATGATCACGCCGTGCGGCGCCGCCCCCTGGCCGAGTGGGATCAGCTCGACCTTGCCGCTCGCGGGATCGAGGCGCCCCAGCTTGCCGTCGCGCTGCGCCGTGTACCAGACGACGCCGTCCGCGCTCACCGCCACGTCGTGCGGCGAGCCGCCGCCCGACGGCAGGGCGTAGGGCCGCGACGTGACCTCGGCCCCGACGGGCAGGGCGAGGACGACGAGGGACAACGCAAGGAGCAGGCGACGCATCACGAAGGGTCTCCCTCGCTTAGATGGGGAATCGGGGCCGAAAGACTCGCCGGATCAGGTAGGGGTTGGCGCCGAGGTCGTAGAGCCGGCGGATGTCGCCGGCCAGGAGCGCCGACCGCTCGGCGTCGCTCAGATCGTGGCCGGCCAGCTCGGCGTCGCTCAGCTTCTCGCGGGTGACGTGGGCGCGGGCGAGGCCCGTCAGGATCTTGTTGAGCGGGTACGAGACGGCGATCACGCGTGCACCCACACCGTGCCGCAGCCGGTGATCCACTCGGGCACCGGCTCGTAGGCCAGCGACTCGCCCTTCCAGCCCGGCACGGCGCCCATCAGCGCCACCCAGTTGCGGATCTCCTGGCCGCCGTTGCCGCCGTCGCGCTCGATCTCGTCCCACGTCAGCCGCAGCAGCGGCTCGACGTCGCCGCGCTCGATGTGATCGATCACCCAGTGGTCCCACTCCGGGTTGATGCGCCCCGTCTCGGGCGTGCCGACCCAGTGCGAGATCCCGCCCGTGGCGACGAACGCGACGCGCGACGCGCCGCGATGTGAGCGCGCGAAGCGTCCCACGAAGGCGCCCATCTCGTGGCAGCGGCGCAGCGTGGGCAGCGGCGGCGCCGCGCAGTTCGTGTACACGGTGGCCACGGGAATGTCGCCGTCGGGGTCGAGGAAGTGCAGCGGCACCGACAGCTCGTCCCACGACTCGATCTCGTACGAGTAGGCGAAGTCGAAGCCGCCCGCCAGCCCCGCCTCCAGCAGCGCCATGCCCCACGTCGGCGCGCCGGGGATCTTGCGCGGCGGGATGCGCATGAGCGCGCTGCCCCCGGGGCTCGGCGCGTCGTAGGCGTCGACGAGGCCGACGCAGAACGCCGGCAGGTTGCTGTAGGGAAAGTTCTGCAGGTGATCGTTCACGAACATCACGAGGAGATCGGGCCGCGCCGCCGCCAGCCGCCGCCGCATCTCGTGGAAGCCGGCATACAGGCGCTCGCGCTGCTCGGGGCGCGCGATCTCCGGCTTGCCCGTGATGAGGGGCGCGTGGGCCGCCAGCGCTGCCGCGACGATCTCTGCCATAATTCGGCCTCCGGTGGGCCCTAATGGCATCACCGCGAAGCGATGCTGTCAAGGTGGAGGATCCCGATGCGACTCGGCTACTTCGCGATGCCGCTGCACCCGCCGGGGGCCGACCCGGCGCGGACGATGGACGACGACCTCGTCCAGCTGGCGACGCTGGACCGGCTCGGTTACGAAGAGGCGTGGATCGGCGAGCACTTCACGGCGCAGTGGGAGAACATCCCGTGCCCCGATCTCTTCATCGCGCGGGCGCTCGGCATGACGAAGCGGATGACGCTCGCCACCGGCGTCTCGTGCCTGCCCAACCACGACCCGCTCATGCTGGCCCAGCGCATCGCGCAGCTGGACCAGATGGCGCGCGGACGCTTCTACTGGGGCGTCGGCTCCGGCGGCTTCCCCGGTGACTTCGAGATGTTCGGCGTCGATCCCAAGAGCGGCGAGCATCGCGTGATCACCCGCGAGATCCTCGACACCGTGCTGGCGCTCTGGCAGGACGCCAAGCCCGGAGCCTACGAGGGCGAGGGCCGGCGCTGGCGCTTCACCGTGCCGCAGCCGCAGCCGGACATCGGCCTGCGCCTGCATCTGCGGCCCTACCAGAAGCCGCACCCGCCGATCGGCGTGGCCGGCGTGACCGCGAACTCGGAGACGCTCGTGCTCGCGGGCGAGCGCGGCTACATCCCGATGTCCATCAACTTCGTGCCGCCGCGCATTCTGAAGACGCACTGGGAGGCCGTGGAGACGGGGGCGAAGCGCGCCGGCCGCATCGCCGATCGGAAGACGTGGCGCATCGCGCGCGACGTCTTCGTCGCCGACACCGACGCCAAGGCGCGACGCGAGGCGATCGGGGGCACGCTCGGGCGCGACTACCGCGACTATTTCCTGAAATTGCTCCCGAAGCTCCGCGGCTTCGACATGCTCAAGGTCGATCCCGCCATGGCGGATCCGGAGGTCACGCTCGAGTACCTCTGCGACAACATCTGGATCGTCGGCAGTCCCGACACGGTCGCGACGAAGCTCGCGCGGCTGGCCGAGGACGTGGGCGGCTTCGGCACGCTGCTCGTCATCGCGCACGAGTGGACGCCGCGCGGCGCGTGGGAGCGCTCGATGCGCCTGCTGAAAGAGGAGGTCGTGCCGCGGCTCAGCCGCGCGGGATCTTCGAGATCCCGGGCAGCCGGCCGAGGAAGTTCCCGCTCACCGCGCCGTCCACGACGAGGTCGTGCCCGTTGATGTAGCGCGCGTCGGGGCCGAGCAGGAACGCCACGGCGTCCGCGATGTCCTCGGGCGCGGCCACGCGGCCGAGCGGCACCAGCGCGGCGCGCTCGGCGGCGACCGACGCGTCCTGGTAGGCCTTCTCGGTCATGCCGGTACGCACCATCCCCGGCGACACGGAGTTCACGCGGACGCCGTCGCGTCCGAACTCCTGGGCGAGCACGCGCATCAGCATGATGACCGCCGCCTTGCTCGGCGCGTAGGCCCCGAGGTTCGCGTGCGCGTTGCTGCCCGACATCGAGGCGGTGACCACGATGGCGCCCTTCGCGGCGGCCAGCGCGTCGTGCGCCGCCTTCGCCAGCAGCCACGTCGCGCGCGTGTTGACGTTGAAGAGCGCGTCCCAGTCCTCGACGGTATAGGTGAGGAGCGCGCCGGGGCGGTTGATGCCGGCGTTGCTCACGAGACCGTCGAGCCCGCCGAAGCGCGCGACGGCCTCGCCGACGGCGCGCGCGGGCGCGTCGGCGGTCGCCATGTCGGCGTGGAGCGCCAGCGGCTCGGCGTCGAGCTTGCGCAGCTCTTCCGCGACGGCGTCGAGCCTGGCCTTCGCCTGCGCCACGTCGACGATGGCAATCTTTGCGGCGCGTCCGGCCGAGCGCGCGTCGCGCGCCAGCCTCAGCACCGTCGCCCGCCCGATCCCGCTCGCCGCGCCCGTCACCAGTGCTCGCATAGGCTGCCTCCTCCGTGCCGGGGAGTGTAACCCGCTCTGCTATCATCGAAGTGTTTGATGAACGGCACCGCGCGCCCGGTCGTCCTGTCGCTCGCGCTTCTCGTCCTCGCCAGCGGATGCGCAACCCTGCGGCCGTCTCCGTCGCCGACCGCCTCCACGCCGCCGCCGACTGCGTCCGCGCCGACGACGCCCGCGCCACGCACGGCCGCCGTCCCGGGCCCGGTGCCGGCTACGGACCCGGCGCGCGCGCGGCTGGACGAGGGCCGGGCGCTGATCGCGCGCGGTCAGATCGCGGCGGCCGCCGTCGCCCTGCGCGAGGCGTTACGGCTGCGCCCCGACCTCGCCGAAGCGCGCGCGAGCCTGGGCCTGGCGCTGTACGCGATGGGCGACCTCGACGGCGCCGCCGACGAGCTGCGCGGCCTGCTGCGCGTCCGCCCCGATTTCGCCGAGGCGCGGCTGACGCTGGCGGCGGTGCTCGTCGCGCGCCAGGACTGGCCGGCCGCGCGCGCCGAGCTGGAGGCCGCGCTCGCCGCCCGGCCCGATCTCGTTCAGGCGAGCTACACGCTCGGCGTCGTGCGCTACGCCCAGGGCGATCTCGCCGGCGCCATCGACGCCTATCGCCGCGTGCTCGCCCGCGCGCCGAGCGCCCACGACGCGCGCTACAACCTCGCGCTCGTGCTGAAGCTCGCGCGACGCGACGCGGAGGCGACCCCCGAGTTCCTCGCCGCCGCCGAGGCCGGGCTGCCGCGCGCGCAGTACTTCGCCGGCGCGGCGTACGCGACCGGCGCCGGCGTCGAGCGCGATCTCGTGGCCGCGATCACCTGGTGGACGCGCGCGGCCGAGCAGGGCGTGGCGCAGGCGGACGAGAGCCTCGTGCAATTGCGCCAGGCGGCGTCCGGGCGCTCACGCCGGACGCCGGCCGAGCGCCAGGCCGTCGAGCAGTCGTTCGGCGAATACCGCGCGCGACTCTGGAAGGACTACCCGGGGCTGACGCGCGAGGGCGACGAGCCGCTGGGCGCCGCGCTCCTGCGCCAGGGCCGCACGGGCGAGGCGGTCGCCATCCTCATCCGGGAAGCCGCCGCGCTCAGCGAGCCCGCCCAGCGCATTCTCGAGACGCTCTACGACCAGGGAATCGACGGCCAGCTGCCCGCGCACGACGCGCGAATCCTCGCCTACCTCAAGAGCGCCGCCGCCGAGGGGCGCTCGCGCCCGCGTCCCTGAAGACGCTCGGCCGGGCCGCGCTGCTGGCCGTCGGCGCGACGCTGATCGCGGCCGCCGTCTCGCTCGTCGGGGGCGCCGGCGTCACCGCGCTCGACTGGTCGGTGTACGACCGCTGGCTCCGCTCTCGCGCGCCGGTGGCGGACACGCCACGGCTGGTCATCGTCGCGCGCGATCCCTCGAGCGAGGCGCGCTTCGGCGCGGGCGCCTGGGACCGCACGATGCTCGCGCGCGTGGTCGCCGCACTCGGCCGCGGCGGCGCCGCCGTCGTCGGCCTCGACGTCCCGCTCGGCACACCGAGCGCGCCGGGCCGCGGCGGCGCCGCGAGCGACGCGCTGCTCGCCCAGGCCGCCCAGACCGTCGATGTCGTCGCCGTCGTCTCATCCGCCACGCCGCGGGTCGGCCCCGCCGCCCCCCGCGAGCCGAACGTCGGCCACACGGTGGCCGAGCCCGATGCCGACGGCATCGTCCGCGCGGTCCCGCCGTCGCTGCTGTTCGGGGCGCGGCCGGTGCCGGCGTTCGGGCTGGCCCTGGTGTCCGCGCTCACCGGCCCCGCCGCGGGCGATCTTCGCATTGCCGTCGACGCGCGCGGCCGGACGCTCGTCGACTTCGCCGGCGGCGCGTGGCCGCGGGGCGTCCAGATCGTGCCGTTTCTCGAGGTGTGGACGGCGATCGAGCAGGGCCACGCGGATCGGATCCAGACGCTGGCGAACGAGAACGCGGTGCTCGTCGTCGCCGAGCCCACGCGCGCCACCCTCCGTACACCCGTGGGCGAGATGTCGCCGATCGCGGTCCAGGCCCACTTCGCGCGCGGGTTGCTCGCCGGCTCGCGTCTGCGCGAAGCCTCGCCGGTGGCGACGGCGGGGGTCGCCCTCGCGCTGGCGGCGCTGGCGGCGTGGGTGCTGTCGGCGACGCGCTGGTGGGTGGGCCTCGCCGGCGCCGTCGTCCTCGCCGGCGCCTACGCGGCGGCGCTGCCGATGGCGCTCGCGACGACCGGCCTCGTGCTGCCGGTGGTGACGCCGCTCGGCGCCACGGCGCTGGCTGCGCTCGGCGGCCTCGTCGCCGGCCAGCTCGCGTCCGGCGCGCGCATCCGCCGCCTGGAAGACGAGAACGCGCGCGTCCGGGAAACCCTGGTGCGCAACGAGTCCGCGGTGGAGTCGCTCGAGGAGGATCTGGACGCGGCGCGCGCGGTGGTCGCCCGGTCCACCGGCGCCGAGCGCGACCTCGGGCGCGCCGCCGACCTGCTGCGCGAGCAGCTGGCCGAGGCGCGGCGCCAGGAGGAGGCGACGCGCCAGCGGCTCGACACGCTCGAGCGCGAGCTGTCGGGCCTGCGCGCGGCGGACGCGCGCCCCAGCGAGCTGGGCGACGCCGGGCAGGAGGCGCTGCGCCGCGCGTGCGAGGAGGCGGGGATCGTCACGCGCGATCCCGCCGTGCTCGCGGTCTTCCACGATCTGAGCCGCGCCGCGCGCTCGCCGCTGCCGATCCTGATCGTCGGCGAGCCGGGCACGGGCAAGGAGCTGTTCGCGCGCGCGGCCCACCGCCTGAGCCCGCGCGCGGCCCAGCCGTTCGTCGCCGTCAACATGGCCGCGATCCCGCCCGAGCTGTTCGAGAGCGAGCTGTTCGGCCACGTCAAGGGCGCCTTCACCGGCGCCGTCGCCGAGCGTCGCGGCTACTTCGAGCAGGCCGATCGCGGGACGATCTTCCTCGACGAGATCGGCGAGCTGCGCGCCGATCAGCAGAGCAAGCTGCTGCGCGTGCTGCAAGAGAAGGTCTTCCACAGGGTGGGCGCCACGCGGCCGACGGGCGTGGACGTGCGCGTCGTGGCCGCGAGCAACCGCGACCTCGAGCGGGGCGTCGCCGAGGGCTGGTTCCGCGAGGACCTCTGGTTCCGGCTCAAGGGCCTGGTGCTCCGGCTGTCGCCGCTGCGCGCGCGGCCCGACGACGTCGTGGTGCTCGCGTCGCGGATCGTCGGCGAGGCCGCCGCCGAGCTCGGCCGGCCGGGCGTCACGCTGTCCGAGGACGCCGTCGTCGCGCTGCGGGCCCACGCCTGGCCCGGCAACGTGCGCGAGCTTCAGAACTGCCTGCGCCAGGCCGTCGCGCTGGCCGATGGCCCGGTGCTCAAGCGCGAGGACCTGCGATTGCCGGAGCCGGAGCGCCGCCTCGCCGTCGAGCCCGGGGACGAGACGGGCGACGCCGCGGTGCTGGCCTGCCTGCGGCGCCACGGCTTCGACATGCAGAGCAGCGCCCACGAGTTCGGCTGGGACCGGAGCACCGTGACCCAGCGGCTCAAGGGCCTGGGCTTCCGCGCCCTGGTCGACGCCGGCGGCGACCGCGCCCGCGCCGCGCGTGAGCTCGCCGGCGATCCCGTGCTCGCCCGGGCCGTCGAGCTGAAGCTGCGCGAGTACCACGAGCACCTGCTCCGCTCGGTCGCCGGCTTCGACACTGCCGAGGCCGCCGTCGCCGCCTGCCGGCGCCGGTTCAAGAACCTCCCCGACCGCCACTTCCGCTCGCTCGAGTTCCTGGTCCGCCAGCACTTCCAGCGGCCTTCTTCTTAGGCTCGCCTCGGATGAGGGGGGAAGGTTTCTCTGTCGAAGGCGCTCGAAGCGGCGCGAGAAGCGCTGTATCAGCGTACGCAGGTCGCACACCCGGACACCNGCACGTNNCNATCGCTCGTGGTTGCTCCGTGAACCCATTGCGGCCCCGCGACGTCCTGAGGCTCGCACTGCGCCCGCGGGGCCACGCGGGGATGCGGGGACGTCCCCGCGTCGGGTGGCGCCCCGCGTGAGCCAAGTGCGCGTCGTTGCGTCGTTCAGGGTCTGGCCCGGGCGTTGCGATATGAGCCTGGCGTGCGCGGCCGCCGCGTGGGCGGGCCGGCCGGCGCGGGGTACGAAACCAAGCCACGGAGAAGGCCATGACGACGACGAACGTGCAGTCGACACACACGAAGAACGAGCTCCTGCGGGGGCTGGTGATCGCGATCGGGTGCCTCGCGATGCTGCTGAGCGGGGTGGGGGCGCTCTACTGGATGCAGGCGCGGCC
>JGI25382J43887_10001031_pt1 | contig 10734 bp, 9 predicted proteins | sample GraSoi013_1_40cm_3_FD_43887 | JGI IMG/M metagenome (IMG submission 43887) | reverse complement strand
AGCGGCCTCTGCCACACCGACCTCGAGGTGATCCAGGGCCAGCTCTTCTATCCGCGGCCGATCGTGCTCGGCCACGAGGGCGCCGGCGTGGTGGAGGCGGTAGGCGCCGGCGTGACGCTGGTGCGACCCGGCGATCACGTCGTCTGCTCGTGGAATCCGAGCTGCGGGCACTGCTTCTACTGCGACCGCGATCAACCGATCCTCTGTGAAGTGTTCACGCGCACCCAGCCCCGAGGCCAGCTTCTCGACGGCGCATCACGACTGGAGCTCGACGGGCGTCCGGTGCATCACTTCTCCGCCGTGTCTTCGCACGCCGAGTCCTGCGTGGTGCACGAGACGAGCGCCGTGCCGGTCCCGCGCGAGATCCCGTTCGACCGCGCCTGCCTGCTCGGCTGCGGCGTGATGACGGGCGTGGGCGCGGCGACGCGCGTGGCCCGCATCGCGCCCGGCGCCACCGTCGTGGTAGTCGGCGCCGGCGCCGTCGGTCTCAACGCGATCCAGGGCGCGGTCCTGAGCAGGGCGGACGTGATCATCGCGGCGGACGTCGACGACCGGAAGCTCGCGCTGGCCCGCACGTTCGGCGCGACCCACACGCTGAGCGCCGCGCGCGACGACGTCGCGGCGCGCGTGCGCGACCTCACCGATGGCCGCGGCGCCGATGTCGTCCTGGAGGCGGCCGGCAAGGCCGAGGCGTTCCGGCTCGCCGTCGAGACGGCGCGGCCGGGCGGGACGATCGTCTTCCTGGGCAAGATGGCCGTCGATCAGCCGGTGACCTTCCGCTGGGGATCGCTGATGGCCGAGCGGCGCATCGTGCGATCGAGTTACGGCGGCGCGCGGCCGCGACGCGACTTTCCCTGGCTGGCCCGGGCGTACCTGGACGGCCGGCTCAAGCTCGACGAGCTGATCACGCGCCGACTGACGCTCGCCGAGATCAACGACGGCTTCACCCAGATGGCCAAAGGTGACGGGGTGCGAGCGGTGATCCTCCTCGACGCGGAGGTACGGCGATGAGCCTGCTCCAAGGCATCGTGATGCTCCTGGCGTTCCTGATCGCGGTCTGGGTCATCTTCCGGGGCACGAGCCCGATCATCGTGCTCCTCGCGCTCGCCATCGCGTGGACGGTGCTGGCCGGCGCCGGCTTCCGCGACCTGCTGGCCAACGTGCTCCAGAAGGGCGGCGAGCAGTACGCCAGCACGGTGATCGTCATCGTCTTCGGGGCGTGGTTCGGTCAGATCCTCGTCCAGACCGGGATCGCCGAGAGCATGATTCGCACCGCGGTGGAGCTGGCCGGTGACCGGCCGATCGCGGTGGCGTGGTCGATCTCGCTCATCACCAGCGTCCTCTTCACGTCGATCTACGGCGTGGGGGCGGCCATCGCGATCGGCGTCATCGCCATCCCGATCATGCTCTCGCTCGGCATCCCGGCTCGCGTGGCCGCGCCGGCCTTCACGATGGCCATCGGATCGGGCAACTATCTGAACCCGGTCGAGTTCGGCATCTTCAAGAACTTCTTCAAGGGCATCGAGTACGCGCAGCCGTACTTCACCTTCTACGTCATCGGGTTCGTCGTCTACCTGCTCATGGCCTTCGCCATGTCGGCCTGGCATCTCCGCGGCGTGCAGGTGCGCCGCGCGTCGGCCGTGGCCACGACGATGGTCACGCCGCGACGCGTGCGCGTGCCGTGGGTGTCCTACCTCGCTCCGCTCGTTCCGGTGTTCGTGATCATCGCCTTCAAGTGGCCGCTGATCCCGGCGTTCCTCCTCGCCATCGCCTTCGCCCTGGTGACGACCCAGGGCCAGCGGACCGTGCGGGCCACCGTCGATCTCTTCCACAAGACGTTCTACGACGCCTTCCCCGACATCGCGACGATCGCCGCGCTCTGGATCATCTGCGGGATGCTCATCGTCGCCGGNCAGCTCGAGCAGGTGAAGGCGGTCTTGAATCCCGTCTTCGCGCCGATCATCCCGCACACGCCGTTCCAGGCCACGGTCTTCTTCGCCCTGCTGGCGCCTCTCGCCATCTATCGCGGGCCGTTCAGCATCATCGGCACCGGCGCCGCCCTGCTGGCCGTCATGCTCAACGCCGCCTACGTTCCGCCGGTGTTCCTCTACCTGCTCTGGCGGGGCCCGCTCTGCCTGCAGGGCAGCCAGGATCCGACGAACTCGTGGACGCTGTGGACCATCGGCTATACGAAGGTCTCCCACGGCGACTTCCTGAAAACGGCGCTGCCCTTCGGCTGGGCGATGGTGGCCATCAACGCGGTCATCGCCTACGCGATGTTCGGAGGCGCGTTCACCAGGTAGCTCGATGGGCCGCTTCGTCCGGATCGGCATCGACGTCGGCGGCACCTTCACGAAGGCCGTGATGGTGGACGACGACACCCACGCGATCGTCGGACAGGCGGTGGTGCCGACGTCGCACACGGCGCGCGAGGGCGTGGCCGCCGGCGTGATCGAGGCGTTCCGCCGGGTGCTGGCCGGCGCGGCGGTGAGCCCGGGCGACGTCGTCTTCATCGCCCACAGCACGACGCAGGCGACCAACGCCCTGCTCGAAGGCGACGTGGCGGCCGTCGGCGTCCTCGGCATGGGCCGGGGTGCGGTCGAGTCGCGGCTGGCGCGCAGCCAGACGGCCGTCGGGGACGTCGAGCTGGCCTCGGGACGCCGCATCTCGGCCGGCCACGTCTTCCTCCGCAGCGACGCGCTCAGCCGCGACGACGTGCGCACGGCGGTGACGACGCTGCGCGAGAGGGGCATGCGGGTGATCGTCGCGTCCGACGCCTTCAGCGTGGACGACCCGGCCGCCGAGCAGCAGGTGATGGCGGTGGCCCGCGAGCTCGGGCTGCCCGCCACGGGCGGACACGAGATCACCAAGCTCTACGGCCTCACCATCCGCACCCGCACGGCCGTGATCAACGCCAGCATCCTGCCCAAGATGATGGAGACGGCNCGGCTCACCCACGAGAGCGTGCGCGCGGCCGGCATCACGTGCCCGCTCATGATCATGCGCGGCGACGGCGGCGTGATGAACCTCGGCGAGGTGGAGAACCGCCCGATCCTCACCATGCTGTCGGGGCCGGCCGCCAGCGTGGCCGGCGCGCTCATGCACCTGCGCGTGTCCGACGGGATCTTCTTCGAGGTGGGCGGCACCAGCACCAACATCGCCGTGATCCGCAACGGTCGTCCGACGATCGCCTTCGCCGAGCTCGGCGGCCACCGGACCTACGTCAGCTCTCTCGACGTGCGCGTGCTCGGGGTCGCGGGCGGCAGCCTGGTGCGTGTGCAGGGCGACCGCATCGTCGACGTCGGCCCGCGCAGCGCCCACATCGCCGGCCTGCCCTATGCGTCGTTCCTCCCCGCGGAGCGTCTGGCCGATGCCGACCTGGTGTTCGTCCAGCCGAAGCCGGGCGATCCGTCCGATTACGTCGCGGTGCGGGTGGACGACGCGTCCCGAGTCGCCATCACCACCACCGACGCCGCCAACGCGCTCGGCGTCATCCCGCGCGGCGACTACGCCTGGGGATCGCCCGAGGCCGCGCGCCGGGCGCTCGCGCCGCTCGCCGCGCGTGTCCGCACGAGCGTGGACGAGGCCGCGCAGCGAATCCTCGACGTCGCGGTGGCGAAGGTCGTGCCGACCATCGAGCGGCTCGTCGAGGAGTACGCGCTGGAGCGCGATCAGATGACGCTGGTGGGCGGCGGCGGCGGCGCCTCGGCGTTGATCCCGTATGCCGCGCAACGGCTCGGCCTCGACTATCGCATCGCCGAGAACGCCGCGGTCATCTCGTCCATCGGCGTCGCGCTGGCGATGGTGCAGGACAGCGTCGAGCGCGTGATCCCGAATCCGCGGCCCGAGGACCTCGCGGCCGTCCGCGCCGAGGCGCGCGAGGCCGCCATCCGGGCGGGCGCTCATCCCGCGAGCGTCCAGGTCCACATCGAGGTGAACCCGCAGACCCAGCGCGTGCGCGCGACGGCGTGGGGCGCCACCGAGATGCGGGCACGCGATCTCCTCCGGGCGCTGAGCGAGGCCGAGGCCCGGGCGATCGCCGCGCAGTCGCTCAAGGTCGAGCCCGGCGCCGTGCGCCTGGCCGGCCGCACCGGCGGGCACTGGGTCTTCGTCACCGAGGTCAGCGAGCGGCGTCTGTGGATCATGAAGACGACGCGCCGACCGGTGCGCGTCCTCGACCGCGGCGGCTTCATCAAAGTCCAGCGTGCCGACGCCGAGGTGGGGCAGGCGGTGGCCAGCACCGCGATCGACGAGCTGCGAGCGCTCTGGGGCAGCACGACGCTCTACGACGGCAACGGCGTGATTCCGCCCGATGCGTACCTCGTGCTGGATGGCCAGATGGTCGAGCTGTCCGGGATGATCTCGATCGATCACGCGGTGTCGGTGGCCGAGAGCGAGCTGAGCGGCTGCCGCCCGGACGAGCCGGTGGTCATCGTGGCCGCGCGGCGCGCGCAGGGGAGGCTCTAGTGCTGGTCGATCTCGTCCAGCGGGTCGTCTCCGACCCGGAGGCGGCCACGATGCTGGCCCTCTGGCGGCTCGATCGAGATCCCGTCGCCGGGCGCGTGGCGCCGGAGCGTCGTCGTGAGCTGGTCGCCGACGCGCGCGCCGCCGGCGCCACGCTGGCGCGTCGAGTGCGAGCGGGTCAACGTGGGCCCGTCGAAGCGCGGCTTGGCCTTGCCGGCGTCAGGATCGTCGAAGACGACGGCACGGAGCAGGCGGCGTCGTTGATTCACCACGCGGTCTATACGTCGCCGCCGCCGACGGTGACGCTGTACCGCCGTGCGCTGGCCGCTCTCGAGCGCGTCGTGAACACCGAAGGGTTGCGCACGAGCCTCGGTGACGTCGATGTGCGCGAGCTGATCCTCACCCACGAGCTGTTTCATCACGTGATCGCGCACGCGAGCGCTCCCGCCGGCGTCAGGCCCACCGTCGACGTCCTGCGTCTCGGCCCCTGGCGACGCCGCGCGACCNTCCATGCGGCCGAAGAGATCGCCGCGGCCGCCTTCGTCACGACCTGGCACCAGCTGAGCTGGCCGGCCGGGTTGCTGGATCTCCTCACGCTAGTCGCCTACGACGCCCCACCCGCGGTAATTTTTGCAACTCTTGTAGAGAAGGCGACCTCGGTTTAAAAAGAATTTCAATCCCGCGGGGCTCTGGCACCCGGCTCTCACCTTCGACCTCGATGTTCGACCCATTTTTCGTTGTGGCTCTGTTGTTGCACTCCAACCCGGTCATCGCAATGGAGGCGCGAATGACCGGGAGAACGATCGATGAGCTGGTCATCGGCGACCGCGCCGAGCTGACGTGCTCGATCAACGCGGATCTGGTCGCGAGTTTCGTGACGATCAGCGGCGACCACAACCCGCTCCATCACGACGCTGAGTTCGCGGCATCGACCTCATTCGGCGAGCCCATCGCTCCCGGTATCCTGACCGCCGCGTTCAGCTCCGCCGTGATCGGCACCGAGCTGCCCGGTCCGGGCGCCGTGTACCTGTCCCAGTCACTCAAGTTCCTGCGGCCGGTGATGGTGAACGACACCATCACGACTCGCGTGGAGGTCACCGAGGTCATCCCCGGAAGGAACCGCGTGTGCCTCCGCACGGAATGCGTGAATGGCCGCGGCGAGCCCGTGTTGACGGGCGAGGCGTGGGTCATGCCCGCGAAGGCCGCGCAGAGTCGCGAGCGACGTATCGAACCCGCCGTGGCGCTCGCGCGCGCGGCCTAGCCAGAAGAATCGAGGGATCCGATGAACGGCCAGGGCCCGTCCAGGACGAAGAGCGACCCGCCCGATTACGTCCGCTCGCTGGAGCTGGCGGATGCGATGGGGCAGAACGAGAAGCTGCGGCAGGCGCTCGCCGAAGCTCGCGAGTACATCACCGCGCTCCGAGAAGAGGTCGAGAAGCTGACGGCGCCTCCGGCGACCTACGCCATCTACCTGTCCACCAACGAGGACGGCACCGTGAACGTCCTCGCCCAGGGACGCAAGGCCAAGGTCAATGCGCATCCGTCGATCGTCGTCTCCGCGCTCCGGCCGGGCCAGGAGCTGATCCTGAACGAGGGCCTGAACGTGATCGACGTCGCCGGCTACGAGGTCCAGGGCGAGGTCGTGATCCTCAAGGAGCAGCTCGACGGTGAGCGCGCGATCGTCACGCTGCGCGCGGACGAAGACAAGGTCGGCGTCATCGCCGATCCCTTGCGCGCGACGCGCCTGAAGATCGGCGATCACATCCTGATGGATTCGAAATCCGGCTACCTGCTCGAGCGGCTGCCGAAGAGCGAGGTCGAGGACCTGTCGTTGGAGGAAGTGCCGGACATCGGCTACGAGGACATCGGCGGCCTGGGCGCCCAGATCGAGACGATCAAGGACGCCGTGGAGCTGCCGTACCTCTACGCGGACTACTACAAGGAGCATCAGCTCGCGCCGCCCAAGGGTGTGCTGCTCTACGGGCCTCCCGGCTGCGGCAAGACCATGATCGCCAAGGCCGTCGCCAACAACCTCGCCGAGAAGATCTCCCAGAAGCGCGGCGAGAAGATCCAGGGCTACTTCCTGAACATCAAGGGCCCCGAGCTCCTCAACAAGTACGTGGGCGAGACCGAGCGGAAGATCCGCGAGATCTTCGTGAAGGCCAAGGAGAAGGCCAACGAGGACGTGCCGGTCGTCGTCTTCTTCGACGAGATGGACGCGCTGTTCCGCACGCGCGGCACCGGCATCTCGTCGGACGTGGAGAGCACGATCGTGCCCCAGCTCCTGGCCGAGATCGACGGGGTCGAAGGCCTCAAGAACGTCATCGTGATCGGCGCCAGCAACCGCCAGGACCTGATCGACCCCGCGGTCCTGCGTCCGGGCCGGCTCGACGTGAAGATCAAGGTCGAGCGCCCGGACCAGGTCGGGGCGGCCGACATCTTCAAGAAGTATCTGACCACCGAGCTTCCGATCGCCGAGCCCGAGATCCAGGCGGCCGGCGGTGCCGAGGCGGCGGTCGACGCCATGGTCTCCACCGTGGTCGACACGATGTACCGCCCGGCCGACGAGAACCGGTTCCTCGAGGTCACCTACGCCAACGGCGAGACGGAGATGCTGTACTTCAAGGACTTCGCCTCGGGCGCCATGATCGAGTCGATCGTGCGCCGGGCCAAGAAGCTCGCGCTCAAGCGCTACATCAACCGGGGCGACAAGGGCATCAGCAGCACGGACCTGGTCACCGCGGTGCGCGAGGAGTTCAAGGAGAACGAGGACCTGCCGAACACGAGCAATCCCGACGACTGGGCGAAGATCGCAGGCCGCAAGAAGGACCGGATCGTCGCCATCAAACCGGTCGTCGTCGACCCCCAGGCCCGGACGAGCGACGTCGAGCGGATCGTCACCACGGGCCAGTACCTGTAAGCGAGGCGGAGCGACGGGGAGCTAGAAGCGGACGCCGAACGTGAGCCCGGGCATGACGTGCGGATGGCTTCCGACCCCGGTGTGGATGTCGGTCAGGTTCAGCAGGAACGTGGCCGTCGCGCTCACGTTGCGGTTCAGCGCGTAGTCGAAGCCGACACCGATCGGGATCAGGAACGACGTGTCGCTGCCACGGAAGTCGGTGTGCACGAAGCCGAGGCCGCCTTGCGCGGTCAGCTTGAGGCCCTTCGAGAGATCCANCCAGTACTTCACTTGACCCGAGGCGGCGATCTGCGTCATGTCGCCGGTGACACCGAACTGGAGCAGGGGCCCGACCGAGAAGCTGCGGTTGAAGAATCTCTCGACGTTCAGGTTCATCGCGAACGCGGTGCCGTCGGGCGTGTTGCCGAGGAATCCCACGGCCGCTCCGCCCGTCCAGGCTCCGGCAGCCGGCTCCGTCGCCTCGCCGTCACCTGCGCCGCCGTGGACGATCAATCCCACCGTGACGGCAGCGACTAGCGCCCACGCGAAAACGGCCCTTCCTGGCCTCGTGGCCTCGATGCCCATCACACCGCATCGTACGACGCGCAGGAGGATCGGCCNCAGGAAATTCAGCGTCACGTCACCGTTCGGGCCAGCCCGGTCTTCGCGTACTTGAGATCGCGATACTCACCCGAGAGCACCGGCGGGTGTCTCGGCGGCCCTTGCGAGGGAAGGCACTCGATGAGGGCGTCGTAGTTCGGATGATTGAAGAACGCGATCGAGAGTCGTGGGCCGCTCGGACCGTGACCGAGCGGCGGGTTCACGACGCGGTGCAGGTTGGACAGCCAGCGATCGTTCGTCCATCGCATGAGCAGATCGCCGATGTTGACGACGAAGGTCGTGGGCGACGTCGGCACGTCGATCCAGCGGCCATCGCGCGTCCTGACCTGCAACCCGCCCGGCACGTCCTCGCCGCTCAGGATCGTGAAGCCGCCGTAATCGGTGTGGGCGCTCGCGCGGAGCTGGCCCGGGCTCGGGGGCACGGTCTGGCCGGGGTAATAATTCAGCCGCATCGTCCCAATGGACCGGTCGACCTTGTCGTCGAAGAAGGTCTCGTGCACGTCGAGCGCGATCGCGGCCAGCCGCATCAGGAACACGACGAGCTCGCTCATGGCGCGGTAGTAGATGGTCGCCGCCTCGGCCAGGCCCGCCGGCACGGCCGGCCAGATGTTGGGCTCGAAGTGCCGGCGCCCGCGCGAGCCCGTGTAGTACGAGTCCGCGGTCGTGTCGACCGGGCCGACGTGGAAGAACTCCTTCAGATCGGGGGGCGCCGCCGCGTCGTTGGCCTTCGAGAGCGTCTCGCCGCCGACCGGATGATAGCCGCGGTTGGTGCCCTCGACGGGATGGCGGCACCGAAGCTTGTCGGCGAGCGGAAGGCCGAAGAAGTCATGAGCCAGCCGGCGCAGGTCGTCGACGAGACGATCGGGGACGCCGTGTCCGCTGATGGCGAAGAATCCGATCTCGCGACAGGCGCCGTCGATGGCAGCGGCCACGCGGCAACGTTCGTCCCGGCCGCCGTGGCGCGCCGGCGCGACGTCGATCAGCGGGACGTTCGTCATGGATCAGAGCGTGGAGAAGACGGAGCCGCCGTCCACGATCAGCGTCTGGCCGCTCATGAAGGCGCTGTCGTCGGACGCGAGGAAGACCACCGCGCCCTCGACGTCGTCGGGAAACGCGTCGCGCTTGAGCGAGCGGGCCTGCATGACGGCGGCCGACTGGAAGGCCGTGATGTCGGGATTCGCCTGCACCGTGTCGCTCAGGATCAGCCCGGGCGCCACCGCGTTGACGGTGATTCCGCTCGGGCCAAGCTCGCGAGCCAGCGCGCGCGTCATCGCGACCACGGCCCCCTTCGACGTCACGTAGTGAAGGAGCAGGGCGGTGCCCTTGACGTTGACCGCCATGACGCGATCCCACTCCGCCTCCGGGATCTCGTCGAACGGCTGAGGCTTCAGCGTGGCGAACACCGCGGCGTTGTTGACGAGCACGTCGATGCGGCCGAAACGAGCGACGGCCGCATGGACCATCGCACGTACCGACGCCATGTCGCTCACGTCGGTCCGTACGCCGTACGCCCGCTCGGGGGCGAGCTCGAGCGCCGCGGCAACCGGGTCGGCGACATCGGCGAGCACGACGCGCGCGCCCTCGGCGAGGAAGCGTCGCCCGTACGCCAGGCCGATGCCGGCGGCGCCGCCGGTGATCACCGCGACTGTGCCCGCGAGCCGCATGTCGCGCGAGCATAGACGCGCGATCCGGACGCGTCAACGACGGCGGCGCGGTTACGGGGTCTTCGGCGTGGACTTCGGACTGTCGAGCGCCTCCCGAACCTTGTCGGCGAGGGCTCGGGGCGCAAACGGTTTGGCCAGGAAAAAGAGGCCCGTATCCGGCGAGTCCGCGGGAATCGTCATCTCACCCGGATACCCCGACATGAAGACGATCTTGGTCGCCGGCCCGGTTCGCCCGACGTGGTGGGAGAGCTCGCGGCCGCCCATGGCCGGCATCACGACGTCCGTGACCACGAGATCGACCCGGCCCGCGTGGTGCTCACGAGCCCTGGCGGTGCGGGTCGCGTAAACCCGTCGTTATTCTCCTACGTCTATGCGGAAGACCGATGTTGCGCCGGAGCGTTGTGGACGACCGGGGGCCGAAGGGAGCCGGATGCCAAAGCGGGGGAAATGCTCGAAATGTGGATCGCCGTTGGTCCGGACCGGCTTTGACACGGACAAGAAGGGCCAGACGGTGTTCCACTACAAGTGCCAGACGTGTGGACAGACGGCCACCAAGACGATGAAGTGATCGTACGCTCGCTAGAGATCGCTCCCGGAGTACGACAGGTTGAAGGACTTGTTGCAGAGCGGAAAGTCCGGGACGATGTTGTTCAGCACGGCGTACTCCAGTGCCGGCCAGTTCCTGAAGGATGGATCGGCGATCTTGACGCGCTCGACCTGCTCGGGGCCGCCCGCCATCACCCAGTACCAGACGGGACCACGCCAGGACTCCACGGCGCTGGTCTGATCCCCTTCACGAAGCGGGGGCAGCTCGACGCGCGCCGGGCCTGCCGGGATACCGTCCATCGTGCGGGCGATCAGGCGGGCCGCCTCACGAGCCTCGCGGATCCGAACCATCGTGCGGGCCCACACGTCGCCCGTCTCGTACGTCGGCACCACGACGTCGACCTTGTCGTAGGCCGCGAAGGGGGCGTCACGGCGCAGGTCGGCATCGATACCGCTCGCCCGTGCGACCAGGCCGACCACCTGCATCTCTCGAGCCGTCGCCGTGGTGAGACGTCCCGTGCCTTGCAAGCGCTCCAGCAC
>JGI25382J43887_10001028_pt1 | contig 10743 bp, 10 predicted proteins | sample GraSoi013_1_40cm_3_FD_43887 | JGI IMG/M metagenome (IMG submission 43887) | reverse complement strand
GTGGCACGCGCGTTGCTCCCAGTCTTCGCCGTCAATGGTTTGCGCAGCGCTTTCCTCGATCAGACTCCGGGCGCCGTGCACGCTGGCGATGGTGGTCGCGCTTCCGACGACGGCGCTCGCTCACGAGCGTTTCGTCAAGCACGACGTGCTGCGACCGTTTCCCCACGACTTCTTCTTCCACGTGGACGGCAACGTGCTGAGCATCGCGACGCGCGTCTGCCTGGCCATGGCCGCGGTGCTCTTTCTGTGGTTCCGGCGGCAGGCGATCCAGGCGTTTCTCGACAGGAAGCTCCGGGCCGGTTCGAACCGCCGGCGGCTCGAGCTGATCCGTGTCGGCCTGCGCTTCGTCACCGATCAGCCCGTCGACACCTCGTGGTTCCGGCGCGTCGAGGAGTGGGCGGTCATTCTGTTCTTGCGGTGTCCGGGCCTCGTCTTGATGTACGCGGCGGCCAACTCCTCACTCGTGATGCCGACCTATCCGCTGGCCGAGCCGACGAAGGTGCTGTTCCAGTACGCGTCGGTCGCACTCGGCATCGCGATCATCACCCAGCTGGCGCTTCCGCTGTGCGGCGCCGCCATCTTCGCGATCTTCGGATACATCGTCGTTGCTTACGACTGGAAATTGGCCGTCGACGTGCTGCCCGTGTTGAGCGTCGCCATGGTCTACGTGACCTGCCCATGGGACTCCCACGTACGACCGATCACCTCATTGAGCCGTCGCCAGATTCGGTTGGTGCGCCTGGTCCTCGGCTTCAGCTTCTTTGCCCTCGGGTGGATGAAGATCTACAACCCGGACGACGTGATCGGCGTCGCTCAGAACTTTCCGACCGTGACCGAGGACATCTTCATCAAGCTGTTCTACTGCGGCACCGATCCTCAACTAAAGACGGGCTGCTGGCTGATGGCCTTCGCGCTGAGCGAAGTCTTGACCGGGTTTCTCGTGATGGTGGGCGCCTTCAGCCGGGCGTGGGCGGTGCAGATGGTCTACGTCTTCACGAAATTGATGGTAGTGGACTTTGGCTGGCCGGAGATTCCGCACCTCTATCCGATCAGCGCCTTCCTGACGCTCGCGTTTTCGAACCAGCTTTCCAACGAGCTCGATGGCGAGCCGACCGTGGTCGGCAGCACGATCTCGAAGCGGCCGCGCTGGGGGCTGGCGGTGTCGGCCGCGCTCTCGTGGTTGATGATCTTTCCGTTACTCTACGCGCTAACCCTGACGCAGCGGCCGTTTCTGCGGACGTCGACGACGACCAGCGCCACCCGTCCGACCGAGGTCGGCAGCCGGCCCAAATAGACACGGGCGGTACTGCGCATCAACCCCCGCCCAGGCACGGGTCACGGCGCAACCACGTACTAGCGGCGTCCTGCACCGGGGACTACGGTGCATGTGCATGCTGACTCCGCGTGAACGTGCCCTCGTGTTCCGAGCCTGCTGGCATCATCCGATTGCGAAGTGCGGGCGCTGTGGCGCCTCGTTCAGATCCACCGAGCTCGCGGCCGATCCGTTCTGCGGCCTCAGCAACCTCTGCCCGTCGTGTCGCATCGACCTGACCGACTCCATCCGGCAGCATCTCATCTCGTGCGCGGTCGCTGCCGTCCTCGTGGCTCAAGATGCGGTTGCCGACGGGAAGCTGATCTGCGAGGACAGCGTCACGTTGCGCAAGGACGCTCACAGGCTCCGTGATGCCGCCGGCGTCGCCCGAGCCGAAGTCGAAGCCGAGATCGAGCGCAAGAAGCGGGCCGAAGCCGAGACGCCACCGGGAGCGTACCTGGCGTGAAGTCGGTGGAAAAATCTGAACGATAGGGGGGCGGCGGCGGCCGCCCCCTCCGACTGACGCTACGGACAGACTCGCGTAATGAACTTCTCGGGCGGCGGCCCGCCCCACTGCGAGACCAGAGCCTCTTCGGCCGACAAGAGATTGCCGCCGTTCTTCGCGTTGAGGCGGTCGGTGTCCGCCCAGTGCTCGTGCACGCGGCCCCACGGATCGGCCCAGTAGTCGTAGACCTGGCTGCCCAGGAGGTGGCGTCCGATCCCCCACATGTGCTCGTACTTGTCGAGCTGGACGATGTAGTCGTGGCCCATGAAGACGTCGTCGACGTCCTGCACCTCGAACGAGAGGTGATTGAGGCCCGCGCGGTCGTTCTTGATGCAGAAGAAGACGTGGTGGTCGACGTAGACGTCGCCGCGATCGCACCGGTTGAACGATCCGATGATGTTGTCCTTGCTCCCCGCGTACACGTCGTCGGAGCAGACGAGGCCGAGCGTGTCGCGGAACCACTGCACGGTCTCCATCACCCTGGGCGAGGCCATCACGCCGTGGCCGATCCGCTTCACCCGTGACGCGCCCTTGGGCAGCCGGTACAGCTCGCCGGCCCGCTTCAACGGCTCGGACCCGGAGTTCAAGACCTGACGCTGCACGGGGATCGGCTTGAGCGTCTCGATCCCGTACAGCACCTCGACCTGGTAGCCGTTGGGCTCCTTCAAGCGGACGCGCTTGCCTCCGCCCGGCTCGTCGATGTCCTCGACGGCCGAAGCGCCGGGCGCATTGGCCACCCGCTTGAGGTCATCGAGGCTCGCGGCGTAGTACGCGAGGCCCACGAAGCCGGCGTCGCCTTTTTCCGTCACGTGGAGGTGATGGCTGNGATCCGTTCCCCGCATGTAGAGGGCGGTCCTCGTCCGGTCCGCCCTCACCATCCCGAAATGGGTGAGGAACTCCTCCATCAGGTCCAGGTCCGGCGCCCGCAGGCGCCCGTACGCGAGATCCGTCACCTTGATCACTGGCATCGTTCCACCTCCGCTCGAACCTGGAACCAAGCTAATGCTTCACGCGGTGAAGATCAACGTGGGACGCGATCACCCGAGCTCCCGCGAGGCCAGGCGCGCGCCCTCCACCATGGCGTCGAGCTTGGCCCACGCGATCCTCGCGTCCAGGAGGGGGCGCTCGGCGAACGTGGCGAACCCGCAGTCGACGCCGGCGATGACGTTGTCGCGGCCGACCAGACGCGCGCACTGCACCAGCCGTTGCGCCACCAGCTCGGGGTGCTCGATGAAGTTGGTCGTGGAGTCGAGCACGCCCGGGATCAGCACCTTGCCGGCCGGGAGCTTGACCTCCTCGAACAGCTTCCATTCGTGCGCGTGGCGCGGGTTGGCGCCCTCGAAGGACAGGCCGGCCGGGCGCGCAGTGAGCAGGATGTCGAGGATGTCGCGGAGCGGCACGTCACGGTGGTGCGGGCCTTCATAGTTGCCCCAGCAGACGTGCAGGCGCATGCGTTCGGGCGGAAGGTCGGCCACCGCGTGATTGAGCGCCTCCACGTGCAGCGCGGCCACCTTCCTGAACTCGTGCAGCGTGAGGTGCTGGAACTGATTGTTCCGTCCCGAGCCCAGATCGGGACAATCGAGCTGGAGCAGGAAACCGGCGCGCACGATGGCGGCGTATTCACGCTTCAACACGTCGGCCAGCGCATGGATGTACGCTTCGTGGCTCGGGTAGTAGCGGTTCACGAGGAAGCGGGCGGCCTGACCCGGCGACACCGCGGTCATGAAGAAGACTCGATCGGAGCCGGCTTTCTCGGCGGCTCGCCGGAGGTTGTCGATGTCCTTCTCGACCGCGCCGAAGTCGCGCCAGGCAATCGGGCCCGAACAGGTCGGCCGCTTCTCGTAGGCCGGCGTCTGTCGCCGCGCCGCGAACTCGGGGAAGTCCTTGAGGTCGGCGCCCATGATGGGAGGCACGCTCTCGCCTTCGAACCCGGTGAGGCGATCCTTGATGTACGTCGAGTAGTCCAGCTTCCCCTGCTCGCCGTCGTTGACGATGTCGAGGCCCGCCGCCACCTGCTTGCGGACGATCTCCTCGACCGCGGATCGTACGCGGGCGTCGAATGCCGCCCCCTCCGTCGCGCCGCCTTCCTCCCGCTTCCTGAGGAGCGCGACGAGATCGTCCGGGCGCGGCAGGCTGCCGACGTGGGTCGTGAGGATCCTCAACGTCCCAGCACCTTGTTGCAGTCCGTCATCTTGCCCTTGAACTCCGCCCAGGCCGGGTACTTCAGGAACTCCTCCGGCGTCCACGTCCAGAACTGGGAAACGCTCGGATACGTCCTGACCGGCGTGTTCACGAGCTGGCTCCCGACGCGCTCCACCTTCCGGACGTACTGGGGCTGCACGATGTTCTGGAACTGATCGAGCCGTACGACGCCCTTCGGCGAATCGAACTCCGCCTTGCGGAGCGCGGCCATGAACGCCTCTTTGTCCTCGACCTTGCCGTTCACGGCCCGGGTCGCCTCCGCGATCGCCCTGGCCCCGACGTATCCGTCGGCGGCGTTGTCGAACGGCACCCGGCGATACTTCTTCTCCCAGGCGGCCACGAAGCGCTTGTTCTCCGGCGTGTCGATCAGCGCCGTGTAGTGGATCGCGGAGTACCAGCCGAGCGAGGCGTCGCCGAACTGGGCGAGGTTGGCCTCATCGGTGATCTGGGCGTAGAGATCCATCAGCGGCAGCGTGACGCCGTACTCGGGATATTGCCGGCCGAAGCGGAGCCCGTCGGCGCCGACCGTGAAGACGACCACCGCGTCGGCCGAGCGATCGATCTGGGTGATGAAGGGAGCGAAGTCCGGAGTGCCCAGCGGCGCCCACAGCTCCTGGACGACGCGTCCGCCGAGCGAGCAGAAGACCCGGGCGAATGAGCCGTTGACCTCGAGACCGCCCACGTAGTCGGAGCCGATCAGAACGACCTTTCGCCACCCCGCGTTCTTGTACGCCCAGTCCGCCGCGGCGTGGCCCGGCCCCGTTCCGCTCTGGGACCAGCGAAAGATGTACGGGTTGAGCAACGGTCCGGGGACGGTCAGCGAGCTGACGCCGAAGTCGGCCGACACGATGATCGGAATCTTCTTTTCCTTCGCGTACCCGGCCACCGCCAGTCCGACCGCGCTGCTGACGATGCCCTTGAGCATGTGGACGCCGTCGCGCTCGACCAGCTTCCTGGCCTTGGTGAGGCCGACGTCGGGCTTGCCCTCGTAATCCTCGACGAGCAGCTCGATGGGCCGCCCGCTGACTTTCCAGCCGATCTCGTCGAAGTACAGCCGGGTGCCGTCGACGGCCTCGCGCCCGTTGCGGGTGAAGACACCGGTGAGCGGGACGAGCATCCCGATCTTGACGGGCGCCGGCGACTGGGCGGCGCCGGGCCAAGAGGAGAGCAGGAGGAGACACGTTCCCACCGCCACGACGCCGGCGACGACACGCTTCATGGATGGTCCTCCTCCACCGCCTTGGTGGGCCGCGAGGGTAGCACAGGTTTGCTATAGTCACGCGGTGCTGACCGTTCGCGGAGTGCCACTCGAAGTGGTCGAACGAGGCCAGGGCCGTCAGATGCTCTGGCTCCACGGCGAAGAAGGCCTCGATCCGCAGGCGCCGTTCCTCGATCTGCTCGCCGGCACCGGCCGGGTGGTGGCGCCGTCTCATCCCGGCTTCGGCCATTCCCCCGAATCGAGCACCGTCGACACGGTCGACGACCTGGCCTACCTGTACCTCGACCTGCTNGCCGAGCAGGANCGCCGTGACGTCATCNTGATCGGCGCCTCGCTGGGCGGGTGGATCGCGGCCGAGATGGCGGTACGGAGCACGGAGCGTATCGGCGGCCTCGTGCTGGTGGGCGCGCTCGGCATCAAGGTCGGCGATCGCGAGGCCCGGGACATCCCCGACATCTTCGCCCTGCACCCCGACGAGGTCACCCGTCTGCAGTACCGCGACCCGGCGCGCTTCGCCGTCGATTACACCAAGAAGTCGGACGACGAGCTGGCCATCATCGCGCGCAATCGCGAGGCCACCGCGTTGTACGCGTGGGAGCCGTACTTCCACAATCCCAAGCTGCCCCAGCGGCTGCACCGGGTCACCGTACCCACGCTGTTCCTGTGGGGCGCCGACGATCGGTTCGTCGGCGCCGAGTATTACGGCGCCGCGTATCGCGCGGCCATTCCGGGATCCCGTCTCGAGCTCGTCGAGCGCGCGGGACACTTCCCCCATCTCGAACAGCCCGAGGCCGTCGTCGAGCGCATTCGGGGCTTCGTCCAGGACCGCGGGGCGTAGGGAGGAGGGCGCCGCATGCGTGGCTGGTTCTTCAGCGAGAACGCGTACCATCTGCTGCCCGACGCCAGGGAGTACGACTCCATCCGGGTCAAGCTCCCCAACCGCTACTACGATCCGAAGATCGGCGCCGACCTCTATCACCGCTTCATCGACGAGTGGATGATCGCCGAGGACATGGGACTCGAGATCATGGTGAACGAGCACCACCAGACGGCGACCAACCTCAACCCGAGCGGCCCCGTCGTCATGGGCGTGCTCGCACGCGAGACGCGGAAGGCCCGCCTCCTGATCCTGGGCAATCCCATCGCCAATCGCCGCGAGCCGGTCCGGGTGGCCGAGGAGATGGCGATGGTGGACGTGTACTCGCGCGGGCGCCTCGAGTGCGGGTTCGTGCGCGGCGTGCCCTACGAGATGTCGGCGGGCAATCACCGGCCGACCCGGATGATGGAGCGCTTCTGGGAGGCGCACGACCTCATCGTCAAGGCGTGGACGAGCCACGACGGCCCGTTCAACTGGGAAGGCAAGTACTTCCATCATCGGCAAGTGAACATCTGGCCGCGACCGTATCAGGAGCCGCATCCGCCGATCTGGATCACTGCGCTCAGTCCGTCCAGTGCGCGAGAGGTCGGCGCCCGTGGCTACATCGTCGCCTGCTTCCTCACCGGGTTCGAGGGCACCAAGGCGGTGTACGACGCCTATCGTGGCCGTCGGTCCGAGCTGGGCCTGTCCTCACCGGGCCTCGATCGCTTCGCCTACGCCGCGCTCGTGTACACGGGCGAGACCGACGAGGAAGGATACGCGGGCGCGCGCAAACTGATGTGGTACCTCGAGTCGAACAAGGTGCCACCGCAGTTCACGAGTCCGCCCGGCTATCACCCGGTCACCACCATGGTGAACAGTATGAAGGGGACGAATCCCGGCATCTTCAAGATGTTCCAGAACCCGACGCTCGCCGGGCTCATGGAAAATGGACTGGTGTTCGCCGGAAATCCGGATTCCGTCTACCGCCAGATCAAGAAGATGTACGACCACGTCGGCGGCTTCGGTCATCTGCTGATGATGGCGCAGGCCGGCTTCCTGGATCACGACGAGACCGTGAAGGGCATGGAGATGTTCACGCGCGAGGTATATCCAAGGCTGAAGGAATTGACTGTTTGACTGAGGGGGGACCCTACGTCCCCCCTCAGACTCCCCTTTTCGCGCGGCCCGCGACGGCGCGGGTCGTTTCACACGGCGGTTGGCTAGCGCACCGTGTCCGAGTGCTGAATCATCCTACGTGCTGTTTCAGGAAGTCCATGGTGCGCTCGCGCGCGAGGCGGGCGCTGGCCGCGTGATACGACGCGCGCTCGTCGCAGCTGAACCCGTGGCCCGCGCCCTGATAGATGTGCATCGGCACCTTGGGCTGGGCCAGCCTGATCTTGTCCCAGTGCTCCGTGGGGATGGACTGGTCGGTCTCACCGAAGTGCAGCAGCACCGGACCCTTCGGCTGCTCGTTGGCGAAGTCGGCGACGGCGCCGCCGTAGTAGCCGACGGCGGCCGCGACGCCCGGAACGCGGGTGGACGCCAGCCAGGCCAGCGAGCCACCCATGCAGTAGCCGACGACGGCGACCTTCAGGCCTTCCTTCTTGAGCGCGTCGACGGCCGCCTTCATGTCCATGACCATCGCGTCCCACCCGAGCTTGCCGCGAATCGCACGGCCGCGCTCGATGTCGCTCTGCTGGTAGCCCATCTCGACACCGCGCTCGACCCGGTCGAAGAGCGCGGGGGCCAGGGCGACGAAGCCGTCGGCGGCGAAGCCGTCGGTGAGCTTCTTGATGTGCGAGTTGACGCCGAAGATCTCCTGGACGACGACGACACCGCCGCGCGGCTTGCCCTTGGGCGCCGCCCGGTAGGCGCCGAACTTGAATCCGTCATCGGACGTGANGTTGATCATCTCTCCCATCGTGGTGGTCTCCTTTTCCTGGTGGTCAGCGTGGAACGAGCGTGGCGCGGCCGCGCGCCGAATCGACGGTCAGCGTGAAGCGGTCGAGCACGTCACGGCCGAGGAGGCCGTCGATGTCGGCCAGACCGACGTCGTGCACGATCACCGTCAGGGGCCCCACGCGCGCCCCCGCCACGTCGAGCAGCGGCACCGTCACCTCGCGGGCGGTCGCCGAGCCGGTCACGCCGATGATGTTCACGACGCGCGCGTTGCCCGTGTCGAGCCCGGTCCGCGCGAAGGCGGCCGGCGAGATAACGGTCCGGTCGGCCCCCGTGTCGAGCACGAGCGTCAGGCCGATGCCGTTGATGGAAACGCTGGTGCGGATCGGCCCGGCGCCGGTGATCGGGATCACCGAGGGATCGGTCGCGGGCGCCTCCACGCGGCCCGGCTCCTCGGGCCGGGCCTGTGGGCTGTCGATCTCGCGCGCGCGTTCCCGGTACTCCGGCGGAATCGATTCGCGATCGTTGGTGTAGCGGGTGACGCCGTCGGCGTCGGTCCATTGATAGATCTGAGCCGCCGCCGGCATCGCCGACGCGAGAACGACGACGACGACCACGGCGGCGGCCACCAGTCTCACCCGAGATCGGGCTCCACCCGCAAGCCGTCGTTGAAGCGGTTGGTGAAGTTGGCGGCGCAGATCACGAGCGTCAGCTCGACGATCTGGTCCTCGCTGAAGTGCTTGCGCAATTCCTCCAGCGCGCGGTCGCGCATGGGGGCGGCGCCCCGCGTGAGCCGCTCGGCAAAGAGGATCACCGCTTTCTCGCGCTCGTCGAAGAGCGGACTGCGCTCGTAGAAGGTCAGGGCACGGATCTGCTCGTCGGTCACGCCGACCCGCTTCGACGAAGCGGTGTGGGCGCGCGTTCAGTACTCGCAGCCGTTGACGAGCGAGGTCTTGAGATAGGCGAACTCCTTGAGCTTGGGCTCGACCGTCCCCTCGCCCGTCGCCGCCCCATAGAAGGGCAGGAACTTGGCGAGCACGTCGGGCCGGTGGGCCATCACCCCGAAGATGTTGGGGACCTTGCCGAACTTCTTGGTCATGTCCTCGAAGATCGGCTTCACGTCCGGTGCGGCGTTGTCTTTTCGCACTGGGTTCACCACGGCCATGCTGTCCTCCTTTTACTCGTCCACGGGCATCGTCAAGGGTTCGCCGGCGCCATAGAAGTAGGCGCCGCGCCCGGCGGCGGCTCCGACGACGGCGATGTCGAAGCAGCCCGGCTCTTCTACCACGGGCAGACGCTCGGCGTCACCGGACCACCTTCTTCTCGCGCAACGCCGCGATCGCCGCCGGGTCGTAGCCGTGCTCGGCCAGGACCTCGTCGGTGTGCTGGCCGTGGAGCGGCGCCGCGCTCCGCACGCCGGCGCGCATCCGCGAGAACTTCACCGGCGTGCCGATCACGGGAATGTCGCCCAGCCGAGGGTGGCGGGCTCGTTCGATCATCGAGCGCGCGGCGGTCTGCGCGTCCTTCATCACCTGGTCGACCGTGTTCACGGGCGTCGCCGGCACGCCGGCCTTCTCGAGCACGGCCAGCAGCGGTTCACGGTCGTGCGTGGCGATCGCCGCCTCCAGCGCGGCCTCCAGATCTTTGCGGTGCTTGACCCGCTCCGGGTTGCTCTTGAAGCGCTGATCCTCGGTCAAGGCGGCGAGGCCCAGCGCCGGAGCCAGCCGCTGCCACAGCCGGTCGTTGGCGGCGGCGATGAAGACCCACTGGCCGTCCTTGCATCGGAAATTGCGATACGGCACCACGGAGGGATGCGACGAGCCGAGCGCCTGCGGCACGGCCCCGGTGAGAAGAAAACCCTCCGCGTGATAGTTGAGCAACCCGACGGCGGTCTCCAGGAGCGAGGCGTCGACGCGCTGGCCGAGCCCGGTGCGCGTGCGGTGATGGAGCGCGCTCACGATGCCGAAGGCGGAGAAGATGCCGGTCGTCAGGTCGAGGAACGAGATGCCGCAGCGGACGGGCGGGCCGCCGGGCTCGCCGGTGATCGACATGATCCCGCTGAAGGCCTGCATNAGCGCCTCGTAGCCGGCGGCGTCCTTGCGCGGGCCGGTGCGCCCGAAGGCCGAGATGGAGCAGTAGACCANNCCCGGGTTGAGCGCGGAGAGCGTGTCGTANCCCAGACCGAACGACTCCATCGTCCCGGTGCGGAAATTCTCGATGAGGACGTCGGCGCCGGCGACCAGGCGCTTGAGCGCCTCCACGCCCTCGGGCTGCTTGAGGTCGAGCGCGATGTCCCGCTTGTTACGGTTGATGACGAGATACGCGGCCGACTCGCCGTCCTTGTGGGGCGGCCACGTCCGCGACTCGTCCCCGCTCCCGGTGTCCTCGACCTTGATGACGTCGGCGCCGAGATCGGAGAGCAGCATGCCGCAGTAGGGACCGGCCAGGACACGGGAGCAATCGACGACACGGATGCCTTCGAGGGCCAGGGCGGGCTGGGTCATGGCGCCTAAGATAACGGAACTACCCGACCCAGACCACCTCCAGGTTGACGCGTGCGGCCGCCTCGCGTTGGCGGGCGTCGGCGGTGAAGAACGGGGGCCTCCGACCCAGCTCATCGGCGAGAACCAGAGCTGACGCGATGTGGATCGCGTCGAGTGCGGGGACGCCGAACTGCAGGGCCACGGTCTCGGCGCGGCTCAAGACCGGCGGAGCGACCTCGATGAGCTCCCACCGGACACGGTCAT
>JGI25382J43887_10001025_pt1 | contig 10757 bp, 5 predicted proteins | sample GraSoi013_1_40cm_3_FD_43887 | JGI IMG/M metagenome (IMG submission 43887) | reverse complement strand
CGTAGCAATTGCCCAAATTGTTGTGGGTTACAGTCGAGCGCGAATCGGTCTTGAGCGCCTGTTCGAAGGCGGCAACCGCGCGCTCGTAGTCCCTACGCTCGATCTCGATGATCCCGAGGAGGTTGTAGCCCGCGACGCTCCGGGAGTCTTCTTCGAGACCTCTCAGGACGGCGGCGCGGGCGCTTTCGAGGAGTCCCTGTTTGAACAGTCTCTCGGCTTCGGCGAATTCGGCTTTTGCTGCTGCGGAGGTTTTGTTCGCCGAATCTAACTGAAAAAGACTCGCGCCGGCTTGAGGCGCACTGAGCGCCAAGCAAAGAAGCAGCACTACCGCAAGACCCGCGCTCACCGGCCTGCCGCGAGTCTTTGTGGCTCCTCGGAGCGGCTCGACGGCTGCGCTTTTCAAAGTCCAATGACCCTTGCGCATTTAAATCCAGCAGAAGAGGCTCTTGTTCTCCCTCGACGTGCGACCGAGAACTCTCAGTTTACCCGGAAGAGGAGCAAGGGGGCTATCGGCTCAACTCTTCCAAGGCCTGCCGTGCCAGCGCGTGGTCGGGTTGCAGTCTGAGGAGCCGCTGAAGGATTTCCCGGGCCTTATTCCGGTCGCCAACCCGACATGAAGTTTAGCGAGATTCAAGTAAGGCTGGTCGAAGCTCGGAGCGATGCGAATGCAATTCTCAAACGCGGCGACGGCGTCCGCTGTTTTTCCCGTCCGAAGGTAGAGCACGCCGAGGTTGTTGAGGGCCTCGGGGTAATCCGGGCGAAGACTCAGCGCCCTTTGCAGGTATTCGCGGGCCCGGTCTGTATCCTCTTTCTGGGCGTAAAGCATCCCCAGGCTGTAGTTCAGCTCAGGGTCCTCCCGGTCGGACTCGAGAGCTTTTTCGAGCATCTGCTGGGCCTCCGCCAGACGGCCCTGCTTCCGGTAAAGGTTGCCGAGGTTTTGAAGCGCGAGAGTGTAACCGGGTCTTCGACGGATCGCATCCTGAAAATAACCGATCGCCGGTTCAATCTGACCCTCTTCGGCGGCAATCAGCCCAAGGTTGTTGAGAGCGTCGGGATAATCCGACCGGAGTTCGACAGCTCGCTGGAAGTGCTGGCGCGCGTCCGCCTGCCTGTTCAGCCTCAAATAGATTATTCCCAAATTGTAGTGGGCCTCGGCGTAATCGGGGTTGGAGCGCAGAGCCAGTTCAAACCACACAGCCGCTTGATCGAAGTAGCCTCTCTGGAAAAAGGCCGCTCCATAGGTGAAGTAATTCCGCTCAAATTCGCCGCCGTAAGATTGGCCGGCAAAGGGCAAAGCTTTTCTCACGCGGTCCCCTGCCGTCTGGGGAATGGAGCTTCCGTCTTCTTGCAACTGCGCCGGGTCCACGGACCCCGGATAAACCTTGACGATCCGTCCGTCCTTGTCCAGCAAGAACGAGCTGGGAATGCCGAGGTCCCTCCGCCGATCGAACAAGTATCGGTGGAGGATGTTGTAGATCCCGACCGTATCTTCGTCCGCAAGAAAGACAGAAAAAGTAAGACCCATCGCACGAACGAATGACCGCACGGCTGAGGCGTCGCCAGGGTCATCCACGTTGATGGCGACCACGCGCACTCCTTGCCTCGCCCAATCAGACTGCTTCTGCTGGAATATTCTCAATTCCCGCTGGCAAAGCTCGGCCCGCATGGACCAGAAATTGACGAGGACGGGCCGTCCACGAAATTCCTTCAAGCTGTGCACGCGCCCGGAGACGTCAGGCAGCGGCAAGTCAGGCGCAGGCAGTGGCTCGAGGAGCCAAGTCCCGGGCGTCGAGACAGAGGGCGCCGTGCTTGGGCGAGCGACGGGGGCAGCGGCAACGGGGCTCCTGGGAGCGAAGGCGGTCGCCGAAGTGCTCGCGGATCCCTCTTCGATCGCGATTCGGTGGTTCGGCGGGAGGTTCTCGAACTGCTGCACGAGCCCGCTGGGCCAGCGGACGGTCGCGCGCACCGGGCCTTGCGCATTTCTCAGTCCAAAGAACAACTCCTTGGTATGCTGGGAAAGAAACCCGGACCCGGCCTGGAGGAATTTCGTCTGCGCCCTGCCGCCGCTCTCCACGGTCACCTCGGCCCCGATGGCATCGCGGTTGCTCTTTGTCCCGCGCAGGCGAAACGAAATGGAATCACGCAGCTCCGCCATCTCATTCCTAAGGATTCGTATCTGCGGAGCGGTTCGGTTTTTTAAGAAGACCTCGAGCCGGCCGTCGTGGTCGAAATCCGAGAGTGCGAACGCCCGGCTGTCATCCGCAAAGTCCAGGCCCGTCGCGCCCGAGGCATCCGCGAAAGTTCCGTCGCCCAAGTTGACGTAGAACGTATTCCTCTCGTAACCGCTCCACGTACCATCCGAGCGGATCAGTTCGTTGATGGCGTTCCAGCCCTGCTCGTATTCAGGCGAAGCGATGGGCTCAAGAGGGGAGTGCGACACGACCTGTCGCCAGAAGAAACTTCCAAGGTCGTGCGTGTTGGGGCCGGAAATCATTCCGTTCGCGACGTAGAGGTCGGGAAAGCCGTCGTGATCGAAGTCCCAGGCGTCGGAAGACCATGCCCATCGCCCCATCTGAGTGTCTGACGTCGAACTCACGTCGGCAAAACTTCCGCTCGGGCCGTCGCGTAGTAGCGTATTCCCGCTGGCATGCTTGCGGTAAAGCGCGCGGGTGCTTTCCGGGGCTCCTTTCATGAATTCTTCCTGGGGCGTGATCCGCTTGCCCGCGGCGGACCACATGTTCGAGACGTAGAGGTCCTGCCTTCCGTCAGCGTCGTAATCGAACCAGCCTACGCTCATCCCCGCGCCGATATCTTCGACGCCCGCCTCCGGGGCGACGTCCGTGAAGCCGCGGCCTTCGCTGTTTCGGTAAAGGTTGTTGCGCCCGAAATCGTTGACAACGTAGACGTCCGGGAAGCCCTCGCGGTTGTAGTCGCACCAGCCGGCGGCAAAACTGAACCTGTTATTGTTCTGGCTCATGCCGGTTGAAGCCGTGACGTCACTGAAGCTCCCGTCGCCGTTGTTGCGAAAGAGAAAATTCGGCGGGCCGTTCTGAGCATCGTCGTACGGNACGGGGAACCGATACTGGTCCAGGCCCTGGTAATAAAGGTAGAGACAGAAATAGACATCCAGCCAACCGTCACGGTCGTAGTCGGCGACGGCCGCGCCCGTGAAGGTCCCCTGGGGCGGCTGGGCGAAGCGAAAAGCGCCGGACTTCAATTGAAACTTGCCGTTCTTCTGATTGAGGAAGAGTAAGGGCCCGCTCGAGCGAATGACGAGCAGGTCCTGAAAGCCGTCGTTGTTGAAGTCCGCAAAAAGCGCGCAGGCAGTGCTATCCAGCACCCCCACGCCGGCTTCGTCCGTCACGTCCACCAGGGTCCCGTCGCCGCGGTTCCGGTAGAGCCGGTTGGGCAGGCCCGCCGGCTGGCAGACGTACAAATCGTCAAACCCGTCGTTATCGATGTCTCCCACAGCGACGCCATTGTTTCCGTAAACGTCGATGCCGGAAGCCGCGTCGAGCACGCTTCGCCAGTAGTCCGTCCCCCGCAGGAGCTGCGCGGCGTACGAGGAGTTCCCGCCAAGCACGCTGGCCGTGATGTCCGAGAATATTGGACCCGCGGCGCGCGCCCGGGTTTCCTCAACCCCTTTCCAGGTGCGAACGCGCAGGTCTCCTTGCGGGCTCCTTTCCCACTCGAGCTCCCATTCCCCGACGCGTTGCTCCAAAAAAGATGCCGTCCCCGGCCCGACCAGGTCATAGCGAATGCGAGTCTGGATCACCTGGGGAGACGCCGCCAGGAGCCGGAGACTCGTGACTTTGAATTCGGCGGTGGTGAACCGGGAAAACACGCCGTAAGAAGCCGCGAGGTCACGAACGAANGNCTCGCGCCCCAGGGGCGGCCCGCTCGGAATGCGCGCGCGGCGGATTTCAAGNCCTGAATAGGAGCGCACGAGCCTTTCTTCGGCCGATCCGGGTGAGAAGGCCGCGAGCTGCGGGGAAAGCGACTTCCTGATGGTTTCGAGATCGCGTGGAGTGCGTCCGAAGGCGGCGGTCCAGTCTTTGAGTACTCCCTCAATCTCCTCCGCGTACTTTTCGGACACGAAAGCGTCGAGGCCCGGCTGCACTTTTCGGATGACTTCATCGAGGGGAGGCTTTGCCCGGTAGTGAGGCTTCAACCGAAAGTTTGGGCCGGCGATCTCCGCGTCCGCGAAGAATGCCATCGGCGCCGGCATGGCGCACGGAGCCTCGCGCCAAGGGACCGAGACCATCGCGGCCGAGACCCACTCGAGGAAGTCTCGGCGTGAAACGACCGAGCCACGGGCCGATTTGGAGTCCTTCGTCAAATGCTCTCTCCGCAAATCAGTCGCTAATGAGTGAGATTAGCAACAAGAGGTTCTCCAGTCAAAAAATCTGAAGCGAGGCGAGGCCTCTCGGGCGGGTTCAAAACGTCAGGCGACAATCGGCTCGATGGCTCGTCCTGATGTTCCCGGCAGTTCGAGCCCGAGCCAGTGCGCCATCGTGGCGGCAACGTCGGGAAGTGAAGCGGAGGGAAGCGGCTTTGAGAGTGCCTCGCGCGAAGAAGGGGCAACGGCGAGCATCTCATCCACGCCTTCGGCGAGGAGCAGAAAGAGCGTGTGGTCTCGATAAGGCGGACCTTTTTCGGCATTGAGCCAGATGTAATACGCGAGCAGCTCGGCATCGACGAAAGACCCGAGAGGATCCTGAAGGATCGGGATTTGGTCCGCGGGGCGGGGTTTTGAGAAAAGGAGCAGGCTGCTGAAAGGCTTGAGCTTGTCGCGCACACCGAATCGCGCCACCAGCAATCGCGGCTGGGCCCGCCTCAGCGCCTGGACGGCTCCCCATTCCACAAAAGTGTTGTTGATGATGAGCGTACCGGCCCCCTGAAGGAATGTATCGCGGATAAAATTCAGCACAACGTCGTCATAATACAGTGCAACGCCTTCCTGGGGCTTTACGCGCAGGGTCTTGAGATAAGCGGAGAGTTCTAGCGGGCTGTGAACGCCCGAAAGCACCTTGGAGTAGATGGTCTCGGTCAAGCGGTCGCGGTAGGCCCGGAGCCGGTCGTAGCTCATGCCGGTCGCGCAAGCGCTCTCCTTTTTTCCGCCGCTCTCGCAAAGCTTATGGAGCGCGTCGCCCGCCTCAATGACCCAGCTATCCAGCGGAGAGGAATTGGGGGAATCGCGCCGTAAGTCGAAGATCGTGGGACGGGCTGCGTTGGGCGAAGAATCAGGGTGACCGCTAAACAGGCTCCGCATAAACGCTTCCGAAGACTCCGCTCCTCCGAGCTCGAGCGGGACCCGCACCCCGATTTTTCGGAGACGGCTCCAGAGTTTCTCCCGCTCGATGGTAATGCCCTCGCCGTAAAGAATCACTACAAGGCGACGTTCCCCCGGGCCGGAGTAAAGCCGCGACTCAACGAGAGGTTCGAGTCTCTCGAAGATTTTCTCGATCTCGGCACGCCAGTGGGAGTACTGCCCTTGCCTCTGAAGGAAGGCGAGCATGCGGTCCTGGAGCTCTTCCGGACTGTCCCCTGAGACCTTGTCGCACGCTGTCCTGGCCTCAAAACTTTCAAGGCTGCCGAAGATTTCTCCAAACTCGGGAGCCGAAAATTCGCTTAGTTGCTTAAGCAACTCACGAAAATACGCCTTCTCAGGCTCAAAAAAGGTGGGCCACTTCCGGAGTTCGACGAGGTTCGAGACCAGAAACGTCCTCGGCAACCGGGTAAAAAGGCTTTGATACTTGCGGCTCAAGCTGAGGGGTTCTCCGGAAAGTCCCGCGTAAGGGTCCGTGGAGAAAAACATTGACGTCAGACCAGTCGCGGGCCCGTTCATATCGCGAGCTCCCGGAGGGTTTCTCCATCGCAGCCGGGCATCTTGAAACCCAGAATTTCGGCGGCCGTCGGGGCGATGTCGATGTGCCGGACAGGTCGTTCGGAGGCAGCACCTCGGGGAACACCCGCGCCGCACGCCAGCAACCAGACCCGACGGCATCCCTCGTCGCCGCTGCGATGGTTCGCGAACCCGTTGCCGTGGATGTCGCTGTCGCGTCCCACTTCAGGGATGACGAAGAGCGTGGCCTGGTCGCGGTATGCCGGGAGGGATTGAACGTGCTGCCAAAGCTCGTAGACCAGCCGGTCGGTCCGACGGATAGCCTGGAGATAAAGCGAGTAAGACCCGTAGTGGGCGATGTCAATGTCCCAAAAATTGACCAGCAGCAGGGAGGGGCTGAAGCGGTTCATAATTTCCTTGGTCATGAAAAAAGTGAGCTCGTCACCGCTGCTGGGGACGCTCGGGTCATTGAAATATTCGAGAAGGGACCTGGAGAGGCTCTCCTTCAATTCGCGGGTCAGCTTGCGCCCGGAATCGTAGACCTGCCAGCCGTAGTTTTCGTACCCTTCATCGAGGGCGGAAAGCATCTGCTTTGCGAGGTTGTTCCGGTCCTCGACGCCTGGCCCTTGATTCGTTCTGACGGCGGCTTGAACGGCCTCGAGCAGGAGTTGCTTGGGCAGGATGACGTTCCCGGCGTAAGGGTCGCCATAGCCTCGGAGCTTGCTGCCTCCGATCAGGCTGAAGCTCTTGTTCGTGGCCACGACCCAGGTCTCCTCCGGCGGCAGGCCCCGCTCCTTGCGGAGGAATTCGAAGACCGTAGGAGAGGCCGGCGGCTCGCTGCCAAACGAGTCCACGTTTTGCCAGCGCCCCGTCAGGAGCGCCGAACTCGAATTGAAGTGGCCGGTCAGGCCGTCGTTTCGGGCCACGGGGTAGAAAAGGCCCTGGGGAAGCAGGTCGGAAGTCAGATGCGGGATGTTTACCCAACCTTCGGGGGCGAAAGTATCCTGAAAGCGAGCGCCGCCTCCAAAGGTCACGACGATGACCCGGTGCCTCAGCCTTTGAGCTTCCGTCGCCTTGCGCGCGAAGACCGGACGCGGGAGAAGATGTTCCGCGATAAAAGCCGCCGCCAGCTTGAGAAAGCTCCGGCGCCGCTCGGTTGCCGCCTTTCCGCCCGCCATAGGTCTTGTGAGCGTAGAAAACATTTCTTTGATGGAAGCAAGACCGGGAGACCCGATCAGTAGTCGAGAATCTCCCCGCCGTTGATCTTCTTGGCGACGCCGGGGAGATCGAACGGGTGGTCAACTCCCNGTTCAATGTCGCCCGTGGCGGAGTAATAGGGCCAGGTGTCTGCAACGACCCCCTGCCCGCCATGGTCGATCAAAGTAATCTTGGTGATCAGCTTGGATGACTTATAGCCGTACTTGAAAGGGATCACCAGACGCAGAGGCGCGCCATGTTCCGGCGTTAAGGGCTCGTCGTTCATCCCCAGGGCGAACAGGGTGCGGGGATGAACCAGTTCCTCCATTTTCAGGTAATCGTAATAGAGGTCGGCGCAATCAATCCGGACCCAGGTGGCCGCGGGCCTGGGAGCCGCGAGCCGCAAAACCTCACCCGCCCGGAACCCATACCAGAGGATCCTGCCCGACCAACACTGCACGCACTTCAGCCGGCTGTTCTGGTCGACCGACGGCAAGCGCTTGAGTTCAGCAAGTTTCAATTTGAGCGACCGGCTGACGAGACCGCCGACTTCGAGTTCCCACGCCGCGGGGTCAGGGGCAGGGACGGGATTGAATTCCATCACCTTCAGGCGGAAACGGTCCGGGGTGTCCGTGGGAATAATGAGTTTGCGGCCCGATGCGCTTTCCCCGTCTGAGCTGCCCGCAGGCGGAGCCGAACGCGCCGGGCCGGGTCCCCCCCAAAGCATTTTTCCGGCGCCTGCCCAACTCGCCGCGGCAGCCGCCTGAACAGCCAATCTGACGAATCGCCTGCGATTCATAGGTCCTGCTCCCAAAAATCCTCGCTCGTCTCCGAAGACCCGCTTACCGGTTACGGCCGCGGGCCCTCTTCCAGGTTATAAACGAACTGCTTGACTTCCGCCCGTCGCTTTTCAGTCTCCGCCAGTTGTTGCTTGTGGAGCCGTTCGTAGATGCCGAACTCCTCCTGCGCGCGGGCCTTCTCTCCGGTGCGGACGCAGGCCTGTGCCAGGCGATAATGCGCGTCTGCCAGTTCGGGGCTGAGCTTGATGGCACGCTGATATTCTTCGATCGCTTGCGGGTAGTCCTTTCGCTCGGCGTAGAGGATACCCATTTGCAGGTGAACGTCCGGATAGCGGGGGTCGAGCTCCGCCGCGCTTTTGAGCAGCGATTCGATCTGGCTCGAGTCAGCCTGAGCATTCTGACCGCGTTCCCCCTTCCATAAGGCGAGGGCGTAGGAGTAAAGGGCTTGCGGGTTCCGCGGCTGCAGTTGCGCGAAACGGTGGAGGTGCTCGGTCACGTCCCGAGCTTCGACACTCGAGACGCTATACACCTGGGCCAGAAACAGGTAGGGGCGCGGGTCGGAAGGATTCACGTCCGTAGCCTGAGAGAAAGCTTTGACGGCCTCGTCGTATATCCCTCGGGAATATAGCGCCGTCCCGTACCCGATCCACGTTTTGGCCGAGCCGGGATAGCGCTCCACGCCGTGCCGAAACACTTCGATCGCCGGCTCGAGGGTTTGATGGCGAAGGAGCTCGAGTCCCCAGTCAAAAATATTTTTTTCGCTTGGCTCCATGTGAGCTGCGAGTTCGTATTGATTTGCGGCCTCTACAAAGTTGCCTGACTTCTCCTCGACCTCGGCCAGCAAGTTATGAAGCTCAGCCGCATCCTGGCGCTGAAGCATTGACCGGATTTGCCGGCGGGCCGCGGCGTAGTTCTGTGTCTCGAAGTCGGCAAGCGCCAGATCATAGGCATTGACGTAGTCCGAAGGATTCAGGGCATAGGCTTTTTCGAGGTACGGCATCGCCTCGGCCAGCTTGCTGACGTGAATGTAGAACTCACCGATTGAGTGATTCGTATCGAAACTTTGCGGTTCAGACTCGACTGCCTTCTTGAGGTTCAGCTCCATCTCTGCCAGGGCCTTGCTCTCCGCGCCGGACGGGCCGCGCGAGGCGCTCGAAGGGTCCGAAGCCGGGTCTTTCTTGAGCTGGGCCGCGCCTTCGAGTAAACGACCGGTCCTCTCAGCCTGCCCAGCCGCCGAGTATCCGCCCGGGTCAACCGCCCCCGTAAAATCCGCAGGCTTCAGCCGCTGCTTCTCGTAGTACTGCGGCGTGCCAGCTCCTTGAGCAGCCCTGGAGTCGTTTGTGGCAGAGGCCCCGCCCGGAGACGGGTCACGCGCGAGCGTCAGGTCAAAGGCCGCGTCCTTTCGAGGGGCGACTTCGATATTCGCGGGGTTGCCTTTCAGAAACCCGGCACGCTCGGCCGTAAGCAAGTACTTTCCGGGCAAGACTTGCGATAGGGTGTAGCCGCCATTCGGGCCGGTGGTGGCGGTCGCGACGGGAACCGTCTCTCCCTCTCTCAGGAGTGAAACTTTCGCGCCCGGAACCGCGATGCCGGAAGGGTCATTGATCCTGCCCGAAATTGACGCCGTTTCTGTCTGCTGAGAAAGCCCCAGGCTGGCCAGCAGCGTGAGAAGGAGGGAGAAAAGCAAGCCCTTCAGATCGATAAATTTTTTCCGCTCGCTAAAGGTCATGGTTCCGGACATCTTTGAGCTGAGCGTTGGATTGACGTTCAGCATTTTAGCATGCCGGGTTGCAGGGATCAAAAAGCAGAGGCACTCACTCCCCCCCCGAAAAACTAAAGGGCGGTCACCGCGGCGACCGCCCTCGGAACATCCTTCAAATGGTTCCTAAAGCTTTCACTTACCAATAGAACTTCAGCGCGAACTGGATCTGACGCGGGTCGTTGGGGTTGTCGCGCGTGAAGGTGATCTTGCCGAAGTTGCCACTGCTGAAGTTGAGGGATCCCGGCGCGGCCGTGAAGCCATTGCCAGCGAATCCCGGTAATGAGAAGTTTGGATGGTTCGCCAGGTTAAAGAACTCGGCCCTGAACTCGAGATTCGTCTTCTCAGAGGTCTTGAAGTTCTTGAAGAGGGAGAGATCGAACCTGTGGAAACCAGGGCCGATAAGCTGATTGGCCGCGCCACCCAGGGGTCCGAAGTCCTTTTGACCGACCGTCGTGGCGGGGGCGGGGTTGGCGAACGCCGCCGGATTCAGAAAATGATCGACATTGCTCCCCCCGTACGGGTTCTGTCCGGGAACGAACAGAGAGTAGCAGGTCCCTGAAGAGCCGTTGAAGTTAGCTCCGTTCCCCGGAGCGGTGGTCGTTTTGTTGCACGGGACAGTGAACGGTTGGCCGTCCTGGAGCGAGAGAATCCAGTTGAAGGTCCACCCGCCCACGATCTGGTTTGCCCACCCGCTCGCGCCGGAGAGGTATGTCTTGCCACGACCCACGGGGAGTTCATATCCGCCGCTGAAGTGGAAGGTGTTCCGGATGTCGAAGTCCGCGAGCCCGTAATCGCCCTGGATGCCGAAGCCCGGCACATACGGCGCCCGGTAACCTCCCGCGAAGTTATTCAAGAGGTCGCGGGCGTCGGACTTCACCTTCGACCACGTGTAGGCAACGAGCAAATTCAAGCCGTTGGCGAACCTTCGTTCTCCCTTGACCTGAAGGGAGTGGTAGTAGCTACTGCCTTCCGTCGCCGCGTAGGACGAAGCGGGCGCGAAGTCCGGAAAGGGTAGAAATGGCTTAAAGTTCCCGTTGGGCGGTAGGATGGCGGCCGACTCATTTGAGCCCGGAAAGACTTCGAGGTGCCGGGCCAGGGAGGCGACGTAGCCCACGTCCAAGGAAAGGTTCTGTGTGAATTGATACTGCGTTGT
>JGI25382J43887_10001023_pt1 | contig 10764 bp, 4 predicted proteins | sample GraSoi013_1_40cm_3_FD_43887 | JGI IMG/M metagenome (IMG submission 43887) | reverse complement strand
AGAAAGGATAGAAAAAGCATTTCGCTCAGCCATCCCCTACGGGCTCCGGTAAGGATCAGCCAGACTCCCAGGGCCACGGCGGCGCTGTAAAGGAAGGCGCTTCCTGTCGAGTCCACCACCCCGCGGACCGACTCAGTCGGCATTGCGAAGCTCGCGGCCGTCCATGCGCTGGCGGCTTCGGTGCGAAGCGCGGATCCGGCGGCGGTGAACAGGACCGTCGCCGCAAGCCAAGGAACTAGAGGCGATTGTCTGGTGCGCAGCGCGTCCAGGCCAGCCCCCGCAAGCATCGCGGTGGCGAAAGAAACCACACCCATCCATTTCTCAGGATACCGGAACGCCGACCAGAGCGGCACCACTTTATAGAAGATTTCGTAAAGGCCGCCGTAACGTCCAAGCGCAAGGAGCAGTGCGAGGCTGCCCAGAAGGACGAGTACGCGGAGATCGCGGCGACTCCACGCTCCGAGCAAAGCCAGTCCCGTGACAGGGACGCCAAGATAGACACTGTCTGCCAAGAGGCTCGGGAATTCGCTCTTGAAAAAAGTGGCGGCCATGAAAGCTGGGTTCGCGTGCTCGCCAACTGGGCCCGCCAGGACGGTCACTAGCCGTAAAGGGTGGGTTGACCAAAACAACGCCTGTTCAAGGAACAGGTCAGGGCGCGTGCGCTCGCTTCCCATGAAGACGGTCCAAGACGGTCCGAGCTGAATGCTGGCGAGTAGGACCGCCAGGGTTCCGGTGAGTGCGAGTTTGAGCCCCGCTTCGCGATAGGACCAAGGCGCCCGCGCCGCCATCCAGGCCAGCGCGATGAAGCCGTAGTAGTAGCCCGTCTGCACGTCGCCATTCAGAAATACCGTGGCCCAGATGACTGCGGGAGCGACCACCCACGCACATCGCTCCGCGAGGGCCTTTTGGATGGCGGCACAGAAGAACGGCAGCATACAGATCGAATACAAGTACTGAATGTTCTCGGTGAGCGAAACGACATAGCCCGAGAGCGCAAACGCGATGCCGGCGAGCAAGGCTCCCGCTGACGAGAAGCGGAGCATACGTCCCAGCACGAACGCTCCGAGAGAGGCCAGCAGGCTGGAAATGAGGATCGAGGCCCGATANGCGTCTGGTGCGGGGAGCAGCCAATAGAGCGCGTTGAGAGGGTGAAAGACTCCAGTGTGCGTTGCCCCGATGAACGGGCGCCCGAGCGCCTCATAAGGCAACCATTGCGGCAGCTCGCCAGCCGAGAGGCGTTCAACGAGATACTGCTTGATCGGGAGAAAGAATCGGAGGGCGTCGCGTTTGACAAGCACGAGGCCGGGCAGCCAGAGCCCGTGGTAGAAGGCAAGTGTGATGCCACAGAGGGCAGCGACTGCAAGCCCTGTCGGCGACTTGAACCATCCAAGCGATGCTGGTCTGGTGTCAGGCTTATCCGGGGACGATGGTGGGATCATGTGTGGTCTCCCGACAAGCGAGTCGCCCAGCATGCGTGCGTGAGGAGGCCAAGACAGAGCAGGACCCCGGCCAATGAAGCCCAAGCCCCTTCCTTGAGCAGCGGGGTCTGATAGGAAAACGTGACGAGATGTGTGCCGGCTGGAACGGCGACCGCCCGCACCAGCGCGTTCGCCCGCATGATGGGCAACGCCACGCCGCTTTCGAGCGTCGCGGTCCAGCCCTTGTCGAACGAGTCGAGCAGGATCAGGACGGCGGGTTGCGGGGTCTCCACCCGCACCCGCACTTCCTCGGGCGCATAGCGCTCGATCACAGCAGAGCCGCTGAGCGCAGGACCTGGCAGGGTCGCGTCCCTCGTTTCAATCACATCCACTTCTCCGCTCAGGAAGTCCGGTCTCTTGAGGAGCCCAATGGGATCGACCGGCAACGCTGTTCGTTCAGGCCGCTGCGAGAGGTAGGCACGCGGCTTGGCGGAGACCGGATTACGGAACAGCGCGAGATCGTACTCGGGGAGTTCCGCCATAAGCATCCCCGCGAATCGACGGTCCTTAAAAAAGTGGAACCGGCGACCGATGTAATAGGTCACATTGAAACGTGCAGCCACCTCGGTACCTACTCCGTGCGCCATGGATGTCTGAAACATGGCTGCAATCGAAGTGCTGTAACCAGGCAAAAAGTGTCTGAGCGTTTCAAGGTGAAACTGGGCATTGATTTCCAGGTCAAGCGCTTGCCGTTTCTCGACGGATTCGGCACCATAGGGACCGAGCAAGGGCCTGGCCTGAAGTGGGGTCATGTACATGTATCGTTCGATTGTGACAAGTCGAAAGTGACCAGGTTCGAGGACACCTTCGCGCGCTCTCAGTGCTTCGGCCAATGGTGGTGCGAACGTCGCAGTTTCTACAGGCCCGGTGTGGTAGGCTGGGAGATTGACCCTCGCGAGATCAAGCGTGATAAGCGTAATAAGGAAGGATAGAAAAAGCATTTCGCTCAGCCATCCCCTGCGGGCTCCGGCATGGATCAGCCAGACACCCAGGGCCACGGCGGCGCCGTAGAGGAAGCCGCTCCCCGCCGAGCCCACTACCTCGTGGGCCAAGTCCGCAGGTGCCCTGAAGCTTGCAGCCGTCCATGCGCTCGCGGCGTCACTCCGAAGAAGGAGGCCAGTGCCCGTGCACAGGACCGCTACTGCGAGCCACGGAAAAGGGCATCCTTTTCCCATGCGCAGCGAGTCGAGCCCAGCCCCGGCGAGCATCGCAACCACGAAGGAAACCACTCCCATCAGCTTCTCAGGGTAACGGAATGCCGACCACAGCGGCACGACCTTGTAGAAGATCTCGTAGAGACCACCGTAACGCCCGAGCGCCAGTAGCAGCGCGAGGCCGCCGAGCAGGACCAGTATGCGAAGATCNCGCCGGTACCAGGCTCCGATGAGTGCCAGCCCGGTCATAGGAATCCCCAGGTAAAGGCTCTCCGTCAACCCACTCCCTTCAGTGTAGCCGAAGAAGAGACGTGCAATGANGGCCGGATCTGCATCCTGGGTCATCGGGGCAGCGAGCACAGTCATTAACCGCAGCGGATGTGTGGACTCAGACAGGGCCAGTTTATGAAAAAGCTCCGGTTGCGCGCGTTGACTCTGGACGTAGACAACCCACGTGGGTCCTAGTTGGATGCTTGCAAGTAGGGCTGCCAGCCCACCGATGAGGGCTACGCGTAGGGTAGCCTCAAGGCGCGAACCCGGCGACCGCATGGCGGTCCAGAACAGAGCAATGAACCCATAGTAGTACCCCGTCTGTATATCCCCATTCAGAAACACCGTAGCCCAGATGACCGCCGGGACCACAGCCCACGACCGAGAGCCGGTCAAGGCTTTCTCCAGTGCGGCACAAAAGAACGGCAGGACGCAAATCGAGTACAGGTAAATGAGATGCTCGGTGAACGACACGACATAGCCGGAGAGCGCGAACGCCAGTCCAGCCACTAAGGCTCCAGCGCGTGAACAGTTCAGNGTGCGTCCCAGTGTGAAGGCNCCGATCGCTGCGAGCAGACACGACAGGAGCGTCGAGGCGCGATGCGCATCAGCTGCCGGGAGGAAGAAATAGAGCACGGTGTAGGGATGGAAGACCCCTGACGCGGCGATGCCGATGAAGGGGCGCCCGAGCCCTTCATAGGGGAACCATTGCGGCAGCTCACCCGACGCCAGCCGTTCGATCATATGCTGCTTGATGGGGAGCCATATCCGATAAGCGTCACTTTTGATGAGCACCAGACCTGGCCACCAGAGTTCGAGATAGAAGGCGAGGGTGATTCCGACAAGCATGGCTACCGCACGCCCTGTCGGCGAGTTGAGCCGGACAAGGGATGCTGGTCTGGTGGCGGGTGCTGCTGAGGCGGGCGGGGGCATTAGGTGTCACCCCCTGTGCGGTGTGGCCGCTGCCGTTTGCGCGCAATCAGCCCGACGCAAAGCAGGACACCGACCAGTGATACCCAGGCTCCCGATTTGAGCAACGGCGTCTCGTAGGAAAATGTTACCATGTGCTTGCCCGCCGGCACGGCCACTGCCCGAACAAGCGCGTTGGCCCGCAGGATGGGCAACTCGACGCTTTTTTCGAGCGTCGCGGTCCAGCCCTTGTCGAACGAGTCGAGCAGGATCAGGACGGCGGGTTGTGGGGTCGCCACCCGCACCTGCACTTCCTCGGGCGCATAGCGCACGATTATGGCAGAGCCGCTGAGCGCAGGGCCTGGCAGGGTCGCGTCCCTCGTTTCAATCACATCCACTTCTCCGCTCAGGAAATCGGGCCTTGCGAACAGGGCTACCGGATCGACTGGCTTTACAGACCGCTCCGGTTTTCTTGACAGGTAGACGCGTGGTTTGGGAGGGACGGGGTTGCGGAATAGGACCAAGTCATAGGACGGTAGCTCGGCCACGATCATACGAGAGAGATTGGGGCCATTCAAATGATAACGCCGGCTGACATAATAGGTCACGTTGAAACGCGCAGCGGCCCCAAAGCTCATCCCGTGATGCATAGTTTCATGAAACTGTGGGCTGTATCCGGCCAACTGTGGCAAGATGCTCTCTAGCTGAAAAGCCGCGTTGTGCAGGACGTCTAGTGCCTGGCGGCGTTCGATGGACAGGGCGCCGTAGTAGTCAAAGGTGCGAGGGAGACCTTCAGGCAAGCCGACTACTTCCTCGTTGGTAGCGAGTAGGCGGAAACGTCCCGGAGCCAACGGCCCTTCCTGAGCCTTGATCGCCTCGGCGAGAGGCGGAATGAAGGTTACGGCCTCGGAGGGGCCGGTGTGGTAGGCCCCTAGATTGGCGCGGGCCAGATCGAGCGTGACGAGCAGCACCAGCAAGGGAAGCGCAACCGCTTCCCGCAAGACTTGTTTCTGGACGCCGGCCGCGATCAGCCACGTGCCCAGCGTGGCCGCTGCGCTGTACAGAAAGGCGATGGCAACCGAGCTTGTAATCTCATAAGCCAAATCCGGCGCTGCACCGAAGCGTGCAGTCATCCCTGCGACGGCGGCTTCGGTGCGAAGCCCGAGTCCGGCGGCGGCGAACAGGACCGCTGTCGCCAGCCAGGGAGCTAGAGGCGTTTGTCTCACGCGCAGCGCGTCGAGCCCCGCACCAGCAAGCATCGCCGCAGCAAACGAAGCCACTCCCATCAGATTCTCAGGGTAACGGAACGCCGACCAGAGGGGCACCACGTGATAAAAGATCTCGTACAGGCCGCCGTAGCGTCCGAGTGCCAGCAGGAGGGCAACGCTACCGAGCAAGGCCAGTATTCGCAGGTCTCGACGATGCCACGTTCCAAGCAGGGCCAATCCCATCACAGGGATTCCGAGATAGAGGCTCTCCGATGGGAATCCTGTGGTGAGAATCCCAAACGTCCGGGCGACGAGAANCGGGCTGACCTGCTTGGCCACCGGCCAGGCCAGCACCGTGATCAACCGAAGCGGGTGGGTGGCCCAGGACATGGCTTGCTCGAGAAATTCGTCCGGGTGGATGCGTTCGCTACCAAGGAAGACCCCCCATGCCGGCCCGAGCTGAATGCCAGCGAGCAGAGCCGTTAGTGTTCCTGTGAGGGCCAGCCGGACAATTGTTTGTTGGTAGGAATTCGTTGTGCGTGCCAGTGCCCACGCCAGCGCAACAAAGCCATAGTAGTAGCCCGTCTGCACGTCGCCGTTAAGAAAGACCGTGGCCCAGATGGCCGCAGGAGCGACTGTCCATGCGTATCGGTCCATGAGGGCCTTTTCAAGAGCGACGCAGAAAAAGGGCAGCGCACCGATTGAGTACAGCTTGTGAATGTTCTCGGTAAACGACACGACATAGCCGGAAACCGCAAATGCANCGCCCGCGAGCAAGGCACCGGGCAGTGACACACGGAGCTTGCGGCTGAGGACAAAGGCACCCATGGCGGCCAGCACGCATGAGANCAGGATCGACGCACGATAAGCATCCGGGGCGGGGAGGAAAAAGTACAGCACATTGAAAGGGTGGAACACGCCGGTCACTGTTGCTCCGATGAAGGGGCGCCCCAGCGCTTCGTAGGGGAACCATTGCGGCAGCTCTCCTGCGGAAAGCCGCTGGACAAGGTGTTGCTTGATGGGAAGAAAGAGGCGGAACGCGTCGCGCTTGATGAGCACGAGGCCTGGTAGCCAGAGCCTATAGTAGAAGGCGAGTGTGAGGCCGAGAAGGACGAGGACGGCCAGGACGGTCCGTGTCTTTGCAGCCAGTTTGGACGAGTGAACCTCCGGCAGCACGGGCGGGCTCATCGACGAGGTCCTGTAGGATGTCTGCGCTTCCACCAGACGTGGCTGAGCAGTCCAGTGCACAGGAGGCAGCCAACCAGTAACACTGTGGCGTCGGTCTTCAGCACAGGGATCACNAGAGCCAAGGTGGGTTTCCTTCCCGTATCATTGTCGCGCGCAAGGCGTGCCATAGTCGTGAATGTGTTCTCTGCAACCGTCAGGGCTTACTGCAAGCAGCAAGAATGCAGGGCGTTGCCATGGCCGCGTCGCGGTCATGCACGCGCCCTCAGCGTATCCAGGACTAGTCCTTTGACATGTTCTGGGGAGAAGAGCTTCACGCACACATTGTCCCCGTCACAAGGACTCTTCCGTGCGTTATAGGCGCTGAGGCAAGGGCTGCAGCTTATCCCCGCATAGAGACACGTGTAATTGGAGGCCAGCGGCCCGTAGAGGACCGGTGTCTCCGGACCAAAGAACACGATGCAGTGGATGGNCGAGAGGCCGGCAAAATGCGCCAAGCCGCNGTCCGATGTGACCAGAATGTCGCACTGGTTGAAGACTTGGACGACTTCCCTGACCGTCGGCGTAAGTCCTGCCAAGTTGAAGAACCGAGGCGACCGAATCGTCTCCGCCATCCGCTCGTACCACACGCGATCGCCAGCTAACCCCACAACACCGACGGCGAGACCAGGCAACTCCAGCAGCATCTCCGCGAGTTGGACATAGTTAGCCAAGGGCCAGGCCCTGATCGGAAGTTCCCCGCCGCCCGGATTCAAGAGGACAATCCGGCTGCTTCCCACCAGCGCGGGGCACGCCTGCTTCAATTTTTCACGGATTGCCAGCGTTTCTTCTTCCGAGTTTCGTATCTTCGGCAGGCTCGGCTGAATTTCGCCGTAGTCCTTCTTCACTGGCGGCGTTCCCGATGCTGAATCTTCAAGCGCATCCAGCAAGGCCATATAGTTCTTAGCGATATGGAGGTAGAGATTGTACGGCACTTTGTGCGTCAGAAAATTCCCCCGGTACAGGCCCTCCGTGTGGTACCGATGGAATCCGACGCGGTTCGAGGCGCCGCTGAGATAGCTGAGAATCGCACTGGCGCGGGAAAATAACTCCAGGTCCAAAACGGTGTCGATCTTGCACCGGCGAAGTTGCCAGACGGCCCGCACAGCATCCACCAGGAACACACCGAGGCTGCGGTCACGCAAGAGGATGTGCTGCTCTTGAGGCGCAAGATTCAGCACCTCCGCGCTGCCTCGGAGTTTTTCAAACATCAGGAAGTAGAGGATCGCCCCCGGGTACCGGCGCTTCAATGCTTCCAGCATCGGATAGGCGAGAACCAGGCACCCCATTTCCGAGATTTCAATGATCAGGATGTTACGCGGTGGTACCGAAGTTCGTACGGGCCTCAGCAGGGACAGCAGTAGATGTACCAACGAAAGAACGAGGCACACCACCGAACCAACTACTCGATCCAGGGAACGCATGCGATCCAGGGTCATGTCACATCATCCCGATGCGGCCAAGCGGGCTCATCAACGAGGTCCTGCAGGATGTCTGTGCCTCCACCAGGCGTGGGTGAGCAGTCCAGTGCACAGGAGGCAGCCTACCAGGGACACTGTGGCGCCGGCCTTCAGCAGCGGCGTTTGGTAAAAAAATGTCACGACGTGTNTGCCGGCTGGAACGGCTACCGCCCGCACTAGCGCGTTGGCCCGTAGGATAGGAAGTGCAAGGCCGCTCTCGAGCGTTGCGGTCCAGCCCTTGTCGAACGAGTCGAGCAAGATCAGGACGGCGGGTTGCGGGGTCTCCACCCGCACCCGCACTTCTTCGGGCGCATAGCGCTCGATCACGGCAGAGCCGCTGAGTGCAGGACCTGGCAGGGTCGCGTCGCTCGTTTCGATCACATCCACGTCTCCGCTCAGGAAATCGGGCCTTGCTAACAAGGCCACGGGATCGACCGGTNTCGCGGCCCTTTCCGGCCGCAGCGACAGATAGGCGCGTGGCTTGACAGGGACCGGATTGCGGAGGAGAGCGAGATCATAGGGTGGGAGTTCGGACACGAGTGTGCGGGCGAGCCGCTGCCCCTGCAGGTGATAGCGCCGGCCGATGTAGTAGCTCACATTGAAGCGTGCTAGGGCTTCAAATCCCATCGGTTTGTTCATGGCTGTCGCGAACTGCGCGCTGTAACCGGGCAAAAGGGGACTGAGCGTTTCAAGGTGAAACTGGGCGTTGTGCTCCACATCGAGCGCTTGACGGCGCTCCACCGATACGGATCCATAGAAACCAAGCATCTGCATAATTTCTTGAGGCACCACAAGGGTGAGCTCNAAAGTGGAGACCACGCGGAAATGCCCAGGGCCTACGTTCCCCTCCTGTGCTCTGAGCGCCTCTGCGAGGGGAGGCGTGAACGATGCCAACTCAGCGGAGGCTGTGTGGTAAGCCTGTAAATTTGCGCGCGAGAGATCGAGCGTGATGAGCGAAATCAGAAAGGATAGGAAAAGCACCTCGCTAAGCCATCTTCTGCGGGCTCCGGCATGGATCAGCCAGAGCCCCAGCGCCGCGGCTGAACTGTAGAGGAAGGCAACCCCTGCAGAGTCCGCCACCTCGTGGGCCAAGTCCGCAGGTGCCCTGAAGCTTGCAGCCGTCCATGCGCTCGCGGCGTCACTGCGAAGTAGGAGCCCGGTACCCGTGCACAGAATCGCCATCGCAAGCCAGAGAACTGGCGCCCCTTTCCTGGCCCATAGCGCGTCGAGTCCCGCTCCCGCAAGCATTGCGGCAGTGAAGAAAACGATGCTTATCAGCTTCTCCGGATAGCGGAACGCGGACCAAAGTGGCACCACATGATAGAGAACCTCGTATAGACCACTCCACCGCCCAAACGAGAGCAGAAGTGTCAGGACACCCAGCCAGACGAGCATGCGCAAGTCACGGCGATACCAGGCTCCGACGAGTGCCAGTCCTATCATGGGAATTCCCAAGTAGAGGCCCTCCCCCCAACCGCTCCCTCCAGCGTAACCGAAGAAGAGACGTGCAACGACGGCCGGATCTGCATCCTTGGCAATCGGGGCAGCTAGCATAGTCACTAACCGCAGCGGCTGTGTGGACCCAAACAGGGCCTGCTCGTGGAATAGCTCCGGTTGCGCGCGTTGGCTGTGGACATAGACGGCCCACGAGGGTCCTAGTTGGATGCCCGCAAGGAGAACCGTGAGAGCAAGGACGAGCATTAACCTCAGACACGCGCTGAGGCGCGGACATGGCACGCGCATCACCATCCACAGGAGCGCAATAAAGCCGTAGTAGTACCCTGTCTGCAAATCTCCGATCAGGAAAACCGTCGCCCAGACCGCCGCAGGCGCCACCACCCAGGGCCAGTCCTGACTCAGGGCTTTCTCTAGCGTGACACAGAAGACTGGAAGCGCACAGATAGGGTAGAGATACGTGATATGTTCAGTGAGCGAGACGACATAACCTGAGAGCGCGAACGAGATACCAGCGACCAGGGCAGCCGCATGCGAGAATCCCATCTTACGTCCCAGGGCGAAGCTGCCCATGGCTGCCATTAGGCATGACAGGAGGGTGGACATGCGATAGGCGTCAGGCGCCGAAAAGAAGAAATAGAGCATGGTGAAGGGGTGGAAAACCCCCGCATGGGCGGTCCCTATGAAGGGGCGCCCCAGCGCTTCGTAGGGAAACCATTGCGGGAACTCGCCTGTGCCAAGTCGCTCGATGAAGTACTGCTTGATCGGGAGATGGAACCGAAAGGCCTCGCGTTTGATTAGGACGAGACCGGGCAGCCANAGCCTGTGGTAAAAGGCGAGCGTGATCCCCATTAGGACCGTCACTGCGAGCCACGTGGGCAGGAGTCTCAGTGCGTTGTCCTTGTCAGGCGCGCTGGTATTCGTAGCAAGTGCGGGCATGTGAAGACAATCCCCCTGCTCTACGAGGCACGGGCAGCATTCTTTCGCGCCACCACGAGGACATTTTTCCCGAACCACGGCTTCTGTAGACCTTCCAACCACCGGGTGAACGGGACAAACCACGTATCGTAAAAATGCGCGAGGTGGGTGTTGATGGAGGTGCGCCTCCCAACCACATTCAGNAGNTACCAAGGCAGTACCCCCATGCAGTCCATGTACTTGGACTTGACTACGTCAAATCCCCCCGCGCGCAGCAACCCCTCCAAGTGCGGCTTCTCGTAGCGCCGGTAGTGGCCGACCGCCCTGTCAAGCGCGCTATAGAGCCACGGCAGAGCCGGCACGAACACGACAAACGTGCCACCCGGCACGAGCGCGTGGTAGGCAGCGCGGATTGATGCCTGATCGTCCGCGATGTGTTCGAGGACATTGATCATAAGGAAGGTGTCAAACCGTTCCGGGGAAGATCGGAAGACCTTGTTGGTTGTCGTCAGGCGGCCTGCCCGCAGTAGATCGGGGTGGGCGGTCTTCAACCGCTCGTGCAGATGCTGGTAGAGGGTGCCCTCTTGCTCGAACACCTCCAATCGCGCCGTCGGGTGGCAGGACACATGTGAGCGCACGAGCCGGGCGGTGAAGGTGCCGATGCCGGCCCCGATTTCGACCAGCCGCT
>JGI25382J43887_10001022_pt1 | contig 10768 bp, 14 predicted proteins | sample GraSoi013_1_40cm_3_FD_43887 | JGI IMG/M metagenome (IMG submission 43887) | reverse complement strand
CTGATCTACGCGACTGGTTTCATCTTTCTCTGGGGATGGCTCGCCGTGCAGGCTTGCAACCGTAGTAGCGGCACCCGGGCCGGGTCCAAAAAAGTCTGACCCGCTATAAACCCTCGCGTTGATCTTGCCGATACCTTAAATGCACCCGTTTCTCCAGGGAAGGTGCGGCGAGGTGTGGAAGCGCCGGGAAAGTCAGCCTGCACGATGCGATGCGACCCCCGGCGTCAAACCCGCAAGCCTGCCATTTATTGACGGCATTTAAGCGTTCATTGGAACCGACCGTCAAGTTCCGTAAACGGCTGAGCAGGAGGCTCATGATATGCGTGCACTGAAGCTGACGTTTGCGCTGGCAGGATTGCTGGCGCTCTTACGCTACGTTCCTGTCTATTACCGCACTTCCGAGTTCAACGACTTTGTGACGCAGGAGACCCACCGCAACCGGGGCAAGGGAGAGCTGAAACGGACGCTACTGACCAAGGCCCAGGGCTACATGCTTCTCATTCGGGAGGAGAACACCAATATCACCACTGTCGATTCCGTACTTCGCGTGGCTGTGGATTATCAAGTTCCGGTCAACTTCTATTTGTTTCAGCGTGAAATGACGTTCCACACGGTGGCGTCCGCTCCTGGCTGGCGTAACTGATGCTTCCGAATTTTCACTAACCCATGATTAGGGGGAAACACTTACAGGGGTTCCGTCCGGCTTCCGACCTGGAATTGGCATCAGCACCGTCACAACCATCGTCGGTGTGAAGGCGATCTTGGTTTCTGCCCAAGGTGGGTCAAAGAAATCGCGGCTCACTGTTCGGTAGAGAAAGAGCGAAGGGATCTTTGTCCCTTCACGATAGTCAGCGTCGTCAACCGCAAGCTATCCGATTGTTGATCGAAACGACCTGGGATTTTGTTAATCGGTGTATCGGAGTACAACAGATTGATACCGGCAGAATTTAAGGCTGTGTGCCCCTCAAGCGTGGCAGACGGTCGATCTGGGACCGGCACTGTCCGATCCTTCGGCGCTCGCGAGAAGTGACCCATTATGGTGTGCACACCATAATGGGTCATTCTTGGTGAGCGCCGAAGGTCCGATCATCTGGTAATCTCGAATCAGCAAGTCAATGGGCGATAAATCCGCAATCGAATGGACGGATGCAACATGGAATCCCGTCACGGGATGCACGAAGGTCAGCCCTGGCTGTAAGTATTGCTACGCCGAGCGCCTCGCTGCCCGTCTGAAGGCAATGGGCAATCCGAGATACAAGAACGGCTTCGATCTCACGCTGCACGCCGATCAATTGGAATTGCCTCTGAAGTGGCGGCAACCGCGCCGGATCTTCGTCAACAGCATGAGTGATCTCTTCCACGAGCACATCCCCGCCGAATACATCCGCACCGTTTTTGATGTGATGAATAAGGCGTCATGGCACAACTTCCAAATCCTGACCAAACGTGCGGAGCACCTCGCGGAACTTGCGGGCACGCTGACATGGGGTCCCAACATATGGCAGGGGGTCTCGGTGGAGAATCCTGAATACATATCCCGGATTGCGTATCTTCAGACCGTACCTGCGCGAGTCCGATTCTTATCTCTGGAGCCGCTCCTCGATGCCATTCCCAACCTCCCATTGAAAGGCATCCATTGGGTAATCGTCGGCGGGGAGAGCGGCCCCGAACACAGGCCGATCCGTCCTGAATGGGTGCGCAGTATCCGCGACCAATGCAGGCGCCAGGGCATTCCCTTCTTCTTTAAGCAATGGGGCGGCCTAAATTCAAAAGCGGGCGGCTGCATGCTGGATGGGCGGAAATGGCAGCAATGGCCTTCCGTGTCGGGAGAATTGTTCGCGCATACCACCTGAAGGCGATCTTCAATGCCGTCTTCCAATAAAACTCTTTGGCCCCTGAAACCACACACAATCGGCAAACATCTTGCTCTGAAATCCTACCTAAATGCTTGGCTTCCCATAATGGGTACACAGTTTTGGCGCGAACGATTAAGGATCAACAATTGATGTTTGGTGAGAACGGATTCTGCGATCACGGCGCGCACACCGCCCGGCCGAACGACGCGCACAACCGTGGTGATCACATGGAGAAACAGGATAATCAGATCACGCATGCCAGATTTTAGCAGCGCTTAAAGCCCTTCGATTTCAGCGTAATTTGGAATTCGCCAGGGACAGGAGCGCCTGCTGCGGCGCGCAAATGTTTCTCGATTCCGGCGATGGAGTCGTTTTCAAGGGTGCCGTCGGTCCCTGGTATAACACTGAAACGAAGAATTTTCATCTGAGCCGGAACGCGGCTCGGGAGCTCGCCACTCTGGCACTGAAATCGTACAAGGAGAGGCAGGCGGATAACCGAGCTCCTCGCGAAGTCTTTCTGCACGGCCAGACCGCCTTTGACCGTGAAGAATGGCGAGGGTTTGAGGAGGCGATCGGTTCGGAAACCGCGATCGTCGGCGTAACCNTACGCAACAACGCCGAGCTAAAACTTTTTCGGAAGACCGACAACCCGGTCATGAGGGGCATTGCCTACATACGGGATGAACGTAACGCGTTCCTCTGGACGCGCGGATGGACGCCGCGGCTGCAAACCTACCCGCGGCTGATCCTCCGGGAAAGCTATCGCCCAGGAAGTCGGCGACATCCCGGATCTCGGAATCCTGATACCAGTGGGCCAGGATGACCGCATTGCGCTCGCGCTTAAGCTTGGCAATCTCGAACTCAATGTCATCCATATGGCTCGCCAAATTTCACCTCAGCCTACAGTTCTTTGAGAATGATGCTGCAAGAGACAACGACAGCACCAACTGCTACTTCTTAAAGCCGAAGTGCTCGTAGTTCATCGGAATGTAATGCTGCCATTGCTCGGGAACGTTATCTTCAGGAAAGATAGCGGTGACCGGGCAGGCGGGCTCGCAGGCGCCGCAGTCGATGCACTCCTCCGGATGAATGTAGAGCATGGTTGCCTCTTCAAATCCCGCTTCGTCCTTCTTCGGGTGAATGCAATCCACGGGACATGCATCCACACAAGCGGTGTCCTTAGTTCCAATGCATGGCTCAGTAATGATGTAAGCCATCGAAATATCCCCTTCGGTTCGTCGATCTTTTGTTTCACAAAACTGATCAGCTATCCAACACCCATCAGGGCCGCGTCCCAAGCGGCGAGTCCGCCGGTCAGGCTTCGAGCGTGGGCAAAGCCGTAAGCCTTGAAGTACGATGCCTTGTCGAGGCTGCGGTGTCCGTCGTTCGAGTAAAAGACGAGGAACGCGTCCTTGGGCCAAGTGTCGAGGATCTCGAAGGTCAACTCGACGGTGACGAGCCGCGAGCCAGGAAGATTGCCCGAGTCGTACTCCTCGCGCTTGCGGACGTCGAGGAGCGTGAGCCTATCTCCAGCCTTTAGCGCAACGGCAAGGTCCTGGACCGAAATATGAAGCGACGCGAAGACTTCCGCGCTGCCGTGGATGACCTTGACAATTTCGTCCAGGCTGTCTTTGATGTCGAAGTTTCGGCGAACTTCCTCCAACGTCTCCGATGGCTGGTAGCTGCAACTCTGGCAGCCGCCGATGTGATAACGCTGGAAGAGCCCCACTTTGGCAGTGGGATAGGCCTGGAGGATTTTCTCCATCGTGGTCGCGGGTCCAATCTCGATTAACGCCATTCTTTCCTCCTCACAACATGCCGAGTTGCAATCGGGCAGCTTCGGACATTCGGCTTTGGTCCCAAGGCGGTTCCCAGACGATCTCGATGTCGACCTCTTTGACGCCAGGAACCGCTTGTACCTTGGCGCGGGCATCCTCTTTGAGGACGTCACCCATCCCGCAGCCGGGCGCCGTCATGGACATCTTGATCTCGACCCGGTGGCCGCCATCTGCAAGCTGGTGTGCTTCGCATACGTAAATTAGCCCCAGGTCTACGACGTTGACCGGAATCTCCGGATCGAAGACAGTCTTGAGGTTCTCAGTGACCTTTTGCAGGTCGAAGGGACCCGCTTCCGTCGGCTCGTCTTTTGCACGGCTGACTTCAAGACCAAGCGCGTCGGCATCACTAGAGGCAATCCTTGCGAGATAGCCCGCTTCAGTCTGGACCGTGAAGCTCCCACCGAGCGCCTGGGTCACCAGGACACGATCCCCCTGCGAAAGCTGCAACTTCTCTCCGCTCGGAATGAGCGTTGCCTCGCAACTCCGCTTCAGATCAGTCTGCATATTGGGGTCTCGTGGCTTGTTCAGGTTCTCAATCTTGGACTCTGAGCCGCTCGGTCCATGGACAACGTCGCCAGGAGCGCGCGATCGGCTCGCTGTGCGCTCGATGTCATTCCTTCCGTCTCGGCCGCAATGTCCACCTCGGCGCGCTTACTGGTCTCAAGCCGGAGCGAGTCCCCGCTGGCGCCAGCAATGGCGTACCGGAACGCTCTCCTCGCCGAGTCGATTATCCGAATGATGGGCGTGGGCAGACCAAACGCCATGGCTTACTCCGTTGAAACCTGTGTGCCCGTTGCTTCGAGCGCATTCCGTAGCGTGTGCCAGGCCAGGGTGGCGCACTTGACCCGCACGGGGAATTCCCAGACGCCGGACAACACCGCGAGCTTGCCCATCTCCTCCGGCTTGACCTTGCCGTTTGGTCCTTCGGTCAGCATCGCGTGAACCCGACCGAAGAACGCCAGGGCCTCTTCCTGTTTCTTGCCTTTAAGCGCCGTGGTCATCAGGGAAGCCGAGGCCTTCGAGATGGCGCATCCGGCTCCTTGGAACGCGATGTCCTCGATGATACCGTCCGCGAGCTTCACGTAGAGCGTGAGCTGATCACCGCAGAGCGGATTGAAGCCCTCCGCCCTTCGCGTAGCGCCCTCAAGCTTGCGGAAGTTCCGCGGATGCTTGCTGTGGTCGATGACCACTTCCTGATAGAGGTCCCGAAGTTCGCTGCTCATTGAAAGATCTCCCGGACCTTTTCGAGGCCGGCCACGAGTGCGTCAATGTCCTGCCGCGTGCTGTAGCAGCCGAGCGACGCGCGGGCCGTGGCCGCCACCCCGAACCGGCTCATCAAGGGCTGTGCACAGTGATGACCCGTGCGGATCGCGATGCCCTCACGGTCGAGGATGGTTCCAATGTCGTGCGGATGAATTCCGTCGAGTACGAAGGAGAGCACGCTGGCCTTGGCGTCAGCCGTGCCGATGAGTTGGAGGCCCTGGACCTCAGACAGCACGCGAAGGCCGTACGCAAGGACGTCGTGTTCGTGGGCCGCGAGCGCCTCATGCCCTAAGCCAGAAATGAAGTCGATGGCCGCCGCGAGGCCGACCGCGCCGGCCATGTTGGGTGTACCCGCTTCGAACTTGTAAGGGAGCTTGTTGTAGACGGTCTTCTCGAAGGTTACTGAAAGGATCATGTCGCCGCCTCCCTGGTAGGGAGGCATCTCCTCGAGAAGCTCGCTCCGGCCGTAGAGAACGCCGATGCCGGTGGGACCATACATCTTATGGCCCGAGAGCGCATAGAAGTCGCAGCCCAACGCCTGCACGTCGACTTTGAGGTGCGGCACGGCCTGTGCGCCATCGACCAGCACGCAGGCGCCTCGCGCGTGCGCAATCTCTACGATGCGCCGGATCGGGTTGATGGTGCCCAGAACGTTCGATACGTGTGTGACAGCCACAAGCTTAGTCTTCGGTCCGACGAGCTGCTCGAACTCTTGGAGCAAGAGCTCGCCTGCATCGTTGATGGGCGCGACGCGAAGATACGCGCCTCGCTCCGCGCACAGGATCTGCCAGGGAACGATGTTCGAGTGGTGCTCCATCGCCGTGATGAGCACCTCATCCCCCTCGGCAAGATGCGTTTTGCCGTAGGTTTGCGACACGAGGTTGATGGCCTCGGTGGTGCCGCGGACGAAAATGATCTCGCCGATGTGATCTGCGTTCAGGAACCGCTGAACCTTAGCGCGGGCACCCTCGTATTCCTCCGTTGCCCGCTCCGAGAGGTAGTGGACGCCGCGGTGAACGTTGGCGTTCTCCTTCAAGAAGAAACGCGATATTGCATCGATCACAGCCTGCGGCTTCTGGCTTGTCGCAGCGCTATCCAAGTAGACCAGGGGCTTGCCGTAAACCTTCTCGGTGAGGATGGGAAACTTCTGACGCACGTGCTCGACGTCGAAGTCAGCCGCGCCGTTCCGAACGGCCTGTTCATCGACAAGACTCGGGGCCACAGAGTTCGTCTGAATGGTAGTCATGCGAGCACCTCCACACCACTTTCCGCCAGTCGCGAGGCAACCATCTTCTCTACACGGGATCGGAGGGTCTCAACTCGAAGGCGGCCCAGCATCTCGCTCACGAACGCGTAGGTGAGCATGCCCCGCGCGGCCTGACGCGGAACACCTCGCGAACGCAGGTAGAATACGGCGTCCTCGTCGAGTTGGCCCACCGCAGCGCCGTGGGCGCACTTCACGTCGTCAGCGAGGATCTCAAGCCTCGGCCGCGTGTCGACTTGCGCCGACTCGGAGAGGAGCAGGTTCTTGTTCGTCTGGCTCGCGTCGGTCTTGAGCGCGCCGGGGTGCACGACGATCCGGCCGTCGAACACACCTCGGCCGCGTCCATCGACGACCCCCTTGTACAGTTCACGGCTGGTGCAGTGTGGCGCGGCGTGCTCGATGGTGGTTGGGTTGTCGAGATGCTGCTCGCGCCGGGGCATGTACAAACCATCTAGCGTGACCTCAGCCCCCTCGGCTTGAAGCCTCACCTTCACCTCGTGCCGGGCAATCGATGACCCGAGCGCCACCGAGTGCGACGCGAAGCAGCTGCCTCGCCCCTGTCTGACGTCCAGGAGCGCGATGTGGAACGCAGCCTCGCTCTCGCTCTGGACCTTGTAGTGCTCAACCACCGCGCCTTCATCGAGGACGACCTCGGTGACCGCATTGGTGAGATAGACATTGCCGGCGAGGCCGATGTGCGTTTCGACGATCACCGCACGACTTCCGGCCCCGGCGAGTACCAAAGACCGCGGATGCGACACGAGCGGGGAACCGCCGGCGCTCGAAACGAACACGAGGTGAATCGGCTCTTCTATCGTCGTATTGGCTGGTATCTGAACGAACGCCCCGTCCTCGGCAAGGGCGGTGTTCAGCGCTGTGAAAGCATGAGGCTGCTCTCGAAATGGGTGCGAGAGGAGTGGTTCGAGAACCTCCGCTTCCTCGACAAGCACCGATGCAAGGCTCGTCACCTTGACGCCTTTGGGAAGCTTCTTCGGTGACAAGAGCCCGGGAGCGAAATATCCGTTGACGAAGACGAGCCGCTCGCCGCCGAAGTCGCCCGCAAACTGGTCGATTGCCCAGGTGGAAAGCCGGCGGATCTTCTCCGGCGATGCCGACTCGAAAGGGACCTTCAAGATGGGCCCGACCGACGTGTACTTCCAAGCCTCGTCCTTTGGCGTCGGGAAGCCACGCTCGGATACCCACTGGAAAGCCGCGCGGCGAAGCCCCTTGAGCCAGACAGGGTGCAGGCCGTTGCGCTGGGGTACAAGCCTCGAGAGGCGCTGGATGAAGGCGCTCGCCGAGTCGCTCATGGCACTGCAATCGAGCGTGCCGATGCGTGCTGCTCGAGGCCCACGTAGCCATACTTCTCGAGTTCGACGGCCAAATCCTTCCCGCCGGACCTTACGATACGGCCGTTCGCGATGACGTGGACGCGGTCCGGAACGATGTAGTCGAGCAGCCGCTGGTAATGCGTGATGACCAGCATCGCCCGGTCCTTCCTTCGCAGCGCGTTTACGCCGTGAGCCACTACGCGTAGCGCGTCGATGTCGAGGCCCGAGTCGGTCTCGTCCAGGATGGCGAGTTTCGGCTCGAGAACTGCCATCTGGAGGATCTCGTTCCTCTTCTTCTCACCGCCCGAGAAACCTTCGTTGACGGACCGGCTCATGAAGCTCTGGTCCATCTCGACCAGCTTCATCTTCTCCTTGGCCAGGTCGAGGAAATCTATCGCGTCGAGTTCATCGAGCCCTCGCTGCTTGCGAATTGCGTTGAGCGCCGTCCTCATGAAATAAAGGTTGCCGACACCGGGAATTTCAACGGGGTACTGGAACGCTAGAAACACGCCGGCGACAGCCCGTTCCTCCGGCGACATGGCGAGCAGGTCCTTGCCCTCGTAGAGGACCTCACCGGTCACGTTGTAGGTCTCGCGGCCCGCGAGCACCTGGGCAAGCGTGCTCTTGCCGGAGCCGTTCGGCCCCATGATCGCGTGCATCTCGCCCGCCTTTAGCTCGAGGTTCACGCCCTGGAGAATTTCGTTGTCGCCAACCTTCGCGTGGAGGTTCTTAATCTGCAGCATCACCCAATGCTCCCTTCGAGACTCACGCCGAGGAGTTTTTGCGCCTCGACCGCAAACTCCATCGGTAGCTCCTTGAACACTTCGCGGCAGAAGCCGTTCACGATCATCGAGATCGCATCCTCTTCGCGGATGCCACGCTGACGGCAGTAGAAGAGTTGGTCCTCGCCAATCTTCGAGGTGGACGCCTCGTGCTCGACCTGTGCAGTCGGATTCTTCACCTCAATGTACGGGAACGTGTGCGCCCCGCATTTGCTGCCAAGAAGCAACGAGTCGCACTGCGTATGGTTCCGCGCCCCGCTCGCCGACTTAAGGACCTTCACCAGCCCCCGGTACGTGTTCTGTCCGTGGCCGGCCGAGATTCCTTTCGCGAGAATCGTGCTCCGCGTGTTCCGCCCGATGTGGATCATCTTCGTGCCCGTGTCAGCCTGCTGGCGGTTGGCGGTAAGGGCGACGGAGTAAAACTCGCCGACCGAGTTGTCGCCCTGGAGGATAACCCCCGGGTATTTCCAAGTGATGGCAGAGCCGGTCTCGACCTGGGTCCAGGAGATCTTCGAGTTGGCGCCGGCGCACTTGCCCCGCTTGGTGACGAAGTTGTAGATGCCTCCGCGTCCTTCGGCGTCGCCCGGATACCAGTTCTGTACAGTGGAGTACTTGATCTGCGAGCGCTCCAGCGCAACGAGCTCGACTACCGCGGCGTGGAGCTGGTTCTTGTCTCGAATCGGGGCCGTACAACCCTCGAGGTAGCTCACGTACGCGCCGTCTTCGGCGACGATGAGCGTTCGCTCAAACTGGCCGGTGTCCGCGGCGTTGATGCGGAAGTAGGTGGAAAGCTCCATCGGACAACGCACGCCCCTGGGGACGAAGCAGAACGAGCCGTCGGTGAAGACGGCGGAGTTGAGCGTTGCGAAGAAATTGTCCGTGTAGGGGACGACCGAACCGAGGTACTTCCTCACCAAATCCGGGTGGTTCTGCACGGCCTCCGAGAAGGAGCAGAAGATGACGCCCACTTCAGCGAGCTTCTTCTTGAACGTCGTGGCGACCGAGACCGAGTCGACAATCGCGTCCACGGCGACGCCGGACAAACGCTCCTGCTCGGCAAGTGAGATGCCGAGCTTATTGAACATGCCCCGCATCTCCGGATCAACTTCGTCCAGGCTCTTGGGACCCGGCATCTTAGACTTGGGAGCCGAGTAGTAGATGATGTCCTGGTAATCGATGGGCTCATAGTGGACGTTCTGCCAGCGGGGCTCCTCCATGGTGAGCCACCGGCAGTACGCCCGGAGGCGCCACTCGAGGAGCCAGTCCGGCTCGTTCTTCTTAGCCGAGATCAGCCGGATGACGTCTTCGTTCAGCCCGCGTGGCACCGCGTCCGTCTCAAGGTCGGTGACGAACCCGTACTTGTACTCCCGGCTCGCGACTTCGCGGATGTCGGTCGGTAAGGCAGTCATCGCGCTCACTCCCCCTTCTGGCAGTCCACAGCCTGAGACACGGCCGACCGGAGCGGCTGCAGTGTCGGCTGGCCATGGACGGGATCACGTGCGATCTCGTAGCGCCGCACGGATGGGTCTATCTCGAGAGACCAGGCGTCGATGCCGCCGGTCATCGACTGGACATTGTTGAAGCCGTGCCCCGCGAAGTACGAAGCCGCATCGAGGCTCCGCTGCCCGAGGTGGCAGTAGAAGACGACGGGCGAGTCCTTGGGCCAGTCCATCATCACCTGCACCAGCGCCTCGGTAATGAGCGTGGCGCCTTGGATCCGAGCCACCTCCCACTCCTGGGGAGATCTCACGTCGACGAGGCGGGGCGGGTTGTCTCCGCGCAAAGCCGCCGCTACCTCTTGCGGACTCACCTGAATGCGCCGGTCGATCTGCTCGGCGTACTCAATGAAGCCGATGACCTCGTCGAGGTCGATGATGTTGTGACGGTGCGCCACCTCCTCGAGGATGTCATCAGGTTGATACCCACAGCTGTTACATCCGCCGATATGGAAACGACGAAACAGGGCGCGCTGCGCGCTGGGATAGGACTCAAGGACCTCCCGCATCGTGCTGCGCTTCGTGATCTTCGTGTCTGTCATCGTGCTCTCCTTATCTGGTTGGCGCGAGCCCTTGCCGAGCAATCTGAAAGTTTAGAAAGTATATTCTTATTTTAACTTTGTCAAGCAGGTTATTGCTAAACAATAGCTCCTGTGATTACAATTAATTACGCCTAAGAATATTCGCTTGACTTCTATTTATCAAGCATGTACTTTCCAAATTTATGAAAATGGACGTAGCAGAGTACGATGCCACCATGAACGCCGACCCTCCCGGTTCCGGCCGAGAACGGGTCCTTTTTCTCCTGAAGACGAATGGACCGCAGACCGCGGCACGGATGGCCAAGCAACTGGACGTCACAACGATGGCTGTTCGCCAGCACCTCGCCGTCCTAGAGGGACAGGGGCTCGTCGATTTCACGGACGAACGGCGCAAAG
>JGI25382J43887_10001020_pt1 | contig 10769 bp, 10 predicted proteins | sample GraSoi013_1_40cm_3_FD_43887 | JGI IMG/M metagenome (IMG submission 43887) | reverse complement strand
TGCGGTTGCCGCCGCAGTGGCGGGCTGCGCCGGCGTTTCCGGCGAACCGGGCATTCTGGGTTGCTCAGCGGTAGCGCTCTGCACATCCCCCTTCTTTACATTCAGAGTTTCGTCAGTGATGACCTTCGCAGGTTTCTCGGAGTTCTTCTTCTGCGCGCGCGCTCGCCGGGCGGCTTCCGCAACAGACTGAGAATCCTGGGATTGGGCAAAGGCAGCGGCAGGAAGCAGCGATGCCGTCAGAACCATCGGCAGNGCAAGGCGCAATGTGATGCAGCGCAACATGGTGTTACTCCTCATGAAGAATCTGAGCTGGGTCAAATCTCAAGATACGCTGGCAAAACTGGAATGACAATCCCAAGTATTCGACGGGTGCGAATGCGCCAACGGAGCATGCCAGGACGAATGCCGATTTAAATGTGAGCTTTAGAAGTGCGACGTGATGAAGCCGCGGACTCGTCAGTAACCTTGCGTGGCGAGTAGCGCCGCTGCGATTATACTGAACTGAGAAATAAAATACAGGGAGACACCCGAGGGGGCAGAGGAATTGCGGAACTTCAAGATAGTTTTGTTGCTTGCTCTGGGAATACTTATGGGGGCGAGGAAAGTTTGTGGCCAGGCGCCGGCGATCGGCGGGCAGACCCCATCACCAGTCGTTGTACCTGCTGCCGGCAAGAAGCCGATCAAGGAACAATCTCAGGAGCACCGCTTCTGGGACAAGAAGAATGGCTGGTTGTTCGCGGGTGTTGGAGCAGCGCGGACGTTTGATTATTTTTCAACCTTGAACTTGAGGCGGCGCGGAGACCAGGAAATCCTGGTTACCAACGATCTGGTGGACAACCACGCGGCATTTGCCGTGGTCGAGGCGGCCGGAACCGGTGTTTCGATTGGAACGTCATACATATTCCATCGTTACGGCCATCACAAGCTGGAACGTTGGACCTCGATCGTACATTTTGGATTGGCGACGACGGGCGCTGTGCGCAATTACTGTCTGAAAGCGGCACATCCCAAGGTCACCCCGTAGCCTTGCGCGAAGCGACATTACGGAAACGCTGGCCCGTTCCTTCCGTCTAAATCAAGGAGATGAAGTCTTGCAGTTCGAATGGCGGTGCGGCATACTCGCGGCCCGTGCGGGCCTTGGTCGGTAACGCGCGGGAAGTATGGCTGCGAACTAGGCGAGGTGGTCTTATGGAACGGTGGGTCTACCTTCACCGTTTCGCGCTGGTTCTTTGTGCGAGTCTCTGTTTCTCGATAACTTCGCACGGTTCTGCGGGCCCCGAGGCGGTCGCGCTTCCAGAGATACGGGCGGCGCAAGCTACGCTGCCACCGCAAGCAAATACCCCGCAAAGTTTGGGTTCAACATCGAAGACAGCGGAACAGGCAAGAACCGAGCAATACACGCTTTCGCACGATCGCCAGGCGAAGGCGATGGCGTACTCGCGGGCAGGCTACACCCTTTATTTCGTCTCCTATTTTCTTGGCGGACTCTATCTTTTCCTGATTCTTCGGCTGGGCTGGGCGGCAAAGTTTCGTGACATCGCTGAAAATGCCAGCGACAAGAAATGGATTCAAGGGTTGGTGTTCGTCCCGCTACTTTTTCTGACCATTGATGTTCTGAAACTGCCGGTGCACCTGATCTGGCATTCGCTTTCCTTGCACTATCAGCAATCTGTGCAAGGCTGGGGGTCGTGGTTCTGGGATTGGAGCAAGGGGGAACTTCTCGATATCGCGCTTGGAATCGTTCTGGTCCTGATCCTGTTCGCCGTGATGCGGCGCAGTCCGCGGCGCTGGTGGCTGTATTTCTGGTTTCCTGCGGTCTTGATTCTGCTTGGATTGATCGTGACCACTCCCCTGGTGATCGATCCGTTGTTCAATAAATTCGCGCCGCTGAGCAAGGAGCATCCAGACCTGGTTGCTTCCATTGAAAAACTTACGAAACATGCAGGTGTTCCCATTCCACCGGAGCGCATCTTCCTGATGGAGGCGAGCCGGAAAACCAACGAGATCAACGCTTACGTGACGGGGCTGGGAGCCTCGAAGCGCGTGGTGATCTGGGATACCACGATTCAAAAAACTTCCAACGATGAATCTCTCTTCATCGTGGGACACGAGCTTGGACATTATGTCCTGGGACACATTTGGCAGGGCTTTTTACTAGGGGCCGCCGGGCTATTGGTAGCGCTCTATCTTCTTTTTCGAGGCTTGCACTGGGCGCTCGATCGCTGGGCCAGGGATTGGAAGCTCTACGGACAGGAAGATTGGGCTTCGCTCGCGGTGTTGCTCTTGCTTGTGCAAGCGCTATTGTTTGTTTCTTCGCCGGTCATCAGCGGCTACAGCCGCATNCAAGAACATGCCGCGGATGTTTACGGATTGGAAGTCATTCACGGGTTGGTCCCAGATTCGGAGGAGGTCGCCGCGCATGCGTTTCAGGTTCTAGGCGAGTTGGATCTGTCGGATCCAAACCCACCGCCGCTTATCACTTTCTGGCTTTACTCGCACCCGCCGCTGGCGGACCGCTTGGTATTCGCGCATAGCTACGATCCGTGGTCAAAAGGGGAATCGCCGAAGTACGTGAAGTAGCAGTGGCTGAGGCGGTTCCGATCCCTAAAGCGGGGTGCGCCCCGATGCGTGCTTGCGGGTAAAAGCGGCTACTTTGCTGCGGTTGCCGCAGACAGCCATCGAACACCACCGGCGGCGGCGAGTGCGCGAATTGTCGTAGAAGAAGAGGCCACAGTGTGCATTGGCGCAAAGCCGGAGGCGCGCGCGGGCTCCCTCGGCGATAATTTCCGCCCCGGATCGAGCCACGGCGGCAAGCAACCAATCAAGGCCTCCTTCACGCGCCACGAATTCGATTTTCCAGAGGCCATCCTGACCGACAAGTTCATCGTGCCCTTCGGTGATGCGAAGGACTTCGTTTACGGGCTCGATCCATTCTCCGGCTGTCCGCTGCTTTCGGAGCATGGCTGTGAACACTTTACGTAAGGCGGAGCTGAGCCGCCGGGCCTTAAGGAGAAGACCTTCAGCAGCCTGGTGGTCAGATTGCGGCAGGTTTAGAAGCTGTGCGCCGCGCTCAGGGGAGACAATGTCCGTCGAATTCAGGAAGTGGATGAGACGTTCCCAGGATAATTCGGCGTTCGGCGGGGTCGCGTTGACAAAATCGACGGAGAGTCGCCCTCCCAGCAGTGGGAGGGGTTGAGCGGCATAGGACATGATCGGAGGCTCCCTAAGACGGCACAAATCTAAACCATCTTGAAAGAATTAACCAGTAAAATATATCATAACGGTTATCGNGAGAAAAGCCCTCCANGATCCTGCCTCGTGGTAACCTTTTTCAAGCCATGAAATCAGATGTTCGTGGCAGGTTAGAAATGTCTTCTATGAAACAGCTATTGACGGGCTTGAGCCTCATTTCTCTAATTCTAGTGGCGACTGCGGCCTTGATTCGACCACAGGTACACGCTTCTGCGAGTCCGCAGGACACGCAGCGCATACCGGTAATAGTTGAACTGTTTACGTCCGAAGGCTGCTCCAGCTGTCCCCCTGCGGATGCTTTGTTGGCTAGGCTGGCCAACGAGCAGCTCGCGGCGAACATACAGTTGATTGCATTAGAGGAGCACGTCGATTATTGGAACGATTTGGGCTGGACCGACCCTTTTTCCTCACGAGATTGGACGGCGCGTCAGTACGTTTATGCGGGAGCCCTCAGAAATGGGAACCCTTACACACCGCAAATGGTAGTGGACGGGACGGCGGAGTTTGTGGGCAACCACGCTCAGAAAGCTCGTGAAGCCATCGTGAGAGCCGCGAGCAAAGCAAAAACTCCGGTGATGCTGGCGCCGGGTAATCCAAAGGGGTCGGGTAAAGAAAGTTTTTCCGCGAAGATTGGCAAACTCGAAGGAGCCACAAGGGGTGACTCCGCGGAAGTCTGGCTGGCCATTACGGAGACCGGATTGCACTCCGCGGTAACGCGCGGCGAGAACGCCGGTGAAGATCTTCACCACGCCGCGGTTGTGCGCTCCATGCGCAAGATCGGCGAAGCCAAGGCCAATGGCGACACTTCCTTTGTTGGAGACGCGAGTGTGTCTTTGCAGAAAGAATGGAAGCGCGAGAACCTGAGGGCTGTGGTCTTCGTGCAGGAAAAAAAGAGCCGTCGGATTCTTGGCGCGGCAGAGATTCGCATCCCACAATAGATTCAGAAGGGTTCGAGGCGATTTGGCCGGCAAGCCAGTTTGATTCCGGGAAGTGAATACTCTGGGGCACTATCATTCTCGGCAGCAGAAAAAAATATTCCGCACGGGGACTCTTCCCTCGATAAAATCTATCTCAGTTCACTGCCAGGCTTGCTTACGGAGAACCACGCGGCACGTCAGACAGCGATGCAGGCGTGGATCTTTCCCCGAGGTGATTGTTGGACGTCGAACCAGTAACGGATCCATCTCCAGCTCCTCCCGTTCGGCCCCGACCTCCCGAAGGAATCCTCAGTAGGATTTTTTTGAACGACAAGGGGGTGCGCGGGATTTGGCGCCTCCCGATTTATGCAACCTTCGTGGCCGGGCTCGGATTCGGCGGTTTAATTCTCCTCCAGCTTTTCGTTGGCCCCACTCGGGGCGCTTTTTCACTCCACTATTGGTTCCCGTACGAAGCGCTCTGTTTCACCGTCGTTTTTGGCGCTGCTCTGATCATGTCTCAGATCGAGGGCCGCTCCCCGGGCGTGTACGGTTTGCCGCTTAGAGGCACGTTCGGAAAATTGTTCTGGCAGGGTTGCTTCATCGGATTGGTAGAAGTTTCAGCATTAATTGGTTTGATTTCGGCCTGTGGCGGGTATTCTTTTGGCGACGTTGCGCTGCATGGCAAAGAGCTGTTGCGTTGGGGAGTGTTGTGGGCTGTCCTCTTTGTTTTTGTGGGCTTGTTTGAAGAATTCTCGTTCCGGGGATACACGCAATTCACGTTGGCCGAAATTGGTTCATGGCCGGCTGGAATTTTGTTCTCAGCGCTCTTTTGGCGCTTTCACTCGAGTAACCCCAGGGACGGCATCGGTTACTGGCTGGCGGCAATTTGGCTTCCACTGCTCTTCGAGCGCGTTCGTTCTAGTAGTAAGGGAGAGAACGCCAAAGGCATCGGATTCTGGCCAGCCGCAGTTTTGCTTTCACTGCTCTTCGGACGCGTTCACTTGAGTAATCCAGGGGAGAGCCGCGTGGGAGTCTTGGGTGTGGTGATGATTGGGCTCATTTTCGCTTTTGCGCTGCGGCGCACCGGCAGTCTCTGGTTGGCTGTGGGATGGCACGCGAGTTTTGACTTCGGCGAGACATTCCTTTACTCCGTACCGAACAGCGGCATCGTCTTCCAGGGGCACTTGTCGAACGCTTCCCTGCACGGCCCCAACTGGTTGACGGGAGGATCTGCTGGCCCCGAAGGCAGCGTTTTCAGCTTTGTGACAATGGGGATNCTCGCCATCGCCATTCATTTTCTTTTCCCGGCGAAGAAAGCGGAGCCCGCGCTGAAGTAAGGGAAACAATCTAATTANTGGGCGAGTTCGGAGGCGAGCACCAGGCGGATGCCTTGCGTTTTTGCTTGAGGCAAGACTTCGCGCAGAGCCTGGAGTGTTGCAGGGTGAGGGTGGCCGATCGCCACGGCCTCGCCCTTCTCGCGCGCGCCGCGCAGAGCCAGTTCAAGTTGTTTGCGGACCGCGGCTAACTCGGTGACGTCGTCGAGGAACGGGACATTCCGGAAGGCCGAGCGAACTCCAAAGGCTTGCGCCGTATCGTAAGCCACGGTAGCCGCAGTTGTGCGGCTGTCCACGTAGAAAAGGCGCCGGTCGCGCAGCACGGGCATCAACTCATCCATCAGCGTGGCGTCAGCAGTCGCCTGTGATCCTTGATGATTGTTGACGCCGACCGCGTCTGGAACATTCTTCAGAAATTGATCGACTAAAGCCGCAACTTCGGACCCCGGCATACCAGGGTGCAGTTCCTGCGCTTCAGGCGTCTCGTTCGCGACCGATTGCATCGGCAGATGGAGCATGACCTCGAAACCGCGGCGATGCGCTTCCGTGGCGATCTCCACGGAGTGCTCGTGATTGGGCAAAACGGAAATNGTGAGGGGATAACCCAGAGCGAAGATGGCTTCGGCTGCAGCGCGGTCGTTGCCGAGATCGTCGATAATGATGGCGAGCCGCGGGTTTGCAACATTTCCGCTGGAATTCACGGCTCCCGGACCGGACCCGGTTGGTGCACGGGTCACGATTTCGATTTCGACCGCCGGAACGCCTGCATGTCGAAGCTTGAATTGAAGCAGATCTCCAGTCTGAATCGGAGGATCCTGCGTCAAGTGATTTCGCGTTGCCGCAGCATTCAGATTCTGAATGAGCTTCGCAACTGCGGCACGATTCGCTTCTGCCGACGAATCATTCTTCAACCCAATGCGAAGGTAATCGATGCCTCCGGATGGCCCGCTGGATACGCCTTGCCGAAGTTTGATAGGAGTCCCGGGAGGCACCGCAGAAGAGGCAGCCGCCGCCAGATCGCGCGTGATTTGATGAACCTGTGCGGGGGTGAGACGGTTCTCTTCGCTCTTCTTGCAGCCACCGGAGAGAACCGCGAGAAGAAAGCAAATTCCCAGCAACGTGAGATTTCTCGAACCGCTTCTTTTGGTTCTAAAGAAATGCAGGTTTAATTGAATCGAGTCGGCGTGCCCTGTCACGGAAAACTAGGCAGCCTTTTTCGCAGCAGGGGCCTTCAAGAGGTCGAGCGCTCGGTGAAAAATTGGGTCTTCCGGGGAGAGCGGACGCGGTCCGAGCCCGGGTTCCTTCTGGGTCTGCGGAGCTGGCGCGGCTTCTTCATCGGGCGTATCCGAATCATCTTCCGGGACCGCTCGCACCACTTCCGTGGGGGTCACGCCTTCTTCCATGATCGATTTGCCACCTGGATTGTAGTAGTTCGCAACCGTAAGGATGAGTGCAGCGCCATCATCCAGCGTTATAAGTTTCTGCTCGGATGCCAGACCAAAAGTGCGCTCGCCAACCACATCCCCGCGATGATTCGCAACGATGGCGGAGGCCAGAACTTCCGCGGCTCCAGACGTCGTGGCGTCAATCAAGACTGAGACGGGGTTCTTCCAAATCACTTGCTTGGGCTCAGCCGAAAAGACCTGCGCCGAGACTGTCTGGCCGCGCAGCGTTGTCAGAGTGCCCGAAGGAACGAAAAGCCGGGCGGTCGAAATCGCCTCGGAAACCTGTCCTCGGCCACATTCCCGCAAATCCAGGATGACCTTGCGAATGCCCTGTTTCTCCGCGTCCAGGAGACGATTGCGAATTTCATCCGCGCGGCCACCGTCGAGCGACGGGATGCGCAGAACGACAATGTCAGGATCCACTTTCTGGGTGACAATCTTCGGCGCAGACAACTTCTCGCGAACGAGATCGACTTCCTCCGGCGTAGCCTTGCCGCGCCGGATCACTCCGACCTTGATGCCCGTGCCGGGCTGGCCGTTAAGAAGATTGATTGCCTGGCCCACGGACATGTCGCGTGTCGTGAATCCGCTGATGGATTCGAAGATATCGCCGCTGCGAATTCCCGCCCTGGTGCCCGGACTATCCGGAAGGACGGAGAGCACGATGATGTAACCATAGCGCTTGCTGAGCGTCAGACCGGTTTCCGCAGTGCCGCCATTCGCGAGCTTTTTCTTGTATTCGTCGTACTCACGCGGCGTCAGGTAGCTAGATTGAGGGTCGAGGGATTCCAGCATCCCGTGCAAGGAGCCAGCGGTTACCGTCCGCATGTTGGGGTCGTCGACGTAATCCTGTTGTACCTTCTGCAGAACTTCGCCGTAGACCGTGAGCGACTTGTAGGCTTTATCGTCCTGCGTGCGGCCCAGGACGTGGCCAACCAATGCGTAACCAAAGATGGCTACCGATACGCAAAAAATCCCGATGCGAGCCGCTCGACTCATGCCCCACCCTTCCGATAAAAACTACGGATGCTAATTATACCATCCTAAACAAGTGGGACGCGGCTCCAATTACAAAGGTAGCCTGAGAAGAGTGCAATGCTGGTGGAGATGTTCCATGACGAGACACGTTGAAATGGCTATATGTTGTGTAAAAACCACACCAGAGGAATTCCATGCTGTTAAATTGTGTGTAAACTATTGATAATAAAGAACAAACAAACGAAGCGTTGGCAAACAACATGCTATAGTAAACTCGGGGATAATGTTCCAGACAACCATTGCTAGTGAGTCGTTTGCCGAGGGTGTAGGCCTCCACACCGGCGTGCATGGTCATGTCCGCTTGGTACCCGCTCCAGCCGATACAGGCATCGTGTTTCGCCGCGTTGACCTGGACAATTTCCCTATCGAAGCGCAGGGGCACAACGTCGCTCGCGTCAGCTACGCCACGAGCCTCATGAAACAAGGCGTTTTGCTCTCCACCACCGAGCATTTGCTTGCCGCTATCTATTCCTGCGGCATCGACAACATTTTTATCGACATTAACTCCATCGAAGTACCTATTCTCGATGGCTCGGCAGAACCTTTTATGCAGATGTTGGAACACTCAGGTGTTCGCAAATTGCGCAGAAAGCGGCGCTATCTGAAAATTCTGAAGCCGCTGGAGGTCGTCGAGGGAGACCGCCGGATCGGCATATTTCCCGCCGACGAGTTTCGCGTGCGTGCTACGTGGATTTTCCGCACCCGCTGGTGGGCCAGCAGGAAGTGGAGATGCGCGTTGGGCCCGATACCTTCCGCCACCTTTTGGCGCGCGCGCGAACTTTCTGTTTCCAACGCGACATCGAGCCGCTCAAGGCCATGGGCCTTATTCGCGGAGGCTCGCTCGAGAACGCCATCGTTCTCACGGACGACGGCGTCATGAACGGGCCGTTGCGCTTCCCCGACGAGTTTGGAAGACACAAAGCACTGGACCTGATTGGTGATCTGGCTCTGGCGGGCTTGCCACTCTTGGCACGCGTCGAGGCGCACAAGGCCGGCCACGCGCTGCATACGCAGCTTGTCAGCCGCCTGTTGGCCGATCCCTCGCTTTGGACCATCACGACCGGCGAAGCCGCCCGCCCCGAAGCCGACGCCTACCTGACTGCCCTCTCTCCTGCCCCGGCTACTGATTAGCGATTCGCCGCCTGGTAAAGAACCCTCCGTTGCGAAATAGCCGCGGCTCCCGCAGAATGGGCTCAAAACCATGTCCAACAATGATTTAGCCATCGTCGTTCTTGCGGCCGGTAAAGGCACCCGGCTGAAATCCAGCTTGGTCAAAGTACTGCACCGCGCCGGTGGACGCACGCTCGTCGAACATATTGTGCGCGCTTGCGAACCGCTCAAGCCGCGCGAGACCGTCGTTGTCGTGGGCCATCAGGCCGAACGAGTGGCCGCCGTTGTCGAACCCCTCGATGCCGTCACCGTCACGCAACAGCCGCAAAACGGTACGGGCCACGCCATGCAAGTCGCGAAGCGTGCCTTAGGCCGGGCGAAGTTTGCGGTCGTGCTTCCGGGAGACGCTCCCCTCGTGCGCACGGAAACGCTGAAGGCGCTGATTGTCGCTCATCGCAACGGAAACGCTGCCGCAACGATTCTGTCAGCCGTGCTCGCTGATCCTTCCGGCTACGGCCGTGTCGTGCGCAAAACCGAAACGGCAGTCTCTGCAATTGTCGAGGAATCGGAGCTCACGCACGAGCAGCGCGAGATCAACGAAATCAATTCAGCAATTTATTGCTTCACACTGGAAAAACTCTGGCCCGCGCTGGCGCAGGTGAAGCCCAACAACAAACATCGCGAGTTGTATCTGACCGACGCCATCGCGGTGCTGAACGCCAAGGGCGAGACGGTGCTGGTGCAAGTGGCCGCCGATTCGCGTGAAGTGCTCGGTTGCAATACCCGCGCGGATCTTGCCGAAGTGGACCGCATATTCCGGGAACGGAAACGCAACGCGCTGATGGATGACGGCGTCACCATCCAGTTGCCGGAGACCGTGCTGATTGATCCGGACGTGAGCGCAGGCGAAGACACCATCCTCGAACCCGGCGTGCAGTTGTTGGGCAAAACGAAAATCGGAGCGCGTTGCATCATTCGAACGGGCAGCGTACTAACCGATGCCATCCTTGGTGACGACGTGACCGTCGAGCCGCATTGCGTCGTAGCGCAGAGTCGCCTCGATGACCGCGTCATCATCGGACCGTTCGCCCGGTTGCGCCCGGACAATCACCTGAAAGCCGGTGCGCGTATCGGCAATTTCGTCGAACTCAAGAAAAGCACGATCGGCGAAGGCACGAAGGCTATGCATCTCTCNTACCTGGGCNATGCGAAGATCGGAACCAAGAGTAATATCGGCGCAGGCACGATTACCTGCAATTACGACGGCTTCCACAAGTATCCGACGTCNATTGGGAGCAANGTTTTCATCGGCAGCGATACCGCCCTGGTGGCGCCCGTGCGCGTCGGGGACGGTGCATACATCGCCGCNGGTTCGACAATCACGGAAAACGTGCCTTCGGANGGATTGGGAATCGCCCGCGGCCGCCAGGTCAACAAACCTGGCTGGGCGGCAAAAAAACGTCGCGAGTTGGCCGTCGCGGATAAACCGAAAAAGACCAAATCAAGAAGAAAGCCACGCCGAGCTTCGAAAAAGCGCAAAGGGTAACTCTCCGAAGTCCGGCTTTTCATTCCGGCCATTGGCATAACTTTCCACAATTCTCCCCGCCACAGTTTCACAACTTGAATCATTGAATACCAACCGAACGGATGCTATCGTCCGCGGTACGTGAAGC
>JGI25382J43887_10001018_pt1 | contig 10777 bp, 7 predicted proteins | sample GraSoi013_1_40cm_3_FD_43887 | JGI IMG/M metagenome (IMG submission 43887) | reverse complement strand
CGCGGTCCGCGTCGTGAGCGTGCTGACGAGCTCGGGGGTGGCGCGCGCCCACGCCTCTTCGACGGCGGTGGCGAGGGTCCGCGCGTCGGCGACGAGCGCGGCCGGGCCGTGGCGCCTGGGGCTCACGTCGCCCACGGCGCCGTTCACGAAGAGGGCCGGGACCCGTAAGCGCCGCTCGAGCTCGCGCGCGGCCACGCCCATGACGTCGCCGGAGTACTTGAGGTTGCGGGCGCCGAGGATCGTCCCGTGGATCGCATAGTTCCACAGGAGCGCAATCGGCGCGCCCGTCGGCGACACGACCCGGAGTACCACGATCTCGGGGTCCACGGGCTGGTCGAGGCGACCGGCCGTCAGCGCGGGTCCGTCGATGCGCGCGGTGCCGATGCGCGACGGCGCCCTCCCAGCCTCGGCTCGCTGCACGGCCTCGACCACCGTGTCGAGGAACGCCCGCAACACCTCCCCGTCGAAGCGGTCGGTCGCCAGGATCCCCATCAGCCACGAGTCCAGGAAGGCACCCGGACCGGAGTGGGTGTGGGACGCCGAGACGATGAGCGTCCCGGGGCGCGACCCCGCGTCCTCGAGCCGTTGCTGGACGGCGTCCACGAACGCCCGATCCACCGCGATGAGATCTACCGTCACCCACGTGAGCCTGGCGGTGGCCGTCTCGACGACGAGCGCCCTGGCGGCCGGCGCGTCGAGCTCGCCCTCGGCCGGCCGGAACCAGAACGCGTGGGGGTGGAGGCCGAAGAGGTCCGGCACGAGCAGGCGGCGTCGGACGCTTCCGTAGCCGGCGAGCGGCGTGCCCGGCGGCACGCGCAGCGGGACCATCGCCGCGCCGGCGCGGAGAGGCTCGACGGCTGGCGCCCCGCGCGCCTCTCGGCGGCCGCCCTCGGCGGACACGGCGTGGCGGGTCTCGATGAACGGCGCGACCGCGATCCACCCGAGACACGCGACGAGGGCGAGTGCCCGCAGCGTCACCTCGCGGCACACAGGTCGGAGACGAGCACGGTCAGCTCCGCACGGGGCTCGCCGCCCGACTTGACCTGCCGCTCGACCTCCCAGCACCGTCGGAGCTTCTCCGCGAGGAGCGCGGCGGGGTCGCCGTGGCCGAGCGCCTCGACCACCGCGGGCGGAAGCCGGAGGGCGCGCGCGATTTCCGCGGGCGGCTGGCCGCGCTCAACGAGCGTCCGTACCGCCCAGGCCACGCGGAGGTCGCGCGTCAGGAGTACCAGCATGCGCATCGGCTCCTCGATGGCGAGGAGCCGCTCGAGCGTCCGGAGCGCCAGGGGCAAGTCGCGACGCTGCACGGCGCGCGTGAGCTCGAAGATGTCGGCGAGCCGGTGCTCCCCCACGATCGCGCCGACCTCCTTCACCCCCACGCTCCGGTTGTCGGCGCCACCCGCGAGCGCCGCCTTCTTGACCTCACCGAGTAGGACCGCCCCGTCCTCCCCCACCCACTCGATCAGCAGCTTCGCCGCTTCCGCGCTGACCTCGAGATCCTCGGCCGCGGCGCGCTGGCGGAGCCACCCCGCGAGCTCGCGCCCCTGGCGAGCCGGAAGGTCCACGATGTGAGCCGCCGACACGGCCTGGACGAGCCAGTGATCGGTGCGCCGGTCGCGTGAGGCGCGGAGGCCCTCGTCCGCGAGGAGCACCAGGCGCGTCGCGGGGTTCGGGTCACGGGCGTAGGCGCCAAGCGCCTCGGCGTGCCGCGGGCCGAGCGCCTGGGCGTGGCGGACGACGACCAGGCGCACGCCGCCCAGCAGCGGAAGCGTCATCGCCGAGGTGACGACGGCCTGCACATCTGCCTCGCTGCCGTCGAGCACCTCGCGGGCGAGCGCGGCCCCGGCGGGGTCCGGGAAGAGGTGCCGGGTGACGAGCGCGAGCGCATCGTCGAGGAGCTGGGCGTCCGGTCCGTGGAGCAGGAGCACCGGAGGCAGCTCGCCGCGCTCGACGAGTCGCAGGAAGCCCGTGGAGTCCAACGATCAGAAGCGGTCGATCGTGAGGCTCACGATCGCCCGTGCGATGTCCACCGCCGCCGCGCGCAGCGCGGTCTCCTCACGGGAGATCGTCTGTGAGACCGCGCCCACCACGCGGAAGTCGGATTTCTCCTGGAACCGCGGCTCCTCGAAGAGGAGCGTGTTGCTCCGCGCGTCGCGCATCTTCAGATTCATGGTGACGAGGAGCCGGTACTGCTGGATGTTGGCGCGCGGGTCGAACGCGACCGCCTGGATCTGGTAGCCCACGACCTCGCCCTCGAGGATCGCGTCCGCCTCGCCCGGCTTGACGACGCGCAGGCGGCCGTTGGTGGAGAACGCCTGGACGACCGCTTGCGTGAGGAAGTTCTCCACCGCCGGCTCGGCAGTGCGGTTCACGAACACGGGGACGGCGACGGTCTTGATGCGGTCCGGAAGATTGCCGCGGAGCGAGTAGCCGCAGGCGGCGAGGACCACCGCCACGGCCATGAGCGCCAGGGCCCGTCGCGTCACGCGCGGGTCACGATGTTGACCAGCCGATTCGGGACGACGACGACCTTCTCGACACGGCGCGAGGCCACCCAGGGCCGTACCCGATCGTCCCCCAACGCCAGCTGGCGCACACGGTCCTCGGCGGCGTCGACGTCCACGACGAGCCGCCCGCGCACCTTGCCGTCCACCTGGACGACGATCGTGACCTCCTCCTTCNTGAGCGCGGCCGGGTCGGCCACCGGCCAGCGCCGCNNGAAGACGCTCTCGCGATGGCCGAGCTGCGCCCACAGCTCCTCGGTGATGTGCGGACAGAAGGGCCCGAGCAGGAGGATGACGGTCTCGACCGCCTCGCTGAGAAGGACCAGGCGCTCGGCGGCGGGGACCGCGTCGACATGGCCTCGAACGCATAGAGCGCGTTGACCAGCTCCATGATCGCGCTGATCGCGGTATTGAAGTGAAAGTCGTGCTCGATGTCCTCGGTGACGCGCTGGATCGTCTCGTGGATCTGGCGCCGGAACGCCCGACCGGCTTCCGTCGACGGAGTCGGAACGGTGGCAGCCCTCGCGCGATCCGGGGGGCCATCGGCGGGACGCCTCGCCCCCCCGACCTCATCAAGGTGGGCGAGGACGAAGCGCCAGACGCGATTGAGGAACCGGGAGGCGCCCTCGACACCGTGGTCGTTCCACTCGAGATCCTTCTCGGGCGGCGCCGCGAACAGCTCGAAGAGCCGTCCGGTGTCGGCGCCGTACTTCTCACGGATAAAGTCGTCCGACACCACGTTGCCTTTGGACTTGGACATCTTCGCGCCGTCCTTGATCACCATCCCCTGGGAGAGGAGCGCGGTGAACGGCTCGTCGACCTTCACGAGCCCGAGGTCGCGGAGAACCTTCGTGTAGAAGCGCGCGTAGAGGAGGTGGAGCACGGCGTGCTCGATCCCGCCAATGTACTGGTCGACGGGCATCCAGTACTCGGCCGCGCCACGCTCGAACATGCCGCCCTCGTAGTGCGGCGAGCAGTAACGGAAGAAGTACCACGACGACTCCACGAACGTGTCCATCGTGTCCGTGTCGCGGCGCGCGCGGCCGCGGCAGCGCGGGCACTTGGCGTTGACGAAGCTCGTCACGTTCGCGAGCGGGGAGCCGCCCTTGCCGCTGATCTGCACGTCGCGCGGGAGGACGACGGGGAGATTCTCCTCCGCTTCGGGCACCATTCCGCAGGTATCGCAGTAGAGGACGGGGATCGGCGCTCCCCAGTACCGTTGTCTACTGATCCCCCAGTCGCGGAGCCGGTAGTTCACCTTCGCCTCGCCGAGGCCCTGCGCCACGAGCCAGTCGGTCGCCTTCCGCTTCGCCTCGGCGACGGTGAGGCCGTCGAGGAAGCCCGAGTTGATCTTGATGCCGTCGCCCGTGTAGGCCTCCCCGGTCCAGCCCGGCGGCCGCCTCACCGTCTCGATGATCGGCAGGCCGTGCTGCCGGGCAAAGTCCCAGTCGCGCTGGTCCTCGCCCGGCACCGCCATGATCGCCCCCGTGCCGTAGCCCGTCAGCACGTAGTTGCCGAGGAAGAGCGGGATCACCGCGCCGTTGAACGGGTTGACGACACGCGCCAGGAGGCGGAGACCACGCTTGGGCCGGTCGGCGGCGAGCCGCTCGATCTCCGACTCCTTCGCCACCTCCGCGCGGAACTGCGCAACGGCCGCCCGTTCGCCCGCGTCAGTGACGAGGTGATCGACGACCGGGTGCTCCGGCGCGAGCACCGCGTAGGTCATGCCGAATGCGGTGTCAGGACGCGTCGTGAAGACGCGGACCCGGACCCCGGGCCGACCCACCGTTGGGAGATCGAACTCGACGCCCTCGCTCCGGCCGATCCAGTTCCGCTGCATCGTGAGCACACGCTCGGGCCAGCCGGGGAGGCGGTCGCACCAGGCGAGCAGCTCGTCGGCATACGCGGTGATCTTGAAGAACCAGCCGTCGATCTCCCGCGGCGTCACCTCGGAGTTGCACCGCCAGCAGCGGCCATCCTCCACCTGCTCGTTGGCGAGGACGGTCTGGCAGGAGGGGCACCAGTTGACGGTCGAGCGCTTCCGGTATGCGAGCCCGCGCTCGAGCATGCGGATGAAGATGAGCTGCTCCCATTTATAGTAATCGGGCTCACAGGTATTGACCTCGCGATCCCAGTCGTAGGAGAGCCCGAGCTTCTTGAGCTGGGCGCGCATGTAGTCGATGTTCTCGTAGGTCCAGATCGCGGGGTGAACGCCGTGCTCGATGGCCGCGTTCTCGGCGGGCAGGCCGAAGGCGTCCCAGCCCATCGGGTGGAGCACGTTGAAGCCGCGCATCGCCTTGTAACGGGCGAGGAGGTCGCCGATCGCGTAGTTGCGCACGTGACCCATGTGAATGCGCCCGGACGGGTACGGAAACATCTCGAGGCAGTAGAACTTCGGGCGGCTCGGGTCTTCGGTGACGCGGAACTGCTTCCGCTCCTCCCAGGCCCGCTGCCACTTCGCCTCGATCTCCCCGAACGGGTATCGGTCGCTCGACATAATTGGGCTAGAGTTTTACATAGTTAGCTGGCAGGAGCAACAAAGGGGAGGGGGCGGGGCGGAGAGCCCGGACCCCCTCCCGAGACGGCTACTTCTTCACGCCGAGCAGATCGAGGGCTTCATTCGCCTGCTTCACGGAGTCCGCGTGCTTCCCTTCCTTGTGCAGCGCCTCGGCCTTGTCCAGCATCGACACGGCCTTCTTCACCTTGTCGCTGTTCGCGTCCATCGTCGCCGCCGCGTCGCGCCCCTGCTTGACGAGCGTGGGGCACATGTTCGCCGTCGCCGTGCCGGCCGCGAACGTCAGGCCCACAACGACGGCGGTCACTGCCATGAGCGTCTTCATCCGTGTGTCACCCCCTCGCACGCCAGGTTGGCTCCACCATTCTAACCGCCCGACCCGCCCTTAGGTTCCACGGATTCTGCCGGGTGAAAGTGGTCGAAGATGCGCTGCGCGACTCGCGGCGTCACCTTGGGGACCGCGGCGAGCTCGGCCACCGACGACTCGCGGACGCGTCGGGCCGAGCCGAGGCTCTTGAGGAGGCTCGTCCGGATCGTCGGCCCGACGCCGGGGATCGTGTCCAGCACGGACTGNAACGTCCGCCTCGACCGGAGCTTCTTGTGGTACGTGATCGCGAAGCGGTGCGCCTCGTCGCGGANCTTCTGGAGCGTGTGGAGCGCGGGCGACGTCGGGTCGAGCACAAGCGGNTGGAGGCTCTCGCCGACGTAGACCTCCTCCTGTTGTTTGGCAAGCGCGACGACCGAGAGGTAGTCGAGGCCGAGGTCCTGCAGCACCTTGAGCCCCACATTNAGTTGGCCGCGNCCGCCGTCGATCAGGACNAGATCCGGCAGNGGCGTCCCCTGCTCCAGCGCCCGCGCGAACCGCCGCGTGAGGACTTCGCCGAGCGCGGCGAAGTCGTCCGCGCCGGCGACGCTCTTGATGCGGAACCGCTTGTAGTCGTCCTTCTTCATGCTCCCGTTTTCCCACACGACCATGGAGCCGACTTGCTCGCTGCCCTGGACATGGGAGATGTCGTAGCCCTCGATCCGGTTCGGGAGCCCGGGCAGCGTGAGCGCGCGGCGCAGCTCCTCGAGCACGACCTGCTGGCGGTCGTCGCGGGAGAGGAGATGGTTCTGGAGCGCGATGGCCGCGTTCGCCTCCGCCATCGCGACGAACTCGCGCTTCGCCCCCCGCTGGGGCACCAGGAGCTGGACTCGGCGGCCGGCGAGCGTGGAGAGCCACTCCGTCGTGAGCTCGGCCTCCGGGAGCTCCTCGGAGACCAGGATCTCCGGCGCGGGCGTGACCGCCTTGCGGTAGAACTGGCGGACGAAGGCCGAGAGGATCTCGCCGGCCCCCCAGCCCGCGACCTTGTCGAAGAAGAACGCCTCCTGGCCGAGGAGCCGTCCCTTTCGGACGAAGAAGAACTCGACGCAGGCGTCGCTCCCCTGCCGCACGACGCCGATCACGTCCTGGTCCACTTCGTCCGTCGAGATGATCTTCTGGCGCTCCCGGACCTTGTTGAGGGCCTGGATCTGATTGCGGAGCACGGCTGCGCGCTCGAACTTCATCTCCGCCGCCGCGGCCTCCATCGCGTGCGTGAGCCGGAGCGCCAGGGCCTCGTCGCGGCCCTCGAGGAACTGCACCACGTCCCGCACCGTCTGGGCGTAGCCCTCACGGGTCTCCCAGCCCGTGCACGGCGCGTTGCACCGGTGGATCGCGTACTGGATGCACGGGCGCTCGAGGGTGCCGTCGATCGTGATCGAGCAGGTCCGGAGCGGGAACAGCTGGCGCGTGAGCTTGAGCGTCTCGCGCATCGCCGTCGCGGGATAGAAGGGGCCATAGTAAATCGCGCCGTCGTTCTGGACCCGCCGCGCGACCAGGAGTCGTGGGAAATCTTCATTCGTCGTCAGTTTGAGAAACGGATAGTGTTTATCGTCCCTCAGGATGATGTTGTACCGCGGCCGGTGCTTGCGGACGAGGTTCGCTTCCAGCATCAGCGCCTCGAGCTCGTTGTCGGTCACGATGTACTCGAGGTCGCGGATCTGGCGGACGAGCGCGTCGGNCTTCGGGTCGCGCGGCCGGGACTCTTGGAAATACGAGCGCACGCGGCTCCGCAGCGAGGCCGCCTTGCCCACGTAGAGGACCTGGGCCTTCGCGTCCCGGTAGATATAGACGCCCGACCGATCGGGCAGGCGGGCGAGCTTCTCCTCGAGGCTCACAGGAGGTCCCGTCGTCGCAGCGCCTTGATCCGGTCGCGCAGCTCGGCCGCCTGCTCGAAGTCGAGCCGGCGCGCCGCTTCCTTCATCCGCGCCTCGAGCTCGCCGATCCGTTTTGCGAGCTCCGCCGGGGACGCGAACGCCTCCTCGGCGGGGGCCTCCACCTCGACCGTGTAGTAGTCACGCTCGTAGATGGTCTGGAGGAGCTCGCGGATCGACGACCGGATCGTCTCGGGCGTGATGCCGTGCTCGCGGTTGTAGCCCGCCTGGAGCTCGCGGCGCCGCTCCGTCTCGCGGATCGTCGCCGCCATCGAGTCCGTGACGTGGTCGGCGTACATGATGACCTCGCCGTTGACGTTTCGCGCGGCGCGTCCGGCCGTCTGGATCAGCGAGGTCGCCGACCGGAGGTAGCCCTCCTTGTCGGCGTCGAGGATCGCGACCAGCGAGACTTCGGGGATGTCGAGCCCCTCACGGAGCAGGTTGATGCCGATCAGCGCGTCGAACTTGCCCAGGCGCAGGTCGCGGATGATCGCCACGCGATCGAGGGTATCGACGTCGGAGTGCAGGTACCGCACACGGAGCCCGACCTGCTGGTAATACTCGGTGAGGTCCTCCGCCATGCGCTTGGTCAGCGTCGTGACCAGCACGCGCTCGTTCCGTTCCGCCCGCGCGCGGATCTCGGCGAGCAGGTCGTCCACCTGCTCCTTCGCCGGCCGCACCGTGATCTTCGGGTCCATGAGGCCGGTCGGCCGGATCATCTGCTCGGCGACGGCGTCCCCGACCAGCTCGAGCTCGTACGGCCCCGGCGTCGCCGAGACGTAGATCGTCTGCCCCGTCGCTCGCGTGAACTCCTCGAAGGTGAGCGGCCGGTTGTCGAACGCCGAGGGCAAGCGGAAGCCGTACTCGACCAGCGCCTCCTTCCGGGACCGGTCGCCGTAGTACATGCCGCGGACCTGCGGCACCGCCACGTGGCTTTCGTCGATGATGATCAGCGCGTCCTTCGGGAGGTAGTCGATGAGCGTCGGCGGCGACTCGCCGGGGCGCCGGCCCGTCAGGTGGCGCGAGTAGTTCTCGATCCCGTGACAGTAGCCGAGCTCGCGCAGCATCTCCATGTCGAAGAGAGTGCGCTGCTCGAGCCGCTGCGCCTCGAGGAGCCGGTTCTTCGGCTTGAGGAAGGCGAGCCGCTCCTCGAGCTCCTCCTGGACCGTCTGGATCGCGCGCTCGAGCTGGCCCGCCTCGGTCACGTAGTGGCTCGCGGGGTAGACGTGGACCGCGCCCGCCCGCTCGAGCACGGAGCCCTTCAGCGGATCGATCCGGGAGAGCGCCTCCACGACGTCGCCGAACAGCTCGACGCGGAGGGCCACCGACTCCTCGTTGGCCGGGAAGATCTCCACGACGTCGCCCCGCACCCGGAACGTGCCGCGGTGAAAGTCGTAGTCGTTCCGCTCGTACTGGACGGCGATCAGCCGGCGGATGATCTCGTCGCGGTCGATCTGCTCCCCCGTGCGTAGCTCGAGGTGCAGCCCCGCGTAGGTGTCAGGGGCGCCGATGCCGTAGATGCACGAGACCGAGGCGACGACGACCACATCGCGCCGCTCGAGCAGCGACTTCGTCGCCGAGTGCCGCATCCGGTCGATCTCGTCGTTGATGAGCGCGTCCTTCTCGATGTACGTGTCGGACTGAGGAATGTACGCCTCGGGCTGGTAGTAGTCGTAGTAGGAGACGAAGTACTCGACCGCGTTGTCTGGGAAGAAGGCCTTGAACTCGGCGAAGAGCTGGGCCGCCAGCGTCTTGTTCGGTGAGATCACCAGCGTCGGGCGGTCCGCGCCGGCGATCACGTTGGCGATCGTGTAGGTCTTGCCCGAGCCGGTGACGCCCCGCAGCACGACGTGGCGCCGGCCCTCGTGGACGAGGCGCGCGAGGGCGGCGATGGCCTGTGGCTGATCGCCGCGGGGCGAGTACTCGGAGGTGAGTCGGAACACGGCCCTCGGCTACGTCAGGACGGCGTCGGGACGGCGAGCAGGTACTTCCGCCACGAGTCGAGGAGCGAGTGCGCGTGCGGGTGCCGCAGCATGTGCGTCGAGAAGACGAACTTGGGGTGCACCGGCTCGCGGACCAGCCGCATTCCGGCCTCCTCAGGCTGTCGGTTGCCTTTCCGCAGATTGCACCGGAGGCACGCCGCCACCACGTTCACCCACGTCGTCTCGCCGCCGCGCGAGCGGGGCACCACGTGGTCGACGGTCAACCGCTCGCCGCGCCGGTTGCAGTACTGGCAGGTGTAGCCGTCGCGTCGCAGGATGTTCTTCTTGTTGAAGGCGACGCGGTCGAGGAAGGGCTTGCGGATATAGATCGCGAGCCGGATCACCGCCGGCAGCGCGAAGGCGATCGACGGCGAGCGGACCACGCGTGGGGAAGCCTCCACGGCCTCGGCCTTGCCGGCGAGCAACAGCGTGATGGCGCGGCGGGCGTTGGTGAAATGCAGCGGTTCAAACGTGTAGTTCAGCACCAATACCGCGATTTCATCCATACTTAACCGCTTAGCATAGTCGTCGCTCCGCACAGTGTCAAATCACCCTGACGAACCTCTTGGCGGCCGCCCAGCTGGCGAACGCCAGCGCGCGGACGCGTGGCGGACCCGCTAGCGATGGAACGCTGGCGAACCTGCTAGCGACGGAACGCGTGGCGGAGGAAGAAGACGAGGTTCGCCGGCCGCTCGGCGAGCCGGCGCATGAAGTAGCCATACCAGTCCTCGCCATACGGCACGAGCACCCGGAGCCGCAGACCGTCCACGGCGATGCGCGCGTGCAGATCGCTCCGAATCCCGTAGAGCATCTGGATCTCGAACCGCTCCCGCGCGATCCCCTTCGCCCGCGCGGTGTCGCGGGCGCGCGCGATCAGCCGCTCATCGTGAGTCGCGAAGCCGACATAGACACCCCTCGCCTGGGCGTCCGCCGCGAAGAACCGGTCCATCAGTCGCGCGTAGTTCGCGTCCACCTCGTGCTTGTCGGGGAACGCGAGCTCCGGGGGCTCGCGGTACGCGCCCTTGCAAAGCCTCACCGTCGCGCCGAGCTCGATCAGGCGCTCGACGTCCTTCGCGGTGCGTCGGAGGTAGGCCTGGACCACGCAGGCGGCGTTGGAGAAGGACGGCCGCACGCGCGCGTACAGGTCGAGCGTCCGGTCGGTGTAGGCGCTGGACTCCATGTCGATCCACACGAGCGTCGAGCTGGCGCGGCCGCGCGCGAGCACCGCTTCGAGATTGGCCCGGCACACCGCCTCACCCAGGTCGAGCCCGAGGTGCGTGAGCTTGAGGGACGGGACGGCGGAGAGGCTCCGCCGCTCGATCTCATCGAGCAGCTCCACGTAGGCGCGCGCCGCATGAGCGGCGTCGGCGGGGGTGGCGACGTTCTCTCCGAGGTAAGTCACGGCGCAGAGGAGGCCCTGGGCGTTCAACCGTGCGACGACCTGGAGGGCGTCCTCGGCGCGCTCGCCGGCCACGAAGCGACGGACGAACCGCCGCGCCGCCGGCAGACGAGCCATCGCGTCGCCGATCCGGCGCCGGGTG
>JGI25382J43887_10001015_pt1 | contig 10791 bp, 7 predicted proteins | sample GraSoi013_1_40cm_3_FD_43887 | JGI IMG/M metagenome (IMG submission 43887) | reverse complement strand
CCGCCACAGTCCGGCGATGACGGCGATGAGGGCGATCACCGCGATGTAGCCGTTGACGTTGAAGAACGCGATGTTCAGTCGCGAGAGATCGTGGGGGCGCACCAGCGCGTGCTCATAGGCGAGGAGCGCCACGATGACGAGCCAGCCGACCCAATAGAGCGGGCCGAGGCCGGTCATCCAGCCGAGCGCGGCGAGAGCCACCGCCGTCAGCGCGTGATTGAGGCGCGCCATGGCCAGCGCCGCGGCGATGCCGAAGCGCGCGGGCACGGAGTGAAGCCCGTGGGCGCGGTCGAAGTCGACGTCCTGGCAGGCGTAGATCAGGTCGAAGCCAGCGATCCACACGGTCAGCGCGAACCACAGCGCGAGCGCCGGCGGATCGAAGCGCCCGGTGACGGCGATCCAGCCCCCGCCGGCGGCGATGCCATCGGTGAAGCCCAGGATCCAGTGGGACGTCCACGTGATGTACTTCGTGTAGGAGTAGCCGACGAGGAACACGAGCGCCAGCGGCGCCAGCGCCAGGCAGAGGGGGTTCAGCATCCCGGCGGCGACCACCATGAGGGCGGCGCCGGCCGCCGCCAGCGCCGTCAGCTCCCAGGCGCGTAGCAGGCCGCGCGGCAGGTGGCGTCCCGCGGTGCGCGGGTTGAGCGCGTCGATGAACCGGTCGATGACTCGATTGGTGGCCATCGCGCATGTGCGCCCGCCCGCCATCGCCACCGTGACCCAGACGACGGTCCACCAGCCGGGCCAGCCTCGCGCGGCCAGCACCATCGCGATGTAGGCGAAGGGCAGCGCGAAGACCGTGTGCTCGAACTTGATCGCGTCGAGGACGTGCGCGACCTTCGTGCCGGCCAGGCTCAGAACCCGTAGTCCTTCCAGCGGCGCATCACCTGCTCGCGGATTTCCTCGCTCATCACGATCTCGTCCGGCCACGGCTGGACGATGTCGTCGAGGGGCCCCTTTTCGGTGGCGTCGACCCCCAGCTTGCCACCGTAGCGGTGGCGCAGCGCCGCATGATCGAGGTCGTCCATGGGCCCCTCGAGGATCATGAGGTCGCGCCGGGGGTCGATGTTGCCGGTGGCGCGCCAGGCGACCTCGGAAAGATCGTGGATGTTCACGTGATCGCTGACGACGACGATCGTCTTGGCCAGGGCCATCAGCCCCATCCCCCACAGCGCCATCATCACCTTGCGGGCGTGGCCCGGATAGCGCTTCTTGATCGAGACGATCACCAGATTGTGGAAGACGCCCTCGGCCGGCATGTTCAGATCGACGACCTCGGGCAGCATCATCTTGATGATCGGCAGGAACAGCCGCTCGGTGGCCTTGCCGAGCCAGTAGTCCTCCTGCGGGGGGCGGCCGACGATCGTCGTCGGATAGAGGGGGCGCCCGCGTCGCGTGACGGCGGTGAGATGGAAGACCGGATACTCGCGCGCCAGCGAGTAGTAGCCGGTGTGATCGCCGAACGGCCCTTCCCGGCGTCGCTCGCTCGGGTCCACGTAGCCTTCCAGCACGATCTCGGCCTGGGCGGGGACCTCGAGGTCGACCGTGCGGCACCGCACCAGCTCGACGCCGCTGGCCCGCAGCCAGCCAGCGAAGACCACCTCGTCGAGCCCGGGCGGCAGCGGCGCCGACGCCGCGTAGATCAGCGCCGGATCGCCACCGAGGGCGATGGCGACCTCCATGCGCGCCGCTCCCGAGGCCTCTTCGGCGCGCCGGTGGTGTTCCGCCGAGCCCTTGTGGGTCTGCCAGTGCATGCCGAGCGTGCGGTCGTCGAAGACTTGCAAGCGGTACATACCCACGTTGCGCGCGCCCGTGACGGGATCGCGCGTGAACACGCACGGCAGCGTGATGAAGCGCCCGGCGTCGCCGGGCCAACAGCGGAGCACGGGAATCGTCGCCAGCGAGGGGCTGGCCGTCTCCACCACCTCCTGGCAGGGCGCGTCGGTGACTCGTCGAGGCGCCGCCTTGACGACGTCGATCAGGGTTCCCAGCTTGCGTAACCGCTCGGCGAAGGTGCCCGGCAGTCGGAGGTCGAGGAGCTTGGCGGCGCGCTCNCCCAGCTCGTCCAGCCGCTCGAGCCCGAGCGCCCAGGCCATCCGCTCGGCCGACCCGAATGCGTTGACGAGCACGGGCATGTCGAACCCCTCGACTCGCTCGAACAGCAGCGCCACGTTCCGGTCAGAGGGTCCCTTGGAGACGCGGTCGGTGATCTCCGTGATCTCGAGATCGGGCGAGACCGGGACGGTGACCCGATGCAGGCGGCCGTGCTGGTCGAGGTGGTCGACGAACTCGCGCAGGTCGCGCCAGGCCATGGCTCAGCGATTCACGCGCTCAGTCGGAGTAGAAGACGGCGATCAGCCAACCAGCCAGGACCGGAAACACCAGGCTCGAGACGACACGCACGACGACGAAGTGCCAGCCCATGAGTGGTGCTTCCCACGCGATGATGCGCTGGATGCCGAAGAGCGACCACGAGGTCATGTAGGCGACCAGCGGCGGCAGGGCCATGCCGGAGTTGGCGAGTGCGACCATGAACGGCACGCTGACCATCGGCCCCCCGGGCGTCAGCACGCCGGCCAGGGCGGCGATGACGATGGCCCGGAGCCCGCTCTCGCGTCCGAAGTAACGGGCCACCGTCTCCTGCGGCACCAGGACTTGAAGCAGGCCGGCCAGGAGCATCGCCGGGATGAGGCGGGGCAGGACGATCCAGAGCATCGAGAAGCCGTTGTGGGCCCCGATCCACGGCAGCCCCGGATCTTTGAGATACGCGACGACGGCGAGCGTGGCGGCAAGGACGAACAGGACGATCGTCGCGGGATCCAGCGCAGCTCGCATCGCGGCTCCTTTGACGGAATCTCGGCCGCGGACATTATTGCACAGGGGTTGGCCGAGACGCGGATGCGATGCGCTGCCGGAAGGCGCGGGCAGGATTCGTGGCGGTCAGGCCGAGGCCGCCAGATCGCGCCGGCGCAGGTAGTTGAGGATGTTCGTCCAGTCCACGGGCTTGGTGAAGACGGCGTCCGCGCCCGCCTGCCAGGCGCGGGTGATGTAAGGCTCGCCGTAGCCCGTGATGACCAGGACGCGCGTGCGTCTCGTCGACCCTGCCCGGATCTGGCGGATGAGCAGGTCCCCGGGGATGTCGGGAAGCCCGAGATCGGTGAGGACGACGTCGAATTCGCGCTGGCCGACCAGGTCCACGGCCTCGCGGCCGCTCCCGGTGGCGACGACCTCCGCCCCCTCCGCGCGGAGGAGGATGGTGAGGACCTCGCGGATGTCGGGGACGTCCTCGACGAGGAGCACGCGCATTGTCCGCAGAGCGAGGGGTCGATGCGCCGCCACGGGGAAACCTCCTCCCGAGGACGGGCAGCAAGGGCGATGCCAGTCAGTTTATACTTTTAAGCCTATGCGCCGCTTCCTGGGCGTGGCATGGGCAGCGCTGACGGGACGCGGCAGCGCCTCGGATGTGCCGCACGAGGCGACGGCGACGCCCCTCCCGCTCCCGGGCGGCGATGTCCTGACCAGCCTCGTCGACACGATGGACGATGCCCTCGTCGTCGTCGACGCCGACCTGAACGTCGTTCACTGGAACGCGGCGATGGAACGCCTGACCGGCCTGGCCCGCGTGGACGCGCGCGGCCGCAACCTCCGCCGCCTCGTCCCCGTGCTCGACGCGATCGCCTTTCCGCAGTATCTGCGGCGCGCGCTCTCCAGCGAGGTGACCTTCACGGCCCAGGTCGCGCCGGAGGCCTGGGTGCAGGCGCGGTGCGTGCCCCTGCGGGATGCGGTCGGGCGCGTGACAGGGGCCGCGGGATTCCTGACCGACATGACCGAGCGCAAGCGGCGCGCCGTCTTCGTGCGCGCGCTGGAAGCGATCGGCCGCTCGCTGACCTCCTCGCTCGATCTCAACGAGGTGCTCGACACCATCGTCGACAAGGCGCTCGAGGTGATGGGCGCGGACTCCGCGCTGGTGGTCTCCTGGGACGGCCAGGCGCCCGAATTCCGGGTCATGCGCGCCGCCGGCCGGTTGAGCGACCGCTACACGGCCGCGGGGGCCATCCCGATCGGAGGAGGACCGGTCAGCCGCGCCGTGCTGGAGTCGCGCCCGATCGCCACCCCGAACATCCTCCAGGACCCGCAGCTGTGGGTGACGCCGGAGCGCCGCGCGCAGATCGAGCAGGAGGGGTTCAGGGCGGTCGCCGCCGCCCCCCTCGCGTCGAAGGGACGCGTGCACGGCGCGCTCGTGGTCCATTACTGGGCGGAGCGCACTGTCGACGAGGACGAACTGATGGCGCTCACCCGGCTGGCCGAGCAGGCCGCACTCGCCATCGACAACGTGCGCCTGTACGCCGACGCGACGCGGCGGGCCGAGCGGTTGCGGGAACTGGCCGAGGTGGAGCGGCTGGTCGCAGCCTCGCTGGACCTCGACGATGTCCTGCGCCGCATCGCCGAGGCCACGGCGCGGCTGGTGGGGGCGCCGGTGGTTCACCTCTGGACCGCCGAGCCCGGAGCGCGCCTGCTCCGTCTGCGCGCCTGGAGCGTGCAAACCAACCTGCCCGACGTGCACATGCCGGCCACGCTCGCGTTCGGCGAGGGCATCACCGGCGTCGCGGCCGAGCGCGGCGAGCCGGTCTTCGTGCCCGACGCGGGCCAGGACCCGCGCGTGCGCCTGCTCGGATGGTGGCGGGAGGCGGGGCTGGGGACCATCCTCGCGGTNCCGATCCTGTCGGGGGAGACGCTCCTGGGCGTGCTGACGGCGCGCGCGCGCTCGGGCGCGCTCGCGGCCGCCGAAGACCAGGCGCTGATTACATCGCTGGCCGGCCGGGCCGCGCTGGCCATGCAGAACGCCCGCGCCTACGCGGAGGCGATGCGCCGCGCCGCCCGCCTGCGGGACCTGGCCGCCGTGAGCCAGTCCATCACCTCGTCGCTCGACACCAGCGACGTGATGCAGCGGATCGTGGAAGCCGCCGCCGGCATGCGACCCGGCGCTCTGGCGGCGGTCCACGTCTTCGATCCCCAGCGGGAGACGCTGCGAGGCGCGGCGTACTCCAGCCCCGAGCTCAGGGCGTTTGCCGACGAGTTTCCGGCCGCCGCCGGCCTCCCTGGCCTGGTCTTCGCGCAGCGGCGACCGGTGCTGATCCCGGATCCGCTCAACCACCCGCACACGCTGGCGCCGGAGTGGTGGCGGCAGCGGGCAGGGGCGAGTTACTACGGCCTGCCGATCATCGTCGGCGAGACGTTCGTCGGTATCCTCGATTACATCTTGCCCGAGGGATCGCCGGACGGGGAGGAACAGGAGGCGCTCCGCCTGCTGGCCGCCTCCGCCGGGATCGCCATCCGCAACGCGCGGCTCTACCTGGAGGCGCGGCGGCGGCGGGACGTGGCCGAAGCGCTGGCNCGCCTGGGGCGCGAGCTGACCGGCACGCTGGACATCGAGCGGATCGCCGATCTCGTCGCCCGNGGNATCGTCGAGCTCTTCGGCGGCCGGGGCTCCGCCGTCTATCGATACGCGCCCGAGGACGGCTCGCTGCACGTGATCGCGTCGTTCGGCGAGGCCGGAGCCCTCCAGGGCGTCGTGCTCCCGCCCGGGGAAGGCGTGGCCGGACGTTCGGTGGTCGAGCGCCGGATCGTCAGCACCGCCGACGTGCTCAACGACCCGGACGTCAAGCTGTCGCCCCCGCTGCGCGAGCGCATCGCGACGATGGCCTACCAGTCGGTGGTGTGCGTGCCGCTGCTGACGCGGGAGGAGATCGTGGGGGCGCTGGCCGTGGTGGCCGAAGCGGGCCGCACGTACACCGGCGACGACGTACAAGTCTTGCAGGCTTTCGCCGACCAGGTCACGCTGGCGTTCGAAAACGCCCGCCTCTACGCCAGCGCGCGCGACAGTCTGGCGCGCCTCAAGGAGACGCAGGCCCAGCTCGTCCAGGCAGCCAAGATGTCGGCCCTGGGCCAACTCGTGTCCGGCGTCGCCCACGAGCTGAACAACCCGCTCAGCGTCATCATCGGGTATGGCCAGCTCCTGCTGAACCGCGCCGCGCCCGAGGCGCTGCGGCGGCCGGTGGAGCTGATGGTGCAGCAGGGCGACCGCATGGGCAAGATCGTGAAGAACCTCCTCTACTTCGCCCGGCAGCGCCCGCCCGAGCGCGCCCCCGTGGACCTGAACCAGGTGATCGATCAGGCGTTGGCGCTCCGGTTCAACCAGCTCACGCTGTCCGGCATCGCGGTGGAGCGGGAGTTCGCCGCCGGCCTGCCGCCCGTGATGGCGGACGCGCAGCAGTTGCAGCAGGTGTTCCTCAATCTGCTCCTGAACGCGGAGCAGGCCCTGGCCGCCAACGGCCGCGGCGGCCGGATCGTCTTCCGTACCAGCGTCGTTCAGGACGGCCGCACGGTGCGCGCCGATGTCGTCGACAACGGACCGGGGATCCCGCCCGACATCCTGCCCCGGGTGTTCGAGCCGTTCTTCACGACGAAAGAAGTCGGCGTCGGCACGGGCCTGGGGCTCTCCGTGTCGTACGGCATCGCCGAGGAGCACGGCGGTCGCCTGAGCGTCGAGAGCGAGCCGGGCGACACCGTGTTCACCCTCGAGCTGCCCGTCGGCGTGCCCGTGGCCGCGGCGCGCGAGCCGGGCGCGCCGGCGCGGTCGGCCTTCTTCGGGGACGGGCGGGTCGCGCTCGTGGTGGATGACGAGCCGGGCGTCATCGATCTCATCGTGACCGTCCTGCGCGAGACCGGATGGCGCGTCGACGTCGCCCCCGGCGGCCGCCGGGGGCTCGAGCGCGTGCGGCAGCGCCGCTACGACCTCGTCGTGTCGGACATGCGGATGCCGGACGGGGGCGGCGAGGAGTTCTACCGCAGCGCGATCATGGCCGACCCGGCGCTGGGCGGCCGCTTCCTGTTCATCACCGGCGACACGGCCAACGTGCAGGCGTGGGCCTTTCTCAAGCGAGCGCGCCTGGCAGTGATCGAAAAGCCGTTCGCCCCCGATGTGTTCCTGGAGGCGGTGCGCCGCGTTGCCGGCTCATTGACAGCATCGGGGCTACGCGCGTAGTAGAGAAGGGGATGACCAAGGCCGAGCTGGTCGCCGTCATGGCGAAGACGTCGGGGGGCTCCAAGGCGGCGGCGGAGCGCGCGATGAGCGCGTTCCTGGCGGGGATCGTGGACTCGCTCCGCAAAGGGCGCAAGGTCACGATCAGCGGCTTCGGCACCTTCGTCGTCACCAGGCGCGCGGCGCGCAACGGCCGCAACCCCCGGACGGGCAGCACGATCAAAATTCCGCCCGCCAAGGTGCCGCGTTTCCGGCCCAGCCGGGCCCTGAAGACGGTCGTTCGTTGACTTCACTGAGAGCGTGTGTTGTAATGCAGTGCGTTACGCGTTGGGGGATCGTCTAGCGGTAGGACGCGTGGCTCTGGACCACGTAGCGGGGGTTCGAATCCTCCTCCCCCAGCCAAATTCTCGCCAGGCTCGTCGGCTGGCCCCATCGTCTAGAGGCCCAGGACACGGCCCTCTCAAGGCTGAAACACGGGTTCGAATCCCGTTGGGGCCACCAGATTTTGGGTTGATGCTTGAGGCTCCGTGTTTGAGGACGTGACTGAAATTTCCTCAAACTCGGAGCATTGTTTTTCCGTCCCGTTCCCGACCGCGCGCGTCTTCACCTCCCTCTCCGAGAGCCGGCCCGGTGCCGTTCACGTCCGCCTCGCCGAACTCGGGGCATCCCACAGCGCGACTCAAACGACGGTTTCATCCGCTCACCATGCGTGCGGCCTTGTCCTCGCAGAACGCCATTGGGCGCCTGATCTGAGCGGTCGGACGCTCGGGTAAAGACTACGTCGTCTCGATCGGCGTATGCNCGNAGAGNGCCCGCATCTGCTCGAAGCCGTGGTGTTGCTCGAGGACATCCATCGCCANGCCGTGCCTGAGATCGTGAGGCTTGAGCTCCGGGACGCCGATCTGGAACCAAGGCACCGTCTTGGCCGTCCCNGAGGCCGNCGCCGCCTTCGTGCCGTGTATCGATCTTTGGGCATTGGCGCGGATCGTCCCTCGCGGTATCAAAAGGTGTGGCGTGCGGCCATGAAGGGGTAGGAGCGGGCCGGAACTCGGATCCCAGTCACGCGCTGGTCATGCAGTTGCGATTCGACCGCGGCACCATCTTGCTGACNGATCCGTCCAAGGACCTCAACCTCGTCGAGGCGCCNGGAGTTCTCTGGGACCCTCGCGTGCACGCCCATCGGGCACCCGCCAGCAGGTACCCCGCCCTCAAGCGCTGGCTTCTCGAGCGCGGTGCCCGATTCCAGGACATCACCCCGCCTCTGGGACCGATGCCGGAGGCGTGGTCGGACGTCGACCTCCGACCCTACCAGGAGGCGGCCTTGTCCGCCTGGGAGCTGGGGCACCGCCGCGGCGTCGTCGCCCTCCCCACCGGGAGCGGNAAGACCCGGCTCGCCCTCGCCGCCATGCACCGGACGCGGCTGAGCGCGCTGTGTCTCGTCCCGACCCGTGTATTGCTCGATCAATGGCTTCGGGAGATCAGCCTTGTGTACCAGGGCGCCGTCGGGCGCTATGGCGACGGCGTGCGCCGGCGGGCGCCGCTGACGGTAGCCACCTTCGAGAGCGCATACCGGCACATGGACCAGCTCGGGGATCGCTTCGATCTCCTCATCGTCGACGAGGTTCATCACTTCGGCGGTGGCCTTCGCGATGAAGCCCTCGAGATGACAGTCGCGGAGGCTCGCCTCGGTCTCACGGCTACGCCTCCGCGCGACGCCGGCGCGGCGGCCCGTCTTGCCGAGCTCGTGGGACCGACCGTCTTCGAACTCGCCGTCGCCGACCTCGCCGGGGGGTTTCTCGCCAGCTTCGACGCGATCACGCTGTACCTGGACCTCACTCCCGAGGAACGTTCCGCTTACACGAGCCTGGCTGCGGTGTTCAACGGGGCCTACGCGGAGTTCCGTCGGGTGGCGCCGGACGCCAGCTGGGCGGACTTTACCCACCACTCCGCCCGTACGGCCGAGGGGCGCCGCGCCCTTTCGGCGTGGCGCCAGATGCGACGGCTTCTCGCCTTCACGCATGCCAAGCGGCGAGCCTTGGAATCTCTGCTGGGACGCCACCGGTGTTCCAGGGTGCTGATCTTCACGGCGGACAACGAAACAGCGTATGCGATTGCGCGCGAGCGCCTCGTCATGCCTCTGACCTGCGACATCGGCCGTCAAGAGCGCGATGATGTGCTCGAGCGCTTCCGCCGGGGCGACCTCCGGACCCTCGTGTCGGCACGGGTGCTCAACGAAGGGCTCGACGTTCCCGACGCCGACGTCGCCGTGATCGTGGGCGGTGCTCTCGGGGAGCGCGAGCACGTGCAGCGAGTCGGCCGGTTGCTGCGGCCAAGCGAGGGCAAGCGCGCCGTCGTGTACGAGCTCGTCACACGAAACACCATCGAAGTCGGTCAGGCGCGCAGGAGACGCCAGGGCCTTGTTGTCCGACGATCTGCTCAGCTATAGCGTGGCCGGNGCCCTTGTGGTGCCTCACTTTTTCGGGGAACACGACCACCCGTGGTTGCGGGCTCTCCTCGAGGAGCATGAACGGTTCATCGGACGACCCCAACGTGAGCTGGAAGCCCGNCTGCGCGAGCCGCTTCCGTGCGAGAGCCCCCCCAGGAAGCTNGGACTTGCCGTCCAGGTTCTCGCGAGACTCCGGCCCAGGCGTCGGAAGACGGCGGTGCCGCCCAGACGGGCGCGGGCGCTCGTCTTCGGGGAGGCGACGCGGACACCGGCCCCTCCACACATCGTCCTGTCCACGGTCGCCGCCTCCCTGGGGGTGACTCGAGAGGACCTGCAAGATTCGCTGTTCGGCGACCTGCCCGGCGAACGGCTCGTGGGTGCGCCGGCGCAGTCGTTCTCAGCGANGGAGCTGGCGCTACGGAGTAACCTCGCNCTGGTTCAGGCGCTCCTCTTCCGCGCGACCGCTGTCAGGATCGAAGTAAAGGGAAACACGCGGACTCTGGTCCGTCACGCGAAGTGGCGAGGACTGATCTGCACCGTAGCCGAACGATCCGGCGCCGCCGACGCCACATTGGAACTCTCGGGACCGTTCGCGCTGTTTCGCAACACCCGGCTCTATGGGCGGGCGCTCGGTGAGCTCGTGCCTCTGCTTGCATGGTGTCCACGCTTCCGCCTGCGGGCGGAATGCATCTTCNATGGGCGCCGCCTCACCCTGCAACTCGGGACGGGCGATCCGATCTTTCCGGCCAGCGCGCCGCGCCGATACGACAGCCAGCTGGAGGAGCGCTTCGCTCGGGAGTTCCGACGGCTCGCACCGGCGTGGGATGTGATTCGCGAGCCGGAGCCGATAACCGCTGGTGGCACGCTGATCTTTCCCGACTTTGCCCTCCAGCATCGCTCGAATCCGGCGCGCCAGTGGCTCCTGGAGATCGTGGGCTTCTGGACACCCGACTACGTCGCGCGGAAACTCGCGCTGTATCGGAGTGCTCGGTTGCCCAACCTGATCCTCTGCATCGACGAGGACCGGAACTGTGCCGACGCAGATCTTCCTCCTGGGGCGCTCGTCGTCAATTTCCGGCGTCGGGTGGATGCGGCTGCCGTACTGCGTGTGGCCGAGACCACGCACTGTCCCCGGTGACACTGCTCCTGCGCTCGGCGCCGGCACTGCGCTCCTCGTGACCTCAACGTCAGATACTTCCGGCCGGGTGATCGCCTTGGACGTCAGCCGAGCGCCAAGAAGGACGCGTGGGCATCCGCATCGAACTCGAGAATCTCTCGGTGATTGCTGCGCAGGATCGAGGCG
>JGI25382J43887_10001014_pt1 | contig 10794 bp, 11 predicted proteins | sample GraSoi013_1_40cm_3_FD_43887 | JGI IMG/M metagenome (IMG submission 43887) | reverse complement strand
ACCGACGACGAAGCGAAGCGCGCGTCGGTGTTCGAGCCGACCTGCAACGTGTGCGGGATCGAGGCTGGCTATAACGGGCCTGGGTCCAAGACGGTGATTCCCCGCGAGGCGAGCGGCAAGATCGACTTCCGCCTCGTGCCCGACCAGGACCCGGACAGGATCGCCAAGCTCCTTCGCGCGCACCTCGACCGCTCGGGATTCGGCGATGTCGAGTTCAGCGCCGAGGAGGGCGAGCACCCGTACCGCGGTCCGGCCGACGCGCCCCTGGTGCGCGCCGTCGCGGAGGTCGCGGAGGAGGCATTCGGGAAGCCGGCGGCCCTCGTCCCCTCGAGCGGTGGCACGTCGCCGATGTGGGTGGTCTGCAACGCGAAGCGCATGGCCAATGTGACGCTCGGGATGGGACATCCCGGCGCGGGCGCGCACGCACCGAACGAGCACATCCTCTTCGAGAACTATTGGCGCGCGCTGCGCGCGACCACTCGTCTCTATGCGAGGTTCGCGTCGCAGCAGTGATTCGAGCGGTAGTCTCTCNACGTGGCCGTGGTGCCGGTCGCCAGCAAGCAGGTCGGAGTCCGCTGGAACCCGCGACGCTATCTCGGCAGCACGTGGCGGCACCCGATCGCCCGAGCGTTCCTCAAAGCGGGGCTCACCATCTGGGTGACCACCACGCTGACGTTCTTCCTCATCCGTCTCATGCCGGGGAGTCCGGTNGAGCTCAAGATCGATGAGCTCATCCAAACGTCCAATGGAGCACTGACCTACGAAGACGCGAGGGCGATCGCCTCGGGCCTCTTCGCGATCAATCTGAACGCGCCGCTCCACGAGCAATACCTGTCGTTCGCGTGGAATCTGTTGCATCTCGACCTCGGCAACTCGTTCCTCTCGTCTGGGACGAGCGTGACNTCGATCATCCTCGCGGTCCTCCCCTGGACGCTCTTCTCGGTCGGCACGGGACTGCTGCTCAGCTTCGTGGTCGGNATCGCGCTCGGATTACTCGCGGCNTACCGTCGGAACTCANTGCTCGATCGNGTCGTCTCGACCGGGGGATCGCTCATCAGCTCGATCCCGAACTACCTCACCGCCCTTCTCGTCATCCTGTTCCTGGGTGTGCAGACGCACATCATCAACTTCACATCGATGCGCGGCGCGTACAGCTCAGGCATGCAGCCGGGCTTCACGCCGGCCTTCATCGGCGACATCTTCTATCACGCGTCGCTGCCGATCTCGATCTACTTCTTGACGCAGATCGGCCACTGGATCCTCTCCATGCGCAGCGCCACGCTCTCCGCGCTCGAGGAGGACTACGTCACGGCCGCCCGCGCGCGGGGGCTCACCGATGGCCGCATCCGGACCGCGTACGTCGGACGCAACGCCGTCCTTCCGCTGGTCACGCAACTTGCCATAAGCGTCGGTTTCGTGGTCGGCGGCGCCGCGGTCATCGAGCAGCTCTTCGCCTACCAGGGTGTCGGCCTGCGCCTCCTCGCCTCCGTCACCCAGCGCGACTATCCGGTCATTCAGGGCATCGTGATGCTGACGACGATCGCNGTGGTCGTGGCCAATCTCGCCGCCGACTTGCTCTACTCGAAGCTCGACCCGCGCATCGGGCGCGCAGGCGGTGCCGCCGGNTGAGCAGCGNGGTCCTCGCGAGTCCGTCCCTTCGCCAGCGGGTCGCCGGCCCCTGGGCCGCGACGGCCGAGTTCCTGCGCCTGCTCGCGAAGCGGCCTGTCGGTCTGGCCGGCTTCGTCGGCATCGTCTTCTTCCTCCTGCTCGCGTTCGTGGCGCCCNTGTTCGTTCCGCTGCGGAACGACCCGAGCCTGCTGGACATTTATCAAGCCCCCTCGGCGGCGCATCCGCTCGGCACCGATTTTCAGGGCAAGGATGTCCTGAACCAGATCGTCTTCGGCGGCCGGGACATCCTCACCGTCGCGATCCTCGCCGCGCTCGTCTCCACGATCATCGCGATCACCTTCGGATCGATCGCCGCGACCATCGGCGGCCGGCTCGATTCAACGATCCTCGCGATCACCGACGTGACCCTCACGATCCCGAAGCTGATCCTGCTCATCGCGGTCGCCGCGATCCTGAGACCGACGAGCTTCGTTTTTCTCGCGGTGATCCTGGGGCTGCTCCAGTGGTCGAGCCTTCTCCGACAGGTCCGTGCGCAGGTCCTCTCGCTCAAAGAGCGTGACTACGTCGAGGCCGCGCGCTCGCTGGACCTGGGGCTGTTCCACATCGTCTTCCGCGAGATCCTGCCGACGATGCGCAGCTACATCGCCATCCACTTCATCCTGGCGATGACCGAGGCGATGTACGCACAAGTCTTCGTGATATTCCTCGGGCTCGTGCCAGTCTCCGGATCGAACTGGGGGATCATGTTGTACTTCGCTCAGGGCCAGGGCGCGCTTTTCTACCGCGACAGCATCTGGTACATCCTCAGTCCGATCCTGGCGATCTCGCTCCTCCAGCTCTCGCTCGTCACGTTCGCATCGGCGCTCGAGGACATCTTCAACCCGCGGCTTCGCGGGGCGTAACAGCGTGCCGGTCCTCTCCGTCAACGGCCTTTCCATCGACTACCTCACTCGTCGTGGCCCGGTGCATGCGGTTCGCGACGTCTCATTCGATCTCGAGAAGAGTGAGACGCTCGCGATCATCGGCGAGAGCGGCTCGGGCAAGACCACGCTCGCGGTCGGACTCATCCGGCTCTCGCCTCGTGGGACCAATGTCACGAAGGGTCAGATCCTGTACACGAAGGACGGCCAGACCAGCGACATCCGAACGCTCGACGACGACGACCTGCGCGAGTACCGCTGGGCAGAGTGCGCCATGGTCTTCCAGGCGGCTCTCAACTCGTTCAATCCCGTCATCACGATCTGGGAGCAGTTCCTCGACACGGCGCGCGCGCACGGGATGAAGGACCGCCATCGCGTCCGCGATCGCGCGGCCGAGCTGCTGGATCTCGTGCATCTCGATGCGCGCCGTGTGCTCCCGGCGTTCCCGCACGAGCTCTCGGGCGGGATGAAGCAGCGCGTTCTCATCGCTCTGGCCCTGATGCTCGAGCCGCAGCTGGTCATCCTGGACGAGCCCACGACCGCGCTCGACATCCTCACTCAACGCTCGATCATCGATCTCCTGCGGCAGCTCCGCCAGCGACTCGGCTTCTCGATGATCTTCATCTCGCACGATCTCTCGATAGCCGCGGAGCTCGCCGACCGGATGATCACGATGTACGCGGGGCGCGTCGTGGAGCGCGCGACGGTCAACGACATGTTCTACCGGCCGCGGCACCCGTACTCGCTCGCGCTGTTGCGCGCCGTGCCGCGCGTCTCGGGGACCTTGGGCAGCGTCGCGTCGATACCGGGATCTCCGCCCGATCTCATGCGACTCCCCAAGGGCTGCACATACGCGCCGCGGTGCCCATACGTCATCGACGCGTGCCGCGAGCCGACCCTCCGCTCCTGCAGGTGGACACGCCGCAGCACGAAGCCGCGTGCATCCGCTGGCAGCACGTCGCGGGGGTCATCGGCTCCGCGGAGATCCCCGTCGCCGAGAAGCTCGCGTGACGGCGCTCATCGAGCTCGACCATGTCAGCAGGACCTTCGCGACGCCGGCCGGCGTCATCACAGCGGTGGACTCCGTGTCGCTTGCTTTCGAGCAGGGCGAGACGATGTGCCTGGTCGGAGAGAGCGGCTGCGGCAAGACGACGACGGGACGCCTGCTGACCGGCTTGCTGCGGCCCACCGGCGGACGGCTGTTCTACGAAGGCAAAGACGTCTGGCGGACGAAAGGTGCGGACCTCGCACGCTTCCGTCGCGCGGTCCAGCTCGTTCACCAGGACCCGTATGCCTCGCTCAACCCAACGCGGACCGTCTATCAAACGCTTTCCGCGCCTCTCTTCAGGCACAAAAAGGCGCGTTCGGGACAGCAGGCGCTCGGAGCGGTCAACGAGCTCTTGAAGCGAGTGGACCTCACACCTCCCGAGAACTTCGCCGGGAAGTACCCGCATCAGCTCTCAGGTGGCCAGCGCCAGCGCGTAGCGATCGCGCGGGCCCTCACGGTCGATCCCAAGGTCATCGTCGCCGATGAAGCGGTCTCCATGGTCGACGTATCGATCCGCATCAGCCTGCTCAACCTTCTGCTCGCGCTCGGCCGCGAGTTCGGCGTCACGATCGTGCTCATCACGCACGACCTGGCGGTGGCGCGCTACTTCGCGCGGAAAGGTCGGATCGGCGTCATGTACCTCGGGCGCGTGGTCGAGCTTGCCGACACCGAGACACTCGTCGTGGATCCGGCGCACCCGTATTCCGCCGCGCTCATCGGCGCGATCCCCGAGGCCGATCCGGACATCACGCGCTCGAAAAGGCGCGTTGATCTCCGCAGCGCCGAAATCCCGAGCCTCCTGTCGCTGCCTGCAGGTTGCACGTTCCATCCGCGCTGCCCGCTATCGGAGGCGGGCCTGTGCGATGTGAAGGTGCCCGAGCTGCTACCGATACCCGGGATGCGCGAGGTCGCATGCCACGTCGCGGTGCGCGAGCGCACCAGCGAGCGGGCGGCGGCGACCGCTTAGATGGATCCCCTTCTCCTTCAAGGCGCGTTCCGGATCGGCTTCTTGATCTTCTTCCTCTCTCTGCTGGTACTTCCATTCGAGGACACCTCGTCGCCAGAGTTCGTGGCAACGGTCCTCGCGCTCTTGGTCGGCCTCGTGTTCGTCGGGATCGTCACGGTGCTCGCTCGATCTACGCTGCCGCCACCGCCGCGCTCGCCGGTGCGCAAGTCAGTCGACAAAGCAATGGCAAACGGCTACTACGGAGCTGAAAGCGAAGAAGCAGGACGGTCGGGCACCGCGGAGCGGGGCACCGACCACCTATGACATAGATTCGCGTTCGGGAGGGGATCGATGACCGATTCAGCATTCAGGTATTCAGTCTCACGACGTCGGTTCCTGCGTGATGCGACGCTCACAAGCCTCGGACTCATCGCCGCCGCGTGCACCCCGACTCCCGGGGGCGGTACGCCGAGCGGCGGCGGGGCGAGGGGCGGCGAATTCCACGCCGGCTGGCCCTATGTGCTTCCTCCGCAGGGCCACTACAACTACTTCGCGACGAACGCGATCATCGGCGACTCCATNTACCGCGACCTCTTCATACCGTCGCTCGNGGTGTACCGCTGGGCCGACAACAAATGGGACTTCTGGCTCGCGCAGTCCGCGACGCAGAACGGCGACAACTACGACGTCAAGCTTCGTTCCGGCCTGAAATGGGATGACGGCAAGCCCTTCACCTCGAAGGACGTGGTCACCACGTATATGGTCGGCCGCGTTGCGAGCTTCAACATATGGAACTTCATCGACAAGGTCGAGGCCGTCGACGACCTTACCGTCCGCTTCCACTACACGCGGCCGACGAGCCTTGGCGAACGGCTCATCCTGCGCAACCAGATCAAGCCGGACTCCGTGTACGGGGCGCTCGCCAAGAAGGCGCAGGACTTCTACGCCGGCGGCGGCACCAACTCCACCGACGCAGGGAAGGCGTTGATCAAGGAGATGAACGACTTCCGGCCGAGCGGCCCTCCCTCGGTCGGTCCGTACAAGCTCGACCCGGCCAGCATCACCGCGGCACAGCTCACGCTCGTGCGCAACGCGGGCGGGCTCTTCGCCGACAAGGTGAACTTCGACAAGGTCGTGGTCTACCAGGGTGAGACGGCTGAGATCACGCCGCTCGTCCTGAACGGCGACGTCGATTACGCGACGCACGGGTTCCCCCTCGCGACGGACAAGGCGTTTCAGGACAAGGGCTTCCGCATCATTCGCGGCCCGATCTTCACCGGACCGGCGCTCTACTTCCACTGGGAGAATGCTCCGGAGTTCCAGGACAAGCGCCTCCGGCAGGCGGTCGCGATGGCCTTCAACCGGGAAGAGGCCGGCAAGATCTTCTACGGCACGTCGGCGAAGGCTCCGAAGTACATGGCCGGATTCGCCGACAGCCTCGTCCCGAACTGGGTCAACTCCGCCGACCAGAGCAAGCTGAATTCGTATGCCCTCGACACGGCGAAGGCCGACGGTCTCATGAAGGATGCCGGCTACGCCAAGGGCACCGACGGCATCTACGCGAAGGGCGGCAAGCAGCTCGCGTTCGAGCTCTACTTCCCGAGCGACTTTCAGGACTGGGCGGCGGCGGCGACATACACATCAGACGCGCTCAACAAGTTCGGGATCAAGATCACGCCGCGCGGCGCGATCCGGTCGACGCAGCTTCCCGACACAAACAACGGCAAGTTCCAGATCGCCTTCAACCCGTGGGGCACGCCGAACCCGCACCCGCAGGTGTCGCTGATCCGGCCGTTCCGGGAGTTCAGCAAGGAAGCGCCCGGCGGGGGCATGAAGTACCCGCTCACGCAGACCTATTCGGGCGGCCAGATCAACTTCGACACGGTCATCGACGACGCGATCGCGGGATTCGATACTGCGAAGCAGAAGGATCCGATCACCAAGCTGGCGATNGCATTCAACGAGCTGCTCCCCTGCATCCCGATCTACGAGCGGCTCAACAACAACCCGGTCAACGAGAAGGCCCGGGTCGCCGGGTGGAAGCCGGACGGCGACCCGATCTACAACCAGGGCGGCGGCGACAACTTCACCGTCGTGATGCTCATGGACGGCACGCTCCACAAGATCTGATCGAGGCTTGACGAACGACGACGGCGACCTCGCTGAGTTTCCCGAGGTCGCCGTCGTGCTTGGTGGCGGCATGTCAGCCTCCGGCGTGCCGTCTCCATCCACCGCGGCTCGGGCCCACGCAGCTTCACAGCTCGCGCATCATCGGCCGAGCCTCGCGGTGATCGCGTCGGGCAGCCATGGTGACGATCCCGCGCCCGCGAAGAGCGAAGCCGCGGTGATGGCGGACCTCATCTCCAAGGCAGGGGTGCCGCGGGAGCGGATCTTTCTGGAGGAGCGCTCACGAGACACCATCGGCAACGGTGTCGAGGTCGCTGCGCGCTACCTGGCCAAGATCGAGCCGCGGCCGCTGTACCTGGTGACGTCGCCGTTCCATCTCGAGCGCGCCCTCGTCGTGTTCCGCAACGTCCTGGGCTTCGCGTGGCAGGTACAAGCCGTCGCGGCCGAGCAGACCGACGACGACCTGGCGCGGGCGAACTCCGAGACCACGTTCCTTCAAGAGACGTTCGCGTTCTTCGAGGGCATCCGTCCTGGCGACTTTCCCGCCGTGGAGAAGAGGTATCGCGCAAGGCAGGTCCGATAGAGAGGATCGACATCCTTTCTCGGAGGAAGGCCGTGCCTGCTGCGCTCGTCCTGGCGGTCACCGCGGAGAACGCCGAATCGCTCCTATCGGGCGAACGTGGCCAGGACCATCGGCGGATCCCGCCCAAGAGGCTGCCCGCGCGCGCCTACCTCGCGGTCGTCGGCACGGGCTCGGTCGTCGGCGAGTGCAGGCTCGGCGTTGCCGGACGGCACACCGCGAAAGGCTGGGCGCTTCCGGTCAGCCAGCCGCGCCGCTACCGCACGCCCCGACCGATAACGGATTTCGGGTTCGAGCGGATCCCGCGCTCCTTCAGATACGTGCAGCGCTGAGGAGCTCGAGCTAGTTGGCAGGGCGCCAGGTGAAGGTCACGTGGGTGATGAAGTCGCCGTCGGTCTCGAAGGTCCACGTCGTGTAGTTCGCGAAGTGACCTGGGGAGCGCGTCAGTCCGCGCAGGATGACGACGTTCCCCTCGACCTTTTCTTCCCGAACAAGGCGGACGAACGGCGGCGCCATGCGGATGAGCCGCCGGGCGCCCTCCTTCCCTTCGAGCTGGTTCTCTCCCCCCGGTAGCTCGATGGCGACGTCGTCGGCGCATACGGCGGCCGCCTTGTCGGCGTCGTTCGCCTCGAGGGCGGCCATGAACGTTTTCGCGGCGGCAAGCGGGTCTGGCACTCGGGTCGATTATTGAGGACGTGCGGCACGTCAGAGCGCTCCTGCCCTACCTCGCCGCCGGGACGGTCATCGCCGCCGGCGCCACGGCGCTCGTCCTCACGACCATCGGCGGCGCGGGCCTGCCGACCGGTTCGTCGCAAGACACGGTGCGTGCGCCGCCGCAGCTTTCATCGACCGGGCGGATCGCGTACTGGCGGCAGAACCCGGCAGGCGCGTTCGTGCTGTGGGCCGCGAACCTCGACGGCTCTTCCGCGCGTCCGCTCACGACGCTCGCCCCCAACACCTCGCGACCGTTCGGTACGCGCTGGACGGGCGACGGGCGCGCGGTCGCCTACGTCACCGACCTCGGGATCGGCGTCATCAACCTCGATGGATCACGCGCCGATCTCACCCTTCNGGCGGCGACTCGCAACGCCGGCTTCAAGGTGATCGATCAGCGCTGGTCGCCTTCCGGGTCGAGGGTCGCGGCCACGCTNTACCGCTCGACGGATGGGAAGAGCGAAGTCCATCTCGGATCGCTCGACCGCCGCGAGCTGACNCGCGCGGGAGATCTGGGGAACGCGTTCGTTGCGGACTGGCTCAGCGACGACGAGGTGCTCGTCGAATCGGACACCGGNGTGCTCGGCGCNCTCCGCGCGCCGGGCTCGCTGCGAACGCTTGTCGGTCAGACNGCTGCGTCACCCCTCATCGAAGGCGGCCGAATCCTCTTCCTTCAGGGCGCGATCGCCAGTGGCGACCAGACCGGGATCTTCGTCGTCAACCCGAGCGTCTGGAGTGTCGGCGTCGACGGCAAGGACGCCCGCCGCGAAACCCGGCTCGAGGTCATTGGCAACCTTCGGCTCGACGGGCGGTGGCCCGACGGCCGATACCTCATGCATTTCAAGGGCGACGGCTCGCAGTGGTTCGGAACCACCCGACTCACCGTCCTCGCGCCGAGCAGCCTGTTCCGGCGCGTCGTCGTGAGTGCCGACGGGCGGAGCGCCATTGGCCTCGGCGGCCCGCGCATCGTGCGTATCGATCTCTCGCGTGGCCTCACGCCCACCGAAGGGAGCTTCGTCGTACTCCTCGACGGTATCTTCGGCGCCGACGCGTGGGTTCGCCGCGCGCTTCCTTAGCTGAAGACCGGAGCGATCTCCCGAAAGCGGCGCATCGCGTCGATGTGGGCATCGAGATTGCGCAGCTTCGAGCCGCCGGTCCTGAACTCNAGGTGNGTCATACCCATATCGCGAAAGATCTCNGCCTTCCGCGCCCACTCCTCAGGCGCGCCGGTCGCGCCGACGCGGCCTTCGACACCGACCCGTGCGGGGTCGCGCCCGGCGTCGCGCACGTACTGGCGAAAACGCTCGAGAGCGGCGCGCCCTTCATCGGTTGGCCCCAGATGCGAGAACCAGCCGTCGGCGAGTCGCGCTACGCGCTTCACAGCGACCTCTTCGTCGGCGCCCATCCAGAGCGGGATGGGCTGTTGCACCGGGAGGGGGTTGATGCCTGCCCGATCGATGCGGTGCCAGCGGCCTGTGTAGTCCACGAGCTCCTGGGTCCAGAGGAGGCGCAGCACCTCGATCTGCTCCTCGATGCGCTTGGCCCGGTCGCGCCAGCTCATGCCAAGCGCCTCGTACTCGACGTGGTTCCAGCCGATCGCGACTCCAAGACGAACGCGACCCCGCGAGAGGACGTCCAGGGTCGCGGCCTGTTTCGCCACGAGGACGGTCTGCCGCTGCGGGAGGATGAGGATGCCAAAGGCGAGCTCGAGCTTCGTGGTGACCGCGGCGAGATAGCCGAAGAGCACGAATGGCTCGTGGAACGCATCGCGGTGGGTGTACGCGCCCTTCCACCACGATGGCCGTCCGGTCGGTTCCGCCCCGACGACGTGGTCGTACGCCACGAGGTGCGAGTAGCCCAGNGACTCTGCGGCCTGCGCGAAGGCCGCGATGCGGCCGGGGTCATTGCCGATCTCCTGATGGGGATAGACCACNCCCACGCGCACNGTCGCATCATGGCATCGATGCAGGTCGAACACCGCAGCCATCCGGGGNCTCCGCCCCCCGACCCCGNGTCGATCGAAGCTGCCGTGCGGCGCGAAGCGCGCGATGTCTACGGCTGGTCCAACGCGCCGGGCGACCGCTACGGCGAGCACGAGCACTCCTACNCGAAGCTGCTCTACTGCACGCGAGGCTCGATCGATTTCGTCCTCAGCGACGGGCGCCGCATCCCGCTTCGGCCAGGTGATCGCCTCGTGCTGCCGCCGCAGACGCGTCACTCGGCGGTCGTCGGCCCCGAAGGCTGCGCCTGCGTGGAAGGAAAGTTCGGGCCCTAGACTTTCCAGGCTTCCATGCGACCGCTCGCCCCACGGATGTCGCGCCTCGGGACGGAGACCGCGTTCGAAGTCCTCGCCAAAGCGCGCGCGCTCGAGGCGAAGGGTCGCGACATCGTCCATCTCGAGATCGGCGAGCCCGACTTCGACACGCCGCCCTCGATCGTCGCCGCCGGCGTGGCCGCCCTCGAGCGCGGAGAGACGCATTACACCCCGTCTGCCGGGGTGATCGAGCTTCGCGAGGCGATCGCCGCGTACCTGCGCGCCCGCCGCGGCGTGAGCGTCGACCCCGCGCAGGTGATCGTCACCCCCGGCGCGAAACCGATCATGTTCTACGCGCTGCTCGCGCTCCTCGACCAGGGCGACGAAGCCATCTACCCGGATCCGGGCTTCCCGATCTACTCGTCAATGATCGAGTTCGCGGGCGCGCGCGGCGTCCCGCTACCGCTGCGCGAGCGCAACGATTTCCAGCCGGACCTCGAGGAGCTCCGGCGGCTCGTGACCGACCGGACGAAGGTGCTCGTGCTGAACAGTCCGAACAACCCGACGGGCGCCGTC
>JGI25382J43887_10001012_pt1 | contig 10799 bp, 11 predicted proteins | sample GraSoi013_1_40cm_3_FD_43887 | JGI IMG/M metagenome (IMG submission 43887) | reverse complement strand
GTTCGTGAACCGGCTCGCGCAGACGGCGCCGGGAGCGATCGTGGCGCCGCCGGCGGGCGACGGGACGGTGGCGGTTTGGGAGCATCTGCTGCAGAACGTCGCCGCCCCGGCGGGGGACTGGTGCGGCGCGCTCTCCGTCCCGCCGGCGCTGCGGGCCGACGGGCACCGCGCGTTGCGAGCGGCGGGTTGGGACGGCGCGACGCCGCTCCTCATGGTGCACCCCGGGGCCGGCGGTCCCGGCAAGCGCTGGCCCGCCGTCGGATTCGCCCGCGCGCTGGACGGCGTCGTCGAGGACCGGCGCCTCAGCTTCGTCATCCACGCGGGGCCGGCCGATCGGGACGCTGCCACGGCGCTGGCGTCCGCGCTGGATGGCACGCCGCTCGTGCTGGAGGATCCGCCGCTGCCCGAGCTCGCCGGAGCGCTGTCCCNCGCCGCCGCGTACCTCGGCAACGATTCGGGAGTCAGCCACCTCGCGGCCGCGGTGGGCGTCCGCTCGCTGATCCTGTTCGAATCCGCCAANCTGGCCTGGCGACCGTGGTGCGTCGCCGCCCGCCCCCTGGTCGTCACCACGTCGGCGCTGGAGGCCGGCGACGTCGCGGCCGTCGGCGCGGGCGCGCGGGCACTGCTGGGCTAGCGGCCTGTCGGCGAATGGCGCGCGATCGCTGCGCCCACTGCTCTTCGGTTCGAGCGCCAGCTCCGCCGGCGCGACGCCATTGGGAAGGGTTGGGAGGGGGGCGTAACGTCCGCCCCCTCCGACTGAGCTAACGCCGCTCCGTGCGCCCACGACGCGGTCGGATCGGGCTCGTGCTAATGGGCGTCGTCATCGTCGCCGGCGGTATCGGCGTGGCGCTCGTCGAGCTGCTGCGTTTTCCCCGGGGGTCGATCTGGATCGTCGTGGCGGCGACGCTCGCGCTGGCAGCCTTCATCCGCGCGCTGACAGCGCGCAGGCGGTAAGCTCAGACTTTTTGTTCGTCCTGGCACGCGACCGTTCGAAGAGTTTCTGGACCGGCCCTCAAGGAGTTTGAGCAGCACGTCAGGCGCGAGCGGAGGGCTGAGGGAGCCCTCCCCCTCGCGGTCTCACCGGTCCGGCTTCTTCCAGACGCCCCGGTCGTGCATCAGCTTGATCTGGCGCTTGATGACCTTCTCGGCGTACTCGGCGTGCTTCATGGGCGCCCGCTTGAGGTAGAGGTTCTTCGGGTAGATCGGCTGCTCGTACAGGATCTGATAGAGCTCGGTGCGGAGGTCCTTCAGCCAGTTGTCCCACTGCGCGCGGGCGCGGTGGTCGCGCAGCGCCTCGATGTCGATGACCCCGCCCACGTAGGTGGAGCCGGCCCCGTAGTCCTGCCGGCCCACGATCTGGCCCCGGTAGTTGATGACGAACGAGCGTCCCCCGAAGGTGTCGATGGGCGTCGTCTCCTCGGGGAAGAGGTAATAGGTGCCCATGTTGGGGGCGACGATGTACAGGTTGTTGTCGAGCGCCCGGGCGCGGCTCTGGATCTCGAAGAACTCGTTGCCGGTGGCCGGGTGGGGATAGGAGGCGCGGTAGACGACCTCGGCACCGTTGAGGGCGAGCGCCCGCGCGTTCTCGGGATAGGATCCCTCGTTGGCCATCATGATCCCCAGCCGGCCGATCTCGGTGTCCGCCACCGGCCAGAACGCGTCGAGCGTTCGACCGTATTTCTCGATCCACCAATCGTAGACGTCATGCGGACAGACCGAGTGCTCGACGGGGAAGAGCGGCGAGACCTTGTGATGCTTGAGGATCACCTTGCCCTTGGGGTCGATGATGAAGCCCACGTTGAAGAAGCGATCCTGAAGATCGGGATGCCGCGCCTTGGCCTGGGCCATGATGAAGGCGTCGTACTCCCGGGCGATCTTGCCGAGGAATTCCGTCTCCTCGCCCGGAATGTCGATGGCGCCCTCGCGGGCGAATTGCACATGGTCCAGGTCCAGGACTTCGTCATTGAAGCCTTGAAGGGCGCCCTCCGGAAAGGCGATCAGCCGCACGGGCAGATCCAGGCTCGACAGCCAGGCGGCCGCTTTCACCAGGTGCGAGAGGTGCTCGAGGTTGATCTTGATGTCCTTGCGCTTGCGGATGCCGCGGACGGTGGGGATCAGCCCGACGGCCGTGTAGGGTTTGATCATGTGCTCGCTCCTCGGCTCGGCATCAAGGGTTNGCGGGGGGCCCGGCCCGTCGCCGCCAGGCGCCCGACGTCGTCGATGACATGCACCGCCAGCACGCCGGCGCGGTTGCGCACCGTCAGCTCGTGACGCGGGAAGGGGGCGGGGTCCAGGCCCGCGCGTAGAGCAACCTGCTCGGAGACCACCAGCGTGCAGCCGTACTCCTTCGTGAGCTGCTCCAGACGGCTGGCGACGTGTACGGTATCGCCGACGGCGGTGAGGGAGACGCCGGGGCCGTAACCCATCCGCCCGACGATCGCCGGTCCGACGTGGATGCCGATCCCGACCCGCAGCGGGGCCGGGAGCTCCTCGCCGAGCTGACGGTTCAGCCCTGTCAGGCTGGCCACGATCTCCCCCGCCGCGACGAGGGCCTGGCGGCACCCCTCTTCGGGACCGGCCTCCACGCCGAAGAGCGCCATCACCCCGTCGCCGGTGAACTGGTTGGCGATGCCGCCGGCNCCCGAGATCGCGGCCCCGACGGCCTCGAAGTACCGGTTCAGGATGAANACGACGTCGTAGGGCAGCTTGTGCTCGGCGATCCACGTGAATCCTCTTATATCCGCGAAGAGCACGGCGAGCTCCTGCTCCCGTCCTCCCCGATGGTCGGTCTGCGTGGCCGCTTCGCTCGGTCCGGCCGTGGCCGGCAAGACGGGCACGACGGAGACGTCGGCGGTCGGGCGGAGCTGGCAGGCCAGCCGCACGTTGGGCGGCGCGCCGACGCGTTGAAGGACCCGCAGCTCCGCCGCGCTGGCGGGCGGCAGGGACGACAGACCGCCGACGATGCGGACGCGGCAGGTGGAGCATCGGCCGCGTCCCCCACAGACCGAGGCGTGCGGGATCCCCGCCCGCCGGCTCGCCTCCAGGACGGTGAGCCCCTGGGGCACGGTCACGATCCGGTCCCCGGGGTACGTGATCCGGATGGCCCGCCGGCGCTCATAGAGCTGCCTGGCCGCGCGGGCGGCGAGGACGAGGCCGAGCGCCGCGCCGAAGCCCGTGAGGATCCGAAAGCGGATGTGCTCGAGTGCCTCACGCTCGGCCGCGCTTCGCGCGCNGGTGGCGCGCACGACGGCTTCGGTCCAGCCCGGCTCGCGGGCGAGCAGGTCGATCTCGCGGCCGGCCTGGACGAAGCCCAGCAGCGCCAGCACCGGCACCAGCAGCCCGACGGCGAAGAGCCCCCCGGCTACCCGCCGATACCCTGGCCGCAGGCGCAGCCAGAAATGCAGTCCCATGCATCCGTGGGCCCAGGCGATCACCAGCAGGATGGCCTGACGGACACCGTTCTCGGGCGCCTGGTGCCAGAGCGCCAGGACGACGCGCGTGTACGAGTCGGTGACGTCGAAAAAGGAATGGGCCACGCGCGTGCCCACGATGTGCGAGGCCAGCAGGGGCGGGATGGCCAGGCCGAGGACGAGCTGGGTCGCTTCCCAGGCCGGCATCCGCAGATGGCGACGCCGGTACAGCGCCCAGAGCCCCAGCAGCAGGTGGATGACCAGGGCCGAGTAGAGGGCGGCGGTCGCCAGCGGGTTCCGCCAGAGCAGCAGAAACCACGCGCGTCCCGCCTCCATGGCCCCCAGCGAGATCAACCCCAGCGCGTGGTTCGACAGATGGGTCGCGAGGTAGGTGAGCAGGACCAGGCCGGACCCGAGCCGCAGACGCCGCCCGAGCGAAGTCGACATCGAGGAGTCTACGGTCGGACGATGGCGATCAGGCCGGCGGCCGTGCGGGGTTCGATCATGCGTGCGCTCCTTGAGTGCTCTCGACCGGCAACGCGCCCGAGTATGTCGTGGGCCGGGAGCCACCGTCAATGCCGGTTGGGAGTCGTGAGTCTGAGCGTTTGCCGGTATGCCTATTAGATCTATAATGTATGCGTCTTTTCTGGAGGCGAGTGATGTCGCGGCAGGCAACGCTCAAGCGTAAGTCCTTTTTCGTCAACGAGGGCTCGCTGCAACGGGCCCGCAAGCTGCTGGGTGTAGGCACCGACGCCGAGGCCGTCCGACTGTCGGTGGACCGAGTGGCAGAAATGGAGGCATTCTGGCGATTCATGCGGAAAAGCCGGCGGTCATTGAAGCCCGGAAGCTTCAGGGCGCCCTGAGGTGGCGTGGGCGATCATCGACACCAGCGTTTACGTCGGTCACTGGGAACGGGGCCTCCATGACGACCTGTTGGCCGAGGTGCGGAAAGGCTTCGTGATCCGGCACTCGGCCGTCGTCCTGTCCGAGCTTCGGCGTGGAGCCCGCACACGCGAAGCAGAGCGGCGCGTCGCCGGCCTCTTCCGGCTGGCGCAGCCCTGCTGGGAGCCGAGTGTCTCCGACTGGTGGGAGGCAGGACACCTCATCCGGAGCGTGGGCGACGCCGAGGGGTGGGAGACGGCCAAGCGCAGGGACTTTCAGAACGACGCGCTGATCGGGCTGACCGCGCGACGTCAGGGAGCCGTGGTGGTAACGGCCAACTGGCGAGACTTCGATGTGCTGGCCGAGGAGCTTGGCATCACGGTTATNGGGCCTTGAGGCGGCGTCGCTGAATCAGCGACCTCGCTGTTGAACTTGACGGGTGCGCGAAGCTACGACGCGGTGCCGAGTCTACGGGCCAGGCCTGCGCCGTCACTTCGCTCCNCCCTGCTGGCGCTCGACTTCTTCCATGATCAGGGTGTTGAGGTCGTCGATCAGCTTGGCGCGCTCGACGCGCCCGTCGTTCTTGATCATCTCGCGGATGCGGGCCGGGCGCGCCGACAGCATCGCCAGCGTGGTGCCGATGGCCACGGCTTCCTCGATCGAGTGGGTCACGAAGAGGATGGTGCGGCCGGTCTCTCGCCAGATGCGGCGCACCTCGTTCTGCATGATGCGGCGGTTCTGGGCGTCGAGGGCGCCGAAGGGCTCGTCCATGAGCAGCACGTCGGGCTCGACCGAGAGCGCCCGGGCGATGGCCGCCCGCTGGCGCATGCCGCCGCTGACGCGGCTCGGGTAATAGTCCTCGAAGCCGGCCAGCCCTGCCACGCGGAGATGGCGGGTGGCCGCGGCCTCGCGCTCGCGCGCCGACAGGCCCAGCGGCTTGAGGACCAGCGCCACGTTCTGGCGGAGGCTCAGCCAGGGCAGGAGGCGGTCCTCCTGGAAGACCACGCCGACCTTGCGGTCGTGGCGCCGGTCGGCGACGACCGGTTGGCCGTCGAGTAGCACGCGGCCGCGGGTGGCGGGCTCGAGGCCGCCGATGATGCGCAGGAGNGTCGTCTTGCCGCAGCCGTTGGGCCCGAGCAGGCAGAGGAACTCGCCCGCCTCCACNGTGAACGANACCCGGTCGAGGACCGGGATGAGGAAGTCCTTGCCCACGCCCTCGACGGCGAGCTTCACCGCCATCGGGCGACCCGCCGGGAGACGGCGTCGAAGACGAGCTTGTCCGTCGCCATCATGACCAGGATCATGACCAGCGCCCAGACGAAGACCATCTGGGTGGCCAGGATCTCACGGCTGTAGTTCATGATGTAGCCGATGCCCGAGGTGACGCCGAAGATCTCCGCCACCACCGACACCTTGAGGGCCAGGCCGAAGCCGACCTTCATGCCCGCCACCAGATAGGGCAGCGTGGAGGGAATGACGATCGCGACGAACTTCTCGCGACCGTTGAGCCGGTAGACGTCGCCCATCTCGAGCAGCCGCCGGTCCACGTTCTCCACGCCCTCCACGATGTTCGCGGCCACCACCGGCAGCGTGATCATGAACGTCGTGAAGATCGGCGCCCAGTTGGAGAGCCCGAACCAGATGATGGAGATGACGATCCACACGAAGACCGAGGTGGCGTTGAGGACGGCCAGGGCGTCGCGGACGANGTCGCGGGCCACCCGGGAGAGGAAGGCGGCCAGCCCGAGGAGGANGGCGACGCCCANGGCGCCCCCGAAGCCCACGGCGATCCGGTAGAGCGACGCCCCGGTGTGCTTCCAGATCTCGCCGCTCAGCAGAATGTCGACGAAGCCCCGGGCGACCGCCCAGGGCGAGGGGAGGACGTAGGCGCCGTACCGCCACGAGAGNAGCGTCCACCCGGCGAAGACGAGCGCCGCCACGGCGAGCGTCGGAACGTGGAGGCGGGCCGCCCAGCGCCTGGCGCTCACCCCTGGTANAAGAATTCCCGGCGGATCCGCTCCGGGTTGTCCCAGACGTCGGACTTGAGGAAGCCGAATTCCTTGTTGATCTTGAGCTGCGCGATCAGCGTCTCCACCTGCTCCTCGGGTAGCCCGTGCAGCATGCGCACGGTCTCCCGGTGAGCCACCTGGACGACGTCGCGGGGCAGCCTGGTGACCTCGNTGACGATCTCCATCGCCCGCTCGGGCTTGGTGTACCAGATGTCCACGGCGTCCTTCTGGGCCTCGTTCAGGTCCCGCGCGATCGCCGGGTGCTTGAGGAGGAACTCGTGGTGAACGAGNTAGCAGACATGGACGGGGAAGCCCGAGGTCCGTCCCGTCGCCTTGCGCCAGAGGTCGATCTGCTTCGCCAGGTAGACGCCCTCGCCGCGGAAGACGACCGAGTCGGTGATGGGCTGCCAGGCGACGATCGCGTCGACCTCCTTGCGGCCCAATAACGTCACCATGTCGGGGGGCGCGGTCGCGGTGACGATCTGAGTGTCTTTTGACANATCTATTCCGTACCCCTTCAGGGTCAGGGCGCGGATGTCGAAGAACGTCGAGGTGCCCACGATGGCGGCGATCTTGCGCCCCTTGAGGTCCTCCACCCTGGTGAGGCCCGCGTCCTTACGGGCGACGATGGCGCCCAGCACCGCGGTGGCGACGCCCGTGACCCGGAGCGGCACGCCGTCCTCGAAGGCCTTGGCGGCCAGGGCGAAGCTCATGTCGATGGCGTCCACGTTTTTGGAGGCGAGCTGGTTGAGCAGCGGCCCCGGCGCGCCGGCCACCACCGAGTACTCGGCGGACCAGCCNCGCTTGCCCAGCAGATCTTCCTTGTGGATGATCTCGGTCGCCGCCCAGCCNAGCTGGAGATAGGCCAGGCGTACCTTGCCCTTGCTCTGGGCGGCGAGCCCGTCGGGACGGCCGACGATGGCGGCGGCCGTCGCCCCCGCGCCGAGTCTGAGGAACTCCCGGCGGCGGACGCTCATCGCCGTCTCCTATCCCCGCACCTTGGGCAGGCCCCTGAGCGCCGCGTCGATCTTCTGGGCCGGGTACTCGTAATCTTGAAGTCTGCCGGTGAGGAACGCGTCGTAGGCGCCCAGGTCGAAGTGGCCGTGCCCGGAGAGGTTGAAGAGGATCGTCTGCTTCTTGTCCTCCGCCTTGCAGCGCAGCGCCTCGTCGATCACCACNCGGATCGCGTGGGCCGACTCCGGGGCGGGAATGATGCCTTCGGTGCGGGCGAACTGCAGCGCGGCCTGNAACGTGGCGACCTGGGGCACCGCCACCGCCTCGATCACGCCCTCGTCGTAGAGCTTGCTCACCAGCGGGGCCATGCCGTGGTAGCGGAGCCCGCCCGCGTGCAGCGGCGGCGGCACGAACGAATGGCCGAGCGTGTGCATCTTCACCAGCGGCGTGAGCCCCACGGTGTCGCCGAAGTCGTAGACATACTTNCCCTTGGTCAGGCTCGGGCAGGCCGACGGCTCCACGGCGATGATGCGCAGGTTCTTTTTCCGACCGGCGAGCTTGTCGGCCGCGAAGGGGAAGGAGAGGCCGGCGAAGTTGGAGCCGCCCCCGGCGCAGCCGATGACCATATCGGCTTCGTCGTCGGCTTTTTCGAGTTGCTTCTTGGCTTCCAGTCCGATGACCGTCTGATGCATCAGGACGTGATTGAGCACGCTGCCCAGCGAGTACTTCGTGTCGTCGCGGGTGGCGGCGTCCTCGACGGCCTCGCTGATGGCGATGCCCAGGCTGCCGGGAGAGTCGGGATCCTGCTGGAGGACCTTCTTGCCCGCCTGGGTGTCCGGGCTCGGGCTGGGGACGACCTGGGCGCCCCAGGTCTCCATCATCACGCGCCGGTAGGGCTTCTGCTGGTAGGAGACCTTGACCATATAGACCTTGCACTGCAGGCCGAAGAAGTTGCACGCCATCGCCAGCGCCGAGCCCCACTGTCCGGCGCCGGTCTCGGTGGCGATCCGCGCCACGCGCTCCTTCCGGTTGTAGTAGGCCTGGGCCACCGCGGTGTTCGGCTTGTGACTGCCGGCAGGGCTCACGCCCTCGTACTTGTAGTAGATGCGGGCGGGCGTGTCGAGCACCCGCTCCAGGCGCCGCGCGCGATAGAGCGGCGAGGGGCGCCAGAGCCGGTAGACGTCCCGGATCTCGTCGGGGATCGCGATCCAGCGCTCGCGGCTGACCTCCTGCTGGATCAGCGCCATCGGGAACAGCGGCGCCAGGTCTTGNGGTCCGATCGGCTNGCCGGTCCCGGGATGGAGGACGGCGGGCGCGGGCGTCTTGAGGTCGGCCTGGATGTTGTACCACCGGCGGGGGATGTCCTTCTCGTCGAGCAGCAGCTTCGTGCGGTTCTCCTTGGCGGCTTTGTGCGCCATCTCTAGCCTCCCGGGGCGACCGATGGAAGGGCCCGATTATACAACCTGGACACGCGCGCCGCCTCCGGGCAGAATGACCTCACCCACGCGTCGAGGGAGCGAAGGCCATGGCCCGCACACTGGCGCTGCCGCGTGCCGACGGGACGATCGCGCAATACACGCTGACCGGCCGGACGGCGGTCACCCCGCCCCCCGGGCCCATCAGAAGCCGCGTGGCCTACGCCGCGGTGCACGTCGTGGCCGACCCGCTGGTTGACATCAGCCCGTGGCTCGAGACCCGTCTGGACTGGGAGGCGACGCTCGCCTACCGTCGCTACATCTGGTCGCTCGGTCTCGCCGTCGCCGAGGCCATGGACACCTCGCAGCGGGGGATGGGATTCGACTGGCCCACGGCCAAGGAGCTGATCAAGCGTTCGGTGGCGGAGGCGCGGACGGTGCCGGGGGCCGTCGTCGCCAGCGGCGCCGGGACCGACCAGCTGGAGCCGTCGCCCCGGGTGACGATCGCCGACGTGGAGGCGGCGTACGAGGTTCAGTGCGGTTACGTCGAATCGATCGGCGGCCGCATCATCCTGATGGCCAGCCGGGCGCTGGCCGCCTGTGCGAAGGGGCCCGACGACTACGTGAAAGTCTACGGCCGGATCCTGTCGCAGGCCCGGGAGCCCGTCATCATCCACTGGCTGGGCGAGATGTTCGACCCCGCGCTGGCCGGCTACTGGGGCTCGCGCGACCTGGACCGGGCAGCCGACACGCTGCTGGCGATCGTCCAGGAGTACGCGGCCCGGATCGACGGCGTAAAGATCTCGCTGCTCGACCAGAAGCGTGAGATCGCGATGCGCCACCGCTTCCCCCGGGGCGTGCGCATGTACACGGGGGACGACTTCGACTATCCGACCACCATCGGCGGCGACGAGCACGGCGCCAGCGACGCGCTCCTCGGCATCTTCGACGTCATCGCGCCGGCGGCCTCGGCGGCGCTCCACGCCCTCGACACCGGCGATCGGGCCCGCTTCGCCGCGCTGCTGGCCCCCACGCTGCCGCTGTCGCGGCACGTCTTCGGCGACCCCACCCGCTTCTACAAGACCGGCGTCGTGTTCGCGGCGTACCTCAACGGTCACCAGTCCCACTTCCGGATGGTGGGCGGGCTCGAGGGCGCGCGCTCGATCGCTCATCTGAGCGAGCAACTGGTGCTGATGGACCGCGCCGGGCTCCTGCGCGATCCGGACACGGCGGCCGAGCGGATGCGGCGCGTGCTGGCGGTGGCCGGGATCGGCTAGTCGGAGGGGGCGGACGTTACGGCCCCCTCCGAGGCCTCCCCNCGGAGAGGTTGCGCCGGCAAGCCGGCGCTCGAACGCGGTCATGCCATCGCGGCCGTCCTGACGGCACAACGACCGCGGCGTTTCACAGGCGCCCGCGCGCGGTGTTCCATCTCGCGAGGGATCCTGACCGAGGAGGGACGCCATAATGGCCGCCGACCGGAGCTACGTCGCCCAGAATAACGCCCAGCGCGAGCGGCTGCGGGCGCTCGTCGCCCGCCTGAAGGACGAGGACCTGCGCCGACCGCTGCCGGCTGGCTGGACGGTCGCCGGCGTCCTCGCGCACCTGGCCTTCTGGGATCAGCGCATCCTCGTCCTGATCGAGCGCTGGGAGCGCAGCGGTCCCGACTTGGCGCCCCACCCTCTCAATCGGAGCGACGTCGATTGGATCAACGACTCCGCCAAGGCCCTCTGCCTGGCCCTGCCGCCGCGCGCCGCGGCCCAGCTCGCGATGACCACCGCGGAGGCGGTCGACAGGAAGCTCGAGGCGTGGCCGGACGACCGCGTCTCGGCGAACGCCGAGGCGGGGAGCCCGATCAACGTGCTTCGCGCCGAGCACCGGCGTGAGCACCTCGACGAGATCGAGCGCGCGCTGCGGAGCTAGGCAGATCGGCCAGCTCCTTTGGCCGGAGGGTCACGAGTCTGGCTACTCGCTCAGAGCACGTGGTAGAGCGGACGCCCCCTGAGGCTCTCGGGCGCCCAGAAGGCCGACTCCTTGAACCACCCGAGCGCCTCGGCGACGTCGGCCGTCTGGCAGAGCGCGAAGGTGTCGCCGCCCTCGAAGAACCCGCCGAAGGCCATCCGGCCGGCGCC
>JGI25382J43887_10001010_pt1 | contig 10800 bp, 9 predicted proteins | sample GraSoi013_1_40cm_3_FD_43887 | JGI IMG/M metagenome (IMG submission 43887) | reverse complement strand
TCCAGGACTCTACCATTTTGTCACAATCACTCTAATTGTTACCGCACCAGAACAACCCAACTTCGGTCTCACCGCCACATCCCCCGATTCCGTGCAGACAGGTGTCAAGGCAACGTCGACAATCGCCATGATACCTACAAGCGGTTTCATCGGGACTGTAAATCTGTCAGACAGCCCACTTCCATCGGGACTAACATGCACCCCTATCAGTCCAGCCACAGTCTCTGACACATCCCGAACCGCCACCATCTCCTGCAGCTCCACCAACCCTGGAACCTACAACGTTACGGTCATGGGGACTATCGGTTACGTGGCCCGTACGACTAGCTTCACAGTCACCGTTACGGCATCCCCTGGTGCTCACCAAGCCACGATCCTCGGGCTCAGCCCAACAAGCTTCTACGCCATCATCGGCGCAATGGCCGTGATTATCGTAATCGCCACAGTGCGTCTCCTTCTTCGGAGACAGAAGACAATTCTACCAGCTGCTGCACCGGCTTACCGATCGCCAGAAACCGGTCCTTCGACCCGCCATCAACCGCCCAGCCAAAGCGTTGCGTAGTTAGTTTTTATTCGGAAATCCCCGTCTCCTTTCTTCTGTTAGAATCTCGGAGAGGATCAGTGTCAAGTCACGGGCGTCACCAACCATTCGTAGGTCTCTTCAAAGTCTCGTGACACGAAGCATAACACTTGCCCCATTCCGGTTAGGAGTTCTCGCTATCTAGGAGCGAACACTATCAGGTTTTATCGAGAATGCAATGGGATATGTCGTCTATTGCGTTAACTCCCAGGTCCAGTAGCTAGGCCTGATCGCCAACTTTCCACCCGGCAGCGTTCCCGATAGAGGCAGCTCCACGCTATGGTTGGAGAGTAACGGGGTAAGCCCTCGATGAAGGGCATCGCGTGAATGAATTCTCACAAGCTGGGGAACGACGACAATCCTGAACTAGGACATATTCCGCTGTTGTGGATTAGACTTTAGTCCATGGCTGTAATGCACTCCAATGCTGGATTGAGAAGTTGAACTTGTCAACGATCATAAGCGCAAAGTTCCAAAGGGTATTCCTATTGAAGAGACCCGGTATCATTCTAGGTTTCATGATCGTTCTATATTCAATCGTAGCCTCGGTCTTTTCCATTCTGAGGTATGAGGGTCTCCTAACCCAAGCAACAGATCTTGGAATATTCATGCAAGCTATGTATTCCACAATTCACGGTCGCCTCCTTTACGAGGCGGTCGATTACCAGGCCTATGGGGCGACATCCTTCCTCGGGGTGCATTTCTCACCTATCCTTTTGGCGATTGTTCCGCTCTACTGGCTCTTTCCCTACGCAGAGACTCTGCTGGTTTTACAGGCTGTGGTCGTTGCTAGCGGAACTATCCCGACCTATCTGATCGCCAAGAAAAACGGCAACGAAAAGCGCGCCCTTGCGTTCTCATCGTTCTATCTGCTATACGCGCCTCTCTTGGGCGCGAACCTCTACGATTTTCACGTCGAGTCCTTTCTTCCCGTCCTTCTACTTTTTACGTTCTACCTTACCGAATCACATCGTTATGGGAGAGCCCTGATTCCGATTATGCTGTCTTTGGCCACGACTGAGGCTTCTCCTCCACTCTTGGGTTTTATGATGCTGTATTTCGTTGTCCGTCAAAAGAGAAGCTGGAAGAGCAGAAAATGGGAGATATTTTTGATGGGAGTCATGGTTCCCATCTACTTGTCAGAGCGTTATGTCATGGGGTTCTTTGCCCAAGGTCAAGGAGCCCTTGTGGGACTCAGCCAAGTATCGCCTCTCTATCTGCAATCAGATATTCTATTGAAGGTCGGATACTTTTTCATCATCTTGGCCGCGGCAGGTTTCCTTCCTCTGCTGTCTCTACCTACCGCGATCATGGCACTTCCGTGGATAGCGACCCAATTGTTCTCTAGCCATGGGTTCCCTCATTCTGTGGGCTGGCAGTATGACTTCTTCCTAATCCCGTGGATAGTGGTCGGATCGATTCAAAGTTTCAATGGAGCCGGGAAGAATTGGCTGACCCGGGTGCTGAAGCGAGGCATACGACCTCCTGACCTCTTTCTAGCAGGCATGTTGGTCAGCCTCATAATCTCTCCCGTCATTGCCGGCCTAGTTCTGAGCCCTTCGTTTGGGGGGCAAGGCTACGTAGTTAGCTACTCGCCGTCGCCCCAGTTTCCTGAGGTAAACAGTTTGGTGCAAGAAATCGGCCCCGGCCCCGTACTTGTCTCAGATCATCTCTTTCCGTATTTGGCGAACAGACTTGACGTATACGATTTTGAGCCCAATGTACCGGTCCTGGGAACCATGACGAGAGTTCCGACCGTGCAATACGTCCTGGTTCAAAAATCGGACTTAGCGAGCCTGCCACCTGGGCTCATCGACGCATTCTATCCAAAATCCTCTATAAGTGGAGTCGACAATTCCACGATCTATCTCTACCAAAGGTCACCAGGCTACTGATGAGTCTATTGACAGTATATCATGCGAGAGTCGAACTAGCCAACGCTATGAACAAGTAATTGACTTTGGACACCACCCAACCAACAGTTACAGTTGCGATTCCGCATCACGGTCGCCTGATGCCGGAAAAAACACTGGGATCCCTGTACAAACAGTCCCTAAGACCCTTTGAAGTTATCCTCGCATCAGACACCTACCTGGACCCATACATTTCCCGGGAGTCATGGCCACCTGTACGCAGGATTAACGTAGCTAACAATGTCTCGATCAAACGGAATACTTGCGCCAATAAGGCGAGAGGAGAGCTGGTCGCGTTCACGGACCCCGACTGCATCCCAGACACGGATTGGCTGGAAAATGCCGTGCCTCCATTCCAAGATGGTGCGGTCGTAGGCGTAGAAGGTCTCGTCTACTCAGATGAAGCAAGAGGGAATTTTGCCCCTCGATTTCGCTCGGGAACATACATGACTGCAAATATGGTCTATAGAAGGTCATTATTCCAAAAAATTCAGTTTGACCCGATTCTCGGCGAACCCCCTCCTCACGGAGAAGACACAGATTTTGGTTACAGAGCTGGGTACTACGGAAAAATCATCACTGTCAAAGAAGCGAGGGTGTATCACGAGCCAAAGCACATGTCAATAGGTCGGCTGGTGGCTCAGTATCTCCTAACCCGTTCGAAGCACGTTCCTCTTTTCAAGAAATGGGGCGCCGAATTTCCTAGGGTGGTTGCCAGCGAGGAGATGCAGCATCCGCTATACCTACTAGCGCTGTTGTACGGCTCAATTCGGTACCGGTCCCTTCCACCGCTCCCTTACGGCCTGTTGCGGGTCTCCCTAAGGAGGACGTTTGTTGACGAAAAGCGTAAGGTTTAGGGAATCATCGGCACAAAATTCGTCGGCGCTTGAAGTAGAGCTTGAAGCCTTGTCAAGGCGCGCCGACGCCTGTATGCTGCTTCATCCCAATTGTCCATTATCGCAGAATCCCCCGGAAGCTAAGAGTAGGTTTCGATAATCCGAATAAGGTTCCTCGCAGAATCGCTGATTCTAAAGCTTCGAGAGCGATCGAGGGCTTTTTGTCCCATTCTTCTCACCAATTCGTTGTCATCCGAAAACTCACGAATCCGTTGAGCCAGCTTCTCACTGTCACCGACAGAGACTACATAGCCGCTCTCTTCGTCCGAAACAAGTTCAGGTAGACTTCCAGCAGAGGAAACTATCGCAGGCTTGCCGAATGCTCCAGCTTCGACTACAGGGAGGCAGAAGCCTTCAGACACCGAAGGAACTACCAAGGCTGTGCAGGAAGCGTATATTTGCCTCACATCGCAACTTGGGGCGAACGTGACGTCTAATCCCTCCGATTGTAAGAGATAGCGTGGGTCGGGAGCACCGCGGATGATGCTGTGCAACGGTCCCCGATAGCTTTCCTTCAGACTTCTCAAAGCCTTCAGCAGATACGTGGTCCCCTTTCGCTCATGCGATGTGGCTATGTGAAAAAATGAAGGCACTTGGGGAAAAGAACGGGAAAAACCGTCAGCGTAGTCGTCAGGGATTCCCAGATAGTTGACAACAACTTTGTCTTCAGATACGCCATAATACCTGCTCAAGTTGTCCTTTGTATTGCGACTGGTCGCCACGATGAAGTCGGCATTCCTACAACTTTTTCTGTCCGCCTGTTCGAGCCAATAATAACGGGCATGGTTGTACGTTCTCCTCCAAAGAGATGCCTTCTCCTGGTTGAGGAGAGTCGCAATTGCATTGCCTTCTTGAGCCATACAGTCCATAGCGTAGTACACTAGAGCAGGTCTGCTGGAACGTTGTCTAAGTTCTTCGAAAACCAACCCCTGACCTGCCCCGACACCGATCACTACGGTAGGAGAAATGTCTCTGAGAATCCCTTGAATCGAGAACCTGGTCCTAAGCATATATTCCGCCTCTCTCACGACCTGAGAGGTTTGGTGACTTATCAGGTAAGAGTGAAGCCTCTCATCTCCCCGCTCGCCATCATTCAGTACGAGCCGCGCAGGGGTAGACCCGAAGATGAGATGTATTTCGTGTCCAGCATCCGCAAGCGCGATAGCGAGGTTCTTGCCGAAAATTTCCGTTCCGTGTCTAGTTTTGAAAGGGTCGTATCTGGTGAAAAGAACAATTCTCATGATGAGTAAACCATTCTCCCGGCGTCGGGACCAAATGAAGGACTTGAGTGACTAATACTTATTGTCAAAGTTGAGAGCTATAGTGTCAGTAGTCCAGCTCTGATCAAATCGCTTGGTTCACCAGTCATTCAAAATATGTCCAAGTCCGACATATTTCGAAATCAATCTTATCGTCGATTGGCAACAAACATCGTAACTTGCGAATGTCTCCATCTCAAACACAACGGATAATAGGAGAGGCCGGACGCCCGCGTTCAGGAGTCAAGACTAGCGTGCGGGAGGATGGTCTCTATGGATTGCAGCTCATTCACTTGTAGTCGGGGATTTTGATCAAAGGTTTCTGGCGAAGTCGAGTAGGAGTGGTTTCTGTACGATGAAAGTGATCTTTTGTCATCCCTACCCCGCCTCTAAGAATGAAGGGTTGGACCGGGCAGTGCTTGGACTGGCGAGGGGATTATCCCTGAAAGGAGTTAGCGTGGAATTTGTAATTCTCCAGTCGACCCGCGAAACCCTCCTTGAGTATCAGCAAGTTGGAAAGGTATGGTGCTCAGAGGTTTGCTCTTCTCGTCCCACCTCTAAGGATGTTGGTCGACGGATGGTCGAAGACATGGTCGTCGGAAATACCTCCAGAAAAGTGTACAAGAAACTCGAGAGACTCAAAGATAGGGAAGCTATTCTCATTGCGGCCCAAGAGTTCAGCTTCGGCGCTCTCTTACGTGCTCGTCGGGAGGACTTGTTCAAGTCCGTCGGGTGGTGGTGTTCTGGAACGCCACACCTCTATGCCTCTGTTCGACCCATTAGAGCTGCATTGGACAAGACGAGCCTAATTGGGCTTGACCTTCTTGCTCTTCTCTCCCCATTCTTGAACAGAAAATTCTGGCAACTCGAAGAACTTGACTTCATAATCACCGTATCCCAATGGCTCTCGAACCTCCTCACTTATTTCGGTGGAATTCATCCGACCGGCGTCCTATATCCACCAACCGACACCGATTTTTACTCGCCGCTTAGGAAAGAGGTTTCAGAGAATCGGAATGGTAGGTACGTGTTTTCGCTTGGCGACACGAAAGATGTTCGCTTAGACGTTCTCAACGGACTCTCTAAGCTTGTCCCAGTCGTAAGGGCGGGCTTACCCGAAATATCGAAAGCATTCAACCTTCATGATGTTAACGACAAAGATCTAACTGCGCTTTATGCTTCCGCGCTGGTTACTGCATACCCTACGCATGTTGAGCAGTACGGTCTCCCCATCGCCGAAAGTCTCGCATGCGGCACTCCCGTTCTGACGTTTCCGTGGCAAGGGCCTGGAGAGCTGATTAAGGATCGCGTTACCGGTTGGAAAGCAAATACTGTTGAAGACTTTTACGAAATTGCACAAGAGATAGTTAAGGAGGGCTACGACGTTTCTCTTCGTGAGAAGTGCAGAGAATTCGCCGTTTCAAATCTCAGTCTGGATGCAAGCACTGACAAATTCCTCCAACTAATGGGTTAGGTTCACCCTAATTTTTTCAACTAAAGGTCGGGGTGAGTTTTCGGTGAATGAGTTCGAAAAGTTTGGATTGGGACACACTTCGCATGAACCGGTACTCAGGGTCGCTCTGGTCTCGAAATTCCCCCCTTCGAGCGGAGGGGAATCGGAATACTTCTACAACCTAGCGAAGTCGGTCTCAAATATTTCTCATGCCGTGGCTGTTGCAAATCTTGAGCAGAGGGCAAAAACTTTGGAGTCATCAGGCAGATTACGGATGCTCCGAGTTTGGCAAACTAACCATCTGTCCTATCCCTTTAGGATTCTCAAGGCCTGCGTCGGGCTAAGACCTAATCTAATTCACCTGAATCACGAGTACCTCCTATATGGCAGACCGGCATACGGAGCCCTGTTTCCCTTTCTGTTGATTCTTCTGAGGTTAACACGAGCACCTGTAGTGGTAACCATGCACAGCGTCATACCCCGCGAAGCTCTAGCAAAGGATTTCTTTAAGAGATACAGCTGGCAGCGATTTTCTGCCCTCAAGTCACTCCTTCTCTACGCTTGGACCAAGCTGATCTTGATACTAGCTACTCACATAATAGTACTATCTGAAGCGTCAAGGAACTGCCTGGTCCGTCAATACGGATGTCCTTCTGGCAAGATTTCTACAGTCGCTCACGGTGTAAGCAACTTGCCTCTTCTCTCAAAACAGCAAGCTCGACATCTGTTGGACCTCGAGGATAGACCAATCATACTAAACGTCGGGTTCTTGCACGAGAAGAAAGGAATCGAATACCTTGTGCGTGCTATGAGCACTGTTCTCAAGGAGAACCCAAAGGCGCTTTTAGTCGTGGCTGGAGGACCGCACGCAAGCTATGCGGGAAATATTCGGTTTCAGGAATATGTTGCTAGGCTCCGCCAACTTGTCTCCAGCTTAGATATCAGGGATAGCGTGATTCTAAGAACGCAGACTGTTCCCGTTGAACTAGTGCCGATCTATCTAGCTTCGGCAGACGTGGTTGTACTCCCTTACCTTGAGCATTTTGGCGCGAGCGGCGTCCTAGCGCATGCGATAGCCGCAGGAAAGCCCGTTGTCGCGACTAGGGTGAATCCATTCTTCGAGTCTCTCCAAGATGGAGTCAACGCTCTCCTAGTAAACCCGGGAAACGAGAACGAGCTTGCCGGCGCAATCCTCAAGCTTATCAATGATAGTGGATTTGGCGAATACTTGGCCAAGAATCTTCGGAATTCGGCTGCAAACTTAGGCTGGGGAAATGTGGCCAATTTACACCTGAAAATCTATTCCGACCTGGCCAAAGGTTCGAACGGACTAGGTGTCTGACTTCAACCATCATGTTTCCTAGGCGGAAAGCCCCGGTCATTCTGATAGTCACGGGTATCCTCCTCTACACTGCGCTTCTCACTTACCTAACATGGGTTACCTATGCTGTAGTGGAAACGCCGACGTTTGATATGGGTCTGAATGTTCAGTTGTCGGAAACAATTCTGCAAAAGGGTCTGCCTCTTGAAACGCCGAGTTGGACGAGTTCAAACGGAGCCCTCTCGACCAATTTTTTCGGCCTTCACTTCTCCCCGGTAAAGTACATCTTCGCAGCCGCCTTCGCGGTGTATCCTAGAGCCTCAACTCTCTTGTTCGTCCAAGCATTATTCGTCGCGTTGGGGTCTGTGCCAGCCTACAAATTGTCGGTTCATTTTCTCCAAGACAAACGGAGTTCCCTTTTGGTTACACTCCTCTACCTGGTCTTTCCCCCGCTCATTATGTCTAACCTATACGATGTCCACGAGGAATCTTTGTTGCCGTTTGCCGTGCTATCAGCATACTACTTCTTCGTTACTAAACGGTACTCCAGGGCGATGTCATTCTTCATCTTCACTGGCCTTGTTCAGGAATCCGCAAATGCTTTGATTTTCTTTGCTGCGCTGCAATTGCTCTCGTTAAACTGGAAGGACTACCTTCTATTGTTAAGAACTCGTCGATGGACGCGAGAGACGGCGATTGTCGTTAGTCTTCTGGTCGCCTCGCCTATCGCGTTTCTCCTAGAGAATAGGCTGTTCCTGGCGATCAACCCCAGCGCAGGATTCATTCCCTTCGCGCAGACAGCCTATGCGATCAATCCACTTAACGCCCTAAGTTACGTTCCCCAGAAGGCCAGTTATTGGTTCGCCTTGTTCGGTCTGGTAGGCTTCCTACCCTTTCTATACAAGAGAAGTTTGATTCTTGCAGTCCCATGGCTCATCGTGTCCATTTTTGGTGGAAATCCGAGTTTCTCGTTGCTGTTTTTCCAGTATAGCTTCTTTGCCATCCCGGCTCTATTCATTGGAGTGATCCAAGGTTTGGTGGCACTACGCAAGCGGAATTTTCCCGACGGACTGTCCTTCAAACGTCGCCTGGGATTGTTACGGAGGTTGACACACGCCCCACTGGACAGGGTCTTGCTTCTTCTTCTAATCGCGGTTTCGCTTCTGTTCACACCTTTCTACCCAATATTGGCCGGCTACCTACCAGCCCATCCGCATCTAGTCCAATACTATCTGCCGCCATCCAACTATTCTCAGCTCGAGCAATTATACGGCCTCATTCCAGATGGAGCTTCGGTATTATCGTCAGATAACATCTTTGCACACGTAGCGAAGAGTATTAACGTCTACCCAATTCTCTATGGTTACAATTCTACAACAGGTAAACAATATCTTTTGACACATCTGCCCAATGGGTTTGTACCGGATTACATCATTATCCAGCCTTCTGATAACGACACAACCGTGGCTCTAGTCGGGAGCTTTCCCTACTCGTACAGTGTAACCGGGCAAGCAACTGTACAATATACGGCGATAGCAGGCTTGAACTCACGTGCTGAGCAAGGACTCACCGTCATTCTTTACCAGCACGACTAGTTGGGACCTCCAATGGTTTCCTTCGCACCAGCGTCGTCGGAAGCTCTAGGAATGCGGGCCACAGATGGTCGAGAGTCGCAACGGTTGACCGTCGCTTCCCTGCACTCTGCCTCTCACGGAACGTCGAGGAGAGTGATGGGTCTCCACATACCCTCTCACCGATGTGAGCATTTCTCGAAGGAATGCGAGTGAAGGCCCCAACGGGTCAATTGGCTTGTTTCCAGCCCAGGCTTCGCTTGCGGCTTACCTTGTACTACAGCTCCGTGAACTCAGACACCTTGATAGACCGAATCTCTNACTCAGGGAACCTTGATGCTTGAGAGAAAGGCCTCCATTATCATACCGACAGGCCATAGGCCAGGAGCACTGTCTGAATGTCTGCGCTCCCTTGGACGTCTCGCCCCGGAGAATGAGATAATCGTGATTGGAGAAAAGGAGGACCACCCGACTCGAAGAATCATCTCTGAAAACTTTCCGTCGATAAAGTATCTGGAGGCGGATCAGTCCTCAGCCGTAGCCAAAAGAAACTTGGGCATTGCTGAAGCCTCAAATGAAATTCTGGTCTTCATAGACGACGACGTTGTGATTGGCGACGGTTGGCTGGCGATGCTCCTCATGCACTACGAGGATCCGTCTGTGGGCGGTGTTGGGGGAAGGGTGAGAATACTTGTTCGCGGGAGCGAGAGCAGAACCTACGGAACGGGAGTTGTAAAGGACGGCTTTGTGATCGCTAACTGGGACGTGGAGTCTGCAAGTGCTTTTGAGGTTGAACACCTGCCCGGGTGCAACATGTCCTTCAGGAGGACTCTCGTACTCCAGGTTCATGGGTTTGACAACGTATTCAGGTCGTTCAATTTTAGAGAAGAAACTGATTTATGTTTTCGCGTGAGAAAGCTAGGTTATCGACTAATTTTCGAGCCTATGGGGAGCCTGACTCACTTGGCTCTTGGCCAAAGAAGCATAGGTCTTCGCTGGACGTATTTTTATGTCCGCAATACTCTGTACCTCTATCTAAAGTACCAATTCCGCAGAGGGTTCTCATTGACGAGATTTCTCAAGTACCTCTTCTTTCCTCCGAAAGAATACGTGATCCACAGCGGTGTAAGGGTGAAAGTTAGCCCGCTCACGCCTCTTGTAGCAACCGCAGGGTTGGTCGCAGGTTTTTTAGGTTACTTGGCGGATGAAAGAGCTGAGCCAACACTGGACGCACGCTAAGACCCGTCGAGGCCGATGGGCTGTGGTCACAAAGGATCCGGTCGAGGTTTTCGCCAGGCTGGAAAGAGCAATAAATTTGGCCCACCATCCTTCTCATGTCCAAATCTCACTCGTGATCCCCAGTTCTGACGCTAATTGATTGCCACGAAACGGCCCCATAGGGCGTCTGATGCTTTAGCTTGAATGAGATCTGCGAGAAGGACCGCGAGACAGTGAACCTCATCTCGATTTTGATCCCTCCTTGCTTCTCCTGCCCAAGCCACTAATGGTAAACATCTATTGCAAAGTTTGGATTCAAGGTCCCCTTTGATCGCTCCCCCCTGAGACCACTCACATGATCGGATTGCAGTAAGGTGTAGATGAAAAGTTACCCTTCGCCGTAGAGATCGTTAAGTTGGTGGCGGCGGTCGAGTCTGGAGCTATTGAAAGGTTCGCATGCTTTGCTGATGTCGTAAGGTTTCCCACGTCGGATCCGCCACACGAGAACGACAATAGAGGCACGGCAACGACCTTCACGCCTGAAACTACCAGACTGTCCGTTGAAGCCTTGAAGGAGACCGTTTCGTTC
>JGI25382J43887_10001009_pt1 | contig 10800 bp, 7 predicted proteins | sample GraSoi013_1_40cm_3_FD_43887 | JGI IMG/M metagenome (IMG submission 43887) | reverse complement strand
GTAGCCGCCCATGCCCACCACAACGTCTGGCTGGAATTCGCGCAACACCTGGGCCGTCTCCAGGGCGCTCTGCGGCAGGACGAGCAGGTTCTTCAGCTTCTGCCAACCGCCGATGCCCTTGAGGCCCGCGGCATGCACTGTCCGCAAAGGGAAACCCGCCGCGGGAATCAGCCGCGACTCGAGCCCCCGCCGCGTCCCCAGGAACTCGATCTGCCTGAGGCCTCGCGAGCCATTCTCAGGATCCGAGTCCATGAGCACTGCTGTTCCCGGTCGGCCACCGGGCTCGTACGCAGCCTCTGAACCGGCACTTGACGCGTGCCCCTTCGAGCGTCGCCGCAGTTCTTCCGCGACCACAAGCGCGGGGAAGATGTGGCCGCCCGTCCCCCCGGCGGCAATCAACACTCGCAAAGACTCCCCCGCCCGATTCGCCGCTCGCAAGTTTTCTTCGGCCACGAGCATCTTTCCCGCCCCCTGGCGTTCCTGCTCCACTTCTTGCGCCATCACGGCGAGCGTTTCCAAGGGCCTCCTTAACTGGTGTGCTGGGAAATGTTGAGCAGGATCCCGACGGCCAGAAGGCTCACCAGAAGAGACGAACCGCCGTAACTGATAAAGGGCAGCGGAATGCCTTTCGTCGGCAACAGGCCAAGCACAACGCTCATGTTGACCAGGGCCTGGCCCACCACCATCACCGTGAGCCCGATTGCGAGCAACCGCCCAAACTCGTTCGAACAGGCCGAAGCTGCGCGCAAGCCGCGCCAGAGCACGAGCCCGAAAAGCGCCAGCACGCCCACCGCCCCCAGGAAGCCCAGCTCTTCGCCGATGACGGCGAAGATGAAGTCCGTGTGGGGCTCGGGCAGGTAGAAGAGTTTCTGCTTCCCTTCCATGAGTCCCAATCCGAACAAACCGCCGGTGCTCACCGCNATTTTGGACTGGAGGGCCTGGAAGCCTTTCCCCAGNGGGTCAACGTCCGGGTTGAGGAACGCTACCACTCGGTTCCACCGATAGGGCACACGGCAAACGAGCAAATAAAACAGAGGAATGGCGGCCAGCACCGGGTAAGCGAGGTAAACAGCCTTCAGCCCAGCCGCGAAGACCATCGCGACCACAATCACGCCCAGGGCGAGTGCGGTCCCGAAGTCCGGCTCCTCCACCACCAGGACGATGGTCACCCCGGCCACCAGCGCGATGGGCAAAAGAGTGTGCTTCCAATCGTTCGCCGAGCCCTGACGCAGGTCGAGAAAATAAGCGAGGAAAATCACCAGGACGATTTTAGAAAATTCCGAGGGCTGAAGGCCTGCCGGGCCGAAGTGCAGCCAGCGTCGAGCGTGGTGGGTCGGGTCGCGGACAAGGACGGCCACCAGCAAGACCAGTTGGACCGCAAGCGCCGGGAAAACGCCGGCAGGGCTCGAGAGACGTCGGTAGTCGAAGTTCATCATGGCGACCATCGCCGCCAGACCCAGTCCGACCCAGGAAATCTGCCTGACCAGAAAGTGATAGCTCGACCCGTAGCGCTCGGAGGCCATAACGGCTGAGGCGCTGAAGACCATGATGGCCCCAAACAGCACCAGCACCACCGTGGCGCCGAACAAGACCTTGTCGGATTGTAGTTGTCGCGCCATTTCAGCTCTTAGGGCCTGGACTTCCCGGGCTTCCCTGGGGCTCCTCGCGGCCGCCCGGACCTGCGCCCGATTTCGCGTTGCCTCCGTCGCCCCGCCGCGGGGATGGAGTGCGGACCTCAAACGGCAAAGGCTCGTCTGCTGCAGGCTTGGGCGAGGCCATCTCCCGGTTCACGGAATCTTCTTCAGGGAACTCCGCCTGCGAGCCCGCGTCTTTAGACCGAACAGNCTCCTCAACGCCGACTTCGTAAACGTACACAGGGTCGGGCGCTCTCGACTGCGATGCCTCCTGCTCGAGGCGCGCGCGTTCCTGCGCGCTTTGCGCGGCAAGCTTCACGGCGGCGGCAACACCTTCCGCTCCCGGCTCGCGCCCGGGCCGCGCCCCCGCGGGGGCGGGCGAATCCGCGATGGCGGCCTTTTCCTTTTCTCCCGCTCGGCCGGTTTCCAGGTCCCGGGCCAGTCCCCTCACGATCTGCTTGAACGCGCGGCCCCGGTGTTCGTAGTCTCTGAACTGGTCGAAGCTCGCGCACGCCGGAGAGAGGAGGACGACGTCACCGGGGCCGGCCCGCTTGAACGCCTCGCGCACCGCCGTCTCGAGGTCGCCCGAGTGGACCATCTCGACCGTGCCGGAGAGTTCCTGGCTGATGCGGTCGGCCGCGGCGCCAATCAAGAAGATGTCATGCACCCGGCCTTTGATGAACCGGACGAGCGGCAGGTAAGGCGCCCCTTTGTCCTTTCCCCCGAGGATCAAATGCACGCCGCGCTCGAAAGCCGAAAGCGCTTTGGCAGTGGCATCCACGCTGGTGCCCTTGGAGTCGTTGTAAAAGTCCACGCCTCGGATCCGGCGCACGAATTCCAGCCGGTGCTCGACGCCCTTGAACTCGAGCACGGCGCGCCGCAGGGCGTCGAAGTCCGCCCCCACGACGCAGGCGGCCGCCGACGCTGCCAGNACGTTTTCGAGGTTGAAAGCGCCCCGGAGTCGCACGTCGCGGATGTCAAACAGCGGGCGCTCCAGGTGGCCCGCGCGGTAGCGGACCTGTCCCTTGGCCACGTAAATTCCGTCCGGAAGGTTCTGCCGCCGGCTGAAGAAAATCCTCCGCGTCCCGGCGGCGGCCGGGACAAGGCTCATCACGTTCGGGTCATCCGCGTTCAGGATGGCGTAATCGGCCGGCGTAAGTTGGCTGAATATTTTCGCCTTGGCCCTCTGATAGTCCTGGAAGGAGGCGTGCCGGTCGAGGTGGTTGGGAGTGATGTTCAGCAGGACGGCGACGTTCGGATGCAGGTTCTGGGCCGCCTCGAGTTGGAAGCTGCTCAGCTCGGTGACGAGGACTGTTCCGGGCTGGATGTGGTCCACGGCGGAAATCAGGGGGATGCCGATGTTGCCGCCGACGAACGTGGGAAGGCCGGACGCCTCCAGCATNTTGCCCAGGAGCGCCGTGGTCGTGGTCTTGCCGTTCGTCCCGGTGATGCCGATCAGCCGCCCGGTCAGGAACCAGCTCGCCGCCTCGACTTCGGTGACGACTTGAATCCCGCGGGCCCGCGCCGCCTGGAGCTGCGGCAGGTCCCAGGGCACTCCGGGGCTGACCACGACCAGGTCCTGGCGGAGGAAGGTCTCCGTGCGATGGAAGCCGAGTTCGAGCCCCACTTTGAGGGCGGTCAGTTCGGGGATGACGTCCTGGAAGACGGCGGGTGGCCGGGAATCGGTGACCGTCACCACGGCTCCCCGGCGGCCAAGGCAGCGGGCGGCGGCGCGACCGCTCCGCGCCAGACCCACCACCAACACGCGCTTGCCGCGCAATTCGTTCATCCGATTCTCCTCGACCGCAGGTGCCCGTTTCTGCGGAAAAATCCGTCCAGGATCCCGGAGACCGTTTCCGAAAGGGACCGGCGGGCGCGCCGTGCGAGTCGTCGTGCGCGCAGCAAGGTTTCGCGGTCGAGAGTCAGACTGACGCGTGTCGGGTTGCGAAACGACTTGGGTCTCGCCATTCGACGTTACTGCGCATTTTATGCGCAGAAACCTCCGGGGTCAAATGCGGTGCCGCGTCCTCGAGCATCCTCTCACACGCGACCACGATCCAATCCCTCCGAGCAGGCCGGCCTCACCTGAGCTTNAANGTGGTCAGCGCGAAAAGCGCNAAGATCAGCGCTGCAATCCAGAACCGGGCGATGATCTTCGATTCCTTCCATCCCACNAGTTCAAAATGGTGGTGGATCGGGGCCATCTTGAAGACCCTNTTGCCGCGCAGCTTGAACGACCCGACTTGCAGGATCACCGACAGGGCCTCCAACACAAAAATTCCCCCGATGAAGGGCAGCAGGAGCTCCTGCTTGATGATCACAGAGACCGCCGCGATGGCGCCGCCGAGCGCCAACGAGCCGACGTCGCCCATGAAAATCTCGGCCGGAAAGGCGTTGTACCAGAGGAAGCCCAGGCTCGAGCCGACCATCGCTCCGCAAAAGATCGTCAGTTCGGCCGCTCGTGGCAGGTGCTCGAGGTCGAGATAGCCCGACCACACCGAGTGCCCCGTGACGTAAGTCAAGACCGTCAGCGCGGAGGCTGCGATGATGACGCAACCGATCGCCAGCCCGTCCAGCCCGTCGGTCAAATTAACCGCGTTGGACGACCCGACCAGGATCAGGACCACAAAAAGCAGAAAAGGCAGGAAGGCGAACGGGTAAGTCCAGACATTTCCCAGAAATCGTTCGATCAGAAAGTCCGGGCGAAAGCGCTTGAAGAAAGGGAAAGTCAAAGTCGTCGAGTAAAGGCCGCGCGCGCTCAGGAAGACGAGGATCACTCCGAAGACGAAACTCACCAGAATCTGGAGGAGAAACTTCGTGCGGACGGTCAGTCCCTGATTGTTCCTCTCCCTGAGCTTTTGATAGTCGTCCCAGAACCCGATGCCCGCAAAGGCGGCTGTGACCCCCAGGGTCAGCCAGATAAACAGATTGCTCAAGTCCGCCCAGAGAATGACGGGGACGATGATGCACAGGTTGATCAGCACGCCTCCCATCGTCGGCGTTCCGGCCTTCGACTGGTGTGAGCTCGGCCCCTCTTCTCTGACGTATTGGCCGATCTGGAATTCTTTGAGTTTCCGGACCACCCAGGGGCCCAGGACCAGCGACAGGAACAGCGCGGTGATGCTGGCATAGGCGGTGCGAAAAGTGATGTAACGGAAAAGATTGAAGAGGTGGACCTGCGTGTGGAACTTGAGGTAGAGATAGAAAAACATCGAGTCCAACTTATTCCGGCCCGCTGGCCTTGTGGGGCGGGTTCGTGGAATTAACCGACCCACCTTGGAGCAATTCAATCACCGTTTCGAGGTGTACCGCCCTCGAACCCTTCACCAGGACGACGTCTCCCGGCTCGAGCAATTTCCGGCAGAATTTCCCCGCCTCTTCGACCCTGGGAAAAAAGCGACACCGGTCACCGGAAAGCCCTGCTTCCGCGGCACCCTCCAGGAAAAAGCGAGCATCGCCTTTGACTGCTAAGAGCCAGCTAACACCGCACTCTGCGGCCTTGCGCCCGATCCTCCTGTGCCAATCCGGAGAGGAAGGACCCAGCTCCAGCATCTCTCCGGCGACGACAATGCGCCGGCGCGCACCGGGCCAGGCCGCAAGCGTTTCCAACATGCGTTCCATGGCCAGAGGGTTGGAGTTGTAGCTGTCGTTGATGACCGTAACATCGCCGGGCAGTGTAAGAATTTCATTACGCTGATGTAAATTTTGAAAAGACGCGAGGGCCTCCCGAAGCTCGGCCGCGGGGATATCGAAAAGGCTGGCGGCGGCAAGTGCCGCGAGGGCGTTCTCGACGTTGTGCCGGCCGGGCAGCGGAAGCAAAAAATCTCCGCCCATTTCGTGCCCGGCAACCCGGAAGACGCTTCCGCCATTCTGCCCGGAGCGGAAGCTTGAGGCGCGGAATTCAGCCCCCTCTCCAAAACCGAAACTGACGACCCGTCCCGCAAACCCCTGACCGAATTTCCGCACCCGCGCGTCGTCGTAGTTGAGGACGGCGACCGCAGGCGGCTCGAGGTTCTCAATCAGTTCGCGCTTGGCCTTCGCGATGGCGTCCACGGAATCGAAAAACTCGAGGTGAACCGGCGCGACGTTGGTCACAATGCCCACCTGGGGCTGCGCGATCCGCGCCAGGCGGGCGATCTCTCCCGGAGCCGACATGGCGAGTTCCACCACCGCCACTTCGTGATGCGGTCCGAGGTCGAGCAGCGTCAGGGGCAGGCCATACTGATTGTTCAAGTTACCCTGAGACTTGAGGACAGAAAATCGTTTGGCCACGAGCGCGGCGACGAGTTCTTTGGTCGTGGTCTTTCCCGTGCTGCCGGTCACCGCGATCACCCGCCGGCCCCACTTGCTTCGCACCGCCTGCCCGAGGAGCTGAAGTGCCTCCGTGGTATCGCGCACAGATAACATCGCGCCACGGTTCACACCCCCGGCCTGCTGCGAGAAGCCGCGTTCGACGACTGCGCCCACGGCGCCGCGCCCGATGGCTTGCTCGACAAACTCGTGCGCGTCGAAACGGGGGCCGCGGATGGCNAAAAAAAGCTGACCCGGCAGAATCGTCCGGGAGTCGATGGAATAACCNTCGGCAACCCGTTCCNGGACTTCGCACGAAGCGCCCAGGATGGCCGCTATCTCGCCCAGCGACAGTTTCATAACGCTCCGGACTCACTCGCGGCCGATGGCCTCTGGCGAAGACGACTCCTCCTGCCCGAGAAGCTACGATCGCCGGTTGCTCGGTCCATTCCGGCGAAACCCCATTTCGCGCAGCACGCGCCGCGCCACTTCGCGGTCGTCAAACGGGACCGGGCCATCCTTGAGCACCTGGTAGGTCTCGTGGCCCTTGCCTGCGAGGACGACNGCGTCCCCTTCGCGGGCGTGCTCGAGGGCTTTGCGGATCGCCACTTCCCGATCGACTTCCGCCAGGTACTTCTTGCCGGTCTTCTGNAGCCCCACAATCACGTCGCTCATGATGCGCAGCGGGTCTTCGCCGCGCGGGTTGTCAGAAGTCAGAATGGGGAGATCGCTCAAGGTGCCCGCCGCTTCTCCCATGAGCGGGCGCTTGGTGCGGTCTCGTTCCCCTCCGCATCCGAAAACGACGATCAGCCGGTTCCTGGTCAACTCGCGNGCGGTCTTCAGGACGTTCCTCAAGGCGTCATCCGTGTGGGCGTAGTCCACCGCAACCAGGAAGGGCTGGCCCTGNTCCACGCGCTCAAACCGCCCGGGCACAGCGCGCAGGGCCGTGATGCCCTCGGCGATTTTTTCACCCGGTATCCCCAGGCCCACCGCCGTCGCGCTGGCCGCGAGAATGTTGGAGAGGTTCGCCCGCCCGAGCAGTGGCGAGGCCACTTCGACCGGGCCGGCGGGCGTGACGAGCTGGGCTTCGAGCCCTTTTGAATTTTGATGAAATTGCTTGGGCTTCACTTGCGCATCCGAATTAATCCCGTAAGTGATCCGGCGGGGCAGCGGCAGTTCCAGAATTCGCTTCCCCCATTGGTCGTCCACGTTGATCACTGAAAGGTCCGGCGGCGGAGTCCCCAAACCCTCGAACAGGCGGCGCTTGGCGGCGAAATAGTTNTCGAAGTCTTTGTGATAGTCGAGGTGGTCGCGCGTCAAATTCGTGAACACTGCGGCGGTAAAGCGGAACCCCCACACNCGCTCCTGAGCCAGCGCATGGGAGGAGACTTCCATAACNGCAGCCGTTGCGCCNGCCTCTGCAAGTTCCGCAAAGTAGGCAAGCAGGTCGAGCGACTCGGGGGTGGTGTTGACGGCAGGGACCACGCGGCCGCCCANGCGGTATTCGATCGTGCCTAGAAGGCCGGCCCGAGTGCCNTGAGCGCGAAAGATGCTTTCGATAAGGTAGGCCGTGGTGGTCTTCCCGTTCGTGCCCGTGATGCCGACGAGCGTCAGACGCGAGTCCGGCCGGCCGTAGAAGACCCGCCCGGCTTCTGAAAGCGCGCGGCGGACTTTGGAAACACGGACCCATCGTCCCGCGAGCTCGGTTGGCGACTCAAGCTCGCTGACGATGGCAACGGCCCCTTGTTTGAGGGCCTGGGGGATGAACGAATGTCCGTCGGCCTTTTCGCCTCGAATGGCAAAGAACAGGGTTCCCGGCTTTACTCGACGGGAGTCATAGGCAAGGGACTTTACTGTGGGGTCGAGGTCTCGANCAACTTGGAGGGTCGGCACTCCGCGAAGGAGTTCGCCTAATTTCATTCCTCACTCGCATTATAACACCGGGCACAGGAAAGGCCGGACCGAGCCGCACCGGGCCGTTCGGGCGTCGCCGCCGCACGTCCGCTTACCGCGCGAAGCGCACCCAAACTTTCCCACCCTCTCGCACCCGGGCGCCCGGCGGCGGCTTCTGCTCGACGGCGAGCCCCGTGCCGTTGACGTGAAGCTCCAGGCCCAGTCGCTGGCACTCCTNCGCGACGCGCCGCAGGGGCCAGTGGGAAAACTGGGGGACTTTGAACAACGGCCCCTCATCCAGGACCACCGTGCCCTGCGATGGCGCGGCGACCGAACGCGAAAAGGACACGGGAACGAAAGGCGAGGTGGCAGCTCCGGTTNGTTCAGAGGTCGTCGGATAGGAACCCGCTCGATTGCCTCGAGTCTGGCGAAGTAATCCAGCAGGCGCGCGGGACGCAACCTGAAGCCATCTGGAGGGATTGTCTTGCGGAATGCTCAGATAACCCAGAGTCTGCTCTGCGATGGACCTGAACACCGGAGCTGCCACCTCAGCCCCATAGATCGCCCCCACCGGCGAATCAATAACCACCAGAATGGTTACCGCCGGTCGTGAGACGGGGGCAAAACCTACGAACGAGGAGACGTAACTTGTTTTGGAATAGCGGCCGGAGGCGTCGATTTTCTGCGCCGTCCCCGTCTTCCCGGCCGCCGAGTAAGCGTCGAGCCGGGCCGCCGCGCCCGTACCGCTCTCGACTACCGCCTGGAAAATCTGCTTCATGAGGGCGGTGGTTCGCTCGCTGATGAGCCGCCGACCGGCGACGGGCGGAAGCGGAGACTGGTCGCTTTCGCGAAAAACCCGCTGGACCGCCCTTGGCTGGTAAAGGACTCCACCGTTGGCGACAGCCGAGTACGCCGTAACCAGTTGGAGCGGCGTCACCCCCACTTCCTGCCCCATCGAAATTTCGCCGATGGAAATCCCCGACCAGTGCGCGGGGGACTTGAGCAAACCGCGCTCTTCGCCCGGCAGTTCGATTTCGGTCTTTGATCCGAAACCGAAATCGCGCATGTAACGATGGAGCCGTTCTTCGCCGAGGCGAAGGCCTAACTTGATCGCGCCCACATCGCTCGACTGGGCCAANACCTGCTCGACCGTCAAAAACCCGAAGGGCTTGTGGTCGTGGATGACGTGGCCGGCGAGCGCGATGCTGCCTTGCTGGCAGTCGATCACTTCCCGCGGATTGGTGAGTCTTTCCTCGAGAGCGGCAGCCAGGGGCACGAGCTTCAGAGTCGAACCCGGCTCGAACACCCCGCCCGCGGCCCGGTTGATCCGGGCGTGCGGGTCGCTGCGGGAGTACTCGTTGGGGTCGAACGCCGGCACGCTGGCCATGGCGAGGATCGCGCCGGTGCTCGGGTCCTGCACGATCGCCGTGCCCCACGCGGCCCTCCATTGGCGGACGGCGCTCGCCAGAGCTTTTTCCGCGATGTATTGAATGTTTTCGTCCAGAGTCAGGACGACGTTCTTGCCCGGCTCGCCATCCAGCTCGGTGGAACGGAAGGACTGGCCGCGGGCGTCGTAAGCCACCACCACCCGCGCGGCGTGGCCCTTNATNGCGTCGTTCATCGAGTACTCGAGACCGGCCAGGCCGTTGTCATCCAGGCCCACCGCGCCCAGGACGTGCGCCGCCAGCTTCCCTTTGGGGTAGAACCGCTTCATCTCCTTTTGGAAGTAAATCCCCTTCAGGTTCAGGTCNCGCACGCGAGCGGTTTCCCGGCTGGAGACTTTCCTCTTCACCCAGCAGAACGACCGGAAGGCNTTGAAGCGGCCTGCCAGGTCGCTTCGGGACAGNCCCATCACGGGCGCGAGCAGGCCCGCCACCATCTCGGGATTTGAAATCTCGGCAGGTACGGCGAAGACCGAGTCCACGGCCAGGCTCATGGCGAGCGGCTGCATCTCGCGGTCGAAGATCGTCCCGCGCTTGGGCGCAATCTCCACCGTGCGCTGTTGCTGCCGCTGGGCGCGGGCGAGCGAGTCCGTGTATTCGACCACCTGGAGGAAATAAAGCCTCGCCAGCAGGCCCGCTATCCACAAGGCGAGCACGCCGCCGAGCAGCAGATTGCGGCGGAGCTTCTGAGATTCCCCGTTCTTCCTCGCTCCTTGGTGCGGTTTAAGGAATGTCATTTGCTGTTATTNATTACTGGAAGGGTCCTCGCTTGCGCCCGGGAAGACGCGTGCGAACTCCGGACTCTCGGCGGGGGCCTTGGTCTCGCCGCCCATCGGGACCACTTGCTCCGGCTTGGGCGGCGTGAGCCCCAGGTTTCTTCGGGCCAGCGTGTCAATCCGTTGCGGGTCGGCCAGCGAAGCCTGCTCGAGGCGGAGTTGGCGGTTCCATTCTTCGAGCGTCGTTCGTTCCGCCTTGAGCTGCTCGATCTGATAGCCGTATCGCACGCCCTGGAAGTGTTGCGAGGCGAGGAGCAAGCCGAAGATAAAAAGGACGATGCCCAGGCCCAGCAGGCTCAGGCATTCCCGCCGCCTCACGCNGTCAACTTCGCGGCGCAAGCGGGAGTTGTCGATGTGCTTGACGAAATGGATNTCCGGGAANGATGCCCTTCCCGATACCGGCTGGTTTCGCGGGCGTCTGGCCCGCCTTCTCGGGATGGCCGTNGCGAGGGTCGGCATATCTAAAANGAGTGGGAGCAGGCGGCGAGGGCAGCGGGCCCTGGCCGCCCTTTCTTACGTTCCTGCCCCTCAAGTTTCACTTTTCTCGGCGGCGCGCAGCCGGGCGCTTCGGGCCCGCGGGTTTGCCCGCATTTCCTCCTCGCTCGGGCGGACTACTTTGCGGGTCAAAACGACGGCTTCGCCGGAACGCTTCCAGGCTTGAAACGCGCGCTTCACCACCCGGTCTTCGAGCGAATGGAACGCCAGGAGGACAACCCGCCCTCCGGGAGCAAGGACGCTCAAGGCCTTGCCCAGGAACGTCTCCAG
>JGI25382J43887_10001006_pt1 | contig 10807 bp, 10 predicted proteins | sample GraSoi013_1_40cm_3_FD_43887 | JGI IMG/M metagenome (IMG submission 43887) | reverse complement strand
GTGAGCCAGATCCTCAACTTCGGTCTGCCGGCGCCCATCGACATCCAGGTGGTCGGCGCCAATCCGGCGAACGAACAGGTCGCCCGCCGCATCGCCCAGCGGATCAGGCCGGTACCCGGCGTGGTAGACGTCCACGTGCACCAGATCACGGCCGCGCCCGCGCTGACCGTCAACGTCGATCGGACCCGCGCCGCACAGCTCGGGCTCACGCAGCGCGACGTCGCGAGCTCGATGCTGGTGTCGCTGGCCGGCAGCAGCGACGGATCACCGAACTTCTGGCTCGATCCGAAGAACGGCGTGAACTACCGCGTGGTCGTGCAGACGCCTCAGTACCGGGTGGACTCGGTCGACGCGCTCCAGAAGGAGCCGTTGCTGGCGACGACGACGGGCGGGGGTCCCCAGCTCTTGACGAACCTTGCCACGGTCGAGCATGGGACGACGCCGGCCGTCGCGAATCACTACAACGTCCAGCACGTGTTCGACGTCTTCGCCAGCGTGCAGGACCGAGACCTCGGGGGCGCGGCGAGCGACATCCGCAAGATCCTCGCCGACGAGCAGAAGAACCTGCCGCGCGGCAGCACGTTGACCGTGCGGGGCCAGGTGCAGAGCATGAACTCGGCCTTCGTGGGACTCGGGAGCGGCATGATCTTCGCTATCGTCCTCGTCTATGCGCTGATGGTGGTGAACTTCCAGTCGTGGCTCGATCCCTTCATCATCATCACGGCGCTGCCGGGCGCCATCGCCGGCGTGCTGTGGGCCTTGTTCGTCACGCAGACGACGATCAACGTCCCGTCGCTCATGGGCGCCATCATGAGCATCGGCGTGGCGACGTCGAACAGCATCCTGCTCGTGACGTTCGCCAACGACGAGCGGCATGCCGGCCACGACGCCGTCAGCGCGGCACTCTCCGCGGGCTACACGCGGCTCCGGCCCGTGCTCATGACCGCGTTGGCAATGATCATCGGCATGTTGCCCATGGCCCTCGGGCTCGGCGAAGGCGGCGAGCAGAACGCGCCGCTCGGCCGCGCGGTCATCGGCGGGCTCGCGGTGGCGACGCTTGCCACGCTCTTCGTCGTTCCGGTCATCTACAGCCTGTTCCGGGCGCGCGCCCCGCGCGTCGAGGAGGAGACCGACCCATCATGAAACGGCCATCGTCGCGCTTCATCATGATCGCGCTCGTCGTTCTCGTCGGCCTCGTGGCGATCGGAGCGGTGCCCCGCCTCCGCCAGAGTGCCGCGCTGCAGCGCATGGCGGCCCCCACGATCCCGACGGTGACGGTCATGACGCCGTCGCGTGCGCCTGGCGCGACCGACTTCACGCTGCCGGGAAGCATCCAGGCCATCCAGGACGTCCCGATCTTCGCGCGCGCCGACGGCTATCTCAAGCGCCGCTTCGTCGACATCGGCGACCGCGTGCAGCAGGGGCAGGTGCTGGCGGAGCTCGACACGCCGGAGCTCGATCAGCAAGTTGCCCAGGGGCGCGCCGCGCTCGCGCAAGCGCAGGCCAGCCTCGCCCAGGCGGAGTCCGCGCTCCAGCAGGCGCGCGCGACGCTCCAGCACAACGAGGCGACGGCGCGGTTCAACGGCATCACACTCGACCGATGGCGCGAGCTCAAGCGCCGTGAGCTGGTGGCCCAGCAGGACGTCGACAACTTCCAGGCCGCGTCCGACGGCAGCCGCGCCGACGTGGCGGCCGCCCAGGCCAACATCGATGCGCTGGCCGCGAGCGCGAACGCCGCGCGGGCCAACGTCGTGGCCAGTGAGGCGAACCTGCGCCGCCTGACGGATCTCCAGTCTTACCAGACGCTGCGCGCGCCGTTCACCGGCATCGTTACCGTGCGCAACGTCGATCAGGGGTCGCTGATCTCATCTGGCAGCGCGACGAACGCGATGCCCGCGTTCCGGGTCGCGCAGATCGACAGTCTGCGCATCTTCGTCAACGTGCCGCAGACGTTCGTGTCGTCCATCGCGCCCGGCTTGTCGACGGACACCGTGGTGCGCGAGCTGCCCAATCGCGTCTTCAAGGCCAGCGTGTTCAGCACGGCGGAAGCCCTCGATCCCGCCTCGCGCACGCTCCTGACCGAGATCCACATGCGCAACGAGGGCACCGTGCTGCGGCCCGGCATGTACGCCGACGTGAACTTTCATGTCACGCGGACGAATCCGCCGTTCCTCCTGCCCGCGACGGCGGTCATCATCCGATCCGGGCCGCCGCGCGTGGCGGTCGTGGGGCCCGATGGCATCGTGCACCTGCAGCAGGTCCAGCTCGGGCGCGACCTCGGATCGACCGTCGAGATCATCGGTGGCCTCGGCGAGCAGGACACGTTCATCCTGACGCCGGCGGACAACGTGGAAGACGGAGCGCGCGTGAATCCCGTGCCTGTTTGAGCCGGCCGATCGGGCACGCCTTTCGGACCTTCGGACACCCCACCCGGGGTATCTCATCATGACATTCCTCTGAAGGAGGTCGTCACCGCACAATGCCGTACTCGGCGTGGGCACCGCTCGCCAGCTCGGCCGATCTCGTCATTCTGCTCGTCCGCGTCATCATGGGCGGCGTCATGGTCTATTACGGCTGGCCGAAGGTGAAGGATCCCCGTAAGACCTTTGAGGATTTCGTCAAGATCGGATTCACACCCGGCTGGTTCTGGGGCACGATCGTGCTGCTCGTGGAGTTCGTTGGAGGGATCGCGATCGTCGTGGGCTTCTACACATGGGTGGCGGCGGCCCTCGTCGCGGTCGAGATGCTGAACGGCACGCTGTGGAAGATCACCAGGGCGCACAAGCCTTTCCCCGATTATTCGTACGACCTGCTCCTGCTCGCCCTCGCCCTCATGTTGCTCGTCGTGGGCCCCGGCGCTTACACGGTCGCCTGACCGACGCGGCGCGGCCTTGACAACCGCGCGCGAAAAGCCAAGAGTCTCGACCCATGTCACCTTCTTCTCGCGCGCGCTGCCTCGTCCCGATCGTCTGCACCGTCCTGTGGCTGGTGGGAGCCTCCGGCAGCGCCGCCGCGCCCGACGGCACGCTCACGATCGCGATGCACTTCACTCCCGTCACGCGCTGGCTCGATCCAGCCGAGGGCGAGAGCACCATCACGCCGTTTCTGCTCCTCTACGCGCTCCACGACGGGCTGCTCAAGCCGATGCCGGGCGTGGGCTCGGCGCCCAGCCTGGCGGAGTCGTGGTCCATGGCCAAGGACGGCCTCAGCGCCGAGTTCACGCTCCGGTCGAGCGCGCGGTTCCACAACGGAGATCCCGTCACCGCCGACGATGTGAAGTTCTCCTTCGAGCGTTACCGCGGCGGCGCGGCGAAGATCCTCAAGGACACCGTGAAGGAGATCCAGACGCCGGCGCCCAATCGCGTGCGCTTCGTCTTCAAGGAGCCGTGGCCGGACTTCCCGGCGTTCTACGGTACGTTCGTCGCGAGCGCCGGCTGGGTGGTGCCGCGGAAGTACGTCGAGCGCGTGGGCGAGGACGGCTTCCGCAAGGCGCCCATCGGGGCCGGACCGTACAAGTTCGCTTCCACGACCAGCTCGACGCCCGGGTTGAGGATCATAGGGAGGCGGATCGAAGGACAGCGCGAACTCGAAGTCGCGCGGGACGCGGAAGCTGCTCGCCGAGGCGGGGTATCCGAACGGCTTCGACGCAGGTGATCTCAGCCCGTTCCCGCCTTACAACGCCATGGGCGAGACGATCCAGGGATGGCTGCAAGCGGTCGGTATCCGCACGCGGATGCGCGCCATGGAACGCGGCGCCTTCATGACGGCGTGGCGGGAGAAGAAGCTGCATGGCGTGGTGCTGACGATCAGCGGTGTCTCGGGGAACGCGGCCACACGGTTGGAGTCGTTCGTCACCAGGAACGGCGCCTTCGCCTACGGCGCGCTGCCCGAGGTGGACGACCTCTTTCGCCGCCAGGCCCGAGAGCTCGACAAGAAGAAGCGCGAAGCGCTCCTGCACCAGATCCAGCGCATCCTGCACGACCAGGTCGTTCAGGCGCCGGTCTATCACCTGGGCTTCCCCATCGGCGTCGGACCGCGCGTGGACGACATCATGGCCACCGCGATCCCGGGCTTCTACATGTCCCCCTACGAGGACCTCAAGCTCCGACGTCCCTGAACAACGTCACGGACCCGGTCGCGGGAGCGTCTTCACCACCTCGGCGTGCGCCATCACGATGTCGGGGGATTCCTGGAGCGCCGCGTGGTACTTGGTCTCGAAGGCGCCGGCCCCGCCCGACCTGAGGAGTCGCTGGGCCTGTCGGAAGAAGGTCTCGACGTCGGCCGGCGGCTGGTCCGCGTCGAGAGCCGCCTCGATGCCCGTGATGATCCCGGAAAGCGGCCGCAGCCACGCGAACCCTTCATCGCCGATGAGCAGCTGGAGGAACTTGCCCGACGTGATCGGCCCGTGCGCCGCTTCCCACGCACGGCGCTCACGCTCCAGCAGAGCCGCATGAAGCCGCAACAAGCGGTCACGAAGGTCGCGCAGGCGTTCCTGGCCGCGCGAAGTCATGGCCATTCCGCTGGCGGACGGTCGAGCGCGGCACGGTCCCAGCGAGCGAGATCGGCCGCAGCGTCGTAGGCACTCTGACAGAACTCGAGCACGGCGGCGTCCGGGGAGGACGCCGATCGCACCGCCTCGTACGGAAGGATGAAGTCGGCCAGTTCGCGGCTGTAGTACGCGTCTGCCGGCCGGAGCGACGTCGCCGAGAGGCCGGGTGGCTCGGGCCGCGCGTACGCGTAGAACGCCGGCTCGGGGACCGCGCCGCTTCCCGGCCAGAACCCGACGCTGATCTCCTCGTGCGAATTCGCCTCACGCAGCATCCATCCGTCACTGTCCGGGTGTGCGGGTGCCCGCCGCCCGTTGAACCGGGTCAGGGCGAGATCGTTGGCGCCCCAGAAAAAATGCACCGGGCTCGACTTTCCGACAAAGCGCCCCTTGAATCGCTTGAGGACCCGATCGGCCTGCAGCAACATCTGGAAGAAGCGATTCGCGTGTGAAGCGTCGTACGAGGCGTGGACGCGATCGTCGCGAAACGGGATCGTGTGCTCGGCCTCCACCGGCACCGGCCACAGCCTGACTGTGATCCCGAGCGAGGCGAGGACCCGAAGGTACTCGTGGTAGAAATCGGCGACCGCTTGCGGCCGCAGCGCGATCCCTCCGCTCGCCCCGTCGCTGGTCTGAACGATCAGCCGGTGCTCGACGAAGTCGAACGCGACCTCGAAGGCGCCCGCGCCGTACGGCATCGGCGTGGTCGTCAGTCCTCGTGCGGTGACGTACAGCGCGACGTGCCACCAGTGGTTCTCGCGCGGAGCGAGCGCGAGCCGCGTCTTGCCGACGATCTGCATCCACATGTGCACGGTGTCGTGCGTCTCGCGCCACTCGGCGAGCGGCAGGCTCGGCCAGCTTGTCGTCATGGGCGAACGCTACCACATTGAACTATGATGCCGGGCACCCATGGACGTCGCGACCTTCGGGATCGGCGCGTCGATCAAGCGGCGCGAGGATCTCCGGCTGTTGACCGGGCAGGGCCGCTTCGCCGACGACGAAAATGCGCCGGGGCAGGCCTATGCGGCGTTCGTGCGCTCGCCGCATGCTCACGCCGACCTGCTCACGATCGACGCGGCGCCCGCGAAGGCGGTCGCCGGTGTGCTGGCGGTGTTCAGTGGGCGTGATCTCGTCGCCGACGGCGTCGGTGGGATCCCGACGCTGATCGCCGAGCGCGGGGGCAACATCCGGAGCCGCGACGGCTCGCCATTCGCCGAGCCGACGTGGCATGCACTCGCGACCGGCCGCGTGCGCCACGTCGGCGAGCCGGTCGCGATGGTCGTCGCGACAACGCCCGCGCAGGCGCGGGACGGCGCCGAGGCCGTCACGGTGCAGTACGCCCCGCGGCCGGCGCTCGTCGACGCTGTCGCGGCTCTCGGCGACGGCGCCCCGCAGCTTCACGCCGGCGTCGCGCGCAATCGCGTCTACGACTGGGAATGCGGCGACGCCGCCGCGACCGCGCGTGCGATCGCCACGGCGGCGCACGTCACGAGGCTCACGCTGATCGACAACCGGCTGATCACCTGCTTCATGGAGCCACGTGCGGCGCTCGCCGCCTGGGACGCCGACAGCGGGCGCTACACCGTTGTCGCCTCGCTGCAGAGCGTGCATCAGCTGGCGGCCAACCTCGCGCGCATCCTCGGCGTGGCGCGCGATCGCGTGCGCTGCATCACCGGCGACGTCGGTGGCGGCTTCGGCTCGAAGATCCAGCCCTACCCCGAATATGTCGCGCTCGCGTGGGCGGCACGCCGCGTCGGGCGCCCGCTCAAGTGGGTGTCGAGCCGATCCGAGGGCTTCGTCACCGACGCCCAGTCGCGCGACCATCGCCTCGCGGGTGAGATGGCGCTCGATGAGTCGGGTCGCATCACCGCGCTGCGGGTGCACTCGACTCAGAACCTCGGCGCCTACGTCGCGACCGGCATGCCGATCTCGATCATCCTCAACATGGAGCGCATGATCTCCGGGCTCTACGCCATCCCGGCGATCCATCTCCGGCTCGAGGGCGCCTTCACCAACACCGTGCCGATCAACGTCTATCGCGGTGTCGGGCGGCTCGAATGCGTCTACACGGTGGAGCGGCTGATCGAGCGCGCGGCGCGCGAGACCGGGCGCGACCCGACGGCGCTCCGGCGCGCGAACATGGTGCGCACGTTCCCGTATCGCACGGCCACCGGCGCCGTCTACGACTCCGGCGATTACGTCGCGCGGCTCGACGAGGCGGTCGAGCGTGCCGACGGCAAGGGATTCCCGGCCCGGCGCGCCGAGGCGGCGAGGCGCGGGAAGCTGCGCGGCATCGGCCTCGGGCCCTACGTCGAGGGCACCGGCGGAGTCCCGCAGGAGTTCGCCGAGGTGCGCGTGCTGCCGGCGGGAGTCGTCGAGGTGCCGATGGGCAGCCAGTCGCAGGGCCAGGGCCACGAGACGGTCTTCGCCCAGGTGGTGGCCGAGCGCCTCGGCGTTCCATTCGAGGCGGTGAGCATCGTCATGGGCGACACCGACCGCGTGGCGAAGGGTGTCGGCACGTTCGCCTCGCGCTCGATGGTGAGGGGCGGCAGCGCCGCGGTCGAAGCGACAGAGATCGTGGTTGCGACGGGCAAGCCGATGGCGGCGCATCTGCTCGAGGCCGCCGTGGCCGACATCGAATACCGCGACGGCATGTTCCGTGTCGTAGGCACGGACCGGTCGATCAGCATCTTCGAGGTCGCGCAGGCCGCGGCCGCCGGTAAGCTGCCGCAGGCATTCGGCACGACACTCGGCGCTGCGAAGTGGCACGAGAACCCGGCGTTCGCGTTCGCCAACGGGTGCGAGGTGTGCGAGCTCGAGGTCGATCCCGAGACCGGTGCCGTCCAGATCGTCGCAGTGACCATGGTCGACGACTCCGGCCGCTCGGTGAATCCGATGATCGTCCACGGCCAGCAGCACGGCGCGGTGGCCCAGGGCATCGGCCAGGCGCTGACCGAGCGGTGCGTCTACGACTCGGCGAGCGGCCAGCTGCTATCCGGATCGCTCCTGGACTACGCGATCCCGCGCGCCGACGATCTCCCTTCGATATCGGTCACGAGCCGTGACGTGCCGAGCCCGACCAACCCGCTCGGCGTCAAGGGCGCGGGCGAGGGCGGCACCGTGGGCGCGCCGGGCGCCGTCATTCACGCGCTCCTCGATGCGCTCGCGCCGCTGGGTGTGACCCACATCGACATGCCGGCCACGCCCGAGCGCGTGTGGCGAGCGATCCAGGACGCGCGCCATCTTCGAGAAGGAGCTCCCGCATGACAACCATCACGCCCAACATCCGGCAGATCACCTCCGGTCTGCGGTTTCCTGAAGGCCCGGTGGCGATGCCGGACGGCTCGGTCATTCTCCTGGAGATCGAGCGCCGCACGGTCTCGCGCGTGACGCCCGACGGGAAGATCCACGTCGTCGCCACGCTCGGCGGCGGCCCGAACGGCGCGGCCATGGGGCCCGGCGGGAAAATCTACGTGACCAACAACGGCGGCCTCAAGTTCATGGACCGCCCGGGCAAGCTCTTTCCGATCGCGCAGGCCGATGATTACAGGACCGGGAGCATCCAGATCGTCGACCCCGAGAGCGGCAAGTTCGAGACGCTCTACGACGCGTGCGATGGACGAAGGCTGTGCGGGCCGAACGATCTCGTCTTCGATGGCGCCGGCGGCTTCTGGTTCACGGACCTGGGAAAGACGCGCGAGCGCGATGCTGATCGCGGCGCGGTCTACTACGCGAAGGCCGACGGCTCCCTGATCCAGGAGGCGATCTTCCCGCTCGAGCGACCGAACGGCATCGGCCTGTCGCCCGACGAGAAGACCCTCTACGTCGTCGAGACGCCGACCGCCCGGTGCTGGGCGTTCACGCTGTCCGCGCCTGGGCAGATCGAATCAGCGAACGGCCCGTATCGCGGCGAGAAGGGCCGGGTGATCGCCGGGCTCGGCGGCTATCAGATGTTCGACTCGCTGGCCGTCGACGGCGACGGCCACATCTGCGTGGCCACCTTGATCACCGGCGCCGTCAGCGACATCTGGCCGGACGGCAGCCGCGTCGATCAGTACAAGCTGCCGGACATGATGGTGACGAACGTGTGCTTCGGCGGTCAGGGGCTGCGCACGGCGTTCGCAACCCTCTCGATGGGCGGCACGCTCGTCAGCTTCGAATGGCCGCGGCCCGGCCTGCCGCTCCACTACCTCAACCGCAAGTGAGCGTCACAGACATGTCGACGATGCTCCGACTCGGCGTAGCCTCCGCCGTCCTGTTCGTGCTAACGTCCTTCGCCATGGCCAACGAAATCTCTCCTTCAGTGCGGTCCGAGCTGGCTCCGACCGGAAAGCTCAAGGTCGGAATCAACTATGGAAACTTCCTGCTCGTCACGTCCTATTCTCCAGGGGCCGACCCCCGCGGTCCTGCCCCCGATCTCGCGCGGGAGCTGGGACGACGGCTGGGCGTGCCCGTCGAGTTCGTTGCCTTCGACACGGCCGGCAAGCTGGCCGACGCCGTCAAGACCGGCGCTTGGGATGTCGCGTTCCTCGGAGCCGAGCCCCAGCGCGCGAACGAGATCGCGTTCACGGCGGCCTATCTCGAGATCCCGGCGACGTATCTCGTTCCGGCCGGATCACCGATCCGCTCCATCGCCGACGTGGATCGCGACGGCGTCCGCATCGCCGTGTCGGACAAGAGCGCCTACGAGCTCTGGCTGAGCCGTAACATCAAGCACGCCCAGTTGATACGGACGCAGGGCATCGACGCCTCGTTCGACACATTCGTCGGCCAGAAGCTCGACGCGCTGGCCGGGCTCAAGCCGAGGCTCCTGATGGACGTCACCAAGCTTCCCGGCGCGCGGCTGCTCGATGGGCAGTTCACCGCGGTCCAGCAGGCGATCGGCACGCCGAAGAGCCGCGACGCCGCGGCGAAGTATCTCCGCGCGTTCGTCGAGGAGGTCAAAGCCTCGGGCCTCGTCGCCGAGGCGATCTCGAAGAACGCCGTCAAGGGCGTCTCGGTCGCACCGCCAGCGCCATGAGGCTCGCCAAGCTCGCGCTGGCCACGCTCGCCCTCGTCGCGCTCGCCGGCTGCACGACCGCGGCACCGCCCGTCAACGGCTCGGCGCTCGCCGTCGACAGCGCGTCGATGGATGCCGTCGTCAAGCGCACGTTCACCACCTACGGCTTCCGGCTGGCGAGCGGCCGCGTCCTGCCCGAGATGACGCTCGCCTACGAGACGTACGGGCGGCTGGCGCCGGACGGGCGTAACGCCGTGCTCGTGACCCACGGCTTCACCTCCAGCGCGCACGCCGCCGGAAAGTACACGCCCGAAGATCGCGCCGCCGGATCGTGGGACGGCCTCATCGGCCCGGGCAAGGCGATCGACACCAACCGATACTTCGTGGTGTCGTCCAACATGCTCGGCTCGTCGTACGGCTCCACCGGACCGCCGTCGACGAACCCGGCTACCGGCAAGCCGTACGGCCCCGACTTCCCCGACATCACCGTGCGCGACATCGTGGCCGCTCAGCGACTGCTGCTCTCCGCGCTCGGCGTGACGCATCTGGTGGCCGTGGCCGGGCCGTCGTACGGTGGGTTCCAGGCATTCCAGTGGGCGGTGAGCTATCCCAAATTCATGGATGGCATCGTGGCGGTGGTGACGGCGCCGAAGATGCGAACCGACATGGAACCGGTCGAGGCGGTGGTGCGCCGCTTCGCCGTCGACCCGAACTGGAACAACGGCTGGCACTACGATCGCGGCGGCATCGCGGCCACGATGGCGACCGTGCGCTACGAGACGCTGACGCGCTACGGCGCCAACGAGTGGCTGGCCGTCTCGATCCCCGATCAGGCCCAGCGCGAGATGCGGATGCGCGAGATGTCAGCCGCGTGGGCGCGAGAGTTCGATCCCAACTCCATGGTGACGCTGCGCAAGGCGCTCACCACGTTCGACACCGTCGGCGACTTCACGAAGATCCGGGCCCGGATCCTCTACGTGCTGTCGCGAACGGACAAGCTCTTCCCACCGTCGATCGCGCCCGGCGTGATGGACGGCCTCGCCAAGGCCGGCGTCCAGGCGAAGTACGTCGAGATCGACAGTGACTTCGGCCATCTTGCGAGCGGGCCGGAGTGGGCCAAGTGGGGCCCGGCGCTGCGGGAGTTCATCAGCTCCCTCGACCGCTAGCCCGCCGGACCCGTTCACCGCGCCGGCGGTTCACGGACGCCTCAGGCGGATCTCCTCGTAGGGCGCGGTGTACGGGAAGCTCGCGATGGCGCCGAA
>JGI25382J43887_10001002_pt1 | contig 10813 bp, 10 predicted proteins | sample GraSoi013_1_40cm_3_FD_43887 | JGI IMG/M metagenome (IMG submission 43887) | reverse complement strand
CGCACGTCGTTCATGATGGCGTCGACGTACTCCTGGCTCTCCTTGGTCGGGTTGGTGTCGTCGAAGCGCAGGTGGCAGCGGCCGCCGTAGTCTCGCGCCAGCCCGAAGTCGATGCAGATGGCCTTGGCGTGGCCGATGTGAAGGTAGCCGTTGGGCTCGGGCGGGAAGCGCGTGACGACCTTGCCGCCGAAGCGGCCGGTGCGGAGGTGCTCCTCGACGATCTCGCGGATGAAGTTGGACCGGGGGGCGTCGCTCATCCTCACGATCGTATCATTTCGATGGAGCTTGGCCCGAGTGTCAGCCCGACCCAGGAACCGCAAAATATGCTACCGTCCGTCCGGCTCATCGGCAGCCGACTGTTCGCTGGCACGAACGCTTCCGACCACTCCAGGAGGATTCGCGATGAAGCGCCTACTGCCCGTCTCGCTCCTGGTCGTCCTGCTGTTTTCCGTTCCGGCCCTCGCCGAGGACGGCGTGACCGTGATGACGCGCAACATGTACTTCGGCGCAGATCTCACGCCCGCGATCGCGGCGACGACGGTGCCGGCGCTGATCCTCGCCGCCACCCATATCTTCGCCGTCGTGAACGCCAGCGACGTCCCGAGCCGTGTGGACGGGATGGCGGCGGAGATCGCGAACGCCAGGCCCGATCTCGTCGGGCTGCAGGAGGTCGCGATCTGGCGCGCCGTGTACCCACCGACGTTCTCGCCGACCGGGTTCGATTTTCTCGAGCTCGACGCGCTCGCGGCGCGCGGCGAGCATTACGTCGTCGTCGCCACCCACGTGACCAACGACCTCCAGGCGCCGGCGCTGTGCCCGAACACCCCGCCCTTCAGCTGCATCGGCCTCGTCCGCTTCATCGACCGCGAGGTGATTCTGGCGCGCGCGGCAGACGCGCTGACGCTTTCGAACGTGCAGGAGGGCACCTTCGCGACCCAGAGCGGGTTCGCGCTGCCGGACGGAACCTTCTACGTCGAGAAGCGCGGGTGGCTCTCGGTGGACGCGAGGAAGGGCGACGACACGCTCCGGTTCATCACGACACATCTGTTGCCCGAAGGCTTCTTCGATCCGATCCAGGTGGCCCAGGGGCAGGAGGTCGTCGCCGGCCCGGCCCAGACCTCCCTGCCCGTGATCTTCGTCTGCGACTGCAACTCGCGCGCTGACAACACCGGCACCGCGACGTACGCGAACCTGCTCGCCGCGGGCCTCGACGACGCCTGGCTCGAGCGGCACCCGCACCAGGCCGGGCTGACGTGCTGCCAGGACGAGGACCTCAGGAACGAGGCGAGCCACTTCGATCAGCGCATCGATCTGGTCCTCGTGCGCGGCGGCGCGCACGTCCATCACGTGGTCCGCACCGGCGAAAGCGAGCACGACAAGACGGCGTCCGGCCTCTGGCCGTCGGATCACGCCGGGGTCGTCGCGACGGTCGATTTTCGGCCCTGATCGGGAGGTCAGACCAAGGTCGGATTTCCTATGTAAGTCCAAGTATTATTTGACTTTATAGGCTATATCATGAGGGATGCCCGGCACCCTATATTGTAAATATGCGTCTCGCGCTGGGTACCCGTTTCTTGTTCGCTTCCGCCGGTCTGGTCGGCCTGTTTTTCTCGGCCGCGACGCCGGTCCACGCCGGCCCGGCGACCGAGCGCATGCGCGAGTTCTTCGGCACCGTGAACACCATCCTGAACGATCCGGCCACCCGCTCGCGGCCACTGGAACGGGTTGCCCGGGTCAAGCGGCTCGTCACCGACATCGCGGACGTGCGCGGCGCCGCCGCCGCCGCCCTGGAGCACGAGTGGGACGTGCGGACCCCCGCCGAGCGGGACGAGTTCACCCGACTCTTCGCCGAACTGCTCGAGCGCGGTCTCGTCGCCCGTCTCGCCGGAACCGTCAACCCGGTCAACGGCATCCTGATGACGTGGCAGGGCGAAACCCGTGTGAACGACGAGGCGAGGGTGGCGACGGTCGTCGAGAGCCGGGACGGCCGCAAGATCACCGTGGTGTACCGGATGACGGAGCGCCGAGGCCGGTGGCTCGTCCGCGATGTCGTCGTGGACGGCATCAGCACGACCGACAACTATCGCTCGCAGTTCAAGCGGGTGCTGCGCCAGGGCTCCTACGCCACCCTCGTCGCGCAGCTTCGCGCGAAGCTCGGCGAAGCGACGCTGATGTTCGCCCAGGCGTCGCCTGCGCCGAAGCCGGCGGAGACGGCGGCCACGACACGTCCAAGCCCGGCGCCGCGCGTGGTGGCGCGCGCGCCGGCGCATCCGCCGGCCGCCAGGGCCACGGCGCCGTCAGTCGCCCGGGCCGGCGTGCCGTCGGTCGCGAAAGCCACCGCGCCGTCGGTGGCGAAGGCTGCGGCGCCGTCGGTGGCGAGGACTGCCGCACCCTCGGTGGCCAAGACCGCCGCGCCGTCGGTCGCCAGGGCCGCCGCGCCGACCACCCCACCGGTCGCGGCCGCGCCAACGCCGCCCGCCAACGAGACGCGCGTGGCTCTGGTCGCGATGACGCCGGTGGTGCTGCCGCCGACGGCCGACGTCGTCTCGCCGCTGAGCCTGGCGGCCATGAGCACCGACGTGCTGCCGAGCGCGCTGCTGGTCGTGCTCGGGTTCGCCGGAGTGAGCGGCGCGGTCTACCTGCGCCGGCGCGCGGCCGCGAGCGCGCTAGTGCTGCAGCGCCTCCGCGATACCGACAAGCACCTCGTACTCCTGCATCCAGTACCGCGTGTCGCGAAAGTTCGGGAAGGCCGGCGGAAACGACGGGTCCTCCCACCGCCGCGCAATCCAGCCCGACATGTAGACGATGCGCATGGCGCGTAGCGGCTCACACAGCGTGAGCGTGCTGCGGTCGAACTCGCGAAACAGCTCGTAACCTTCCAGCAAGTCTTCACGCATCTTGCGCGCCTCGTCGGTGTCGCCGCGCGCGAGCAGCCAGAGATCCTGCACCGGCGGGCCCATCAGGCAGTCGTCGAAGTCCACGAGGATCGGCCCGTCCTTGGCCCACAGGATGTTGCCCCAGTGCAGGTCGCCGTGGATGCGCTGCGCGCGCGCCGCCGCCAGCGGAGCCGCCACCGTGTCGGCGATCTGCAGCGCGACGTCGCGATAGCGGGGCGCGAGCGAGCCGGGGATGAACTCACCGGAGAGCAGCACGTCGAGCGGCTCCCGGATGGAGCGTTCGACGGAGAGCCGCGGCCGGTTCGGCGCGGGGCGGGCGGCGCCGACCGCGTGCAGCCGTCCGATCGTGCGCCCGATGCGGCGCCGGTTCTCGGCGTCCAGCTCGTCGAGCGTGCGCCCGCGCACCTTCGGGAACCCGGCGTAGAGGATGCCGTCGATCTCGTTCAGCGTCGTGCCGGTGCCCAGGTCCATGGGCGCGACCGCGGGGACTTCCGCCGCGGCGAGCTCGGCCAGGAAGCGGTGCTCGTCCTCGATCGTCGCCCGCGACCAGCGTCCCGGCCGGTAGAACTTGACGACCACGCGCGTCTCGTCCTCCAGCTCGACCTCGTACACGCGATTCTCGAACGCGCGCAGCGGCAGGCAGCGACCGGTCGAGCGCAGACCTCCGGCCTCGACCGCCCCCAGCACGCGATCGGGCGTGAGACCGAAAAATGTCTTCCCGGGCTCTCCGGCCACCCCTGCGATCGTATCAGCAGTCTCCGCGACGCGTGCGTGCGCGTGCGCGCGCCGGCGGCGTCAGAATCACCAGGGTGGTGATCAGCCGCGCGGCTTGACCCACGTTTCCGACCAGGCCAGGCACGCGCTCGACGACTGCCGGTCGCCGCGCATCTCGGCCCACACCTGGCCCTTCGGCGTCTTGCCGTTCAGCTCGACGCGCGCCGTCTTCGCTGGGAAGAACGTGCTGAAGACGCCGATCGGGCGGTTCATGAAGCCCGGCGGCGCGTTGAGCACGAACGGCGCGATCGTGTCGGTCCACGTCATGACGATGCGGTCGTTGCCGGCGACGATCGTCTCCGTGGCCGGCTTGGGTGGCGCGCCCGCACGCGAGAACTGCGCGGGCGTCACCGGCAGCGTCGTGTCGGCGAACTGTGGATAGAGCAGCGTCTCGATCGTCTTCTGCAGCCAGCGTGCCACGGCCTGATTGTCCGAGTAGATGCGGACTTGGCCGTCGATCAGCGTGGAATGCACGAACAGCGCGTGGCCCGCGCCGTCCGGACACCACAGCACGCGCCAGTGGCTGAAGCGGTCCGTCAGCGTCTTGCCGCCGTCGGAGCTCAGCCGGATGAAGGAGTTCTCGCCGGTCATGAGGACGTCGTTGGGATCGACTGGTGGCGTCATGGTTCCTCCTCGCGCCGGTTAATGTACAATGCCTCCGCCATGAAGCGCCCGGGGTTGAAGCGGAAGCCGAGTCGCGCGGTCGAGCGGCTGCGAAGGGCCGCCGCCGCGAGCGCGAACGGCGCGCCCGCGAACGGCGCGGCGCCGAATGGCACGCCCGCGCGCCCGCCCGCCAAGGTCGTCTCCCTGCTCGAGCCGGATCTCGTGCTGGAGCGCACAGCGCGTCGCTTCCTGTCTCAGCCGATCGATCGCTGCGTGAAATGCAACAGCACCTTCGTCGGGCGCGAGCCGGCGTTCATCCACTGCTTCTACTGCGGCAAGATGGCGCGCATCGCCAATGCCTCGCTGCTCGCGCAGGAGGAGTTCGAGATGCGCTCCGGCCTCCGGATCGCGGTCTAGGCCCTACGCCGACGCCCGCGGCGAGTGCTACCAGCGCTCGCGGTGGACGAGCTCCTCCAGCGGCCTGCGCTTGCGCGCGACCGACTTCGGCGCCGCGGCGCGCGCGGGATCGACGTAGCCGAAGCCGATCACGCGGTTGACGTGCACGCCGTCGGGAATGCCGAGCAGGCGCGCGACGTCGGCCTCGGGCAGGTGCGCGGGGCAGGAGCCGATGCCATCGGCCCAGGCCGCGACCATCATGTTCTGCGCGCAGCGTCCGGCGTCGAACTCGTGTTCCTCGACCTGCGCGATGACGATCACCGCCGCGGCGTCGGCCAGCCATTTGCCCCACGGGCTCAGCGCGCCGAGCGCTCTCACGCCCGCGCGCTCGCTCACGACGACCAGCCGGTTCGGCTCGCGGTTCTTGCTGCTGCCGGTCATACGCGCGGCCTGGAGAATGCGCCGGAGCGCGTCGGCGGGGATCGGCTTCGGCAGGTACACGCGCTGGTCGCGCTTGTCCACGACCGCGCGGTAGGCCTCCATCACAGCGTCCAGCGCGCGGGATCGGGACGTCGCCGGTGCCAGTCGGTGACGCGCTCGTAGGCGCGCGCGATGCGTAGCACGGTGGCGTCGTCGAACCGGCGGCCGACGATCTGGATCGAGACCGGCAGCCCCTCGCGGCTGAGGCCGCACGGCACGACGGCCGCGGGCAGCCCGAGGAGGTTCCACGGCGCCGTGTAGCGGATCGAGGCGGGCGCGAAGCCGGTGGTCGGAAAGTCCTCGAACTTGAGCGCGGGCGCCGCCTGGCCGGGGAAGATCAGCGCGTCCACGCGCGAGAGCAGCGCGTCCACCTCGCGGCCGATCCGTGCGCGCAGCCGCTGCGCGCGCTGGACGTCCTGCGCGGTGAAGAGCGCGCTCAGGTAGATGCGCGTGCGCAGTCCCTCGCGGAACTTCTCCGGCGTCTTGCGGATCGTCTCGGCGTGGTATTCGTACGCCTCCGACATGATCGGCGCCCACGCGGCCAGCGCGAGATCGAGCGACGGCGCGTCCACGTCTTCGATCGTCGCGCCTTCCTTGCGGAGCACGTCGAACGCCGTGAGGGCCGCGCCGCGCACCTCGTCGTTCAGTCCCGGGAAGTCGACGTAGTAGCGCTTGAGCAGCCCCAGCCGCAGCCCGCGCACGCCGTCCTCGAGGTGCTGGACGTAGTCCTGCGTCGTGGCGTGACGCGTGGAGGTGTCGTCGGGGTCGGCGCCGGCGATCGCCTGGAGCATCACCGCGCTGTCCCACACGCCGCGCGTCATCGGGCCGACGTGATCGAGCGACCACGACAGCGCCAGCACGCCGCTGCGGCTCACGAGGCCGTATGTCGGCTTGTGGCCGACGAGGCCCGTCATGGCCGCCGGCCCGCGAATCGAGCCGCCGGTGTCGGAGCCGAGCGCGCCGGCACAGAGGCCGGCGGCCGCCGCGACGGCGGAGCCCGACGACGAGCCCGCGGGCGCGCGGCGCACGTCCCACGGGTTGCGCCCGGTGGGGAAGGGCCCGTCGGTCACCGGACGGCCGAACGCCCACTCGTGCATCGCGAGCTTGCCGAGGAGCACGGCGCCCGCGTCCTTGAGCCTGCGCGTGATGAACGCGTCGCGCGCGGGGACGTGATCGGCCAGCACCTGCGAGCCGCTCGTCATCTTCACGCCGGCGACGGCGATGAGATCCTTGAGCGCGATGGGCACGCCGTGCAGCGGTCCGCGCCGCCGGCCGCGCCCGATCTCCGCGTCCGCTTCCTTCGCCTGGGCCAGCGCCGTGTCGCCGGTGACGGTGATGTAGGCGCGCAGGACACCGTCGTGCGTCGCGATACGGCGCAGGTAGGCCTCCGTCGCCTCGACCGACGAGAGCTCGCGCTTGCCAAGCCCCTCGCTCACTCCGCGCAGATCGAGGTCCGCGACGTTCACCGCCATGGCTCGTCCTCCGGCTCCGGCATCGTCGCGCGCAGGCGGTCGCGCTCCGGCAGCCAGTCGAGCCACATGTCGTAGAGGAGATCGTAGTCGCGAGCACCGAGCGTGAGACCCGCGCTGCGGCACTCGGCGTCGAACTGTGCGCGCCGGTCATCCATGGTTTTCATGGCGCGAGATTGTAGCAGGAGTTATCCTCCGACCCTGACTCCCACGAAAGGATCGACATGGCCACGGCAACCCCCCGACTGATGGGCGCGGAAGTGAAGCGCAAGGAAGATCCCCGGCTCGTGACCGGCACCTCTGCCTACGTCGGCGACGTCACGGTGCCCGGACTGCATTACGTCGTGTTCGTGCGCAGCCCGCACGCTCACGCGCGCGTGCGCAAGATCGACGCGAAGGCCGCCCTCAAGCGGCCCGGCGTCGTGCGAGTGGTGACGGGCGAGGATCTGCGCGCCCACGTGCAACAGCTTCCGCTCGGCGGGCCGAGCGCCGAGGGCGGCGGCGGGGCGAAGACCGAGGCCGGGCGCAAGCACTTCCCGCTCTCCATCGGCCGCGTGCGCCACGTCGGCGAGCCGGTGGCCGCGGTCATCGCGACCTCCGAAGCGGCGGCGGTGGACGGCGCGCAGGAGGTCGTCGTCGACTGGGATCCGCTGCCGGCCGTCGGCGACCTCGCCTCCGCGATGGCCCGGAGCGCGCCCAAGCTGCACGAGGACGCGCCCGGCAACGTCGAGCACACCACCGAGATCAAGCAGGGCGATCCCGACGCCGCCTTCAAGAAGGCCAACAAGGTCGTCAAGCAGCGGATGATCAGCCAGCGCCTGTCCGGCATCCCGATGGAGCCACGCGCGACGCTGGCCGCGCCCGATCCGGCGACGGGCGGCGTCACGGTGTGGGCGAGCCACCAGGCGCCGCACGTGCTGCGCAACGACCTCGCCACCGTGCTGGGCGTGCCGCAGAACCTCGTGCGCGTGATCGCGCCCGAGGTCGGCGGCGGCTTCGGCGTGAAGTTCGGCACGTACCCGGAGGACGCCACGCTCGCCGCGTGCGCGCGCCTCTACAAGCTGCCGCTGCGCTGGACGGAGACGCGCATCGAGCACATGGTGGCCACCACCCACGGGCGCGCGCAGGTGACCGACCTCGAGGCCGCCGTCGAGGCGGACGGCACCATCACCGCCGTGCGCATGCACGTGATGGCGGACATCGGCGCCTATCCGATCTTCACCTTCATCCCCGACCTCACGCTGATGATGGGCGTCGGCGTCTACAAGTTCACCAACGTCGACCTCAAGTCGACCTGCGTGTTCACCAACTCGACGCCGGTGGCCGCGTATCGCGGCGCGGGACGGCCGGAGGCCGCGTACTACCTCGAACGGCTGATCGACGTCGTCGCGCAGGAGCTCGGCAAGAAGCCCGAGGAGATCCGCCGCAAGAACTTCATCCCGCCCTCGGCGTTCCCCTACGCGACGCCGACGGGCCAGCGCTACGACTCGGGCGAATACGACCGCGCGCTGACGAAGGCGCTGGAGATCGCCGCCGTCGAGAAGCTCCGCGGCGACCAGCAGTCGCGCGTGAGCCGCCGCGACCGGCCGCTGCTCGGCATCGGCATGGCCTGCTACGTCGAGATGTGCGGCTTCGGGCCGTTCGAGAGCGCGGTCGTGCGCGTCGAGCCGGGCGGCGACGTCACCGCCTTCACGGGGACCTCCGCGCACGGCCAGGGCCACGAGACGACGTTCGCCCAGATCATCGCGGACCACCTGGGGGTGCCCTTCGACAAGATCGTCGTCCGCCACGGCGACACGCTCAACACGCCGATGGGCAACGGCACCGGCGGCTCGCGCAGCCTGGCCGTCGGCGGCTCGGCCATCCTCGGCGCCGCGCTGAAGGTGCAGGACAAGGCTCGGCGCATCGCGGCCACCATGCTCGAGGCCGCCGCGGACGACGTCGTCTACGCCGAGGGCCGGTACCAGGTGAAGGGCGTGCCGGCCAAGGCCCTGACGATCGCCGACATCGCGGCGAAGGCGTACGGCGATGCCCTGCCCGCGGGCTTCGAGCACGGGCTCGAGGCGACGGAGTTCTTCCGGCCGCCGCAGCTCGTCTATCCGTTCGGCGCGCACGTGGCCGTGGTCGAGATCGACCGCGAGACGGGGCGCGTGAGCGTGCGCGACTTCATCTCCGTCGACGACTGCGGCGTGCGCATCAGTCCCACGCTCGTGGCCGGCCAGGTGCACGGCGGGCTCGCGCAGGGGATTGCTCAGGCATTGCTGGAAGAAGTCGTGTACAGCGCCGACGGCCAGCTCGTCACGGGCTCGCTGATGGACTACGCGGTGCCGCACTCCGAGGACCTGCCGCTGTTCAAGACGGACCAGACGGTCACGCCGACGCCCTTCAATCCGATGGGCGCCAAGGGCATCGGCGAGGCGGCGACGATCGGGAGCACGCCCGCCGTCGTCAACGCAGTGGTCGACGCCCTCAAGACGTTCGGGGTCAAGCACCTCGACATGCCGCTCAAGCCCGAGCGCGTGTGGGCCGCCCTGAAGGGCACGCGGTGATGGCGCTCGACGTCAGCCGCACGCTCGCGTTCGCGCAGAAGACGTGGGACGAGGAGATCCTGCCGACGCTCAGCGAATACGTGAAGATCCCGGCGAAGTCGCCGATGTTCGATCCCGACTGGAAGGCACACGGGCACCTCGACCGCGCGGTGGCGATGATCGAACAGTGGTCGCGCGCGCGCGCGATCGAAGGGCTGCGCGTGGAGGTCGTGAGGCTCGAGGGCCGTACGCCGCTGATCTTCATGGAGGTGCCGGGGCGCGGCGACGACACCGTGCTGCTCTATGGCCACTGCGACAAGCAGCCGGAGATGGTCGGCTGGGGTGAGGGGCTCGGCCCCTGGACGCCGGTGAGGCGCGGTGACAAGCTCTACGGCCGGGGCGCCGCCGACGACGGCTACGCGGCGTTCGCCGCGCTCACGTCGATCCAGGCGCTGCAGGCGCCGGGCGTGCCGCACGCGCGCTGCGTCGTGCTGATCGAGGCGTGCGAGGAGTCGGGCTCGTACGACCTGCCGCACTACGTGAACGCGCTGGCCGCACGCATCGGCACGCCCAGCCTCGTCGTGTGCCTCGACTCCGGCTGCTCCGACTACGAGCACCTCTGGACCACGACCTCGCTGCGCGGCATCGTCAACGGCGTCCTCACCGTCGAGGTGCTGACGGAGGGCGTGCACTCGGGCGTGGCGAGCGGCATCGTGCCCTCGTCGTTCCGGATCCTCCGCGCGCTGCTCTCGCGCCTCGAGGACGAGCGGACGGGCGAGATCCTCCTGCGCGACCTGCACGCCGACATCCCGCGCGAGCGCGTCGAGCAGGCGCGCGCCGTCTCCGGTGTGCTGTCCAAGCGGATCACGCAGCTGCCATTCGTGCCGGGCGGGCGTCCGATGCACGACGATCCGCTCGACGCGCTGCTCGCCGGCACATGGCGGCCGGCGCTCTCGATCACCGGCGCCGCCGGGCTGCCGTCACCCACCGACGGCGGCAACGTGCTGCGGCCGATGACGGCCGCGAAACTGTCGCTGCGGCTGCCGCCCACGGTGAGCTCGGCGCACGCGGCGAAACGGCTGAAGGAGACGCTCGAGGCCGCGCCGCCGTACGGCGCGCGCGTGCGATTCGAGGCGGAGACGCCCGGCGACGGCTGGGACGCGCCGGCGACGGCGCCGTGGCTCGCGGAGGCGATGCGCCGCGCGTCGGAGGACTATTTCGGCCGGCCCGCGATGTCGCAGGGCACGGGCGGCTCGATCCCGTTCATGGCGATGCTGGGCGCGCGCTATCCGCAGGCGCAGTTCATGATCACGGGCGTGCTGGGCCCCGACAGCAACGCGCACGGGCCGAACGAGTACCTGCACGTGCCGACGGGCGTGCGGGTGACGGCGAGCGTGGCCTCGGTGCTCGCCGACCACGCCAAGCGGCCGCGCTGAGTCCGGTCGGCCGGCGCCGCCGTCAGGCCGGCTTCCGCACCTGGGCGGAGGCGTTCTGCGCGGCGTGACGGCCGCGGGCGAAGAGGCCGCGCGCCTCGGCGAGAGAACGGCGCGCGAGATTCGCCCAGTGACGTTTCTTCCCCTCGAGCGCCTCGCTCATCCGGTTCGTCGCCGCGATCGCCTTGTCGCGGGCGAGCGCGCGGCGGTGGCGGCCGCGCTCGGGATCGAGC
>JGI25382J43887_10001000_pt1 | contig 10814 bp, 8 predicted proteins | sample GraSoi013_1_40cm_3_FD_43887 | JGI IMG/M metagenome (IMG submission 43887) | reverse complement strand
CCCGCCACGCTCTGCTTCAGCCGTGGGCCGCACGGCAAGCCGGCCCTGGAGGCGCCTTCCGCCCCCGACCGACTGGAGTTCAGCGTCTCCCGCTCCGGGAACCTCGCGCTCTACGCGGTGGCGCGAGGTCGACACGTCGGCGTCGATGTCGAGCGCGTGCGGCCCGACTTCGACTGGAGGCCAATCGCCGCGCGGTACCAGACATCGGCCCAGGTCGCGCGGATCGCGGCGCTGCCGCCCGACACCCAGCTCGTCGCGTTCTTCGGGTGGTGGACGCGCTCGGAGGCGTACGTCAAGGCGTGCGGCGAAGGGCTCGGCGCCGGCGAGGCCCGCCTGCGCGCCGAGCCCGATGGCCAGTGGTCGATCGTCGCCGTCGATGCCGGCCCCGGTTTCGCGGCGGCGCTCGCCGTCGACGGCCGCGACGTTCGGGTCGAGCAGTTTCTCGAGGCTGGCGCTCAGCCCGCTACGGGGGAGGCAATCCCAGAAAGTTCGCCGCGGGAGACCGGACGAACTCATCGCAGGAGAACGGCGGCCAGGCACGGACGATGATGCCCAGCGGCTGGACCCGGTAGCCCGCGTCGCTGAGCACACTGAAGATCGCCCGCCGATCGCTGCCCTGCGGCCACGCCTCGAACACCACCAGCGGCCGCGTCTCGGCGAGAAGCCGGCGGCCGCCGCGAAGCACCGCGAGCTCGGCGCCCTCGACATCGATCTTCACGAGGTCGGGGACGAGGCCGCACTGGGCGGTGAAGGCGTCGAGCGTGACCATCGCGACCTTGATCGTCGTGACGTCATCGCGGCCGCCCCAGCGCGCCTTGACGTCATCACTGGTGGTTCCCATGTACGTGGCCCCGTCGGGCACGGTGAGCTCCGCGGTCCCCGGACGATCGCCGACCGCCGCCGTAACGATCTCGGGCGTCACACCGTTCGAAGCGCACCAGGCCTCGAAGTAGGCGCGGCACGCCGGGTTCGGCTCGAAGGCGACGACCCGGATGCCGTGCACCAGGAATCGGATCGCGTGAGAGCCGTAGTTCGCGCCGACGTCGAACACGAGGCGTGGAGGGCGGGGCGAGCCCACCAGCTGCTCGTAGAACGCGTGCACCTCCGGGTCCCAGCCATGGAACGCGGTGGCGGCCTGCCAGGACAGTGGGAACTCGCGTCGCAGCGGCAGCACGATCGTCTGGCCGGCGAAGTCGAGTTTCCAGCCACCGGCGACCGGATGCTCGATCTCGCCGAACGCGTGGAAGAAGCGACGTTTCCCGGCCAGGGTCAGGCGACGGTGGATCGCGTTGACCACCCAGAGGCCGGCCGGTGTCGAGAGCGCCCTGGGTAGTGCTCGCCTGGTGAGCGGGAGAACGACGTGCCGCGCGACTCCCATNCCGCGCCAGTACGGATGCGGGCTACATGCCACGCCACGGACCTCGCATACACCGCGAACTCCTGGGGTCAGCGAAGCCGCGGCGTGAAACTCTTTACCGAAACGTACTGATCCGGCCACGCAATCTCGAACCCCTGTTCCCACGCCGCGTGACGCGTCCAGTACGGATCGTACAGGTGGCCGCGGGCGAGCGCGCAGAGATCGGCGCGCCCCGCGGCCAGGATGGAGTTGACGTCGGCATAGGACGCGATCGCGCCCACCGTCGCGGTCGCGATCCCCGCCTCGTGACGGATCCGGTCGCTGAACGGCGTCTGGTAGAGCCGCCCGTAGGCCGGACGCTGGTCGGGCACGGTCTGCCCGGTCGACACGGTGACGACATCGCAGCCGTGAGCCTTGAGCCGCCGCGCGAATTCCACGGACTCCTCGGGGGTCACTCCGCCGTCGGCCCAGTCGGTGGCCGAGATCTTGACCGAGATCGGCCGCGCCGCGGGCCACACCACCCGCACGGCGTCGAAGACGGCCAGCGGGTAGCGCAGGCGATTGTCGAGCGTCCCGCCGTACTCGTCGGTGCGCGTGTTGGTCAGCGGCGAGACGAACGACGCCAGCAGGTAGCCGTGGGCCATGTGCAGCTCGAGCATGTCGAAGCCGGCGGCCTCGGCCATTCCGGCCGCTCTCACGAAATCGGCCTGCACGCGCTCCATGTCGCTGCGATCCATGGTCTTCGGCATCTGGCTGTGCGGAAAGTACGGGATCGCCGACGCCGAGATCAGCGGCCAGTTGCCGTCGGCCAGCGGCTCGTCGATGCCTTCCCAGAGCCGTCGCGTGGAGCCCTTGCGGCCGGCGTGAGCGAGCTGGAGCGCCACGCGCGCGGGCGAGTGGGCGTGAACGAAGTCCACGATGCGCTTCCAGGCCGCCACGTGCTCGGGCTTGTACATCCCCGTGCAGCCCGGGCTGATGCGACCGTCCCGGCTCACGTCGGTCATCTCGGCGATCACGAGCCCGGCGCCGCCGACGGCCCGGCTCCCCAGGTTGACCAGATGCCAGTCGTTCGGCGTCCCGTCCTCGGCCGAGTACTGACACATCGGCGAGACGACGACACGATTGGGCAGGACCAGCTCGCGCAGGCGCAGCGGCGTGAACATCGGCGGGGGCGCCGGCTGGGCGGCGACGGGCATCCCGCTCTGGTCGGCGGCCTTGGCGGCGAACCAGCGATCCACCGTCTCGACGAACTTGGCGTCGCGGACCTTCAAGTTGTCGTGCGTGACACGCAGACTGCGGGTGAGCAGGCTGAAGGCGAACTGCAGGGGTTCGAGGCGGCCGTGATACCGCTCGGTCTGCTCGAACCACTCGAGGCTCACCTGGGCCGCCCGCTGGATCGACTCCACCTGGGGCCGGCGTTCCTCCTCGTAGGCATCGAGCGCGCTCGGGACGTCGCGGTGACGCTGCAGCGCCGCGGCCAGCGCGATCGCGTCCTCCATCGCGAGCTTGGTCCCGGAGCCGATCGAGAAGTGCGCGGTGTGGGCCGCGTCACCGACGAGGACGACGTTGTCCCAGTGCCAGTGCGCGTTCCTGATCGTCGGGAAGCTGCGCCACAGCGAGCGATTCTTCAAGAGCCGGTGGCCCTCGAGCTCGCGGGCGAAGAACCGCTCGGTGAAGGCCACCGTGTCGTCCTCGCTCGCCTGGTCGAGGCCGGCGCGCCGCCAGGTCGCCTCCGTCGTCTCCACGATGAACGTCGAGTAGCGGGCGTCGTAGCGGTAGGCGTGCACGCGCCAGAGGCCGTGTGGGCTGTCCTTGAAGATGAAGGTGAAGGCGCGGAACGGAAACGTCGTGCCGAGCCACACGAACCGGTTCCCGCGCGCGTCGACGTGCGGCTGGAAGTGCGCGGCGTACTGGGAGCGGACCAGGCTGTTCACGCCGTCGGCGGCGAGCACGAGGTCGGCGGAGCGATAGGGCTCGAGGTCGGTGACGTCGGTCTGGAAGCGCAGCGTCACGCCCAGCGCGGCGCAGCGCGTGTGGAGAATGTCGAGCAGGACCTGGCGCGACATCCCCGAGAAGCCGTGGCCGGTCGACGTCAAGACCTGGCCTTGATAGTGGATGTCGATGTCGTCCCAGTGCGCGAAGGCCCGGGTGATGGCCTCGCCGGTGGGCCGGTCAGCCTCGATGAAGTTGTCGAGCGTGGCGTCGGAGAAGACCACCCCGAAGCCGAAGGTGTCGTCGGCGCGGTTGCGCTCGAGGACGGTGACGTCGTGCGCGGGATCGGCCTTCTTCATCAGCAAGGCGAAGTACAGCCCGGCCGGACCGCCGCCGATCGAGACGATCCTCACAGTGCGATTGTACCGAACGCCGGGGTGAATCCCGCCGCGTCACTGTCGCCGGTCGACGAAGCGCGGCGCCTTGACGCTCGCTTCGAACTCCCGGGCGAGCGTTCCGAGCGCCAGGACCTCCACCTCCGGGGTCACCTCGAAGACGTTCTTGGTGGCGGTGGTCACGGCGGCCGGGGTGGCCGCCGGGTCGGCGCCGCGCACCACCTCGATGAGGAGCCTCAGCACTTCGCGGTCGTGGTGCGTGACGAGCTCGGCGCGGAAATCGAGGACGCCCGGCTGGCGGAACATGAAGTCTTCGAGCTCCGTGTGGTTCACGTTGACGCCGCGGATCTTGAAGAATCCGCTCGTGCGATGGGCGTGCTTGAGGACCGGGAACACCGAGAAGGGATCCGCGTCGGGCTCCGGCCACCGCAAGGTGACGATGTCGCCGGAGAGCCAGCGCAGGAAGGGCGTGGCGGTGTGGCTCCACAGCGGCGTCATCACGAGGGCGCCGGGCTGCCCCTCGGCCACCGGCTTGCCCGTGACCTCGTCGACGACCTCCACCAGGAAGAGGTCGGCCCACAGCCGCATCCCGTCCACGCCGTCACGCTCGGCGGCCATCATGGAGCCCTCGGTCATGCCGAACGTGTCGTAGACGCGGGCGCCCCACGCCCGCTCGAGCTTGGCGCGCTTGGCCGCGGTGAGCTGCTCGGCCGAGCACACCACGGTGCGGACGCTGCTGGCCGCCAGGTCCACGCCCTGGGCCTCGGCCACGTTGGCCAGGTGCAGCGCGTAGCTCGACATCCCGGCCCACACCGTGGGTCTGAGCGTCGCGATCAGCTCCAGCTGCAGCGCGGAGGGCGTGGTGGTCCCGGCTCCCGCCCACACGACCCCCGCCCCGATTTCCTGCGCGCTCCGCGCGACCATCTGGCCGATCGGGTGGATGCCGAGCGGAAACGAGTCGTGCACGACGTCGCCGGCGCCGACGCCGATGCACTCCCAGATCCGGCGAAACCCCAGGAGGCAATAGGGCAGATCTTCCGCGGAGCGCGGATAGAACAGCGGGCGCCCGGTCGCGCCGCCCGAGCGCCAGAACTCGACGGCGGCGCTCGGTGGCTGGATGCAAAACCCCGAGTAGAACTCGTCGGTGCCGAGGGCGCGAAGCTCGTCCTTCGTGAGCGGCGGGATCTTCCCCCACTCGTCCGGATCGTCGAGCCGGTCGATGTCGACGCCGGCCACGCGCGGGGCCAGGAACGACGAGCGCCGGGCGTGCTCGACGGCCACGCGCTTGCGAGTCCGCTGGATGGCGAGGAGAGCGTCGCGCGACGCGGGCAACCTGACCGGCACGTGTCAGCCCTGCGGGCCGCCGGAGATGTCGCCGATCCAGCGACACTGGGCCGTGTACGACGTGGGCCGCGCGCCGGTGCGCTCGGCCTCGACCATTGCATCGAGCCGCGCCTGCTTGGCCTCCGTGTGCTCGGGGATGGCGTCCAGCGCGTCCTTCAGCATCGCGTCATAGTCGGCACCCACCGGGCAGACGTCTTCGCAGCGGCGGCAGCCGGTGATGACGCCGGCCCCGCGCAGGATGGACTGCCAGAGGTTGAAGCTCTCCTCGGAGCGAATGAGCGCTTTTTGCCGGTCGGCATCCGGTTCACCGACGATGCGCTCGAGATGGTCGGTCAGCGCGGAGAAGCCGTGCGGCGAGCGGTAACGGTCGCACGCGGGCCAGTCGCGGTCCCAGTGCCGGACGGTATCGCCGGGACAGGCCATGAGGCACCGGCCGCACGACGGCCCGAGGCAGAGTGGGCTCTCCCGGCGCTGGTCGGTGCCGCACGGGACCGAGCACAGCACGGCGGTGAGGATCACGCGCGGGCCGAACTCGGGCGTCAAGAGCTGGAGGTTCAGTCCGAGCGTCCCCAGCCCGGCCTCGACGGCGGCATGCGTGAGCGAGATCAGCGTCGTCTGATGGCGCTCGGGATCGCTTGCGTATCGCCAGGGGTCGACGTGCGTCGGCGGGATGACGATGGCCGGGAAACCGTGATCCTCGAGCCAGTACACGAGCTCCAGTGACGCCGTTTCCAGCAGCGTGAGCGCCAGCTCGTCGTTGTAGTACTTGTGGCGGTCGTTCCACGGCAGGATCCGGCTCGAGCCGGCCGACACGCGCTTGGCCATCACGATCACGCGGTCGGCGTCGAGCGCGGTGACGTCCGACGGGCGGCGAGGATCCCGCGGGTCGGGCGGATGGGCGTCCATGACTTTCCCGTCGGCGATGCCGACGAGGTCGGCGCCCAGCTCGCGGGCCCGGGCCTTGATCGCCTCCGCGGTCGGCGGCGGCGTCATCACTTCTTCGCGTCGCGGAACGCCTGGAGCTGGCGAGCGACGAGCCCCTGGTAGCCCTCCGGTCCCACCCAGCGGACGTTCCAGGCATTGAGGCCGTCACCGGGCGTGCCGCTCCGCCGGGCGTCGAGGTACGCGCGGCCCTTGGCCACTTTCTCCGCCGTCTTCTCCGGGATGGTGCGCTGGTGCTCGGCGAGATGGGCATGGTAGTCGAAGCCGACCGGGCAGACGGCCAGGCAGCGCGGGCAGTCACCGAAGGAGCCGACGACGCGAAGGAGGCCCTGCCAGAAGCCGAACATGTCGCGCGAGCTCATCATCGCGGACTTCCCCGCCCGGTCGGCCGCGACGAACTGCTCGAAGAACTGCAAGATGGTCGAGAACCCGAACTCCTGGGCGGCCCGCGCGCAGTCTCGCTTGTCGAGACCGAAGTGGAGGATCGCGTCGGTCGGGCACGAGTGCAGACAGCGGGAGCACGACTCGCCGATGCAGACCTGCTCGGTCATCGGATGATCAGGCTCGAGCGTGAGCTCGGTGAGAATTCCGGTCAGGTAGATCCGCGGCCCGAACTCGGGCGTGAGGATGTTGACGTCGAGCCCGAGCGTGCCGAGCCCGGCCTCGACGCCGAGGTGGCGTGTCGAGAGCCTGCCGTACGAGGCACGCTTGAGCCGCCAGTCCGTCTCCTGGGCAGCCAGGATGAACGACGGATGCCCCGCGCGCTCGAGCGCCTCCGCCAGCTGATACGCCACGCGATCCATCTTGCGCAGCACCAGCATGTCCATGTACTGCACGGGCACGTAGGAACGGCAGCGGAAGGCGCCGGCCGGGATGCGCTGGGCCACGACGATGACGCTCCGCACNTACGGGGAAATGCGCTCGGGCGTCTGCGGCCACTTGGGATCGGGCGGGTGCGCGTTGAGCGTCGCCGCCGACGCGATGCCCACGAGGTCGGCCCCGAGGTCCTTCGCGAGCTGCTTGACCTGCGCGCCATCCACGGACCGGATTATAATCCTGCCCCGAACCCATCAGCCGGGAGGAACCCCATCGTGCAGAACGCCCTCATCATCCTCGTGCTCGCGGCCGTGCTCGCGGCGACGCCGGCCGCGGCCGCCGACCGTGTGAAAGTCGGCTTCATCGCGACGTTCTCCGGGCCGATCGGCGTGATCGGTCAGCACGGCCTCGACGGGTTTTTGCTCGGCGTCGAGCACGCCGGCGGCAAGCTCGGCGGTCTCCCTACCGACGTCGTCAAGGAGGACGACCAGCTGAAGCCCGACGTCGGCCTCCAGGTCGCCAAGAAGCTCCTCGAGCGAGACCGCGTGGACTTCGTCGTCGGCACCATCTTCTCGAACGTGATGATGGCGATCTACAAGCCGGTCGTGGACACCCGGACCTTCCTCATCAGCCACAACGCCGGGCCCTCACCGATCGCCGGCAAGCTGTGCTCGCCGTTCTTCTTCTCGGCGGCGTGGCAGAACGATGGTCCCCACGAGGCGATGGGCAAGCACGTCAACGACAAGGCCTTTAAGCGCGTGTATCTCATGGCTCCGAACTATCAAGCCGGCAAGGACGCGCTGGCGGGCTTCAAGCGCTACTACAAAGCGGGCGAGGTCGTCGGCGAGGTGTACACGACGATCAATCAGCCCGACTACTCCGCCGAGCTGGCCCAGTTGCGGGCGGCCAAGCCCGACGCCGCCTACGTCTTCTATCCGGGCGGCATGGGCGTTCAGTTCGTGAAGCAGTACACCCAGGCCGGACTCCTCAAGGACGTGCCGATGTTCTCCGCGTTCACGATCGACGAGACCAACCTGGCCGCCATCGGCGATGCCGCCGTCGGGACCTTCGGGACGGCGTTCTGGAACCCCGATCTGAAGAACCCGGCCAGCGAGCGGTTCGTGGCCGACTTCCAGAAGAAGTACGGCTACACGCCATCGACCTACTCGGCCCAGGCCTACGACGCCGCCCTGCTCATCGACAGCGCCATCCGGGGCGTCCAGGGCCGCCTCGAGGACAAGGACGGCCTGCGCGGCGCGTTCCGGCGCGCCGACTTCAAGTCCGTGCGTGGCGCCTTCCGGTACAACACCAACGGCTTCCCCATCCAGAACTTCTACCTGCACGAGGTCGTCAAGGACGGATCGGGCAAGCTCAAGTGGGCCAACCGCGGCGTCGTCTTCACCGATCACGGCGACCCCTACGCCAGCGAGTGCTCGATGAAGTAGGGGGGAGCGGGAGATTCACGATGAAGCGGAGCACCGACCGCATCCTCACCACGCACTGTGGCAGCCTGCCGCGCCCGAAAGACCTCCTCGACATGATGAAGACGAAACTCACCGGCGAGCCCTATGATCAGGATGCCTACGCCGGGCGGGTCCAGAGCGCCGTCGCCGACGTCGTTCGGAAGCAGATCGAGGCCGGCATCGACGTCCCCACCGATGGTGAGCAGGGGAAGTCCGGATTCTTTGCCTACGTGAGCGAGCGGCTCACCGGCTTCGACCCCAAGCCGGGCCGCACCTTCGCGCTGTTCGGGGCGGAGGTTGCGGCCTTTCCCGAGTATTACAAGCAGTACTTCAGCCAGGCCATGGTCGGCGGTGCCGTCGCCCCGCTCACGCCGCTGGTGTGCACCGGTCCCGTCGGTTATCGCGGACAAGAAAGCATTCGCCGGGACATCGACAACCTCAAGGCCGCGCTCCGCGGCGTGAGGACCGCCGACGTGTTCATGCCCGCCGTGGCGCCGAGCGGCGTCGGCACGAACCAGTACTACCGAACCGACGAGGAATATCTTTACGCCGTCGCCGACGCCCTGCATACGGAGTATCAGACGATCGTCGAGGCCGGCTTCGTCCTTCAGGTCGACGATCCCTTTCTCACGGACATCTACAGTTACTCTTCACTCAGTCCGGCCGAGCGGCGGAAGACGGCGGAGACGTACGTCGAGGCGGTCAACCACGCTCTTCGCGGGATCCCGTCCGAAAAGGTCCGGTGGCACACGTGCTACGGCATCAACGAAGGGCCCCGGATCCACGACGCGCCCATCCGGGACATCCTCGACGTCATGTTCAAGGTCAACGCCGACGCGTACTCGTTCGAGGCCGCCAACCCGCGCCACGAGCACGAGTACCACGTCTTCGAACACGTGAAGCTCCCGGCGGGGAAGATCATCATCCCCGGAGTGATCACCCACGCCAGCAACATCGTCGAACACCCCGAGCTGATCGCCGAGCGCATCGTCCGCTACGCCCGGCTGGTGGGCCGCGAGAACGTCATGGCCGGGGCGGACTGCGGCTTTTCCTCCCAGGCCACGTACAACACGGAGGTGCACCCGACCGTCGTGTGGGCGAAATTCCAGGCGATGGCCGAGGGCGCGCGTTTGGCGACGAAGCAGCTCTGGTAGATCCCGGCCTCCTGATCGTCCAGGGCCTCAACGGCCTGCAGCTGGGCGTCATGCTCTTCCTCATGGCGGCCGGCCTGACGCTCGTGTTCGGGATCATGAATCTCGTCAACCTCGCCCACGGATCGCTCTACATGGTCGGGGCGTACTTCGCGGCGGCCTTCGCGGCCTGGACGGGCTCGTTCGTGCTCGCGCTCGTGCTCGCCTTGCCGGCCACCGCGCTGGTCGGCATCGTCGTCGAGGTCGTCGTGCTGCGCACGCTCTACCGGCGCGACCACCTCGATCAGGTGCTGGCCACGTTCGGCCTGATCCTGTTCTTCAACGAGGCGGTGCGCCTGGTCGGCGGCAAGGCCGCGCGGTACATGGCGCTGCCGCACGGCCTCGAGCGCGACGTGGCGCTGCTGCCGGGCCTCCGCTATCCCGCCTACCGGCTGCTCGTCATGGCCGTCGGTCTCGCCGTCGCGGTGTTTCTGTACGTCCTCGTGACGCGAACCCGGATGGGGATGCTGATCCGGGCCGGCGCCAGCAACCGAACGATGGTCGGCGCGCTCGGCGTCAACATCAACCGGCTCTACACGCTCGTGTTCGGCCTCGGCGCCGCCCTGGCCGGCGTCGCCGGCGTGATGGCCGGCCCCATCGTCGCCATCGAGTCGGGCATGGGCGAGCCGATCCTCATCCTGACCTTCGTCGTCATCGTCATCGGAGGCATCGGCTCGATCCGCGGCGCCTTCGCCGCCGCGCTCCTCGTCGGCCTCGTGGACACGATGGGCCGCGCGTTCCTTCCCCCGCTGCTGGTCAGCGTCCTCGGGCCCCAGGCTGCGAACCAGGCCGGGCCGGCGGTCGCCTCGATGCTGATCTACGTGCTCATGGCGGGCGTGCTCGCGGTCCGGCCCGAGGGCCTCTTCCCGGCGCGGACCGGCTGACGTGCGGAGGCACCTGGCCGGCGTCGCGCTCACGATCCTCGTCGCGCTGCTCGTTGCGGTGCCGCCGCTCGCTCGCGCGCTCGACCAGCCGTTCTACGTGACGCTGTTCGGTCGGATCATGATCTGGGCCATCGCGGCCTTGAGCCTGAACGTGATCCTCGGCTACGGCGGGATGGTCTCGTTCGGCCACGCCGCTTACCTCGGCGTCGGCATCTACACCGTCGGCATTCTCTCCGCGCACGGGATCGGCAACGGCTACGTGCAGTGGCCGGTCGCCATCGTGGCCAGCGCGCTCGTGGCGCTGGGCGTCGGCGCCGTCTCGCTCCGTACCAGCGGCGTGTACTTCATCATGATCACGCTCGCCTTCGCCCAGATGCTGTACTTCCTCGGCGTGAGCCTGAAGGCGTACGGCGGCGACGACGGCATGACGCTGGCCGCGCGCAGCCGCTTCGGCGACTGGATCGACCTGGAGGACCACGTCGTCTTCTATT